>ERZ501033.38-NODE-38-length-28955-cov-6.782734_pt1 | contig 28955 bp, 25 predicted proteins | sample MGYA00248844_ERZ501033 | MGnify/ENA primary metagenome ERZ501033 (study PRJEB25958, sample SAMN03398539) | human skin metagenome | study: EMG produced TPA metagenomics assembly of the Human Skin Microbiome Metagenome (human skin metagenome) data set.
TAGCGCGCCGCCCTGTCACGGCGGAGGTCGCGGGTTCAAGTCCCGTCAGGGTCGCACGGACGGCGTCAGCTCAGCTGAGGCCGTCTTGGCATCTGAGACACCGGATGCCTGGCTCTGTAGCTCAGTTGGTAGAGCGTACGACTGAAAATCGTAAGGTCACCGGATCGACGCCGGTCGGAGCCACAGCCCAGAAGGCCCCCGCACACCAGTGCGGGGGCCTTCTGCATGCCCGCCCGCTTGTCGAGCGTCATCCCCTCCGCTGTCCGAGCGGCCGATTCCCCATCCCACCAGCCGACGGCTGGGCAGTCCGCAATCGGCCGGTCGAGGGCGACGGAGCGGCGGCTACCGTGGGCGCCATGACCGCAGAGCCGAACCAGCACCAGAGCCCCGACGCCGGCGGACAGCCGCTGCAGCGCATCCTCATGTGGGAGGGCTACGAGACCCTGATCCGGGATGGCAGCAAGCGCCAGACCGTGCGGTACCAGGACCCCTTCGTCCCGGGTCCGGCCGAGATCGTGTTGGAGAAGGATTCCGGCGAGGACGTCGTGATCAGCGCCGAGGTGACTGGCGTGCGCACCGTGCGCCGCGACGAGCTCAGCGAGCAGGACGCCGTGCGCGACGGCTTCGAGTCCCTCGCCCAGCTGCAGGCCGCTCTCGACCGGCACTACCCGGACATGCCCGGTGGCAGCGCCGTTGACATCGTGGCCTTCGAGCTCGTTCGGCCGTGACGGCTCGCGCGGCCGCTACTGTGTGGGCGTGAGCCGAGCACCCGCCCCGCGTCGTCTGATGGCCGCGTCCGCCCTGCTGGCGGCCGTCGCGGTGCTGCCGGGCTGCGCCTCCGGCGGCGAAGCTCCCCTGGAGAGCCCGGAAGCCGTGTCGGGGCCCCAGGCCAGCGCGGAAGCCGGCACCGTATCGCGCGAGCAGGCTGAGCCGCATCCGGCCGCACCCGAGCAGTGTGCCGTCGTCTCCGAGCTGTACCTCTCCCTGACCCTGCTGCCGCTGGCCGAGGAGGACGGCGCCCCGTCGCTGGATCCTGCGGCCACAGCCGGCGACGTGCGCGAGGCCGCAGATGACGCACCGGCCGCCGTGCGCGACGACTTCGACGAGGCCGCCGGACTGCTCGAGGACTACGGCATGGGCTTGGAGCCTCAGGAGCTCGACGCGCTGCGCACGCGCCTGGAGCCCGTCGACCTCTGGATCGACCGGCGCTGCGCGAGCTGAGCCGCTGAAGTCCGTGATCGGGATGTGATCCCGGCGCTGGGGTTCATCAGCAGGCTCACTTACAGTGAAGCGTCGGCGCACCGGCGCCCACCGGGACGATCCGCGGCCCCCAGGACGACACGTGGCTGGGGGCCGTTTCGCGCTCTGGCCTTCCGCGGCGGAGCCCCCGGGACGGACGAACGATGAACAGGAGCCTGTCCACAGTGTCTCTGAAGAGATCCTTCAAGATCGCCCTGGCCTTCGTGGGCCTGCTCGTGGGAGCGGGATTCGCCACGGGCCAGGAGGTCATCCAGTACTTCCTCTCCTTCGGGGCCATCGGCCTCGTCGGCGCCGTGGTCGCAGGCGTGGTGTTCGCGCTGGCCGGCGCCGTGATCATCCAGCTGGGCAGCTTCTACCTGGCTGAGGAGCACAACCGCGTCTTCCGCAGCGTGGCCAACCCCGGGATCTCGCGGTTCCTGGACATCGCCGTGACTCTGACCCTCTTCGCGGTCGGGTTCGTCATGCTGGCCGGAGCCGGCTCCACGCTCGAGCAGCAGTGGGGCTTCCCCGCCTGGGCCGGTGCCGCGGTGATGACCGTGCTGGTGATGCTGGTCGGGATGCTCGACGTGGACAGGGTCTCCAGCGTCATCTCCACGCTCACCCCGCTGATCATCCTGGCCGTGATCGTCGCGTTCATCTACACGATGGCGAACCTGCCGCAGGACTTCTCGCAGCTCAGCTCGGTCGCCCAGGAGCAGGCCTCCCCTGTCCAGCCGTGGCTGCTCTCGGCCCTGAACTACAACGGCCTGGCACTGCTGCTGGGCGTGTCCATGTGCCTGGTGATCGGCGGCAACAATGCCGAGCCGCGCGAGGCCGGTCTCGGCGGCCTGATAGGGGGCATCCTCTACACGGTGCTGCTGCTGATGGCAGCGGTCGCCCTGTACTTCAACATGGCGGAGGTCGGCGACTCCGCGGTGCCCATGCTGCAGCTGTTCGAGGCCATGCACCCGGTGCTGGCCACGATCATGGTGTTCATCATCTTCGCGATGATCTTCAACACCGCGATCGGCATGTTCTACGCACTGGGGCGCCGGCTGACGGCCTCGCACCGGGACAAGTACCGCCCGGTCTTCCTGCTCGCCTGCCTGCTCGGCTACGGCGTGAGCTTCGCCGGCTTCGACACCCTCATGGAGTACGTCTACCCGGTGATCGGCTACACGGGCATGGTCATGATCGTGGTCATGGTCTTCGGCTGGGCGCGCTACCGCACGCAGATCGCGGAGGAGACCACGCGCCGCGGCCGTCTGCGCGCCCTGCTGCGCCTGCGCCGCGACCCGGGCAAGGACTACGCCCCCGGTCACGAGAAGCGCTACGAGGAGGCCGTGCGGCAGTCGCCGGCCGATGACGACCGCCTGACCCAGGTGCTCGAATCGCGCACGGAGCAGGACCTCGAGCTCTCGGACGACGAGGGCTCCGCGGAGCACGACGGCGACCGCGCGCCGGCGTGAGTCTCCGTGCAGCCGCCTCGCTGCGCGTCCGTCGGCGTCGTGTGATGTGAGGCGCACCACGCAGGGCGCATAGGATCGGAAGCTCACCGAGCCGATCCGGAGCAGGGCGGGCCTCGGCCCGCCCTGCTCCATCTCCGAGGAGGGACTGACCCGCATGAGGAAGATGACGGCCGTGAAGGTCGCCCTGGCATTCGTGGGGCTGATCGTGGGGGCGGGGTTCGCGACCGGCCAGGAGATGATCCAGTACTTCACGTCCTTCGGCGCCATCGGGATCTGGGGCGCGGTGATCTCCGGGCTGCTGGTGACGGCGGCGGGGTCGGTGACCCTGCTTCTGGGCAGCTACTTCATGGCCGAGAGCCACTCCAAGGTCTTCGGCAACGTCGCGCACCCGTGGCTGTCGCGGTTCCTGGACTGGTCGGTGACCTTCACGCTGTTCTCGGTCGGCTTCGTGATGATCGCCGGCGCGGGCTCCACGCTGGAGCAGCAGTTCGGCCTGCCCACCTGGATCGGGGCCGGGCTGATGACCTTGCTCGTGCTGGCGGCGGGTCAGCTCGACGTCGACCGCGTCTCCAGCATCATCTCCGGGATCACCCCGCTGGTGGTCATCGCGATCCTGGCGGCCTTCGTCTGGACCATGTTCGATCTGCCGCAGGACCTCTCCCAGCTCAGCGCCGTGGCCCAGCAGGCCGAGTCGCCGGTGCGGCCCTGGTGGGTCTCGGCCATGAACTACACGGGCATGAACCTCATGGTCGCGGTGTCCATGTGCCTGGTGATCGGCGGCAGCACCCCCAACACGCGCGAGGCGGTCTGGGGCGGCTTCAGCGGCGGCCTGCTCTACATGATCCTCGTGCTGATGGTCGTGGTGCTGCTGTACCTGAACATCCAGGACGTGGGGCAGGCCGAGGTCCCCATGCTCAGCCTCTTCGAGTCCATCCACCCGGCGGCCGCAGCGGTCATGGTGGTCATCGTCTACCTGATGATCTTCAACACCGTGATCGGGCTGTTCTACGCCCTCGGGCGGCGCCTGACGGTGCGGGCCCCGCACCGCTACCGCCCCGTGTTCCTGCTGGTGTGCCTGGTGGGCTACGCCCTGAGCTTCCTGGGCTTCTCCACGCTGATGTCCTACATCTACCCGCTGGTCGGCTACATCGGGATGCTGATGATCGTCGTCTTCATCGTCTGGTGGGTGCGCCGCCGCGTCCAGGTGGGCCAGGAGACCGGGCGCCGTGATCGCATCCGCGCGCTGCTGCGCCTGCGCGATGATCCCAAGCGGCGCTTCACGGCGCGCCACGAGCGCAAGCTGGCCGGGTACCTGCAGGACTCCTCGGCGCAGGGCGAGACCCTCACCGAGGCGCTGGACCTGGAGCTCATCGAGGAGGCGCGAGGCCGTGCGGCGCGTGCCGACGGCGGCGGCGCGCGCGACGACGGCCGCGGCCGGGGCGGCTCCTCGCAGCAGCGGGGCTGACGCCCCGGCGGGCCCCGAGCATGTGAGGGGGCCTGCACTGGAGGGCGTGCCCAGCGGCGCCCGCCCTGGGGGATCCGCTGGGGACCCGGGTGCCCGATCCACGCTTGCCCGGGATCCTCCATGCGCATGCGCACCGTCCTGATGACAGCTCAGGCCTTCGTGTGGCTGGTGGTCGGAGCCGGCTTCGCCACGGGCCAGGAGGTGATCCAGTACTTCATCTCCTTCGGCGCGATCGGCATCCCCACCTGGATGGGCGCCGGTCTGATGACCCTGCGCGTGCTGGCGGTGGGCCAGCTCGACGTCGACCGGGTCTCGAACATCATCTCCCTGGTGACGCAGCTGATCGTGATCGCGGTCCTGGCGGCCTTCGTCTCCACGATGCTCCAGCTGCCCGTGGACACCTCTGCGTTCAACGAGGTCGCCCAGCAGAACGAGACCCCCGTGCGGCCCTGGTGGCTCTCCGGCATCAACTACGCCTGCATGAACATGATGCTGGCCGTCTCCATGAGCCTGGTGATCGGCGGAAACCTCCCGAACACCCGCGAAGCCCGCTGGGGCGGCTTCTTCGGCGGACTGATGTGCGCGCTGATCGTGGTGACGGCCGCCATCCTGCGCTGCCTGCGCATCCCGGAGGTCACCGGCTCCGACGTCCCCATGCTCAAGACCTTCGAGTCGATCCACCCGGCGGCGGCCTCGGCCATGGTCGTGATCATCTTCCTGATGATCTTCAACACCGCGATCGGCATGTTCATGATCGCGCTGTTCGTGGTGTGGTCGCTGCGCCGCCGTGTGCAGATCGTGCGCGAGACCGGTCGCCGCGATCGCATCCGCGCCCCGCTGACGCTGCGCGAGGACCCGCGCCGCACCTACACCCAGAACCACGAGAAGCACCTCGAGCGCTGCGCCGAGTAGTCGGTGGCCTATGACGAGGCCATCACCGGCGCCATCGACGTCGAGGTCCTCAAGCGGCACCAGCGCGAGCGCGAAGAGCAGCGCGGCGAGGACGCGTCGTCGTCGAGCACCCCCTCCTCCTGACCCGCCCCGCGTGAGCTGTGCGGGGACGCTCGGCGACCGCACGGGCTTGTGACGTCCCCTGCGGAGCACTATGGGAATCCAGCGGCTCCGTGGTGTGCGCCTTGAGATCGAGCGGCGCCGCTCGGTCCGCGCACGGGCCGCAAGGCACGCGCGAGGACCGCCCGGCCGTCGGGGTCCCGCGCTGCGGGCCCCGACGGCGGCTCAGTCCCGACGGACGCGGGGGTTCGTCGCGGTGCGGTCGTCGAGCTCGGGGCGGGCGTGGCCGCGTCCGCGGATGAACAGGTAGCCGATGCCGAGCAGGAGCAGCCAGCCGACTCCGATCACCAGGGCCATCCGGGTGTCCGGGATGATGCCCAGCACCACGATCACGAGCAGCACGAAGGCCACCGCGGCCCAGGAGGCCACCGGCCACAGCGGCACCTTGAACTCGGACTCGGGGCCGCCGCGGAGGCCGAGCTCTCGGCGCATGGCCAGGTGGGAGAGCAGGATCATCAGCCACACCCACACGGTCGCGAAGGTCGCGATCGAGGCGATGAAGACGAAGACGTCGGTCATCACGGTGTTGAGCACCGCGCCCAGTGCGAGCACGAGCAGCATGCCGAGAACGGTCAGCCACGGGACACCGGTGCGGGAGACGCGGGCGAAGACCTTGGGCGCGTGCCCCTGCTGGGCCAGGCCGTAGAGGACGCGGCCCGCGCCGTAGGTGTCGGCGTTGATCGCGGAGATCGCGGCGGTGATCACCACGAGGTTCAGGATCGAGGGGGCCCACGGGACGCCGAGGGCGTCGAAGATCTGCACGAACGGGCTGGTCTCGCCGTCGATGCTGTCCCAGGGCACCAGCGACATGATCACGCCGAGGGCCATGATGTAGAAGAGCAGGATGCGGAACGGCACCGCGTTGATGGCCCGCGGGATGGCATGGCCGGGGTCGTCGGACTCGCCGGCGGTGATGCCGATGGTCTCGATGCCGCCGAAGGCGAAGACCACGACCGACAGCGACGCGAGCAGCCCCCATGCCCCCTCGGGCATGAAGCCGCCGTGGTCGAGGAGGTTGTGCGGGCCGGGGGAGGCATCCGGGGCGTAGGAGACGCCCATGACCATCAGGGCGATGCCGCCGACGATCATGGCGATGATCGCCAGGACCTTGATGCTCGAGAGCCAGAACTCGAGCTCGCCGAAGGTCTTCACGTTGCGGGTGTTGATGGCCCCGATGAACAGGATGACGGCGGTGATCCAGATCCACGCCGGCGTGCCGGGGAACCAGAAGCTCATGTAGACGGCGAACGCGGTGACATCGGCGATGGCCACGACGGCCATCTCGAACACGAAGGTCCAGCCCGTGACGTAGCCGGCGAACGGCCCGAGGTAGCGCGCCGCGTACTGGCCGAAGGAGCCCGGCAGCGGGTGGCGCACAGCGAGCTCGCCGAGGGCGCGCATGACCATGAACACCGCGAGCCCGGCGATCAGGTAGACCAGCAGCACCGAGGGCCCGGCCATGGAGATGGCCGAGGCGGAGCCGTAGAACAGGCCGGTGCCGATCGCCGAGCCCAGCGCGATGAACTGGATATGCCGATTGCTCAGCCCGCGCTTGAGCTCGGTGCCCTCCCTGCCGGGAGCGAGGTCGGCGGCAGGCTGCCGGGCAGGGTCGTGGTGGGTCATGGGCTCTCCTGAAGATCCAGCTCTGGGGTGCGCTCGGGCAGGCAGTGGGCTGAGGATCTGTCCGCGATGGCATATCCTCCCGAGCCGCAGCACACATCTTGGCAGGTGCGGTTCGCCTCCGCCGATTCGAGTGGCACAGTGATAGATGCACATTCACTGAGCCGGGGTCGACGACGACCCGATCGCCCTGTGCGCACGAGGCCCTCAGGGCATTCACGACGACGTGGAGGATGAAGTCCATGGCCTGATCCAAGGTCCCGGCGGCAAGCAGCACCCTGCGCAACCTGGCGGGCCGGGGCGGTCCGGTGGCTGCGGCGTCGATCGCCTCGGCGCTCGAGCTGCCCCGTTCTTCGGCCTATCACCTCCTGCGGGTCATGGAGGAGGAGGGCTTCGTCGTCTGGCTGCCGGAGGAGCACCTCTCCGGCCTGGGGGTCACGGCCTTCGAGCTGTCCGCCGAGGTCTCCGCACGTCTCTACGGCATCCGGGAGCGGAAGGGGCCTGATCAGGGCGGAGCCGAACCCGTGCGGTTCAGCTCGCGTGCTCCAGCTGCGCGATCGGCAGCCAGCGGCGCACCAGCCGCCGCAGGGCGAGCGCCGTGGACTCCAGGTCTCCGTCGCGGGCGAAGGCCATGGCATCGGCCATGTCGCGGGGGCTCTCGTCCGGCTGCAGGCGATCGGCGACCGCGCCGTAGTCCAGGGTGATGAGCGCCCCGTGCCCGAAGGAGCCGACCCATCGCGACAGCCGCTGCAGATCCTCGGCGAGCTCGGCCACGTCCTCGCGCTGCAGCGACGCGATGGCCCCGGAGGCCTCCCCGGCGCGCTGGGCGGCCACGGAGGCAGGGGCGATCAGCCGGTGGACGATCCGCCCGCGGAACGGGGTGCGCACCAGGTCCTCTTCGAGGAACAGGGCGAACCAGGACAGCGGCACCGTCCAGTCCGACTGGCGGGCGTACTGCGGCAGGAACTGCTCGGGGGCAGCACTCCGGGCGCGGCCGGCGACCTCGTCATGCGGCAGCAGCAGGGACAGCAGCGCGGCGTCCTGATCGCCCTCCTCGGCCGCGGCGAACAGCTGCAGGCTGCGGCGCAGGCGCTGCGACGGGTGGAACAGCGGCCTGGGCGCGCCTTCGCCCGGGTGCGCCGGAGCGGCTGAGCTCGGCAGTCTCCACAGGGCGTCGAAGCGCGGGGGCAGGGAGCCGTCCTCGGCGACGGCCAGCCGGGCCAGCTGCTCCTCGAGCTGCGCTGCCGAGCCCTCCTCCGGCGGCACCGCTGCGGGGACCAGGGGCTGGTAGATGCCGTCGAGGTCATCCTGCGGCACGTAGACGCGCAGGGCGAAGCGCTGCGCCGGTGCGGCCGATGCGCGCCAGGCGCTTCCGAGCCCGCTCAGCGGCGCCACGGCAGCGACCCCGGCACCGCGACGACGGCGGGCATCACTCGACCTCGATGACGACCGGCACGTGATCCGAGGCGCCCTTGCCCTTGCGCTCGTCGCGGTCGATCGAGACATCCGAGACGCGCTCGGCCAGCGCCGGGGAGCACAGCTGGAAGTCGATGCGCATGCCCTCGTTGCGGGGGAAGCGAAGCTGCGTGTAGTCCCAGTACGTGTAGACCTCCGGGCCGGGCAGGCGCTCGCGCACGACGTCGCGATAGCCCTCGTCCAGGAACGCCTGGAAGGCCCGGCGCTCCGGGGCGGAGACGTGGGTCATGCCGTTGTCCAGGAAGAACTGCATGTCCCAGACATCGTGGTCCTGCGGTGCCACGTTCCAGTCGCCCACCAGGGCGATCTGCGCCCGGGGATCCTCCTGCAGCCACTCGCGGGCGCGATCGCGCAGCACCGAGAGCCACTCGAGCTTGTAGACCATGTGCGGGTCGTCCAGGCCGCGGCCGTTGGGGATGTAGAGAGACCAGACGCGCACCCCTGCGCAGGTGGCGGCGATCGCGCGCGCCTCCTGGACGGGCTCCTGGCCCTCCTTGCCGAACGACGGCTGCCCCGGGAACGTGCGCTCGACGTCCTCGAGGCCCACGCGCGAGGCGATGGCCACCCCGTTCCACTGGCTCAGCCCGAAATGCGCGACCTCGTAGCCGGAGAACTCGAAGGCCTCCCACGGGAAGGACTCGTCCTTGGCCTTGGTCTCCTGAATGGCCAGGACGTCGGCGTCCGTGCGCTCGAGCCAGGCCTCCACGCGATCGGCGCGGGCACGGATCGAGTTCACGTTCCAGGTGGCGATCTTCATGGGCCCCAGGGTATCGGTGCCGGCTGACGCCGCAGCCGGGGGAGTCGACGCAGCACGCGGGCCGGAGGCCGGGAGCCCGTCGACACAACGGGTCACAGACATCCGCCGCGATTCAGCCCGACCCCCGATCGGCGGTGTCCGCCCACGTGCGAGCCGGGTGCTCCGGAACACGTTGCTGACGTGCAGAGATGATGATTGTCGTTGGAACCGGACGGCATCGATCCTGTGCTCGTCGGGGCTCGCAGGGGGGTGTGCTGGCCGTGCCGTTCGCCCTTGAGGGGACATGCCCCGCGTTGCCGCTGTGATGCGCGGTCGGTTCCAATGTGTCTGCCCAGCGCGGAATCGCGCGGCGCCGCGGGCAGCGGCGCAGGGGCGACGGTGGGGGCCGTCGCCCGGTACAGGGGAGTCCCGGCGACGGCATCGTCCGCGACCGGGCACGGGTCGTGCGCAGTGCGCGCCGGCCGACGAGAAGGGGGAGCGGAGCACATGGCCGATTCGACGGACAGCGCCCGAGAGCGCATCGGGGGCGGCCGTCCGGGCGCGTGGGTGCGGCTGGGAGGCGCCGCCAGCGAGGGCAGGCGCGCACTGGAGATCGGGCACGCCGTGGGCGAGGTCGGCACGGTCGTGCTGGAGCCGTGGGAGACGGCCGCGGCGCAGCGGCTGAAGTCCGAGGACCCGGCGGTCGTGGTGCTGTGCCGCCGGCGCACGCTGATCGTGGACGAGTCCGAGACCGGCCCCGTGCACTCGAACGGGCTGTCCTACGACCAGGCCGAGGCGAACGGCTGGGTGGCGCGCAGCCGGGCCGAGGAGGCCATCACATGGGAGGCGCACCCGGGCCAGTGGCAGCTGCGGATCTGGGACCCGGCCTGCCGCACCGCCTGGACCGAGGCGATCGTGCGCGAGCTGTCGGACTCGCCCTTCGACGGCGTGCTGGCCGATGACCTGGACCTCGACGACCACCCGTTGGACCTCCCGCTGCCGGACCTGGGCTCCGACACGCAGCTGCGCGAGGCGCACGATGCCCTGATCCGCCAGGCCGGCGAGGCGCTGAACGGGATCGGGAAGCTGCTCATCGCCGTCGTCGAGGACGCGCGGCGGATGCCTGAGCGCTGGGTCGAGCTCTCGGCCTGGGGCGGGGTGTGCGAGCCGACGTGGCTGAGCACCGCCCACGGCCGGATGCTCGATCCCGGGGCCGCCCGGCAGCAGGCCTCGCTCATCACGAGCGAGGGCCCGGGTCGGGTGCCGGCCGAGCAGCTCGTGCTCGTGCGGATGCCGATCGCGGCGTCGCTGCTGCGTCGCACCGAGCTGGACCAGGCCCAGGAGCAGCAGCTCGTGCGCTGCGGTCTGGCGGCGTTCTGGGTCTTCGGCGCCGGGCGCGGCCGCTTCGCAGCGGGCTCCCGCGACGGCACCCGGGCGCACTGGATCCCGGAGATGCAGTGGGACCTCGGAGCCCCGCTGGGACCTGCCGAGGGCGTGGTGAGCATGTGGTCGCGCGAGTTCGAGGGCGGCTGGGCCGTGGTCAACCTGGCCTCCGACGGGCGGCGTCGCCGTCATGTGACGATCCCTGAGGGCATGCTGGGCCCGGACGGGGCCCCGATGCGCGGCACCCAGGTCCTGCACGCGCACCAGGGCATCCTGCTGCGCCGCGCCTGAGGGCCGCGGCCTGGGCTGCTGGCGCCCGGGCCCCTCAGCGAGTGCTCAGCGCCACCAGTCGTCGAGCAGCGTGGCCGGGGTGGTGCGCTTGTGCCGGGTCATCCGCCAGCGAGCCTCGATCCGCTCGGCGATATCGTCGGGGACCTCGCGGCCCTCGAGATAGTCGTCGATGCTGTCGTAGCCCAGCCCGAGCTCGTCCTCGTCGGTGCGACCGGGGGAGGCGTCGAGCAGATCGGCGGTGGGGGCCTTGGACCACAGCGACTCGGGCCCGCCGAGGTGGCGGACGATGCTGCGGATCTGGCGCTTGTCCAGGCCGAACAGCGGCAGGACGTCGGCGGCGCCGTCGCCGAACTTGGTGAAGAAGCCGGTCACGGACTCGGCGCCGTGGTCCGTGCCGAGCACGAGCAGGCCCCGCTGGCCTGCGATCGCGTACTGGGCCACGGCGCGCACGCGGGCCTTGATATTGCCCTTGTTGAAGTCGCTGGTCGCAGCGCCCAGGGCGGCCTCGACCTGCTGGGCGATCCCGTCGGCTCCGGGGGCCACATCGACCGTGAGCGCCTCGTCGGCGCGGATGAAGCGGAGGGCCTCCTGGGCGTCGTCCTCGTCGGCCTGCACGCGGTAGGGCAGGCGGACGGCCACGAACGAGGCCTCTCGCCCCTCCTGCCGCATCTGCTCGACGGCCAGCTGGGCCAGCCGCCCGGCCAGGGTCGAGTCCACACCGCCGGAGATCCCCAGGACGAATCCAGGGCAGTGGGAGGCCGCCGCGTAATCGCACAGCAGCTGCACGCGGCGCTGGACCTCCTGCGCCGGATCGATCCGGGGCTGGACGCCCATCTCCTCGATGATCGCCTTCTGCAGTGTGCGCATGGACTCATTGTAGCCAGCCTGCACGTCCGGGGATGTGGGCTCTGAGTGCGGGCGGAAACCCCGCATGAAGCCCGATCTGCGGAATATCAGGCAACATCCTGCCGCATCTGCGGATCCGGAATACGGTGAGGCGCATGAAGGCGCTCTCGGTGGCCCAGGCGGCCTCCTTCCTCGATGTCAGCGACGACACCGTCCGGCGGTGGATCTCGGCGGGCAGGCTCACGGAGCACCGCGACGACGCCGGGCGCGGCGTGGTCGATGCCCTCGAGCTGGCGCAGCTGGCCAAGAGCCAGGCCCATCAGCCGGAGGACCCCACGGCCGTGGTCAGCTCGGCGCGCAACCGCTGGGTCGGGCTCGTCACCGAGGTCTGCTCGGACACGGTGATGTCCCAGGTCGAGATGCAGTGCGGTCCGCACCGCGTGGTCTCGCTGATGTCCACGGAGGCCGTGCAGGAGCTGGGCCTGGAGCCCGGCTCGATCGCCACCGCCTCGGTCAAGGCCACCCACGTGGTCGTCGACGTCCCGGGGGAGGGGCGATGAGCGCGCGCACCCTGCGCCCGCTGGCCCTGGCGGCCGTCGCCGCGCTGGCCCTGAGCGGCTGCGGAGGCTTGGAAGAGGACGGCGAGGAGCAGCAGACGCTGACGGTCTTCGCGGCCGCCTCGCTGACGGACAGCTTCACCGATCTGACCGAGCAGTTCGAGGAGGATCACCCCGGCGTGGACGTGCAGCTCAGCTTCGCCGGCTCCTCCGCGCTGGTCTCCCAGCTGGAGGAGGGCGCCGACGCCGACGTCCTGGCCACCGCCGATGAGCGCACCATGGACCAGGCCTCCGAGGGCGGGCTGCTCGAGAGCGAGCCGCAGACCCTGGCCACCAACACCCTGACCATCGCGGTGCCGGTCGGCAATCCCGGTGGAGTCGAGTCCTGGGAGGATCTCTCCTCCGCCGAGCTCGACACCGTGATCTGCGAGCAGCGCGTGCCCTGCGGCGCCGCGACCGTCGAGCTCGAGGACGTCACCGGAGTGCAGGTGGCCGCCGTGAGCGAGGAGGGCTCCGTGACGGACGTGCTGGGCAAGGTGGTCTCGGGCCAGGCGGACGCAGGCGTGGTCTACCGCACCGACGTCACCTCCGCGGGTGATCAGGTCGAGGAGATCGAGATCCCCGACGCCGACCGGGCCGTCAACCGCTACCCGATCTCGGTCCTGACCGATTCCGAGGACCAGGACCTGGCCCAGGAGTTCTCCGACTTCGTGCGCAGCGACACCGGGCGGGAGCGGCTCGAGCAGGAGGGCTTCGGTGCTCCGTGAGCGAGCAGTCCGGGCAGCCCAGCGCTGATGAGCAGTGCCCCGCGGGGGGTGCCGGACGCGGGGACCGAGCCGCGAGCCGGGGAAGAGCGCGGCGGACGGCTGGAGCAGGAAGGCCCCCGCGGGCCCGACGCCCCCGCCTGGCCCTCCCCGGCTGGCTGCTGATCCCCGCCGTCGTCGGCGCGCTGCTGATCGTGCTGCCCGTGCTCGGGATGATCCTGCGGATCGAGCCCGGGCGGCTCTGGCCGCTCATCACGTCCGAGGCCTCGCTGGATGCCCTGTGGCTCAGCCTGCGCACCGCCGCCGTGAGCACCGCGCTGTGCCTGGTGCTGGGCACGCCGATGGCGCTGATCCTGGCGCGCACCAGCTTCCCGGGCCACCGCTTCGTGCGCTCGGTCGTGCTGCTGCCCCTGGTCCTGCCGCCCGTGGTGGGCGGGCTGGCGCTGCTCTACGTCTTCGGTCGGGTCGGGCTGCTCGGGCGCCACCTGGAGGCGCTCGGGATCGAGATCGCCTTCTCCACGGCTGCGGTGGTGCTGGCGCAGACCTTCGTGGCGCTGCCCTTCCTGGTCGTGGGGGTCGAGGGCGCCCTGCGCAGCGCCGGCGATCGGCACGAGGCGATCGCCGCCACCCTGGGGGCCTCGCCGTCGACCGTGCTGCGCCGGGTCACGCTGCCGCTCGTGCTGCCGGGGATGGGCTCGGGCGCGGTCCTGGCCTTCGCCCGGTGCCTGGGGGAGTTCGGCGCGACCCTGACCTTCGCGGGGTCGCTGCAGGGCGTCACCCGGGCCCTGCCCCTGGAGATCTATCTGCAGCGGGAGTCCGATCCGCAGGCGGCCGTGGCGCTGGCGCTCGTGCTGGTGCTGGTCGCGGTGCTGATCGTGGGGCTGTCCGCGCCGCGGCAGCTCGAACGGGCTCGGCCTGCGCGCGCTCGCGATGCCCGCGCCCGGGAAGTCGAGCCCCGCAGCGACGCTCCCCGCGACCCCGTCCCTGCCGCCGCCCCGCTGGGCTCCGGCGGTGAGCGCTCGTGAGCCTGCGCGTGCAGTTCGCGCTCGCCCAGCGCGGGCTCGACGTCGCCTTCGAGGTCGCCGACGGGGAGACCGTCGCTCTGAGGGGCCCCAACGGCTCCGGGAAGTCCACGATCCTGGAGGTGGTGGCCGGGCTGCTGGTGCCCGATCGGGGCAGCCTCGAGCTCGGCGGGCGCCGGCTGATGGATCTGCGGGGCCGCGGCCTCTGGGTCCCGCCGCATCGACGCCGGATCACCCTCATGGCCCAGCACCCGCTGCTGCTGCCGCACCTGGACGTGCTCGACAATGTCGCCTTCGGCCCGCGCAGCGCTGGGGCCAGCCGTGCCGAGTCCCGCCGACGGGCCCGCCGCTGGCTCGAGGCGACCGGCACCGAGCTGTTCGCCCGGCGCCGCGCCCACGAGCTCTCCGGCGGGCAGTCCCAGCGCGTCGCCCTGGCCCGCGCCCTGGCAGCCGAGCCGGAGGTGCTGCTGCTCGACGAGCCGCTGGCGGCCGTGGATGCCGAGGGCTCGCAGGACCTGCGCGAGCTGCTCGCGCGCCTGCTCGAGGTCCGCACCGCCGTGGTGGTCACCCACGACCCGGACGACGCCCGCGCGCTGGCCGATCGCATCCTGCATCTGGAGGCCGGGCGGATCCGCTGAGTCGGTGCCGCGTGCCACCATGGCCTCCATGAGCGCCTCCGATCCCGTCCTGACCGCCACCGGCCGCACCCTGGGCTGGGGCGTGATCTCCACCGGAGCCATCGCCCGCAAGGTCGTGCCGGACATCGCCGCCCTGGCCGATGCCCGCATGGTCGCCGTCTCCTCGCGCACCGCCGCTTCCGCAGAGGCCTTCGCCGCCGAGCACGGGATCGAACGGGCCTGTGGCGGTGCGGACGGCATGCAGCGGCTGCTCGCCGACCCGGAGGTCGACGTCGTCTACATCGCCACGCCCCACGGGCAGCATCACGAGCACCTGCTGGCCTCGCTGGAGGCGGGCAAGCATGTGGTCTGCGAGAAGGCTTTCACCATGACTGCCGCACAGGCGAGGGAGGCGATCGAGCTGGCTCGGGAGCGCGGGCTGTTCCTCATGGAGGGGCTGTGGACGCGCTTCCTGCCGGTGCGCCGGCGGATCGCCGAGATCCTGGACTCCGGGGAGATCGGGCGTCCCCGCTGGGTGCAGGCGGACCTGGGCTTCCGCGGCCCCGATGACGACCAGCATCGCCTGTGGCGGGTCGACGCCGGCGGCGGCGCCCTGCTCGACATGGGCTGCTACGCCCTGCACTGGCCGTGGCTGGCCCTCGGGGAGCCGACCCGGCTGAGCGCCTCGGCGGTCTTCCGCGGCGACGTCGACGGGCTCACGCAGATCTGCCTGCAGACCGAGCACGGCGGCGCGCAGATGACCGTGTCCCTGCTGTCCCAGGGCCCGCGCCGGGCCGTGATCTCCGGGGAGGACGGCACGATCGAGATCGCCTCGCCCATGCACCGCCCGGCCTCGTTCACCGTGGTCGATCTCCAGGGCGGCCGCCGGGAGGAGAGCTTCGAGGTCCAGGGCGCGGGATACTGCTACGAGATGCGCGAGGCCACCCGCTGCGTCCAGGAGGGCCTGCAGGAATCGCCCGTGATGCCGTGGGCCGACACCCTGCGGCAGATGGAGCTGCTGGATGAGATGCGCGCCCAGATCGGGCTGCGCTACCCGGGCCACGACTGCCCCGCCGCCTAGAATCTCCACCATGACCACTCAGACGCAGACCGCCCCGGATTCCGCCGCAGCTCGCGAGAGGCTGCGCGAGCTCATCGTCGAGCTCGCCGTCGTGCGCGGACGGGTCACCCTGGCCTCCGGCATGGAGGCCGACTACTACATCGATCTGCGCCGCGTGACCCTGCAGCACGAGGCCTCCCGTCTGGTGGGGCAGGTCATGCTGGAGCTGCTGGATGACGCCGGCATCGAGTTCGACGCCGCCGGCGGGCTGACCATGGGCGCCGACCCCGTCGGCTCGGCGATCATGCGTGCCGCCGGAGACGCCGGGCGTCCCATCGACACCTTCGTGGTGCGCAAGGCGCAGAAGTCCTACGGCATGGGGCGCCAGGTCGAGGGCCCCTCGGTCGAGGGCCGCCGCGTCGTCGTGGTGGAGGACACCTCCACCACGGGCGGCTCCGCGCTGACCGCGGTCGAAGCGCTGCAGCGCGCCGGGGCGGAGGTGGTCGCCGTCGCGATCATCGTGGACCGCGCCACCGGCGCCAAGGAGCGCATCGAGGAATCCGCCGGGGTGCCCTGCCTGTACGCCTTCGGCAAGGACGAGCTCGGGCTTGACTGAGCCTCCGGCGGAAGACGGGCCGCACCAGGTCGGCGTCGGCCCGTGGGAGGGCCCATGGCCGGACGGTGAGCACTGGGACCCCGAGCTGCTGCGCCACGGCGACCGCCGCAACGTGGTCGACGAGTTCCGCTACTGGCGGCTGGAGGCCATCGTGGCCGCCCTCGACGAGCGGCGCCACGGCTTCCACGTGGCGATCGAGAACTGGGGCCACGACTTCAACATCGGCTCGGTGGTGCGCACCGCGAATGCCTTCCTGGCCAGGGAGGTGCACATCATCGGGCGCCGCCGCTGGAACCGGCGCGGGGCCATGGTGACGGATCGCTACCAGCATCTGCGCCACCACCCCAGCACGGAGCAGTTCCTGGCCTGGGCCCGGCAGGAGGGGCTGCCGGTGATCGCGGTGGACAACGTGGCAGGCTCCGAGCCGCTCGAGCTCTTCGACCTGCCGCAGCGCTGCGTCCTGCTGTTCGGGCAGGAGGGCCCCGGCGTCTCGCCCGAGGTCCTGGAGGCGGCAGCGGCGACCGTGGCGATCGAGCAGTTCGGCTCGACCCGCTCGATCAATGCCGGTGCCGCGGCAGCCGTGACGATGCATGCGTGGATCCGACGGCATGTCCACGGGCAGATCCCCGCTGGTGAGAGCGGAGACCTGCCTCTCTAGAACTGCTATGGCATCTATATAAGTGCGAATTCATCGTACCGGCGCGTAGCACCGCGTCATAGTCCGCTGCGGCCAGCGCGAACAGGTGTGATCGCGGTCGTGTCCTGAAAATGAACGATCCGCATGATTGCTGGCATGGCCTCCCTCTATGACAGTTCATCTTCCCTGGTTGGGGCGGAACCGTGATGCAGGACACCGCGAAAAGACGTGAATGCTCCCGTCGTCTCGGCCCATTCTTGAGGGGCGCGACGACCATTCCCGCAGGAATGTCTGACAGCTCAGCGGACGGGGGAGTCCGTGAGGACCGGGGGGTCCGCAGGCATGTCATCTCGTCGGCGCACGATTTCCGGGGAGAGCCATGGCCACCGTGTCCGAAGTCCTTCACGACGTCTACAGCCGTCGACGCATCATCACCATCGCCGTCGCGGCACTGGCCACGCTGGCCGTTCCGTTGCTGCTGCCGAGCGTCCCCCAGGGGCAGCGCGGCATCGTCCTGGCCGCCGGCGTGGTCATCGGCCTGGTGACCGTGATGTCCATGCCCAGCACCAGGCTCAACTCCGCAATCGTGGGAGAGCACGAGAGCGCAGGCACCATGCGCCAGGGCGTGGCCCTGGTGCTCTACCTCTCGCCGCTGATCCTGCTGAACATCGTGTTCCCGCTGGTCTCGCCGACGATCTCCCGACAGGAGTTCGCGGGCGTCTCGCTGACGCACATCATCCTGGCCAGCTCGATCACCACCCCCTGGCTCGCCCAGGCGGCCTGCATGCCGGCCTACCGCGGCATCGCCGAGATGATGGCCGAGAAGGACATGGACCGGATCGCACGGCGGTTCTGCCAGGGCTGGCTGCCCATGTTCGTGCAGTCCATGCCGCTGGTCGTCCTCTTCGCCGTGCCCCTGTGGCTGGCCACCGGGTGGAACCTGCAGGCCGTGGGGCTCTACGGAGTGCTGTGCCTCCTGCACCTGCTGTTCGTCCAGTCGCTCGTGATCGCCAACGTGGGCCAGAACCGCGGCCACTGGGCCGCCGCCTGGGCCGCCTACGCCCTGGCGCTGGCCGTGGCCCCCACCTGGGTGTGGCTGCCGCCGCTGGCCGCCGCCGCGACCCAGCTCTGGTTCATCCGCGGGAACCTGCGCCACCTCGCGGCCATGCAGCGCCTGGCGCACCAGGACGTGGCCAAGGACCTCGTGCGCGGCCTGCTGCTCGGCGCCGTGCTGTGGGCGGACAAGTTCGTGCTCTTCCTGAGCACCGACGGCGGCTTCCACGTGATCGTGGTCTTCATGGCCATGCTGCCCGCCGTGCTGGCCTACAACTTCTACTTCGTGAACCTCGCCCCGGCCGTCGACAAGTCCATCCAGGGCCTGCACGCCGCGATCCAGGGCGAGTCCATGAACGAGCTCGTCTCGACCTCGGGACGCCTGTCCCGGGTGATCGACCGCTCGGTGCTGCGCACCGGCGCCCTGGGAATGGTCCTCACCCTGGCCTGCTCCCTGGTGCTGGGCTCGATCTTCCCCGAGCAGCTCATGCTCGCCGTCGTCGTCGCCCTGTCGTCCTGGTGCTTCCTGATGCTGACCATGCTCAGCTACGAGCTGGACTACATCGGCGAGCGGTTCGCCCCGCAGTCCCTGGGCGCCGTCCACATCGCCGTGCTCGCCCTGTCGTTCTGGCTGCTGCCCCTGGTCAGCGCCTACGGCGTGGTCCTGCTGGCCGACCTGGTCCTGGTCACGATCGCCTGGGTCCTCTACAAGCGGCACTGGTCGCAGCCGGAGTACACGCTCTTCTGGCGCCACGCCGTCGCCTGGTGACCCCTCGGGTCGGCGCCGGGCTCTCGCGCGCCGACCCCCTGCAGGCCCCGCCTGCCGACGCCCCGTCGTCCGCCGTACCCCCAGACCCGCGCAGCATCGCCGCACAGGAGACTTCCGCATGAGCATCCTCGACCACCTCACCAGCGCCCTCGGCCGCCGTCGCCCCGACTTCGGCACGCCCTCGACCGATATGTCCATCCCGGCCGTCGCCGCCCGCAGCGGGGACTACCCCGATGTCGACGTCGCGATCGTCATGGAGTCGACCTACCCCTACCTCAAGGGCGGCGTCTCGGCCGTCGTGCACGACATCGTGGTGGGCAACCCGGACATCGAGTTCGGCATCATCCACATCGCCTGGGACTCGAACTCCCCGCTGACGGATCTCTACGACGTCCCCTCGAACGTGAAGTGGGTCCGTCCGGTCTTCCTGGCCCTCGACGAGCACCGCCACGACTTCTCCTCGGTGCGCCCCGAGGCCCTGGGCATGAGCTCGAGCGAGCGGCGCCGTCTCGTCGAGCGTCTCTTCGATGCGCTCGAGGCCCTGACCGAGCGCCGCGAGGACGGCCCCCTGTGGGAGCTGCTCGAGGAGGGCATGCTCGAGTCCACCCGCACGTACCCGCTGTGGGCGCTGCTGGGCACCCGCGAGTTCATGGAGGGCGTCTCCCGCCGCCTGCCGGGGCTCGGGATGTCCCTGTCGGACGCGTTCTGGCTGCTACGCAACTACTTCTCGCTGGCGCATGCGGTGCTGGGTGAGACCATGCCGCGGGCCCGCGTCTACCACGCGCACACGACCGGCTATGCCTCGCTCATGGCCGCCGGCGCGGCGCGCGAGCACGGCACGTCCTTCCTGCTCACCGAGCACAACCTGTACGTCCGCGACACCGTGAACACCCTGCTGGGGCGCAACATGGCCCTGCCGATCGCCTCCGGGGACTACCGCACCTTCGACGTCTCCGCCGAGGAGCGGGCCTGGATGGCCTGGTGGATCGAGATGGGCCACTTCTGCTATCCGTCGGCCAAGGTGGTCACCTACCTCTACCCGTCGGCGATCGCCGAGGCAGCCTCGCTGGGCTCGGACATCGACAAGGCGGTCGTGCTGCCCAACGGCATGGTCATCGACGAGTTCGAGCGCCCGTACATGGCCCGGGCCGAGGCCATGCAGTCCATGCTCGCGGATCCGTCCAGCCACACCTGGAACCTCGTCTACATCGCCCGCCTGGTGCCCATCAAGGGCCTGCTCGACCTGCTGGACTCCATGTCCATGCTGCGCGAGTCCGGGCACGGCAACGTGCACCTGCACGTGCTGGGCCCCACCGAGCACGATCCGGGCTATCGCGACATGTGCCTGCAGAAGATCAAGGCCCTGGACCTCGAGGACATGGTCACGATCTACGGCACGGTCAACGTGCGCGAGATGCTGCACGAGTTCGACCTGCTGGTCCTGCCGTCCTACAACGAGGGCCAGCCGATCGTGGTCCTGGAGGCCATGGCTGCCGGCATCCCCACCGTGGGCACCAACGTGGGCGGCATGCAGCAGCTGATCTGGGACGACCTCAAGGGCGCCGACGATCAGGTCTACGGCCCCTGCGGTCAGCTCGTGGAGGCCGGCGACACCCGCATGATGGCCGACGGCATCCGCGCGGTGATCAGCGATCCCGAGCGCTATCGCGCCTACAGCCAGACCGCTCGCGACCGCGTGCAGAACTTCTTCCAGCTGCACGAGGTCATGGCCTCCTACAACCAGCTCTACCGGATGCTCGGCGGGATCCCAGGCCGCGTGCCGGCCTCGCTGTACCTCGAGGACTACGAGCTGCTCGATCCGGTGGACGGCCCGCTGGCCGCTGCGGCCCAGCAGGCCGACGAGTCCGCGGTCTCGCAGCTGGACACCGTGTTCGACCTCGCAGAGATCCGCGAGTCCGGGCGGCGCCGGTGAGCGGTGCCGGGGCCTGGATCCGCTACGGCGAGCCTCTGCGCCCGGAGGAGCTCGACTTCGCGGCCGAGCACTACCGGGCAGCGATCCTGCAGCCCTGGGAGCTCGAGGCGGCGGCGCAGCTCAAGCGCCGCCGCCCGGAGATGACGGTCATCTGCTACAAGTGCCTGTCCTCCACGCGCTCCTACGAGCCCGGGCCCGTCCACTCCTCGGGCGTCTCCCACGCGGAGGCCGAGGACGCCGGCGGCGACTGGTTCGCGCGGCGCCCGGACGGATCACGGATCGAGTGGCAGCGCTATCCGGGGCACTGGCAGATGGCCGTGTGGGATCCGCGGTATCGGCAGCGATGGGTCCGAAATGTCGTGGACGAGCTCGCCGACTCGCCGTTCGACGGCGTCATGGCCGACAACGACGTCTACGACGACTACTACGGCCTGGACCTGCCGCTGCGCGGCATCGAGTCCATGGCGCAGATCCGCGAGGCCCTGGGCGAGCTCGTGGCGGCCGCCGGGGAAGGGCTGCAGGCCCACGGCAGGGTCCTGATCCCCAACATCGCCGAATCGCGACGCACCCCGGGGCGCTGGCAGGAGCACGCGCGCTGGGGCGGCGGGTTCGAGGAGGTCTGGCTGGGCTACAGCCCCACCGACCTGTTCGACCCCGTCACCGCCGAGGCACAGCTGCCCCAGGCTGCCGGGCCTGGGCTGTCGATCCTGCGGGTCCCCACGGACGGCACCGACACCCACCCGAACTTCCTGTACGGCCTGGCGGCCTTCTGGATCTTCGGCGAGGGCCGCGGTGCCTACTCGGCCACCGGCCACGACGACTACTCCAAGCTCCAGCACGTCCCCGAGCTCGACATGGACCTGGGTGCCCCCCTCGAGGAGCCGCAGGGGGATCGGCACGTCTGGCAGCGGCGGTTCGCGCACGGCTTCGCCGCCGTGAACCTGAACCAGGACGGACGACGCCGGCGGCGGATCGATCTGCCTCCCGGGCTCGTCGACGGGCAGGGTCGGACCGTGGGCGGCTCGATCGTGCTGGAGCCGCATCGCGGCGTCGTGCTGCGTGTGGACCCGGCCGCGACCGGCAACTGAGGCCACCGGGTGCAGGAGCCTGCCGCCGCGAGGACGCACGGCCTAGACTGGAGGGAGCACGTACCGGGCCGCGCAGCTCAGCGTCCGTCCGGAGATCCTCCAGAGGAAGAAGGAGCCAGGCATGCCCATCGCCACACCTGACGTCTACGGCCAGATGCTCGACACCGCCAAGGAGAAGGGCTTCGCGTACCCCGCGATCAACGTCACCTCCTCCCAGACCCTGAACGCCGCCATCCGCGGCTTCGCGGAGGCCGGCTCGGACGGCATCATCCAGGTCTCCACCGGCGGCGCCGCCTACTGGTCCGGCTCCTCCAAGAAGGACATGGTCGTGGGCTCGCTGGCCTTCGCCGCCTTCGCCCGCGAGGTCGCCAAGCAGTACGACGTCAACATCGCCCTGCACACCGACCACTGCCCGCAGGACAAGCTCGACGGCTTCGTGCTGCCGCTGCTGGAGGAGTCGGAGAAGGCCGTCGCCCGCGGCGAGGACCCCATCTTCCAGTCGCACATGTGGGACGGCTCCGCGATCGACCTGGACGAGAACCTGCGCATCGGCGCGGACCTGATCGAGCGCACCGGCAAGGCGCACATCGTCCTGGAGGTCGAGATCGGCGCCGTCGGCGGCGAGGAGGACGGTGTCGTCGGCGAGATCAACGACACCCTCTACACCACCACCGAGGACGCCGTGAAGACCGTCGAGGCCCTGGGCCTGGGCGAGAAGGGCCGCTACATCACGGCGCTGACCTTCGGCAACGTGCACGGCGTCTACAAGCCGGGCAACGTGCGGCTGCGTCCCGAGCTGCTCAAGCAGATCCAGGACGAGGTCGGGCAGAAGTACGGCAAGGACCGCCCGTTCGACCTGGTGTTCCACGGTGGCTCCGGCTCCTCCGAGCAGGAGATCTCGGATGCCGTGTCCTACGGCGTCATCAAGATGAACGTCGACACCGACACCCAGTACGCCTTCACCCGCCCGGTCGCCGGTCACATGCTCGCCAACTACGACGGCGTGCTGAAGGTCGACGGCGAGGTCGGCAACAAGAAGCTCTACGATCCCCGCGTCTGGGGCGCCAAGGCCGAGGACGGCATGGCCGCCCGCGTGGTCCAGGCCTGCGAGAACCTGGGCTCCGCCGGCACCAGCGTCAAGTGATCTTCTGCTGATCATCGCCGACGCGCTGCGCTGACCGCGCAGTCGTCGTCGGCTCCACGGGCTGCTCTCCCCGCCGCAGGGGAGGGTGGCCCGTCGTCGTGCCCGGACCGATGCGGGCTCGCCCTCGGACCTTCGTGCCTGCGCTGCAGCCTGTGGACACATCCGAGACGGCCAGTGCGTCAGATGTGCTTCAGCGTGTTCCCGGATGTGACGCGGGGCATTAGTCTGTGGGCAGCATCCGGGCACTGCCCCTTGTGGGGCTCATCTCGAGCGCACCACCAGCTGACCGAACGCGCGTCGAGACCGACGCCTTCCGCGTCCTCCGACCGGAGACCGCACCACCGCTCGACTCCGCCTTCGAGACCGGTCCGTGAGCCCCGCTTGCAGGCCCTGCCCCTCGAGGCGAGGCGACTTGAAACACCAGGGGAGTCCCTTGTCCACCACCGCCACCGCGTCTGCCCCCGCGCAGACCGAGAAGAAGAAGGGCGGAGCGCGCGTCCGCGTGCAGAAGTTCGGCACCTTCCTCTCCTCCATGATCATGCCGAACATCGGCGCCTTCATCGCCTGGGGCATCATCACCGCTCTGTTCATCCCGGCCGGCTTCACGCCGAACGAGAAGATCGGCTCCATGGTCGGGCCCATGGTCACGTACCTGCTGCCCCTGCTGATCGCCTACACGGGCGGCAAGCTCGTGGCGGATGTCCGCGGCGGCGTCGTGGGCGCAGTGGGCACCATGGGTGTCATCCTGGCGACCTCCTCTCCGGTGTTCATCGGCGACGCCCCCGCCTCGCCCATGTTCCTGGGCGCCATGATCATGGGCCCGCTGTCGGCCTGGGTCATCAAGAAGTGGGATCAGTGGGCCGTGCCCCGCATCCCCACCGGCTTCGAGATGCTGGTCAACAACTTCTCCGCGGGCATCATCGGCGCGATCATGGCGATCGCCTCCATGTTCCTGCTGGCCCCGATCATGCTGCTCCTCATGGCGGGCGCCGGTGCGGCCGTCGAGTTCCTGATCGACAGCTCGCTGCTGCCCCTGGCCTCGCTGCTGATCGAGCCGGCCAAGATCCTGTTCCTGAACAACGCGATCAACCACGGCATCCTGACCCCGCTGGGCACCCAGCAGTCCCTCGAGCAGGGCTACTCGATCCTCTACCTGCTGGAGGCCAATCCCGGCCCCGGCCTGGGCGTGCTGATCGGCTACATGATCTTCGGCAAGGGCATGGCGCGGGGCTCCGCACCGGCCGCGGCCATCATCCACACCTTCGGCGGCATCCACGAGATCTACTTCCCGTACGTGCTCATGAAGCCGCAGCTGCTCATCGCGACCATCCTGGGCGGCATGTCCGGTGTGCTCGTGGAGCTGCTCTTCGACGCGGGTCTGCGCTCACCGGCTGCCCCGGGCTCGATCATCTTCCTCATCAGCAACGCCCCGCCCGCCCAGATGCTCGGCGTGATCCTGGGCTTCCTGGCCGCCACCGTGGTCTCCGCCGCGATCTCCTGCGCCATCCTGCGCATGTCCAAGAGCGACGAGGGCGACCTGGCCAAGGCGGCCGCCGACATGGAGGCCATGAAGGGCAAGAAGTCCTCCGTGGGCGGTATGTTCGCAGCCGGCGGCGCCGCCGGCGCTGCAGGTGCTTCCGCCGGCTCGATCCCCGAGATCAAGGCCATCGTCTTCGCCTGCGACGCCGGCATGGGCTCCTCCGCCATGGGCGCCTCGGTCCTGCGCAGCAAGATCAAGGACGCCGGCTTCGGCGGCGACGTCACCGTGGTCAACAAGGCCATCAACTCGCTCACGGACGAGTACGACCTGCTCGTCTCGCACGAGGACCTGGCCGATCGCGCGGCGACCCCCACGCCCTCGGCGCATCACGTCACGGTGGACAACTTCATGCAGTCCCCGCGCTACGACGAGATCGTCGAGCTCATCCGCGAGCAGCGTCAGGGCGGCTCGGCCGGCTCCGCTGAGATCCCGGCCGAGCAGGGCACCTCGGGCAGCGCCGCCGCAGCTGGTGCGGGAGCAGGCACCGCGACCGCCGTCGCCGCTCCGGCCGGATCGCAGACCGATCCCACGCCGGCCTCCGAGGCCGCCGAGCACCAGGACGACCAGAAGGTGCTCACGCCCCAGACCATTCGTCTGGACGGCCGGGCCGCCTCGCGCGATGAGGCCATCGACCAGGCCGGCGCCCTGCTGGTCGAGGTCGGCGCCGTCGAGCAGTCCTACGTGACGGCCATGCACGAGCGCGAGCAGTCCGTGTCCACGTTCATGGGCAACGGCCTGGCGATCCCGCACGGCACGAACGAGGCGAAGGAGGCCATCCGCACGTCGGCCATGTCCTTCATCCGCTACGACGAGCCGGTGGACTGGAACGGCAAGGAGACCCGCTTCGTGATCGGCATCGCCGGTGCGGACGGCGGCCACATGGCCCTGCTGTCCAAGATCGCCAAGATCTTCTCCAAGAAGGAGACCGTCGCCCAGCTCGAGGCGGCGCAGACTCCGGAGGAGATCCTCGACATCTTCGGAAAGGTGAACTCATGAAGGCACTGCACTTCGGCGCAGGCAACATCGGACGCGGCTTCGTCGGGGTCCTGCTCCACGAGGCCGGATACGAGCTGGTCTTCGCGGACGTCGCCGACGCTCTGATCGGGCAGATCAACGACCAGGACTCGTACGTGGTCCACGAGGTCGGCGAGGGCGCCCGCGATCACGAGGTCACCGGCTTCTCCGGGGTGAACTCGGCCTCCGACCTGGACGGGCTGCGCGAGCAGATCGTCTCGGCGGACATGATCACCACCGCCGTGGGACCGCGCGTCCTGCAGATCATCGCGCCCACCATCGCCGAGGGCCTGCGCGCCCGCGCCGAGGCCGGGGTCGAGGGCCGCGTGGCGGTCATGGCCTGCGAGAACGCGATCAACGCGACCGACGGGCTGGCGGAGGCCATCCGCGCCGCGTACCCGGAGGCCGATCAGGTCGCGATCTTCGCGAACACCGCGGTGGACCGGATCGTGCCGGATCAGGCGCCGGGCCAGGGCCTGGACGTCACCGTGGAGACCTACCACGAGTGGGCCGTCGAGTCCGGTCCCTTCCAGGGCCAGACCCCGGACGTCCCGGGCATCACCTGGGTCGAGGACCTCGAGCCGTACATCACGCGCAAGCTGTTCACGGTCAACACCGGGCACGCGGCCACCGCGTACTTCGGTCGCCAGGCGGGGATCACCAAGATCTCCGACGTCCTGGCCGATGCCCAGGTCCGCTCCCAGGTCGAGGCCGTGCTGGCCGAGACCAAGGAGCTGCTCGTGGCCAAGTTCGGCTTCGCGCCGGAGGTCCAGCAGGCCTACGTGGAGAAGATCATCACCCGCTTCACGAACCCGCACCTGCCGGACACCGTCGAGCGCGTGGGCCGTGCCCCGCTGCGCAAGATCTCGCGCACGGAGCGCTTCGTCGGCCCGGCCGCCGAGCTCGCCGAGCGCGGTCTGAGCGCCGACGCCCTCGTGGCTGCCGTCGCCGCGGCCCTGGCCTTCGACGTCCCCGAGGACCCGGAGTCCGCCGAGCTGCAGGCCCGCCTGGCCGCCGCACGCGGCGATCGTCAGGCCACCGACGCCCTGGTCACCGACCTGACCGGCATCGCCGAGGAGCATCCGCTGTTCCCAGCGCTGTCCGAGGTCTTCGCCGCGGCCTGATCACCGCGGCCTCGCCGGCCCCCGCTCCTGCCCCTTCGGGGGATGGGGGTGGGGGGCCGTCGTCGTCGACGCAGCGCGACGGGAGCGCAGCAGCGCGCGACGACGTGTGACGGAGGCGGGGCCCTGTCGTCGCAGGCCGGTGCCCGCTGCCTGCACCGACACCGGTGTGCGGTCGCAGGTTTGCGGTAGCATTCCCGGCATGTGTGGAATCGTGGGATATGTCGGGCGCGCCCCCGAGGTCGATGAGAACCGGAATGCTCTGAACGTGGTCCTGGAGGGACTGCGTCGTCTGGAGTACCGCGGCTACGACTCCGCCGGCGTAGCGGTGCTCGCCGACGGCGTCATGGAGGTGCGCAAGAAGGCCGGCAAGGTCGCCGCTCTGGATGCAGAGCTCGCGGCGAACCCGCTGCCGGTGTCCCCGCTGGGCATCGGGCACACCCGCTGGGCCACCCACGGCGGCCCCACCGATGAGAACGCGCATCCGCACATCGTCGCCGGTGGCCGCCTGGCCGTCGTGCACAACGGCATCATCGAGAACTTCGTGGAGCTCAAGCGCGAGCTGACCGAGAAGGGGTACACCTTCGTGTCGGAGACCGACACCGAGGTCGCCGCCTCCCTGCTCGCCGACATCTACGAGAACCAGGCCGACCAGGACCTGACCCGCGCCATGCAGCTGGCCTGCGCCCGACTCGAGGGCGCCTTCACGCTGCTGGCCATCCACGTCGACCACCCGGACCGCATCGTGGCGGCCCGCCTGAACTCCCCGCTGGTCATCGGCGTGGGCGAGGGCCAGAACTTCCTGGGCTCCGACGTCTCGGGCTTCATCGATCACACCAAGTCCGCCGTCGAGATGGAGGACCGCCAGATCGTCACGGTCACCCCCGAGGGCTTCGAGATCACCGACTTCGACGGCGCCCCCTCCGAGGGCAAGCCCTTCGAGGTCCAGTGGTCCGCCGAGGCCGCGGAGAAGGGCGGCTTCCCGTCCTTCATGGACAAGGAGATCCACGACCAGCCCGCCGCCGTGCGCGACACCCTTCTGGGCCGCCTGGACGAGAACGGCAAGCTGACCCTGGACGAGCTGCGCATCGACGAGTCCGTCCTGCGCTCCGTCGACAAGATCGTCGTGATCGCCTGCGGCACCGCCGCCTACGCCGGCCAGGTCGCCCGCTACGCGATCGAGCACTGGTGCCGCATCCCCACCGAGGTCGAGCTCGCGCACGAGTTCCGCTACCGCGACCCCATCGTCAACGAGAAGACCCTGGTCGTCGCGCTGTCGCAGTCCGGCGAGACCATGGACACCCTCATGGCCATGCGCCACGCCTCGGAGCAGGGCGCCAAGGTCCTGGCGATCTGCAACACCAACGGATCCTCCATCCCGCGTGCGGCGGACGCCTCGCTGTACACGCACGCCGGCCCGGAGATCGCGGTCGCCTCCACCAAGGCGTTCCTGGCGCAGATCACCGCCGCCTACCTGCTGGGCCTGTACCTGGCGCAGCTGCGCGGCAACATGTTCGCCGACGAGATCCAGGACGTCCTGGAGGAGCTCCAGGCCATGCCGGAGAAGGTCCAGGCCGTCATCGACGAAGAGGACCAGCTCCGCCAGCTCGGCAAGGACTTCGCGGAGACCACCTCGGTGCTGTTCCTGGGCCGCCACGTCGGCTTCCCGGTGGCCATGGAGGGCGCGCTCAAGCTCAAGGAGATCGCCTACATCCACGCCGAGGGCTTCGCCGCCGGCGAGCTCAAGCACGGCCCGATCGCCCTGGTCGAGGAGGGTCAGCCGGTGTTCGTCATCGTGCCCTCCCCGCGCGGCCGTCACTCCCTGCACTCCAAGGTCGTCTCCAACATCCAGGAGGTGCGCGCCCGCGGCGCCCGCACCCTGGTGATCGCCGAGGAGGGCGACGACGCGGTGCTGCCCTACGCCGACGAGGTGATCCGCGTGCCCGCCACGCGCACCCTCTTCGCGGCGCTGCTGACCGTGATCCCGCTGCAGATCTTCTCCTGCGAGCTCGCGACCGCGAAGGGCCTGGACGTGGACCAGCCCCGCAACCTCGCGAAGTCCGTCACCGTCGAGTGACCACCACGTCGGATGAACTGCCCCGTCGGGTGAGCGCGCCCATCGGGACCGCTCGTCCGACGGGCCTCTCCGCGTTCGCGGGAGCACCTCTCCGGGCGGTGCCTCGCGCCGTCGACCGCCGGCCGCCTCGCCCCGCGAGGCGGCCGGTGGTGTGATACTGCCCCTGTGAGCACCTCTCCCACCGCGACCCCGACGCCCGGACCCGACGAGACCTTCGGGGGCCGGGCGTTCGCGCCGCGGGAGGACGGGACGATCGTCGGCGTCGGAGTGGACGTCGTGGACATCCCGCGCCTGGACGCGATGATCTCCCGCACCCCCGCCCTGCTGGACCGTCTCCTGACCCCGGG
>ERZ501033.39-NODE-39-length-27605-cov-6.074483_pt1 | contig 27605 bp, 29 predicted proteins | sample MGYA00248844_ERZ501033 | MGnify/ENA primary metagenome ERZ501033 (study PRJEB25958, sample SAMN03398539) | human skin metagenome | study: EMG produced TPA metagenomics assembly of the Human Skin Microbiome Metagenome (human skin metagenome) data set.
TGGTCTACCCATGTCTGACTCTCCTTCAGGACCTACATAACGGCCCTGCCACTAAGTCTGACGCGCGACAGACCTAACCCCCGAACCCGGGAGATCGGGACTGCTGACGGTTTAGTTGACTCCGGGGTTTATGCCGCCAGAGCGACGGCCTTGTGGTGAACAAGCTCGTATTCAACCGGAGTCAGTTTACCCAAACGCCGTTGCCGACGCTTCCGGTGGTAGGTCCGCTCGACCCAGTGGACGATCGATGTCCGCAACCTCGCTCGCGTGTCCCAACGGCCCCGGTCGAGGACGTTCTTCTGCAACACAGCGAAGAACGATTCCATCGCCGCATTATCACCAGCAGCGCCGACCCGACCCATCGATCCGACTAGCCCGTAACGCCGTAGAACCTGCTGGAACTTACGAGAGCGAAATTGCGACCCGCGATCCGAGTGAACGACACACCCTGCCACGGCTCGCGGTCCGCCACGACGAGCCACAGCGTCATCAATCGCCGCCACAGCCAGACGAGATTTCATCCTCGAATCGATGGCATAACCGACGATTCTGTTGCTGAACACATCCTTGACCGCGCACATATACAGCTTGCCCTCACTGGTGTGATGCTCGGTGATATCGGTCAGCCACAACTCGTTGACTGCCTTTGCTGTGAAGTCGCGTTCGACGAGGTCATCACACACTGGCGGGCCGGGCTTCTTACCGTGCTTCCGGGCTCGTTTGATCGTGTGGGAGAACAGCTCCTGCTGCGAGCACAGCCGCCACACACGACGTTCAGAGGCGCTGTATCCGCACGCCTGGAGCTCATCAGCGATGAACCGGTGCCCGAACTCAGGATCGTCCGTATGAACGTCGTAGGCGGCATTGATCAAGTGCGCCTCCTCGAGTTCCCGGTCAGAGACAGGTTTCGCGCACCACTTGTAGAAACCCTGCTTGGTAAAGCCGAGTACCCGGCAGGCCACTGCCACCGGCACCCCGGCGGCAGCAAGGTCGAGGACCAGCGGGTACATCATTTTGGGTGATGACCACCGAGCTTCAAGTTCGCTTGCGAGAGATACGCTGCAGCCTCGCGGAGGATCTTGTTCTCCCGCTCGAGTTCCCTGATCCGCTTCAGTGCTGCTGCCTGGGCGCGTGACTCCTCGGGATCACGGGAGGGCTCGAGGCCGTGCTCGCGCAGGCGGGAGTCACGGACCCAGGCCTGGAGAGCTGACTTCGAGATGCCGAGGTCGGCGCAGACCTGCTTCTGGGTCATCCCCTCGCCCAGGAGCTCGAGAGCTGATTGCTTGAACTCATCGGTGTAGATCTTTGGCATGACTTCCATCCTTCCTGGAACTTATCCAGTCGTGAAGTCAACTAAACCCTCAGCAGTCCCGAGCGTTCTTTTCGGGGTTCACACACCTCCTGGTCGACGAGGCGCATCACGCGCCAGCGCGAACGTGGGCGGAGATCATCAGTGCCTTCGGTGAGCGCCCCGTCTTGCTGTTCACTGCGACGCCCTACCGGCGTGACGGACTGACGTTGCCGGGACGAGTGATCTTTCGTTTCCCGCTCCGGGAGGCACAGAAAGAGGGTTACTTCAGCACGATTGACTTCACGGCCGTCCTTGACCTGGATGACGATGACGAAGCGCTCGCCAGGGCCGCGCTGTCCCGGCTTCGTAGCGATCTGGACGCCGGGCACGAACACCTACTCCTGGCGCGGGTCGGGACGAAGCCTCGAGCCGACGAGATCCAAGCGCTGTACTCACGGCTCGCTCCCGAGTTCGCTCCAAAGGTGATCTACGACTCGCTACGGGCGAGCGAACGTGACGCGGCGATCCGAGCCATGCGGGAGCGGTCCAGTCGCGTGATCGTCTGCGTCGACATGTTGGGCGAAGGTTTCGACCTCCCCACGCTCAAGGTCGGAGCGTTCCATGACACGCATCGATCCCTGAGCCCGATGGTTCAGCTCATCGGCCGCCTCGCCCGTACCTCATCTCCGGTCACGATCGGAACCGCGAGCGTCTTCATCCGCCAGGACCCGAAGCAGGCGCTCTCGCCGTTGCGTTTTCTCCTGCGCGAGGATCCCGACTGGGACAAGGTCCTCAGCGACATTACAGAACGTGCGACCGAGCGAGCTGACGAGATCAGCGAGTTCGAGGCTTCGTTCGCCGACAACCCGCCTGACGTGCCTGTTGGCCTACTGGAACCGAAGATGAGCGCTCGCGCCTTCGCGACGACGACCGTGGACTGGGACCCGCTGGCGGCCCGTGCCGTGTACGGCGACAGGATCTTGGACGGCCTGATTAGCGTCAACCGTGATGACACCATCGCCTGGTTCGTGATCGAGACGGTCTCCGATCTCCGCTGGGGCGACATCCCATCCCTGCGAGCCACTGACTACACGCTCGTCGTGCTTTTCCTCGATCGGACGCAAGGCCTCCTCTACGTCCACTGCTCGGACACCAAACGCAGCCTGGACGATCTCGTCGAGGCAGTGGTCGGGCATGAACCGGCGCCGGTCAACGGCTACGACACCTTCAAGGTCTTTGCAAAGCTCGACCGCCTCGTCCCGACGAACATCGGGCTCCTCGATGCTCGGGATCGGGACAAGCGCTTCTCCATGCACGTGGGAAGCGATGTCGAGACAGCACTGACAGAAGCTGAACGTACCCACAAAGCCAACACACACGTCGCAGCCAAGGCAGTCCAAGAGGGAGAGCGCGTCACGATCGCAGCGGCGCTGTCCGGGAGATTCTGGTCGATGCGAACGGCGTCGAACCTTGCGGAGTGGCGACGGTGGTGTCGCGATCAGGGAGCGAAGCTGCGGGACAGGTCTGTTGACGTCCGCTCGCTGTTCCGCGACATGATCATCCCTGTCGACGTCAAGGAGCGGCCTCCGTACCCGTTCCTCGCGGTCGAGTGGCCATGGGAGCTCTACGTCCGCGCTGGAACGTCCTCACGCGTTGTCTTCAACGCCAACGGCGTTCCACTGACTGATGCCGGGTTGAGGATCGACGATTACGGAGTCGACGGCCCACTCCGTTTCTCAGTCGTCACACCTACGTGGGAGCTTCCGTACGAGGGGCGGTTCGGTTCGACCGGTGTTCACTACCGTGCACTGGGTGACGATGCCACGGTCGAGGGAGGGCGCGGATCGACAGCGCCTCTGTCGACCTGGTTGAACAACCACAAGCCCACGCTCCTTCTCTCCGGCGACCGGCTGATCACCGGCGATGACCGGCTGCTCGCGCCGCGAACCGAGCTTCCGCCATACCCCCGCGACCACCTGCGTTCTCTCGACTGGGCCGCCGGAGGTGTGAACATCGCGGTCGAGTCGCAGGGCCTCGATCGCAGAGCCGACTCGATCCAGGCTTTCATGGCGCGCTACCTCGGTGAGAACCAGACCTTTGACGTCCTCATCGACGATGACAGGTCGGGTGAGGCGGCCGACCTCGTCGGCATCCGAGTCGATGGAGGAGATCTGCACGTCACGCTTGTGCACTGCAAGTACTCCTCGAAACCAGATGCAGGATCCCGCCTAAAGGATCTTTACGAAGTCTGCGGCCAAGCGATGCGCGGCGCGCGATGGCGAGACAACGCAGCGTTGCCACTCCTCGAACACCTCGATCGCCGGGCTGTCGGATATACGCGCCGCTTTGGAGGAACGGCGTTCGAAATCGGGGATCGTGAGATGCTCTTCCGGATCAGGCAGCAGGCGTCGCTGCTGTTTCCGCGGTTCACGACAATGATTGCCCGGCCAGGCCTGAGCATCGGGTCAGCCAGTGACGAGCAACTACGGCTCATCGCTGGTGCCGCCTCATACGTGCAGACCGTGACCAAAGGTGGGTTTGAGGTCTACGGATCGGACTGATCGCGCAGAACTATCGCCCGTGGGTGTCCCGCGTCCGCACTCCGACAGACAGCAGATGGTTACGGACTGTGCCGGCCGAGAACCCCAAGCGCGTGCCCACGCGCTCTAGCGACTCCCCGGCTGCATAGAGACGAGCCATCTCGCGTACTGTGTCGTCCGAGGGCGTAGCGCCGCGCAGGCGTACGCCACGCGCCCGCAGGAGCGTTGCCAGCCGCTCGCGACCGATACCGAGATCGTTCGCTATCTCTCGCAGGGTGCCACCGGCTGCGTACCTGTTCTCCGCCGAGGTCAGCAGTTCCTCGCTGACCCGAGTCTGCTGGCGGACATGGGCGCGCTCCTGGGATGGGCTCAGGGCACGACGACGGATCATGCGATGCATCGCGGTCATGCGAACCAGCGCCGGGGCGGGTTTCGACAAGCCTCCCGCTAGCTCCACCGAGAAGTCCGGAACTGCCCCGCCCGAGTGCGGGGCAGTTGTGTTTGTGCGGTGATATCCGGTGGGGCCTTGACACCGGTGTGTGCGCGGACGCTGGCCGTGGGTCCGCAGGTTGTGCAGGCGGCGTTCCCACCGTCGTCGGTGGCGATGCGAGTGAACAGCGCCCGGTTGTGTATTCGCCTTCCCGAGGTCAACACGTCAGGTTGTGTGTACGGGCTGTTTGAGGCGGACGAGTCAGGACAAGACGGCGATGGCCTCGACTTCGATGAGGAGGTCTGGTTCTCCGAGTGCCGAGACTCCGAGCAGGGCGATGGGGCGGACGATATCGAATCCCAGTCGTTGTGCAGCGCTGACGGCTCCTTCGCCGAGTTGAGACATCGTGCTGGGTTCATAGTCAACGATGTAGATGGTCAGATTCGCGATGTCGTCGAAAGACCCACCTGCCGCGGTGATGGCTGCGTGCAGATTGACGTAGACCTGCTCAGTCTGAGCGGCGAGATCTCCGTCGCCGACGGGCCGGCCCTGAGCGTCGTCTGCGACGATGAGGTCATGCGTATTGAACGAGTGGTCCCGAATCTGACGGTCTCCGACCTTCCTACAGCGGTGCGGGAGCATTCTGCCGTACTCGGGCTGCGTGTAGTCATGGATCACGGATGGATCATCACACTCGGTGATGACGAAAGTCACCAGCTCAGTCTGATGACCCAGGACGCCACCGCCAAGGTCAATCCGGACGTCTCCATCTTCGTCGACGATGTGCGTGAGGCGCTCGACCGGGTGAGGAAGGCCGATCTGGACGTCGTGCACCCGCTCACGGATGAGCCATGGGGTGTGACGCGGTTCTTCTACCGCTCCTCCGACGGTCGCGTCGTCAATGTCGGAATGCACACCACGGTGGCCTGAACCCGGACACGCCGGATCGTACCCGCAGCTGCTGCTTCGGACCGTCGAAGCGAGCATACGGAACCTCGATCTGCCGATTGCGTCTGTGCGGGCGGGGCCGGAAACGCTCTGGATCCCCAGGGCTGATCAGCAGACCTCCGGCTGCACCTGATTCGGCGAGCGTCCGGGGAAGCAGGCACGCCGTGAGGTGAGGAATTACGGACGGCAGCGTCGGTTCTCCTCGACGGAGAAGGCTACGCGACGAATCCCTGGTGCTCGGCGACGGTTTCGCCGTTGACCACCACGCGCACGGTCGTGGGCCCGAAGACGCCCTGGCCGATGATCGCCCGCACCTCCGTCCCGGTGCTCAGAGTGCCCACGAGTTCGCACTCGCCGCCGAGGGAGGCGTGCTCGGCGAGGACGGTGTCACCCTCGAGGAGCTGCCAGGTCGCTCTGATCGCGCCCGTCCTGCCCTGCACTCGCACCGGTCTGCCGTCGACTGTCGTGTTCACGTCATCGCCGAAGAGTCCCATGGCGCGATCGTACAGCGCACCGATCGCCCTCGATAGGGGCTTAGGGACCCGGGCTCACCCCTGGTCGGCGCCCGGGACCGTGACGGTGCCCTCCGCCCCGTAGGACAGGGTGTTGACGAGCCACGCCCCCTCGACGAGGATCACCTCGATCGCGGCCTGCTCGATGCCGGTGTCCTCCGTCTCGCAGCCGAGGTCGAAGACGTATCCGGCGATCCCGTCGTGGGTGCCCTCGACGGCGACGTCGACCCGGTCCTCGATCGCGGCTGCGGTCCCGGTGACCGTGCACGCGGCGTAGATGGGATCGACGGTGCCGCCGCCGGTGATGATCTGGGACGCCCGCTGCGGCCCGTACTGGAAGAGTTCCCCGCCGGAGAAGAACCGCGCCTCGGCCGACTCCTGCGTCTCGCTGCGGGTGTAGTCCGCGGCGACGGAGCGCGCGGCCGTCTCCGGCTCCTCGCTCGCCTCCGCGGTGGTGTAGGCGGACGGCGCGGTGGCCGCGCCGGTTCCCGTTTCGGGGACCGCGACCCGGTGCTCGGGCTGCTGGCCGCCTCCGGAGCATCCGGCGAGCACGAGAGCGGCGATCAGGGCGAACCCGCCCGTCGCGCGACGGGTTCGACCCGCCGGTCCCCGTGCCACCGGTCTCACCGCTGGTACCGCAGCTCGCCGGTGGGCGCGATGACGATGTGGGGGCTCCGGTCCTCGTCGAGCCAGGAGGTCGTGGTCCCCATCTGGGCCGAGGTCACCGACACGCATCCTGCCGTGGAACCAGCGCCGTTCGTGTGCATGAGCACGCCCGAGCCCTTGCCGCGGATCCGCTTCTTGTTGAAGTCGATGGCGATGGCGAGGTTGAACTGGGGCGTCTCGTAGAGCGACCCGGGACGCGGCGAGGGGCACGACGCCGAGGGGGAGCGGAGGTGCTTGTTGTAGTCGGCGGACCGGACGTCGGAGCACCAGTGGTTGTAGTTCGACCGGGTCATCCGCTCGTACCGCAGACCGGTTCCCGCAGGCTTCGCGTCGCGGCCGAAGGCGTAGTCGAGGCTGAAGTTGCCCATCGGGGTCGTCCCGGTGCCCTCGTGGTTCGTCCAGGCACGCGGATCGAGCCCGGAGTAACCGAAGCGGGCGTTCCACGAGGCGCCGACCTTGTGCCAGCTGCGGTCGCTGCGCAGCTCCCAGCGCTCGACCGTGCCGTAGGAGGTGGCGCGCTTGGTCGCGTGGGCGATGACGAGCTGGCTCGTCCCGGTCTTGGGCGTCACGCCGTGAGGGAGCCCGGTCGACGGGGTGGATCCGACGATCTTCGTGCCGCCCTGGAACCGCTGCTGCCAGCGTCCGTCGTGGCGCAGCTGCTCGGCACCCGTCGGGTAGCCCCACGAGCCGCGCTCGTATCCGGCCTTGCCCCAGGCGGTCCGCATGCCGCCCCAGGTCGCATGCGCGCCGGAAGCCGGCGACCAGTGGATCTGACCGCCCTGGAACCACTGGTAGCAGCCGCCGCCGGTGAGCCCGCAGCGCTCCGCGGAGGTCGGGTAGCCGAGCGTCCCGCGCTCCCAGTCGTGGGATCCCCACTCGGAGCGGACGGCGCCCCATGTCGGATGGGCGCCGGTGGCCGGTGACCAATGGATCGAACCGCCCTCGAAGTGCTGGTACGCACCCCCCCCGGCAGGGGACGCTCCTCGCCGGTCGGCCTGCCCAGGCGTCCGTTCTCCCCGCCATGGGCCCGCCAGGCATTGCCGATGCCGCCGGACACCGTGAAGCCGTTCGACACGGCGAAGGGGTCGACCGGGGGTGCGGAGTCGGGAGCAGGGGTCTCCGGAGCGGACGGCCGAGGTTCGGGAGTGGCGGGTGTCGAGGGCTCGGGTGCCGGCTCGGTGGTGACCGCGTCCTCCTCCGGTGCGGACGGCCGCGGCGATTCCGAAGGAGCGGGCGACTCGGTCGGGGAGTCGGTCCCAGAGCGGTCGGCGGTCGGGGAGACGACGAAGGCGACCGCGACCGGAACGTGCCCGTCGGCGGAGATCTCGATGCGGTGGGAGCCGAGGTAGTCCTCGTCCTCGCCGCCCCCGTAGGCGGCCGGGACGGTCGTTGCGAACGAACCGTCGGCCTCCGCGCGGACGGTGGTCCGGAACTCGCCGAGGGCGTCCGCGTCCGCTGGTTCGACGTCCTCGCCCGGAGCCGAGGGGCCCTGGGAGGGTGCAGCGGTGTCGTCCGGAGCGGTGGAGAGGCTCTCCTCCGACAGCGGCGCCGAACCGCCCGGCTCGGCATCGGCGACGATGCCGGGGGCGACGGTGACGGCGGCCTCCGAACGGGGGTTGAGCCCGGAGCCGGTAAGCTCCGCCCCGGATTCGAGGAACGATTCGAGGTCGATCTCCTCGGCGATCTCGACGGTGAGGGTCGCCGGTTCCGCAGCCGGCCGGTCGGTGCCGTTCGCCACCGCGAGGGACGGAGTCGAGACGAGGACCGCCGACGCGAGAACGGAGGCGAGGAGGGGACGGAGTCGGGGCCTCGGCAGGCCTTCTCGAGCAGCGGGCGCCGGGAAGCGCTCCGGAGACGGAACGGTCGATCGGATTCGGGACCGACCTGTCCCATACCTTACTTGACGGTTTTCGGATCGTGGACCTCGTCGACTCGGAGTCGCGCGGGGGTGATCCGCTCTGCTGCCGGGGCCTGCTCAGCGGCTCTCGCCGGCCGCGTGGTCGAGGAGGTGAGAGGCGACCGCTGCCGCGGCGCCGGCCACGTCCCGGTAGCCCGGGAAGGCGTTGACGTCGACGACGACGGGTCCGTGGGGGCCGAGCACGACGTCGACGCCGGCGAGGTGCATGTCGAGTCCGGCGGTCGCCCGGCGTGCGAGGGCGGCGAGCGTGTCGTCGACCGTGAACGGGGTGCCCTCGGTCGTGTGCTCATGGGTGAGGGTCGAGGCCTTGAGCAGCCCGCTCACCCAGTCGCCTGCGAAGTAGAGCTTCCGGTCGATGCCGTCGTGCGGGATCCAGTCCTCGACGAGGTACGGCCCGTCCATCGGCGCGGACTCGGGCAGCGGATCCGGCAGCACGCCGCGACCTCGCCCCGCTCCGTGGACGGCCTTGACGACGACTCTGCGGTCACGGGAGTTCTCGAGCACCTCGGCCCAGGTGGTCCGCACGTCCCCTCGCGGAGCGGGCATCCCGGCTGCGCGCAGCGCACGGTGCGTCGTCGCGCGGTCGTGCAGGTTCGTCACCCCGCCCCAGGGATTGCACAGGGGGATGCCCGCATCGGCGATGGCGGCGAGGATGCCGTCGAGGCGGTGCGACAGGCCCCGGTGGACCACGAGACGCGCGCCGCCCAGGTCGGTGGGAACGACCTCCTCGTCGTGCGGCAGCAGGACGCGGCAGCGCGCGCCCGAGGCCTCGAGGACCTCGATGGTCTCAGCGATGACGGTCCCGGACTTCGGCTTCTTCCCGACGAGGAAGACGAGGGTGTGATCCATGCTTCATCTCACCATATGAAGATGAGGCCGATTCTCATATGACCTCTCCTGCATCTCATGGCTGGCTGCTGCTCCCGGCGCTGCCCGGCGTCCTGGGGCGAGTGCAATGGCCCGGCTTCGCGACCCTAGGATGGACCCATCCCATCCCACCGGCAGGCAGGACGCCCATGAGCGAGAAGCAGTCAGCAGTCCGCGCGCGCGGAGGGATTCCGCAGGTGCAGGGCGCGTCGTGGTGGCGGGACATGTGGAAGCCGTTCTGGGCGATCCCCGTCGCCTGCGTTATCGGCGCGATCGCTCTCGGCACCGTCCTGCCCATGCTCGACGGGATCCTGTCGGAGAAGATCGACTTCGTCTTCCAGGGCGGCCCGGAGGGTGCGCGCGGACTCCTCGGGACGATCGCCACCGGGATGATCTCGATGACGAGCCTCGTCTTCTCGGTCACCATGGTCATCCTCCAACTCGCGAGCAGCCAGTTCACCCCGCGTGTGCTCGGCGGGTTCCTCGACAGCCGCGTCACCCAGGGCACCCTCGGAGTCTTCACCGCGAGCTTCGTCTACGCCCTTACCGTCACGCGCTCCGTGCGCGGCGACTACGGCGACACCGGGACGTTCGTCCCGCAGGTGTCGGTGACCGTGGCCTTCCTCCTCGTCCTCGCGAGCGTCGGGTTCTTCCTCGCTTTCATCCACCACATCACCTCCTCGATCCAGGTGTCGCAGGTGATCTCCCGGATCGGCGACCGCACGCTCGCCCTCGCCGACGACATGTATCCCGTCACCGCCGACGAGGACACTCTGACGATGGGCCCGACGTGGTCCCCGGACCCGGGGACGCCCCGCGTCGAGGTCTTCACCGAGACCCGACACGGGATGATCACCTACGTCGACTACGCCGGCCTCATCCGGTTCGCGCAGCAGCACGACGTCGTCATCACCATCGACCGCCCGGTCGGGGAGTTCCTCACCGAGGGCCAGGGGATGCTCCGGGTGTGGGGGACCGACGCGCTCGAGGACGGTGCCACGGAGACGCTCTTCTCCCACATCGGGCTCGGCGCCGAGCGGGAGATGTGGCAGGACGTCGCCTCCGGCATCCGACAGCTCGTCGACATCGCCGATCGCGCGCTGTCCTCGGGCGTCAACGATCCGACGACCGCGGTGCAGTGCATCGACGAGCTCCATCGCATCCTCCGCCGACTCGTCGGCCGGCGGTCCCCGAGCCCGTACATCGCCGATGACGACGGAGTCGTCCGGATCGTCCACCACCCCCAGTCGATCGACGGGCACATCCGGCGCGCGGTCGAGGAGATCGCCCACTATGCGGTCGACGCGGTGCCGGTTCCGGATCGGCTCCGCGACATGCTCGCCGATCTCTCGGAAGCGTCGGACGACCGCTACCTCCCGGCGATCGAGCGGGCCAGGGAGCACGTCGACGATCGATGCGGCAGTCCGAGGGGCGGACTCGCATGAACGCCCTCGACCACATCCCGCCGGTGACGTGGGCCGGCGTCGGCCTCGGTGCCGCGGTCATCGCCGGCGGATTCCTCCTCGCTCTCCTGCTCCGCGTCCTCATCCGGCAGCTCCTGCTCTGGCGCGGTCGCGGCCCGGCATCGGCCGATGTGTTCGGTCGCCTGGCCGGCTGGATCGTCATCGCCCTCGGGATCCTCGCGGCCCTCACCATCATCTTCCCCAGCGTCAGACCGGTGGACGTCCTCGGCGGCGTCGGTGTCGTGTCGATCGCGGCCGGCATCGCCTTCCAGACGGTGCTCGGCAACATGTTCGCCGGCATCGTGCTCCTCGCCCGCGACAAGTTCCGGGTGGGCGACCAGATCGCGATCGAGGACCACCGGGGCACGATCGTGTCGATGGGCCTGACCTCGAGCGCGATGCGGACCTTCGACGGTCGTCTCGTGCTCGTCCCCAATGCGGAGCTCCACTCGAAGATCATCACCGTGCAGACCGGCTTCGAGGAGGTCCGCACCTCGGTGGCGGTCGATGTCGACGACGCCGTCGACCTCCGGGCCGCGACCCGGATCGCGGAGGACGCGATGTGTGCGACCCCCGAGGTGCTCGAAGAGCCGCCGCCGCAGGCCCTGCTCTCCGAGATCGGGACGACGACGGTGCGGATCGAGTTGCGGTTCTGGTCGGGTGCGACCCAGCTCGAGACGAAGCTCGCCTCGCATGAGGTCATCGCTGATGTGCTGGCGGCCTTCGCCGCGCACGGGATCGCGACGGGCTCGGACGTGCTCGTCGTCGAACCGGGCTCGACGCTCCAGCGCATCCTGCGCGACGAAGCCGACGGGACGACCGTGAGCCCGGGCCCGCGTCCCCGCGGGGACGCTGCGGCGGACGCGCAGGACTGACCCTCAGCCGGGAATCCCGATCCGCAGCCCGCCCTTCCGCGCGTGGACGGTGAGGTAGACGAGGCCGTCCGGGCCGGAGCGGAACCCCCGCTCGCTCAGCCGGGGGAGGAGGACGAGGTCGCCCGCGGCGAGTGCGATCTCCTTCCCGCCGCCGGTGAGGGTGCCGCTGCCGCGGACCACGTGGACGAGGACGTCGAGGTCGGGGCCCCGGTGCTCGGTGATCCCGTCGCCGGCGGGCAGCGCGACGAGGTTGGAATCGAGTCCGCGGTGCGGGTCGTCGATCCGCCATACGGCACCGCCGTCCCCGGAGTCGAGCGCGGCCCGGGCCGCGTCGAGCGTGTTCGTCAGGACGTGCGGGCGCCCTCGGTCGGCGCGGTCGTTCTCACTCATGGTCGAAGTATCCCCATCGATCCGGCCGCGCGGAAGCCCCCGCTGTCCCCCTCAGCCCGCGGCTGTGCCCGTATCCGCGGCGCTCACCTCGGCGAGCCAGTTACCGAGGTCGAGGGGGCGCAGTCCGAGCACCGCCTGCGCGCTCGTGTCCTCGGTGATGACCGTGCGGTCCTGCGTGCCGAGAGCCTGGTAGAGGCCGACGACGGGCTCCGCGGCCGCAGGTCCGAGCAGCGGGGAGATGAGATCGCCGAACGCCGCGGGCGCGATCGCCTCGTACCGGACGGGCCTCCCGTGGTGGGCGCCGAAGGCCGCGGCGAGATCCGGTCCGGTGAGCGCCGGCAGCGCTCCGACGCCGACCGTGCCGGTGATCCGCGGGTCCACGAGGAGGCGCGCGGCGGCTGCGGCGACCTCGGCGTGGGAGCTCCACGAGACGGCATGGTCCGCCGCGAGGGGGTAGCGCAGCACTCCCTCCTCGGTCACGGGGCCGGCGACCACCGGGAGCAGGAGGTTCTCGAGGAAGAGGCGCGGGGCGACGATCGCGAGTGCGGTGCCGGTCTCCCCGAGACCGCGGATGAGCGTCATGATCGGGCTGTCGTCGGGCGCCTGGAGCGGTGAGCCGGGTTCGTCGACGATCCGCCCGCTCGTCGACACGACGACCCGCGCGGGGCGCGTCTCGCGGACGGCGGCGACGATCGACTCCGCGCAGGCGGACTGGAGCTCGGCCGGTCCGAGGGGGAGGTGGGCGAAGACTCCCTGTGCGCCGCGGTAGAGCCGGCTGAGCGCGCGGGGATCGGTGAGGTCGGCGGCCGCCGCAGCGGCCCCGGCCGGCAGGGGTTCGGGGGACCGGGCGACTCCGGTAACCGGGTGGCCCTCCCGGAGGAGGGCGTCGAGGACAGGGGCTCCTTGGGCGCCGGTGGCGCCGTGCACGATGTATGTCATGCCTCCATTAGTGCATATGATGAACTGGTTACATCAACTGCACTACTGGCGTTCGGAGCTCATTGTGACAGACGACACATCTGCTGACCTGCCCGACTGCGGGGTCGCGCGGTTCCTGATCCTGCTCGACGGCCCGTGGGCGACCCTCATCGTCCGCGAGCTGCTCCACGGGCCGCGGCGCTTCAGCGAGCTGCGCGCCGGTCTGCCGGGGATCAGCGCCCACACCCTGACGAACCGGCTGCGTCGGTTCGAGAAGCACGGGGTGGTCACGCGCACGGCCTACGCCGAGATCCCGCCGCGCGTGGTCTATGAACTCACCGCGCTCGGGGAGGAGCTCCGCCCGGTGCTCGGGGCGATGGACGCCTGGGGAACCGCTGCGCCGCGCTCGGCGTTCGTCGCCGACTGACCCGTCCCCACGCGACCGGTCCCCGGATCCCGCCCGGCCGCTCCCCGGTGCTCAGCGCCCGGCGACCGGCGGGGAGAACCGGAACCCGTGGTACCCGCACAGGGCGATCGCATCGCAGTAGGCGATGTACGTGTCCGAGCCTCCCGGGAAGGGGAGGAACCTCCGCGGCTTGCCGGGGATGTTCGCACCCCGGTACCACGACGCGGCCTCGGAGAACAGCGTGAGATCGGCGAGGTCGTCCGTCGTTGCGACCCAGTTGTCCTGGGCCTCGGGCCGGGCCTCGACCCGGTCCTGGCCCCGCTCGGTCATCGTGCGGATGAGCCCGGTGACGTAGTCGACGTGGTACTCGATCGACGTCGTCATGTTCGTCAGCACGGACGGGCTCTGCGGCCCGGTGATGAGGAAGAGGTTGGGGAAGCCGGCGGTCATGAGGCCGAGGTACGTCCGGGCACCCCCCTCCCACTCCTGGTTCAGGGACGTGCCGCGGGCACGGATGTCGATCCGGGAGATCGCTTCGGTCATCGCATCGAAACCGGTCGCGAGGACGATGACGTCGGCGGAGCGCTCCTCACCCCGGCGCGGATGCCGTCGGCGGTGATCGCCTCGATCGGGTGCTCATTGAGGTCGACGAGCGTGACGTTCTCCGCGCTGTACACCTCGAAGTATCCGGTGTCGACGCACAGCCGCTTGACGCCGATGGGGAAGCTCCGGGGCACGAGGAGCTCGGCAACCTCGGGGTCGTCGATCCGGTCGCGGATCTGCTCGTGGGCGAATGCGGCGACCGCGTCGTTCGTCTCCCGGCTCAGGAGGGTGTCGCTGAACGTGCTCGTCAAACCGAGGCCGCCGTAGTCCCAGCGCTCCTCGAGCGCCGCCCGTCGCTGCTCGGGGGTGAGCTCCCCGAACACCTGCGGCTCTCCGCCGCGGGTGGTGAATCCGAGTCGTGAGGATCGGTCGGCCGCACGGATCTGCGTGTAATCCTCCTTGATCCGCTGCCGGTCGTCATCGGTGAGGTCCCGGTTGTGTGCGGGGATCGCGAAGTTCGGGGTGCGCTGATACACCGTGAGCGAGGCGACCTCGGCGGCGATCGCGGTGATGATCTGGATGCCGGACGATCCGGTTCCGATGACCGCGACGTCCTTGCCGGTGAGGTCGGCGTCATCCGGCCAGTTCGCGCTGTAGAGGATCTCCCCGGTGAAGTCCTCGGTCCCGGGGAACTCCGGCTGCTTCGGCACGGACAGGCAGCCGGTGGCGAGGACGACGAAGCGGGCGGTGACCTCCGTCCCGGTGTCGGTCGAGACCGTCCACAGGCCGTCGTCCTCGCACCAGTCGAGCGTGCTCACCCGGGTGTCGAAGGTGATATCGCTCCGTAGGTCGAAGCGGTCGGCGACGTGCGACGCGTAGGCGAGGAGCTCGGGCTGGGCGGAGTAGCGCTCGCTCCAGTCCCACTCCTGTTCGAGCGCCGGGTCGAAGCTGTACGAGTAGTGCTCGGATTCGATGTCGACCCGGGCCCCCGGGTAGCGGTTCCAGTACCGCGTGCCCCCGACGTCGCCGCCGGCCTCGAACGCGTGCACGCGCAGCCCCTGCCCGCGCAGGGTGTGGAGCTGGTGCATCCCGGCGAACCCGGCGCCGACGACGACGGCGTCGAAGTCGGGTCGCGGTGCGTCCGGCTGCGCCTCCGGCGCGGGGGCGGCGGTCGGCGCATCATGGGATGCGGCGGTGGTCGCGGTCATCGGCGAGCACGTCCTCTCGGTCGGTCTGGTTCGGCGCGGCGGTTCAGGCGGAGGCGGGGGAGTGAACGGTGACGCGCTCCGCGATGCGCTGCACGACGCGGTCGATGCCCCGCGCGTATCCCGGCAGCAGGTTGGCCATCTGGAAGAACGCGTGCATCTGGCCGGCGGTGACCTCCATGGTGACGTCGACGCCGGCGGCGGCGAGCCGGTCGGCGTACTCGCGGCCCTCGTCGTGGAGCGGATCATGCTCGGCGAGGTAGACGAAGGCCGGTGGCAGACCGGTCAGGTCGGGGTGGCGCAGCGGCGAGGCATCGGGATGCTCCCGGGCCTGCGGGTCCGGTGCGTAGTGGCCCCAGAACCACTCCATCGTCGCCCGCGAGAGGAGGAGCTGGTTCTCCGGGTCGTGGTAGGAGGGCCGGTCGAGGCCGCAGTCGGTGACCGGGTAGACGAGGATCTGCTCGTCGATGGTCGGTCCGCCGCGGTCGCGGGCCCGCTGGGCCATCACCGCCGCGAGGTTGCCGCCGGCGCTGTCGCCGGCGACGAGGAGCGGCGCCCCGGGCGGGGCGAGGTCGTCGCGGTGCTCGTCGACCCAGGTCAGCGCCGTCCAGGCGTCATCGACGGCGGTGGGGAACCGGTGCTCGGGCGTCTTGCGGTAGTTGACCATGACGACGGTGCACCCGGCCCGGTCGACGAGGTGCCGGGCGACGGTGTCGTACTGGAGGTCGATGTCGGAGAGCACCCAGCCGCCGCCGTGGTAGTAGACGAGGACGGCGCTCGGCGTGCCCGACGGGGAGAGCACCCGGACGCGGAACGTCCCGCCGTCCTCGCCGGTGAGCTCGATCTCGCGGGTCTCGCCGACCTCCGGCCCGCGCCCGCTCATCGCGGCGAGGGAGGGCCCGGAGAGCCGGGCGATCGCGGGGGTGGTCTCATGGGTGGCGGGGCTGCCGGCGGCGGCGAAGGCGGCGACCAGCTGCTGCGACTCCTCATCGAGTGACATGCATGACTTCTATCGGGGTGCGGCAGAGGCCGTCAAGGACCCCGGCGGGTGCCGCCGGTGCGGATCAGGTGCCGCAGAACGTCCGGTAGGGGCCGAAGTCCTCCGGTGCGGGCAGTGCGTACCGCTCGAGGCCGGGGCGCTCGGTGTGCGGATCGGTCACTGCTCCCAGCAGCCGGGTGAAGGGGTCGAGGTCGCCGGACTCCGCGGCCGCGAGCGCCTCCTCGACGAGGTGGTTGCGGGGGATGTAGATCGGATTCGTGCGCCGCATGAGTGCTGGGTCGGGCGCGAGGCCGCGCCAGGTCCCGAGCCAGCCGGAGAAGTCCGGGGCGGCGGCGAGCAGCTCGCTCACCGCTGGCGCGGCGGTCCCGGCGTCCGGTCCGGTATCCGCTGTATCGGTGTCCCCGGTGGTTGTATCGGTCCCGGTGTCCGCCGCGTCGGCTAGGCCGCGGAAGAATCCGGTGTAGTCGACCCGGTGGTCGCGGAGCAGGGGCAGGATCGCGGAGATGAGCTCTCCCGCCGTCTCCGCGGGAACGTCTGCGGACAGTCCGAGCTTGGCGCGCATGCCCGCGGTCCAGGCGGTGCTGTAGCGCCCCCGGTAGGTGCCGAGCACCTCCTGGGCGGCCTCGATCGCGGCATCCTGGTCCGGCCCGATGGCGGGCAGCAGCGCCTCGGCGAAGCGGGCGAGATTCCATTCCGCGATGAGCGGCTGGTTGCCGTAGGCGTACCGGCCGGTGGTGTCGATCGAGCTGTAGACGGTCGCAGGGTCGAAGGCGTCCATGAAGGCGCACGGCCCGTAGTCGATCGTCTCGCCGGAGATCGTCATGTTGTCGGTGTTCATCACGCCGTGGACGAAGCCGAGGAGCATCCACTGCGCCACGACCTCCGCTTGCCCCGCGACGACGGCCTCGAAGAGGGCGAGGGCGGGGTTCGCGGCATCCGCCGCCGCCGGGTGGAGTCGGGCGATCGCGTGGTCGGCGAGGCGGCGCACGAGGTCGTCGTTCCCGCTCAGGCGGGCGTACTGGAAGCTGCCCACGCGCACATGGCTGTGCGCGATGCGGGTGAGGACCGCGCCGGGCAGCGCCCGCTCCCGGCGGACGAAGCCGCCGGTCGCGACGACCGCGAGCGCCCGGGTGCTCGGCACGCCGAGCGCGTGCATCGCCTCGCTCATGAGGTACTCGCGCAGCATCGGCCCCACAGCGGCGAGGCCGTCGCCCCCGCGTGCGAACGGCGTCCGGCCGGAGCCCTTGAGGTGGAGGTCGACGAGCGTGCCGTGGGCGTCGGTGATCTCCCCGAGGAGCAGGGCGCGGCCGTCGCCGAGGCGCGTGTTGAGGGTGCCGAACTGGTGTCCGGTGTACGCCTGGGCGACCGGGGTCGCGTCCTCGGGCGGCTGGGTTCCGGTGAGCAGGCCGATCCCGGCGGGTCCGCGCAGCCAGCCCAGCTCGAAGCCGAGGGAGTGCGCGAGCGGCTCGTTGAGGACGAGGAGTGCAGGGTCCGGGGGAGCAGCGGCCTGCCAGGGCACGGCCATCTCCGGCAGATCGGTGGCGAAGTGCTGCGAGAACTCGACGGTGCGCGGGTGCGCGGCGCCCATGCGGCTCACCCCGGTCCCTTCGTGCGGCGCCGGGCGCCAGGTGGCGCCGGCTCGGACAGACCAGTCTACGGCAGGGAGCCCTCGACGGGGGAGAGCCTGCCGTCGATCATCTCGAGCGTGCGGTCGCAGTGTTCGAGCACGTCCCGGTCGTGGGTGACCATGACGACCGCCACCCCCGCCGAGTGGGCGCGGTCCGCGAGCAGCCCGACGACCTCGTGGCTGCGCTTCCGGTCGAGAGCGGCGGTCGGTTCGTCGACGAGGAGCAGGCTCGAATCGTTGACGAGGGTGCGCGCGATGCCGACACGCTGGCGCTCGCCGCCGGACAGCTGGCCGGGGCGGTGATCGGCCCGGTGGCTCATCCCCACCGACCCGAGGAGCGCGCGGGGGTCGACGTCGCGGTTGCCGGCGAGCCGACCGGCCAGCCGCAGCTGGTCGGACGCGGAGAGTGCCGGGAGCAGGTTCCCCGACTGGAACACGAAGCCGATGTTCTGGAGCCGGAACCGCGCCGCGGCGCCCTTCCGCAGACCGGCGAGGTCGGTCCCGTGGACGCGCACCGTTCCGGAATCGGGGTGCGCTGGATCGTCCACACGGTGAAGAAGGCTCCGACGACGAGCGCGCAGATCGCGTAGAGGAAGATCTGGATCATGCTCAGGGTGAGGGTCTCCGCCTCGTAGCCGGGGGAGGCGTTGAAGGACTCGGTGAGGGTCATCGACTCCGTCTCGGCGTCGGAGTCGATCGCAGCGAGATCGGTGTCCTCGTCGGCCTGCACGGCGACGACGCTCGAGTGCGGGAACTCGAGGGCGTCGACCTGGTCCTGCGTCGGCGCACCGGGATCGGCGGCATTCGCGGCGATGGGGCGCCACGTGTCGATCGGCAGGTAGGCCATGTCGACGTGGCCGAAGGTCGCCTGGCCGTCGGTGAAGCCGACGACCTCGAGCTCGACGTCGATGCGGTCGAGCGTGACGACCGTGCCGACCTCGACGCCGTCGTCGGCGAGGGTCTCGGAGACGACGGCGTCGACGGCGCCGACCTCGGAGCCGCTCGACGTCTCCGGGGCGAGGAAGCCGTTCGGCTCGATCCCGAACAGCGTGAGGTCGATCTGGGTGTCGTCGTCGGCGGTGGTGTTGACCATGCTCACCCCCATCGGCTCCGCGGCCTCGACCCCGGGGCGTCCTGCCAGGTCTCGAGCTCCTCGTCGCCGACGATCGAGCGGCTGAACGCATTGTCCTTCCCCGTGCCCTCGTGGAAGGCGAACGAGGTCGCGGGCATGGCCTTGAGGCAGGAGACCCCGTCGTTGACGAGGCCGGAGGAGAGGCCGGAGGAGAGGCCGGAGAGCAGCGCGATCACCGTGCCCATGAGTGCGAACCGACCCCGGGCGAACCGCAGTTCGCGCAGGGCGAGGAACATCGAGGAGTCCTTACAGCGGTCCGGAGCGGAGAGGATACCGACACTCAGTCGGCTCCATGCTGACAGTGTGTCAGAACGATTCCGGACGGCACACATCGGCTCGGTGCGGTTCGGGCGGGTGCGGATCGGACCCCGGGAAAGGGGCGGGCCCCGAGAAGGACGGAGTGCTGGGCGTCAGGTGCCGAGGCCGTCGACGAGGATGCGGTAGATGTCGTCGGCCGCGGTGCGCTCGTCGACGCCATGGCTGATGAGCTCCATCCCCGCTCCGATCATCCCCTGGACGAGGAATGCCCGGCGCTGGGCCTCCTCGATCCCGAGGTGCTCGAACACGTGGATGAGCGGGCGGAGCAGGGCGTCGTGGAGCCGCATGAGGTCATCCATGCTGCTCGGGGAGAGATCCGCCTCCCGCAGGGCGCCGGCGACCTCGTGGCGGCCGTCGGCGGTCATGCGCATCGTGGCATCGACGTAGGCGCGCAGCTGGGCGAGGCCCGGCTCGACATCCGCGAGAGCCTCCTCGATCTCCCGGTCCCAGCTCTCGATCGCATCGATCGCGATGGCGACGAGGAGGTCGTCCTTGGAGTGGAAGTAGTCGTAGAAGCTCGACCGGGTGAGACCCGCTCGCTCGCACACGACCCGCGGGATCGTGCCGGCGATGCCCGACTCGAGGAGCACCTCGACGCCGGCGCGCACGAGGGCGGCGCGCTGGGCCGCCCGGTGCTCGGCGACGGTGGGTGCGGAGATCTTGGGCATGACCTCATTATGGGCCGAGAAGTTCCTGAAAGCACGCAGCGCCGTCCCGGGCGGGGACGGCGCTGCTCTGAGCGGTGGCTGCGGGCCGGTCGTCAGGAGTAGTTCACCCAGAGGGCGGCGATCGCGATGTTGATCACCGTGAGGGCGCCGATGGTCGGGAGGACCCAGGAGGCGAGGGCCTCGCGCTTGCGGTTGATCAGGGCGATGATGATGATCGCGAGGAGCACGAGGAGCTTGACGGTGATCTTCGTGTTGTTGACCTCGTTCCCGATCGGGTACTGCAGGCCGACGAGGAGCACGCCGGTGATGAGCATCGTCCAGGCGCCGTGCATGATCGGCGCGACGATCCGGGCCTGCGCCTCGCGCATCGCCCGCGACTGCATGATCACCCCGCCGAGCAGGGATGCGATGCCGATGAAGTGCAGGACGAGGATGACGTTCTTGAGAATCTCCATGCCGCAATCGTACCGACAGTGTGTCGGTACGATCAATTTCCCGACACGCTGTCGGCAGCCGGTGCCCAGCGGTGTGATGCACTTCACAAGCGGGTGGTCGGGCCACTAGGCTCGGGCCACCACCGCATCGATCAGAAGGAGCACCCATGACGACTGCTGCCTGGCCGTCCGGCCGCGGCGACCGCGCCGACTTCATCCGCACGCACGGGGAGGAGCGCGCGGCGCGATTCCTCACCGCCTTCCACGAGGGAGACCCCGCCGGCGACGCCCTCTTCACCGCCGACCTGCCGCGCCCGGTGCTCATGCGCCAGCTGCGCACCGCCCTCGCGGCCGGGGCGGCGGCACCCGGTGACGCGCCCGAGGTCGTCGCCTTCCTCGACGACATGCGCACGACGGCCGCGAACGCGAACCGCGAGCAGATCGAGCGCGGCCGGCGGGTGTACCTGTCGATCCCCGTCCTCACCCACTCCGTGGCGCTCGGCCCGGGATCGCTCGTCAACACGTACTCGAGCCCGGCGATCTCCACCGTGCTCGTGGGCACCGGTCGGCTGGTGGACGGGGCGCTGCGTCGGCTCATCGACACCCGCAACTGGAACTACCATCTCTATGCCGCCGGCGCGCTCGAGCCGGGCGGCGGCGGCTTCGAGCACACCGGGATGGTCCGGGCGATGCACGCCTACGCGCGCGCCCAGCATCTCGAGCGGCACCCGGACACGGGCGAGTGGGGCCTGCCGATCAATGCGATCGACATGCTCCGCACGTGGTTCGACTTCACCTACATCCCGTACCGCGGTCTGGCGGCCATGGGCTACGACCTCACGGAGGAGCAGATCCGCGACGTCTACGGGATGTGGCAGGTCGTCGGGCGGCTGCTCGGGATCCCCGCCGACCTCCTCGCCGGGCTCGACGACCACGAGTCCTCCGAGCCGATGGTGCAGGCGATCGCCGCCGTCGCCGGGAAGCCCGACGACGGCTCGCGGGCGCTCGTCGACGCGCTCGTCGGGGCGACCGCCGCGCAGCTCGCGCTCGTCCTCGGTCTCCCCGAGGGGCCGCTCGTGGAGCGGACGCAGGCGCAGATCCGGATCATCCACGGCGACGAGCTCGCCGACTGGCTCGCGATCCCGCGGACCTCGATGCAGGTCGCCGAGCTCCTCCAGGTGCCGGTGGTGAGGCAGCGGTACGACTTCCTCCGGCAGCTGCCCGCTGAGCTCGAGCGGGAGATCGCGACGAACGAGGCGATGCTCACCCATCTCCTCGCCGCGACCGAGGACGGGAAGTCGGCCTACGAGACGGCGCCCGCCGGGGAGGAGACCGCCGCCTGAGCAGACGCGCCGGCTCCCCTCGGACCCGTGGCCGAGGGGAGCCGGTGTCGCGTGCGGTTCAGGCGGTGACCTGGCGCTTCGAGGAGATCACCCCGGTGTTGAAGCCGGCGAGGTGGAGCCCGCCGTGGAAGCGGGCGTGCTCGATCTTCGTGCAGCGGTCCATGACGACCTGCAGTCCGCCGGCCTCGGCGATCGCCGCCGCCTCCTCGTTCCACGATCCGAGCTGGAGCCACAGGGTCTTCGCCCCGATCTCCACGGCCTCCCGGGCCACTCCGGGCAGGTCGTCGTGCTTGCGGAACACGTCGACGATGTCGGGGACCTCGGGCAGGTCGGCGAGCGAGGGATACACCGGGTGGCCGAGGATCTCGTCGAGCACCGGGTTGATGAAGTACACCCGGTACGGCGAGGACGACAGCAGGTAGGTCGCGACGAAGTTCGAGGCGCGCGACGGCTTGTCGGAGGCCCCGACGATCGCGATCGATTCGGAGGTGCGGAGGATCTGCAGGCGTTCGGCGGCCGTCGGTCCCACCCACGTGCGGGTCTCGGTGGTCATCGTGCGTCCTCTCGTGTCCGTCCGGTGGCTGCGGTGAGCGCCTGATCGAAGTCCCAGATGATGTCGGCCGGATCCTCGATGCCCACGGAGAGCCGGATGAGGTCCTCGTGGACGCCGCCGGCGGTGAGCTGCTCCGCGGTGAGCTGCTGGTGGGTGGTCGACGCGGGGTGGAGCACGAGGGTGCGTGCGTCGCCGACGTTCGCGAGGTGGCTGGCGAGCTGCGTCGCCTCGATGAACCGGGCGCCCACCTCGCGCCCGGTGAGCTCCGCGGTGGCCGCGACGCCGAACGAGAAGACCGAGCCGACGCCGTGCGGCAGGTACTTCTGCGCCCGCTCATGATGCGGATGGGACGGCAGTCCGGCGTAGTTGACGTAGGACACGCGGGGATCGGACTCGAGCCACGCGGCGACCTCGCGGGCGTTCGCCAGGTGCGCGTCCATCCGCTGGGCGAGGGTCTCGACGCCCTGGAGGAGCTGCCAGGCCGACTGCGGGGACAGGCTGGGCCCGATGTCGCGGAGCTGCTCGGAGCGCAGGCGGGTGAGGAAGCCGAACTCGCCGAAGTTGTCCCACCACGACAGGCCGTTGTACGAGGGGACCGGTTCGGTCATCGCCGGGAAGTTCCCGTTGCCCCAGTCGAAGCGCCCGGACTCGACGACGACGCCGCCGAGCGTGGTGCCGTGCCCGCCGAGGAACTTCGTCGCCGAGTGGATGACGATGTCGGCCCCGTGGTCGAAGGGACGGCACAGGTACGGGGTGGTGAGCGTCGCGTCGACGACGAGCGGGACGCCCGCCTCGTGCGCGATCTCCGCGAGGGCGGCGAGGTCGCTGATCTCGCCGGACGGATTGGCGACGAGCTCGCAGTAGACCGCCTTCGTCTCCGGACGGAGCGCGGCGCGGTAGTCGGCCGGGTCGGTGCCGGCGACGAAGGTCGTGTCGACGCCGAACCGGCGCAGGGTGACGTCGAGCTGGGTGATCGTGCCGCCGTAGAGCTGGGAGGAGGCGACGATGTGGTCGCCGGCCCGGGTGAGCGCGGCGAAGGTGATGAACTCCGCAGCCATGCCCGAGGCGGTGGCGACGGCGCCGATCCCGCCCTCGAGCGCGGCGATCCGCTCCTCGAACGAGGCGACCGTGGGGTTGCCGATCCGGGAGTAGATGTTGCCGTACTTCTGGAGCGCGAAGAGGTTCGCGGCGTCGGCGGAGTCCTGGAACACGAACGAGGTGGACTGATAGATCGGCACCGCGCGGGCGCCGTGGACGGCGTCGGGCGTTCCGCCGGCGTGGAGCGCCAGGGTGCGGAATCCGAACTGGTGATCTGACATCGGGTGAGACCTCTTCCGGTTTCTTCGGGTGATTCGCAGTCTGGGTCAGCGGTCGTCGGCCGCGCTCGGGTGTCCCACGATCCGGGCGATCCCGGCGATCGCCGCGGGGTTCTGGAGCGAGGTCGTGTCGCCGAGCGGGGTGCCCTCGTAGAGCTGGGTGAGGAGTCGGCGCATGATCTTGCCCGACCGCGTCTTGGGCACCTCGGGCACGGGGATCACCCGCGCGGGCCGAGCCACCGGCCCGATCTCGCGGGCGACATGGGCGCGGAGCTCGGCCTCGACCTCGGCCGCGTCGCGGTGCCGGGCGGCCCGGGTGAGGACGACGTAGGCGATGGCTGCCTGCCCGGTGAGCGGGTCGGCGATCGGCGTGGATCCGGCCTCGACGACATCGGGGTGCGTGATGAGCGCGGATTCGAGCTCGATCGTCGACAGGCGGTGGCCCGACACGTTGATGACGTCGTCGACCCGACCGAGCAGGGTGATGTCGCCGTCGGCGTCGCGCCGGCCGCCGTCGCCGGAGAAGAACCAGCCGCGCTCGCCGAACGCCCTCCAGTACGAATCGAGGTAGCGCTGCGGGTCGCCCCACACCGTGCGCGCCATCGACGGTCCGATCCGGTCGACGACGACGAATCCCTGGACGCCGTCGGGGGCGTCCGCCCCGGACTCGTCGACGACCCGGGTCGAGACCCCGGGCACGGCGCGGGTGGCGCAGCCGGGCTTGGGCGCGGTGTCCGCTCCCGGCTCGAAGCACGAGTCGTGAGGCCGGGGCGACATGATCGTCGCGCCGGTCTCCGACTGCCACCACGTGTCGACCACCGGGAGCGCGTCGCCGCCGATCTCGCGCCGGAACCAGCGCCAGGCCTCGGGGTTGATCGATTCGCCGACCGTGCCGAGGAGCCGGATCGAGGAGAGGTCCCAGGTGTCGGGCAGCCCGGACGGGAAGTTCCCGATGTGCGAGCGGATGAGGGTGGGTGCGGTGTAGTAGTGCGTGACGCCGTAGCGCTCGATGATCTCGAAGTGCCGCCCCGGGTGCGGGCTCGCCGGGGTGCCCTCGTAGATCACCTGGGTGATGCCGTTGAGGAGCGGTCCGTAGATCTCGTAGGTGTGCGCTGTGACCCACGCGAGGTCCGCGGTGCACCAGTGGACCGTGCTGTCGACGCGGGCGGGATCGTTGACCGCGGCGAGCTCGTCGTCGACGAGGTCGAAGAGGAGCGCGTGGGTGTACGCCGTCTGCACGAGGTACCCGCCGGTGGTGTGGACGAGTCCCTTGGGCTTCCCGGTGGTGCCCGAGGTGTAGATGATGAACAGCGGGTGCTCGGCGTCGAAGGCGCGCGGCGCGTGGGCGTCCGGCTGGGCGGCGAGCGCCTCGTGCCACCACACGTCGCGGCCCGGGGTCCACGGGAGGTCGGTCTCCCCGGTGCGGGCGACGACGAGGACGTGCTCGATGGCGTTGTCCCCGGCGCACGCGGCGTCGGCGGCGGCCTTGACCGGCACCGCCGCGCCGCGCCGGAACTGGCCGTCGCTCGTGACGAGGACCTTCGCCCCGGTGTCCTCGATGCGGAAGCGCAGCGCCTCGGCGGAGAACCCGCCGAACACGAGCGAGTGGACCGCGCCGATCCGGGCGCACGCGAGCGTGATGACGAGGGTCTCCGGGATCACCGGGAGGTAGATGACCACCCGGTCGCCGGGGATGACGCCGAGAGCCTCGAGGGCATGGGCGGCCCGGGACACCTCGGCGAGGAGCTCCGCGTACGTGTACGTCCGGCGGTCCCCGGGCTCGCCCTCGAAGTGGAGGGCCACCCGGTCGCCGCGGCCGGCCGCCACGTGACGGTCGAGGCAGTTGGCGGCGGCGTTGAGCTTCCCGCCGGCGAACCATTCGATCGTCGGGACGGTGTACTCCGGGGACTCCGCGGTGTCGGCGTCCCGGGACCGGTCGAGCCGGCGCGGCTTCTCGAAGGTGTGGGCGGTGTGCCAACCCTCGACCCAGTCGAGCCGCCCGGCCTGCGTCTCCCAGAACGCGATGCGCGCCGCATCGGATTCGATGGCCGGGTTGTCGGGTGCGCGGCGGACGGGGGACAGGGCCGCTGCGGGCCGCGCGGTGCCGGGTGCGGTGGTCGTCACGACGCCCACCGGAGGATCGCCGACTTCTCGAGGCGGCCGAGGAGTGCGTCGGTGATCTTGCCGAACACCGCGAGCAGCACGATGGCGAGGAGCAGCCGGTCGGTCCGCCCGTTGTTCTGCGAATCGGTGAGGAGGAACCCGAGGCCCATGGAGGCCCCGAGCAGCTCGGCGGCGACGAGGAACAGCCATGCCTGGGCGAGCGCGAGGCGCAGCCCGGAGAACACCGAGGGCACGACGGCGGGCAGCTGGACGGTGAGGAGGAGCCGCAGCCCGGTGTAGCCGAAGCTTCGCGCGGCCTCGACGAGGTGGGGGTCGACGTGCCGGAGGGCGGAGGCGACGGTGGTGTAGACCGGGAAGAACGCGCCGATCGCGATGAGCGTGACCTTGGAGTCCTCGCCGAGGCCGATCCACAGGAGGAGGAGCGGGACCCAGGCGAGCGAGGGCACGGCGCGGAAGGCGCCGATCGTCGGAGCGACGAGGAGGTCGGCGAGCCGGGAGAGGCCGACGAGCGATCCGAGCAGCAGGCCGAGGACCGCACCGGCGAGGAAGCCGAGGACCACGCGCTGGACGGAGATCGCGATGTTGATCCACAGGTCGCCGCGCTCGACGAGCTCGACGGCGGCCTCGAGTACGGCGAGCGGGGGCGGGAGCTGGACGAAGGTGAAGACCCCGGTCGAGCTCAGCAGCTGCCATACGGCGAGCAGGGCCGCGGGCAGGAGGAGGCCGAGGCCCAGCCGGGCGGGACCGGAGAGCGTGCGGGGACGGGTGCCGGTGCTCGCCGGAGCAGCGGGTGCGGACTCCGGAGCGCCGGGGTGCGGGGTGCGGACCGGGATGTTCGCCGCCATCAGCCTGCCGCCTCGATCGCCTCGGCGACGCGGGAGGCGTCGGCCTCCGAGGCGTAGGTGTCGTCGACGATCGTGTCGATCGCCTCGTCGACCTGCGCCTGGTCGGACACATCGCCGGTCTCGACGAGCGTCGGGGCGATCCGCTCGAGGACCTCGATCTGGTCCGGCCCCGGCACTGGGTCGATGTCGAGGTGGGTGCGCTCGATCGTCGCAGCGGCGACGTCCTCTTCGATCCCGGCCTCCTCGGCGAGGATCCGGGTGGTCTCCTCGGTGTTGGCGAGCGCCCAGTCGCGGGCGTAGGCATAGACGTCGACGACGGTCTGCGCGAGCTCGGGCGACTCCTCGAGGAATGATGCGTTCGCGTTGAGGAAGCCGTAGGTGTTGAAGTCGACGTTGCGGTAGAAGAGCGTGTTCCCCGCGCCCTCGCTCGCCGCCATGATCGGATCGAGTCCGGACCAGGCGTCGACCTGGCCGTTCTCCAGGGCGGTGCGGCCGTCGGCGTGCTGGATGTTCTGCACCTCGACGTCGTCGATGGTGAGGCCCTCGGTCGCGAGCGCCTGGACGAGGAAGAAGTACGGGTCGGTGCCCTTGGTCGCCGCGATCGTCTTCCCCTTCAGGTCGGCGACGGAGCCGATTCCGGAGTCCGGGGTGGTGACGAGCGCCGACCACTCCGGCTGCGAGTAGAGGTCGATGACGTGGATCGGGGAGCCGTTCGCGCGGGCGAGGAGCGCGGCCGAACCGGCGGTTGAGCCGATGTCGACGGCCTCGGCGCGCAGCGACTCGTTGGCCTTGTTCGAGCCGGCGGAGAAGACCCACTCGACCTCGACGCCCTCCTCTGCGAGCGCGGCCTCGAGCCAGCCCTTCTCCTTGATGACGAGGGAGAGCGGGTTGTAGGTCGCGTAGTCGATCGCGAGGGAATCGGCCGCACCCTCGGCGGCGTCGGCAGGTGCCGCGTCCTCGCCGGCGAGGCAGCCGGAGAGCGCGAGGGAGGACACGGTGAGGAGGCCCGCGGCGGTGGCGAGCCGGCGGAGGGCGGAGGGGCGGAGCTGGGAGGAGGTCATGACGGCCTTTCGGGTTGGATGGTGGCGCGGTGCCGTGGACCGCGGCGGTGTGTGGGGCGCGGAGTCGCGGTTCGGTACGGAGCGGGTCTTCGGTGCGGTGTTCGGTGCGGTGCGCGGCGGGGCGCCGCGCGGCGGGTGCGGTGGGGTGTCAGTGGGCGTGGGAGTCGACGCCGAGGTGGGTGAGGAGCTCGGCGCGGAGGTGCGCGAGGTCC
>ERZ501033.42-NODE-42-length-26976-cov-6.498978_pt1 | contig 26976 bp, 22 predicted proteins | sample MGYA00248844_ERZ501033 | MGnify/ENA primary metagenome ERZ501033 (study PRJEB25958, sample SAMN03398539) | human skin metagenome | study: EMG produced TPA metagenomics assembly of the Human Skin Microbiome Metagenome (human skin metagenome) data set.
CGGGCTCGGCGTCGTCGTCGACCTCCAGACGCAGGCTCTCCCGCCCCGGACCGATGTAGGCCAGGTGCCCGGCCTCCACCGCGACCCCGTCCACGCTCAGGGCGCCGGAGTCCAGGTAGACGCCGTGCTCGAACCCCTCCTGCACGTCGAGCTCCAGCACGGCGCCGGGCTCGAGCAGGATCTCCGCGCCCAGCAGCGGCGGGGTGAAGGTCTCCACCTGGGCGTCGTCGCCGGCGAGCTCACCGATGAAGACGCGGATCTGCGAGCCGTCGCCGCACACGGGCTGCGGAACGTGATGGATGAAATCGTGCTCCATGTGCCGCGTGGACTCGGGCAGCGCGTACCAGAGCTGCACGCCGTGCAGGACCGACGTGTCCGCTGTGGAGATCTCCTGGTGGGTGATCCCGCGACCGGCCACCATGAGGTTCAGCTCGCCGGGACGCACCACGGCGCGATTGCCCGCCGAGTCCAGGTGGTCGATCTGGCCCATGAACAGCCACGAGACCGTCGCCAGGCCGGTGTGCGGGTGGCGGGGCACGTCCATGCCTCCGGTCTGGGCGACGTCATCGGGACCGTAGCTGTCCAGGAAGCACCAGGCGCCGATCAGCGAGCGCTTGCGCTGCGGCAGCACGCGGCGCACGTCCATGGCGCGCGGCCCGCCCAGCGGGACCACGCGCGGCGGCAGGATCTGGATTTCGTACCCTGGCTCGGCGGTGCAGAGGGTCTCCAGCGGGACGGGCTCCACGTTGCTCATGGAGACATTCCAGCACAGTTCACGTGATGCGTCACGGACTGCGGGGTGCGCCGACAACGGCTCAGCCCCGCAGCGCCTCCGGGTGCTCGCGCAGCCAGCCCTGGACGTACCAGCAGGTGGCCTGCGGCTCGATTCCCTCGGCCACGGTCTCGGCGATCGCCCAGGAGACCAGCCGATCGGCCACGCCGCGGCCGCGATGGCTGGGCTGGGTGAGGGTGTGGTCGAAGATCCGCTGGGAGCGACCGTCGGTCTCGTACGGGGTGTAGTGGGCCTCGCCGACGACGCGACCGCCGTCGAGCGCCTGGAAGGCGTGCGCGGCGGTGTCGTGACGCAGCTCGAGATCGGCGGTGGGCGAGGGCGGCAGTGCATCGGTCATGTCCGTGCAACGCGCGGCGACGCCGGTTTGTGCCGCCGCGGCGGCCACCGGAGACTGGAGGTTCGGAAAGCTCGGGAGCGGAGGGGTCATGGTCGCGTGGCTGGAGCGGCATCAGGTGCCTCTGTACCTGGCGACCATGGTCCTCGGGGCCGCGCTGGGCCTGGTCTTCCCCGCCGCGACCGCCGCCTGGGAGCTGGCCGTGCCGCCGCTGATCGCGGTGCTGCTGTGGAGCACGTTCCTGGGGATCCCGCTGACGCAGCTGGGCGACGGACTGCGCGACCGCCGCTTCCTGCTGGTGCTGCTGGGGCTGAACTTCCTGGTGGTCCCGGTGGTCGCGTGGCTGCTGACCCGCCCGCTGACCGGGCATCCCGAGCTCGTGCTGGGGATCCTGGTGGTGCTGCTGGTGCCGTGCATCGACTGGGTCATCGTGTTCGCCGGGCTGGCCGGAGGTGACCGCGCCCGCCTCACCGCCGCGGCCCCGCTGCTGATGCTGGCGCAGATGCTCCTGCTGGGCCCGCTGCTGTGGCTGCTGGCCGGGTCCGACGTCCCCCTGCGGATCGAGCCCGGGCCGTTCCTCAGCGCCCTGGTGTGGATGCTGCTGGTGCCGCTGGGCGCGGCCGTCGTCGTGCAGCTCGCGGCACGCCGCGGCGACGACGCCAGGGCCTCCTGTGCTGCGCGGGGCTTCGAGAGTCTCGGCCAGGCCCTCATGGTCCCCGCGCTGATGCTGGTGCTGCTCACCGTGATCGCCTCGCAGGTCGCTGCGGTGCGCGGCCAGCTGGCCGAGGTCGCGCTGTCCGTTCCGGTCTACGTGGCCTTCCTGGTGCTCATGACGGCCCTGACCGTGCTGGTCGTCCGCGCCGCTCGACTGCCGGTGGCCTCGGCGCGCGCCGCAGTCTTCAGCGCGACGGCGCGCAACTCCCTAGTGGTGCTGCCCCTGGCGGTGGCCGTCGCGGACCAGGCCCCGCTGATCCCGCTGGCCGTGGTCATGCAGACCATGGTCGAACTCGTGGGCATGGTGATGCTCGTGCGGCTGGTTCCCCGCCTGCTGCCCTCGAGTCAGCCCGCGACCTCCTCGATCGCCGACGACGCCGCCGCGTCCCGGTAGTGCTGCGGATCGGCGGGGGCGTCGATCTCTCCCTGCTGGTCCAGGAAGTCCCCGGTGTCGATCAGGGCATCGGCCAGGGGCCCGGAGAAGAACTGCTCCTGCTGCTCGCCGGCGCGCAGGTAGCCGGTGCCGTCGATCTGGCGGCGGACGGTCTCGGTATCCGAGCCCATCTGCAGCGCCAGGATCTCGGCGGCGCGATCGGGATCGTCCTGCAGCATCTGCACCGCCCAGTCCTGCGCCCGGGTCCACTGCTCCATAGCCTCGGGATTCTCCTCGGCGAACCCGGAATCGGCTGCCGACAGGTCGAAGGTCGGCGCCCCGATCTCTGCGGCCTGGGTGCTGGAGACGAGCCGGGTGCCGCCGTCGGCCTCGAGCTCCCCGAGCGTGGGGTCCCAGATGTACGCGGCGTCGATCTCCCCCGACTGCCAGGCCCCGAGCAGGGCATCCGGGGACAGGTTGATCACGGTGACCTCGTCGGACAGGCCCTCCTGCTCCAGCAGCGCCAGGAGGCTGAAGTGGGCGGTGGAACCGAAGGGCACGCCCACGCTGCCGCCGCGCAGGTCCTCGAGGTCGGTGATGCCCTCCGCGCCGATCAGGGCCTCGGACTCGCCGATCACGTCCTGGATCCACACGACCTCCACGGGCAGGTCCAGCGGCGCGGACAGCGCCTTCACCGCCGGGGACGAGCCCACCGTCGCGATGTCCAGGGAGTCGCCGCCGAAGCCCTGCACGACTTCGGCACCCGAGGCGTACTGGGTCCAGCGGATGTCGGCGTTGGGCATGCAGGTCTCCAGCACCTGCTGATCGCGCACGATCAGGTCGCCGCTGGGCAGCAGCTGATAGCCCAGGTCGATCGTGCCGGTGACGGACTCATCGGCCTCCCAGGGGCACTCGGCGACCGCGCCGCCGTGCTCGGCATTGAGACGACGCTCGGTCTGGGCTGCGGTGCAGCCGCTGAGCAGCAGGGCCGCGACGGCGGCCAGGGACACGACGACGGAGCCCCTGCGGATGCTGGTGGTCATGGGGCGCTCCTCGTGGCTGATCATCATTCGCCGACCGTCGTGCTGCGGGACGTGCCTGCGGCGTCCCCGTAGATCGCCCCGGCGATCCGCTCCCGCAGGGCGGTGAACTCGGGGCTGGTGCGCACGGAGACGTCGTCGTGGTCCCGGCCGATCTCGACCGGCAGGTCCAGGGCGATCCGGCCCGGGCGCGGGCTCATCACGAGCACGCGGGTGCCGAGGTAGACGGCCTCGTCGATCGAGTGCGTGATGAACACGATCGTCTTGCGGTCCTGGCGCCAGATCCCGCGCAGCTCGACCTGCAGCCGCTCGCGGCTCAGGGCATCGAGTGCGCCGAACGGCTCGTCCATGAGGATGACGTCCGGGTCGTTGGCGAGCACACGGGCGATCTGGGCGCGCTGCTGCATGCCTCCCGAGAGCTCGTAGGGCTTGCGGTCCGCGAAGGACTCCAGGCCCACGAGCCGCAGCTGACGCTCGCCGATCTCCCGGCGCTCCTGCGCCGGCGCCCCGCGCAGCAGCGGGCCCAGCTCCACGTTGGCGCGCACCGACTTCCACGGCAGCAGGTTGGCCTGCTGGAACACCACGCCTCGCGCCGCCGATGGACCGGTGACCGGCTCGCCGTGGACCGCCACGACCCCGCCCGAGGGCGCGTGGAACCCGGCGATCATGTCCATCAGCGTGGACTTGCCGCAGCCGGAAGGGCCCACGATGCACACGAACTCGCCCTCCCCGATCTCCAGATCGGTGGACGCCAGCGCGTGCACGATGTCGCCGGAGTCGGTCGTGTAGTCCTTGGCGGCGGCCGTCAGCCGGATCTTGGCGGCAGCGCTCCGGTCATCCATCGGCGAGTGCTCCTGATCGGCGCGGTGCTGGGGGTCGTCGTGCCCGTTGCGGCTGGGCTGTCCGGGGGCGCTCATGCGCGGCCCTGCCACGGCGTCGCCACGCGGCCCACGGCCGCGATCAGAGCATCCAGCCCCACCGCCGCCAGGCCGATCACGATGATGCAGGCGATGGTCAGCGGCGTCTGCAGCTGCGTTCCGGAGACATAGGCCAGGCCTCCGATGCCGGGGATGCCGTTGTTCAGCTCGGCGGCGACCACCGTGGTCCAGGTGAAGCCGGTGGCGATGCGGATGCCGCCGATGACCTCGGGCAGCGCCGACGGGATGGTCACGTGGCGCAGGACCTGCCAGCGCGTCGCACCCAGCGAGCGCGCCGCGTTCACGCGGGAGACCTGCACGCCCTGGACCCCCTGCATGGTGGCCACGGCGATCGGCGGGAACGCGGCCAGGAACAGCAGCCAGATCTTGGAGGTGTCCCCGATGCCGAACCACACGATCAGCAGGCCGATGTAGCCCAGCGGGGGCAGAGCGCGCAGGAAGTGCAGGAACGGCTCCACGATCTCGCGCACCGGGCGGAACGCCCCGAGCACCACGCCCAGAGCCACGCCGACGACCGCGCCGACGCCCACACCGATCGCGATCCGGCGCAGGCTGTGCGCCAGGTGCTCCCACAGGAAGTAGCCCTGCTCACCGCAGGCCCACCGGGTGGCGTCGTCATCGACCGGACGGCACGAGCTGGCCTGCACGAAGGCCGACCACACCGCACCCGGCGAAGGCAGGAACAGCGGCTGGACCAGGCCGACGGCCGTGACGAGCCACCACAGCAGGACGAGCACGATCAGGCTCAGCGCCGTGGTGCGGATCCGCTGGAGACGCCCGCGCCGTCGTCGTCCCTGCGGGCGACGGGCCCTGTCCGTGTCGTCGGTCGTCTCCGACGACGGCGGGGCCGTCTCGGTGGCCTGAGAGGACATGGGGGCATCCGATCTGGGGAGGGGCGAAGCTGTCGGAGTCCGAAACCTACCGAACATGTAGGAATTCTCCGCAGTCCGGCGTCATCTCGTCACATGCGCTCGACCGGGATCCGTGCCCTTCGGTCAACTATTCCTACGGATCGAGTCGCATTTCCCGGACGCGCGCCTCAGGGGACGTAGATTCGAGCCGACGGCAAGCATCCCACGGCTCGAGAGAAGGCTTCCTGCGCGATGAGCGTGACCCTGAACTGGTTCCTCCCCACCAACGGCGACGGCCGCTCCGTGGTCGACCGACCGCACTCGAACGACCGCGCAGTGACGACGCCTCGCGAGCCGAGCCTCGACTACCTGGCACAGGTGGCTCGCGCGGCGGAGGCCAACGGTTTCCACGCGGTGCTCACCCCCACCGGGTCCTGGTGCGAGGACGCCTGGATCGCCACGGCCGCGCTGATCGGAGCCACCTCCAAGCTGAAGTTCCTGGTGGCCTTCCGCCCCGGCACGATCACCCCCACGCTGGCCGCCCAGATGGCCGTGACCTACCAGAAGATCTCGGGTGGGCGGCTGATGTTCAACATCGTCACCGGCGGGGAGTCGGCCGAGCAGCAGCGCTTCGGCGACTGGCTCGATCACGATCAGCGCTACGAGCGCACCGATGAGTTCATGGAGATCGTCTCGTCGATCTGGGCCCAGGGCGGTGTCGACTTCGACGGCGCCCACTACAAGACGCGCGACGCCCGGGCCTTCGAGCAGCCTGCTGTTGTGCCGCCGCTGTACTTCGGCGGAAACTCGGAGGCCGCGCTGCCCGTGGCCGCGCGCCGGGCGGATGTGCATCTGACCTGGGGCGAGGTCCCGGAGAAGGTCGGTGCACGGATCGAGCGGCTGCGCGAGCTGGCGGCCGCAGAGGGCCGGACCCTGGAGTTCGGCGTGCGCGCCCACGTGATCACCCGGGACCGCTCCGAGGACGCTTGGGCCGTGGCGCAGCGCTTCCTGGAGCAGATGGATCCGGAGGAGGTGAAGGCCTCGCAGAAGCATCTGGCCGCGTCCGAGTCCACGGCGCAGAAGGGGATGACCGAGCTGCACGGCGACACCGTCCCGGACAGCGCCCGCGACTTGGAGGTCCACCCCGGGCTCTGGGCGGGCGTCGGCCTGCTGCGCGGCGGTGCGGGCACGGCGTTTGTGGGCAGCCACGAGGAGGTCGCCGATCTGATCGAGCAGTACCACGCGGTGGGCGTGGAGCACTTCATCCTCTCGGGCTACCCGCATCTGGAGGAGGCGTACTGGGTGGGCGAGGGCCTGCGCCCGGAGCTGGCGCGCCGCGGCGTCCTGGCCCCGGACCCCTCCTGACCCTCCCCTCCCTCCGCCGAGTGGATACCCAGTTGCGCTGTTCGCCCATTCTGCGCAACTGGGCATCCACTCGGCGGGGAGGTCAGGGGGAGAAGAAGAAGCGCACCAGGTGGAAGAAGACCGGGGCGGCGAAGACCAGCGAGTCGAAGCGATCCATGATCCCGCCGTGGCCCGGGATCACCGCGCCGAAGTCCTTCACGCCGCGATCCCGCTTGATCGACGACATCACCAGACCTCCCGCGAAGCCCATCACGCAGCTGACCAGCGCCAGCAGCGCCGCCTGCCACGGCGCGAACGGGGTCGCCCACCACAGCGCAGCTCCCAGCGCCGTGGCGGAGAGGACTCCACCGATCAGCCCCTCCCACGTCTTGTTCGGGCTCACCGACGGCGCCACCGGGTGCTTGCCCAGCGTCTTGCCCCAGACGTACTGGAGCACGTCGGAGCCCTGGACCACGATCACCAGGAACAGCATCAGTGCCGCCCCCTGCCAGCCGCCCGAGCCGGGTGCCGAGCCCTCGGCAGCCGTCTTCCCCTCCGCGAGCGCCACCGGCAGCTGCAGCAGCGCCGGGACGTAGGAGACCGCGTACACGCAGACCATCAGGGCCCACTGCAGCGAGGCGGCGCGGGACAGGAAGTGCTCCGTGCGCCCCTGCAGCGCCGCGACCGCGGGCAGGAACAGGAACGCGTAGACCGGGATGAAGATCGCCGCCATCCCATACCAGTGCTCCCACAGGAACCAGTAGTGCAGCGGGGTGATGATCCCCAGCCAGATCAGCGCCGTGCGGTCATGGCGTCGATCCGGCAGCAGGGCGGCGAACTCGCGCAGCGCCAGCAGGGACAGCACCGCGAACAGCAGCAGCGTCACGGTCTCCCCGAGCAGCAGCGCAGCCCCCAGGACGCCGATCATGTACCACCAGGCCCAGGTCCGCTGCCGCAGCTCCGTGCTGAAGCCCTCCTTGGATGCCGGCAGCCGGGCGGAGATCGCCAGCACGGCGATCGAGGCCAGGACCAGGACGACGACGGCGCCCAGCAGCAGCCACGCAGCCGCCCCGCCGATCATGCCGACCCGCTCGGGCAGCCAGCCCGCACCGAGCATCCCCGCAGGCATCATGGCGATCCCCATGCCGCTCAGCACTCCTGTCCACCGGGCGCGGCGCCGGGCACGCCCTCGGCCCCTGCGGCCCTGGTCCGCAGATCACTGCCGATCAGCTGCAGCCGGATCACGACGGTGGCCAGCGAGCCGAGTGCGATCACACCCAGCACGACGCCCAGCACCGAGCCCCGCGGAAGGCCCATCGGGACGAGCAGCGCCGGCTCCAGCAGCGAGAGCAGGCAGCCGAGCATCAGCAGCCACATGCGCCGCGGCTTGGCCATGGGCCCGTCGAAGTGATTCGACAGCCCCTGCGCGGCTCCGAGGGAGCGGACGTAGGCGGTCAGCACCGCCAGCGAGGCGGCGACCCAGCCGATCGTGATCCCTCCGTGGATCGAAGCGGCCGCATAGCCGGCCCCCGCCAGGAAGAGCAGATCGGCGAGCCGATCGGGGACCTCGTTGTAGAGGTCGCCGACCGGGGACTGCTTGCCGCCCTCGACGGCGACCATGCCGTCGAGCATGTTGAGCAGCAGACGCAGCGGGGCCATGAGCGCGGCGATGATCAGCAGCGCCGCCCGCACCCCGTCGTCGTGGAGGTAGACCGCCCACCCCGAGCCCACGAGGGCCGCGCACCCGATCGCGGCCACGACGACGGAGGACGAGGAGATCATGTTCGGCGTGATCCCCGTGCGCCCGACGGCCGCTGCCACTGCCCTCGCCCAGGACGTGCTGCGCTGCGGGATCTCGCGGCGCATGGTCCGCTCCCCGGTGACGGGTGCCCCGTCGGACTCGGTATGGGCACTCGGGTCATCGCGCGGTTCCTGCGAGGACATGCTCACTGCGCCTCCTGGACCAGGATTCCGCGGGCCCGCCGCGGAGTGTTTGCCATCATGAATATATGGCGGATCATGCAATCTGACCACCCATGACGCCGCATGTCCAGCCCACGCGCCCGACGCAGACCCCAGCTGACAGGATGCCGACATGAACGACCCCTCTTCGAGGCGATGCAGGCTCGGCCGCGCCCTGTTCCAGCACGCGATCGCCCTCACTTGGGGCTTTGCGGAGGCCACCGTGTTCTTCGTGGTCCCGGACGCCTGGACCTCCGCCGTCGGGCTGCGTCGTCCGGCACGGGCCCAGGCGCTGACCCTCACCGCAACCGCAGGTGCCGCCCTCGGCGGCGCCGGTGGCCCGAGCGGAGCCGTCCGCGTCCTGAGCAGAGCTCGCACCGGCCTGGCCCGGCGCCGAGGCCGCACCTGCGGCACGGGGAGCTTCGAGCTCGGAGTCGTCCTCCGGCAGGCCCTCGCGGGAGCGGGCGACGGCGGCGTCGAAGTGGTCGTCGATGCCCGGCTCGTTGCTGTAGGTGGCCAGGGAGACCAGCACGGCCACGATGAGCGCGGCGGCGAAGCCAGGGATGATCTCGTACAGATCCGCCCACGGGGTCGAGGGCCAGATCAGCACGACGGCCGCGCCGACCACCATGGAGGCGGTGGCGCCGTAGCCGGTGAGCTTCTTCCAGTACAGCGACAGCAGCACGATCGGGCCGAAGGCCGCGCCGAAGCCGGCCCAGGCGAAGCCGACCAGGGCCAGGATCGATTCGGACGGGTTCAGGGCCATGAGCGCGGCGACGACCGCCACGACGAACACGGCGGCGCGGGAGACCCACAGCGACGAGCGACCGGTCAGAGGGCGGCGGCGCAGCAGCAGCATGAGGTCCTCCACGAACGCGGAGGCGGTGACCACGAGCTGCGAGGACAGCGTGGACATGATCGCGGCGAGCACGGCGGCCAGCACGAGCCCGGCCACGAACGCCGGGAACAGGCCGATCGCGGAGTCCAGGAACACGGTCTCGGCAGTCTCGGAGTTGGTGAGGCTCACGCGTCCGCGCTCCACCAGCGGGATCGCGAACAGGGCGGTGAGGATCGCGCCGATCGCGCACAGGGCCATCCACACGATGTTCCAGCGGCGCCCGGAGACGGCCTCGTGGTGGCTGCGCAGGGCCATGAAGCGCACCAGGATGTGCGGCTGGCCGAAGTAGCCGAGGAACCAGGCGAACAGCGAGATCGCGCCGATGACGCCGCCGGCCGCGCTCCAGTCGAAGAGGTTCCAGGCGCCGGGGTGGACCTCGTCCACGCGCTGGACGATGGTCGCCGGGCCGCCGGCGATGATCATGGTCACGACGGGCACCGCCAGCAGGGCCAGGAACATCAGGGTGCCCTGCACGAAGTCGGTGAAGCTGGCGCCCAGGAATCCGCCGATCAGCGTGTAGAGGATCGTGACCGCGGCGATGACCAGCATGCCGATCAGGTAGGTCTCGCTGTTGGACCAGCCGAAGCTCTGCTCGAGGGCACCGCCGAACGAGGCCGCCGCGAAGTTGCCGCCGGCGACCATGCCGGAGGAGATGTAGAACGTGAAGAAGATGAGGATGACCAGTCCCGAGACCACCCGCAGCATCCGGCCGCCGCGCACCAGGCGGTTGCCGAAGTAGGAGGGGAGGGTGATGGCATTGCCGTACTGCTCGGTGAACAGGCGCAGTCGCGGGGCCACGACCTTCCAGTTGACCCAGGCGCCCAACGTCAGGCCGATGGCGATCCAGGACTGTGCCATGCCGCCGAGGTAGAGCGCTCCGGGCAGGCCCATGAGCAGCCAGCCGGACATGTCGGAGGCGCCGGCGGACAGCGCGGCGACCGGGGCGGGCAGATCACGCCCGCCGATCATGTAGTCGTCCTTGTCATTGGTGCGCGTGGACGCCCAGAGGCCGATGCCGACCATCGCCAGGAAGTACAGGGCGATGGCGGCCATCATCCACCAGAAGCCGGATCCTGCTTCGATCATGGGTTCCTCTCCGCCTCGGTGCGGATGGGACGCGCAGCGGCGTCCATCGATCGTCCGGGCGTGTTCTCCGAATCGGGAAGTGCGGGGGTTGCGGGCAGCGGGGCCGCTCAAGCGGGTCGCGCGAGATCGTGCGGTCCTGCGGGTCGGGCTGCGGAAGGGCAGCAGCCCGGACCGCGGTGGGCGAGTGCGAGGCAGCGCCCAAGCGCGGACAAAACGACTGAAAGGATACGGGAAGGTCGCTCATCGCCCCCCGATATGACGCAGATATGCCGCTCTGACCTGGGGCGATGAAAAGCTTGACAGGTTGTGTCCAGGTGGTGTCTGGGCGTCGCTCAGCCGGTCTCGGCGGCCCGGCGCGGGGGGTCCAGGATCCAGGGGCCCTGGTCCAGGCGCACCTCGTCGAAGCGCTCGAGCACATCGGAAGCCGTGCGGATGCCGTCGCCGAGCCCCAGGGAGGCTCCGATCCAGCCCATCGCCTCACCCGGCCCCACCCCCAGGCCGCGCAGGTCCGCCAGGCTCACGGCGCCGTCGCGCTTGGCCAGGCGGTCGCCGTCGGGATTGAGCACGAGGGGGACGTGGATCCACTGCGGCTCGGGCAGCCCGAGCAGCTGCGCCAGATGGGCCTGCCTGGGCGCGGAGGACAGCAGGTCGTCGCCGCGCACCACCTGATCGACGCCCTGATGGGCGTCGTCGACGACGACCGCGAGGTTGTAGGCGGGGCGGCCGTCGTTGCGCACGAGAACGAAGTCGTCGACGGCAGCGGTGTGCTCGCCCAGCAGGCGGTCGCGGACGGTCGCAGAATCCGTCTGGGCGCGCAGTCGCAGCGCGGCCGGGCGCTCGGCGCGGCGGGCATCGCGCTGGGCGGGCGTCAGATCGCGGCAGGTGCCCGGATAGGCCCCCGGCGCCCCGTGCGGCGCGCCGCCTGAGGCCTCGATCTCCTCGCGGATCTCGCGGCGCGTGCAGAAGCACTCGTAGACCAGATCGCGCTCGCGCAGCCTGTCGACGGCCTGGAGGTGGGCCGGGATCCGCTGCGACTGCACGAGCACGGGCTCCTGCCAGTCCAGGCCGATCGCGGCCAGGTCCTCGAGCTGGCGCTCGGCCGCGCCCTCCTTGACGCGGTCGAGGTCCTCGAGGCGCAGCGCGAACCCGCGGCCGTCGGCGCGGGCGATCGCCCAGGCCAGCACGGCGGTGCGCAGGTTGCCCAGGTGGAGGTCCCCGGAGGGGGAGGGCGCGTAGCGCCCGGATCCGCGGCTCAGCATGGCCACCACCGTAGGCCACGCGCGGTGCGGCACCGTACGCTGGACGGGTGAGCTCCCTCAGCGAAGTCGGCGACGACATCCATGTCATCACCACGGAGAACTGGCGCCTGAACTCGGGCCTGGTCGTGGGGTCCTCGCGCGCGCTCGTGATCGACACCGGCGCCGGGCCGCGGCAGGGACGCGAGATCCTCGAGGCCGTGCGCACGGTGACCCAGCTGCCGCTCGTGGTGCTGAACACCCACGCCCACTACGACCACTACATGGGCAACGCGGTCTTCGAGCGGGCCGGAGTCACCGAGTTCTGGTCGCACCGCGACGCCGCCGCGGCCATCGGCACCCACGGCGACTTCCAGCGCTCCTTCGTGGGAGTCCTGGAGCCGGAGATGGGGGAGGGCAAGGGTCTGGGGACGCGGATCGTGGTGCCGCAGCGGCACCTGCCCGGCACCGGTCTGCGCCCCGCGCTGAGCCGGATCGACCTGGGCGGTCGGCACGTGGTCGTGTTCTCGGTGGGACGGGCGCACACGGACAACGACATCTTCGCGGGCGTGGACGAGGTCCTGTTCGCCGGCGACGTGGTGGAGCAGGGCGCGGATCCGGCCTTCGAGGACGCCTATCCGCACGAATGGGTGCGGGCCCTGGAGCAGATCGCGGATCTGGAGCGCTACTCGGTGGTCGTGCCGGGCCACGGCTCCCCGGTATCGCGCGGCGCGGTGCGGGACATGGCCGAGAACATGGCCGCGGCGATCGAGCGCCTGGATGCGCCTGCGGCCCCGGTGCAGGACGCCGCCGGTCCGGTGACCGCCGCGCTGTACCAGCTGCCCTACGGGGCGGCGGCCTCCAGGATCCTGCTGGACCGGCTGGCCGTCATCGCCGGCGCGGGCGCATAGCCCGCACCATCTGCTGGGCCGAGAGCAGGGAGGCGCTCAGCACGCCCAGGGCGCCGAAGGCCAGTGCCAGGCCCGGTGCCGGGATCGTCTGCTGAGCCGTCAAGGCCAGGATCGTGAGCCCGGCCCCCAGCACGAACAGGACCAGCAGCGTGAGGCCGCGCTGCGGGACCCAGGGCTCGGCCGGGATCAGCGCGCGCAGCACCAGGGATCCGAGCACGAACCAGCCGGCGACCAGCAGCACGGACACGGCGGCATCGGCGGGCCGGTGCCAGCCGTTGATGACCGTCCCCACCCCGGCCACAGTGACTGCCGCAGCGCCCAGCAGCGCCCACGCCTTGCGCTGGCGCGCGGGAGCGACCATGACGACGACCGCCACGGCTGCCGCTGCTGCGGCGGTGTGCCCGGAGGGCAGGGAGTTCTGGGCCGACTCCTGGATCCCGTAGGCGGTCTTGTCCAGCAGGCTGTGCTTGAGCAGCTGGACGGAGGCCAGGGCCGGCACCGCGGTGAGCACGGCGATCACCAGCGGGATCCAGCGGCGGTTCGAGGCGGCCAGGATCAGTGAGATCACAGCGGAGGCCGCGCAGGTGATGAGGGTGGCCGAGGCGAGCAGGCCGGTCACCGTGGAGGGGAGGCGTTCGTTGACCGCAGAGGCCTGGCGCAGGGCGACCTCATCCACCCACTGCCCGTTCACCGTGCGCAGCGCGGCCCAGGCGATCAGCCCGGCCAGGGCGAAGAGCACGCCTGCGCGCACCAGCTGGCCCACTGCGGAGCCGACCGTGAGATCGCGCCGCGGCTGCGGGCGGTGCTCGCCGCCGTACTGGTAGGCGGCCTGGCCCGGGTAGTCGGGGCGATCGTCGATGCGCTGCGGGGCCCAGACCTGCTGCCGCTGCAGCGGAGCCGTCGGCGCAGGGACCCCGGCGACGAGCCGGGTCTCCTGCGCCGTGTCGGGCCTCATCCGGTGGTGCTCGACCCCGAGATGCTCGCCCTGCGGGTGCCGATCCTGCGCCGCGGAGTGGCGGTCGCCCCGCTGTCCTCGCTGCGGATCGGTCTCAGCCGGAATGTAGGTCACGCTCGTCGTCCCCTGATCGACACTGCCTGATCGCCCAGGCTTGGGAAGGGCCCCAGTGTGGCATCGGAGCCTTCGCGGATCCTGGGACCGAGCCTCGGATTCCCGAGGACTCGGGCGCAGCCCCTGCGCGGCCCGGCCCTAGGCTGGATCCATGTCCCGAACCGAGCCCCTGGCCTTCAGCCCCCTGCCGCAGCCGCTGCCCTCCCTCGAGGAGGTGCTTGAGGACGCCGCGGTCGTGGACCTGCCGATGACCTCGCGCTTCCGCGGTCTGCAGCGCCGCGAATCCATGCTGGTGCGCGGTCCGCAGGGCTGGGCCGAGTTCGCCGCCTTCCCCGAGTACGACGATGCCGAGGCTCTGGCCTGGTGGCGCTGCGCCCTCGAGGTCGGCTGGCTCGGGCTGCCGCGGCCGCGGCGCACGACCGTCTCGGTCAATGCCACCGTCCCGGCGGTGCCCGCCGCGGAGGTCCCCCGCGTGCTGGCCCGCTACGGGGAGGGCATCGCCGCGGTGAAGGTCAAGGTGGCCGAGCACGGCCAGTCGCTGGCCGACGACGACGCCCGCGTGGCCGCCGTGCGCGCGGTCCTGCCGGAGGCCGCGCTGCGCGTGGATGCCAACGCCGGGTGGGGCCCCGAGGAGGCGGTCGAGGCGCTGATCCGGCTGGCCCGCCACGGGCTCGAGTACGCCGAGCAGCCCAGCCCCGGGATCGAGGGCCTGGCCCGCGTGCGCAGCGAGCTGCGCGGCCGCGGGGAGCCCCTGCCGATCGCCGCGGACGAGTCCGTGCGCAAGGCCGAGGATCCGCTCGCGGTGGCCCGAGCCGAGGCCGCCGATCTGATCGTCATCAAGGCCGCCCCGCTGGGCGGGGCGCGACGGGCGCTCGCGGTCGTCGAGCAGGCCGGGCTGCCGGCCGTGGTGAGCTCCGCCCTCGAGACGAGCGTGGGCCTCAGCGCGGGTCTCGCCCTGGCCGCAGCGCTGCCCGAACTGCCGTACGCGTGCGGGCTCGGCACGGCAGCGCTGCTGGCCGAGGACGTGACGGGCAGCCCGCTGCTGCCGAGCGGCGGCGTCCTGCCGGTGGGCCCCGTCGCCGCCGATCCGGAGCTGCTGGCCCGGCACCGGGCCTCGCCGCAGCGCGAGCAGTGGTGGCGAGACCGCGCTCGCCGGGTGCACGGCCTGCTCGAGCGGACCGAAGCGCAGCATCGCGTCTGATCGGAGCCCCCTCGAGGTTCCCTCGACATGCGGATTCATCGGGGATACGGCATGGCTTCCTGTCCTTTTTCTGCCGTCGTCGTCCTGTTCACTGCGCGTTCTCCCGGCGACCAACAGGCCCTCACGCACGACGGGTTAGGTGGTCTGCGACGAAGGAACCGACGCCCGCCGCTCGTCCGACGGGCCGATGAGAGGGAACCCATGCGCCACCAGCTCCTGCCCATGCTCGGCCACACGAACGGCAAGCGCTCGCCGCTGACGTGCGCCCTGAAGTGCGACTCCGCCTGCGCCAAGCCGGACTGCAACCAGTCCGACAACGCCACCTTCCACGAGGTCGCCTCCACGGCGCTCTCGCGCCGCTCGGCCCTGGGCCTGGGTGCGGCCGCCGCGGTCTCCGTGGGCGTCGTGGCCACCGGGACCCGCGCCGAGGCGACCTTCGCCTACTGGGGCGAGCGCGGCGGCAGGATGGACTTCACGCCGATCGATCCCGTGGATGCCGCGGTCGACGACCTCAACGTCCCGGAGGGCTTCGACTGGTCGCCGATCATCCGCTGGGGCGACCCGCTGTTCGCCGACTCCCCGGCCTTCGACCCGCAGAACCAGACCTACGAGTCGCAGAAGGCGCAGTTCGGCTTCAACAACGACTACCTCGACATCATCCCGGACCGCGGCGGCCGCACCGGCGTGCTCGTGTGCAACCACGAGTACACGAACGAGAACACCATGTTCCCGGCCGATCAGCTCGAGAACGATCTCGAGCGCACGGCCGCCGTCGGGATCGCAGCCCACGGCATGGCGGTCGTGGAGATCGAGCGCTCGGCCCCCGGCCAGCCCTGGACCTATGTGGTGGGCGGTCGGCGCAACCGGCGCATCACCGCCGACACCCCCTTCTCCGTCGACGGCCCTGCCGCCGGCTCGGACATGCTCAAGACCGTGGCCGATCCCACCGGCAAGCTCGTGCTGGGCACCCAGAACAACTGCTCGGGCGGCGTGACCCCGTGGGGCACGGTCCTGTCCGGCGAGGAGAACATCAACAACGTCCTCACCGCCAAGGCCTCCCCGGAGGCCACCCGCTACGGCATCGGCACCAAGCCGACCTCGCGCCGCTGGGATCTCGTGGACCCCCGCTGGGACGGCAACAACGAGGGCTACGAGAACGAGATCAACCGCTTCGGCTGGGTCGTGGAGATCGACCCGCAGGATCCGTCGTCGACCCCGGTCAAGCACACCTCCATGGGCCGCTTCAAGCACGAGGGCGCCAACGTCTACGTGGCCGCGGACGGCACCGTGGTCGCCTACTCGGGCGATGACCAGCGCTTCGACTACCTGTACAAGTTCGTCTCGGCCAAGAAACACAAGCAGGGCGACCGCCGCCACAACATGACGCTGCTGTCCGAGGGCGATCTCTACGTCGCCAAGTTCACCGGCGACTCCGAGAAGGAGATCGACGGCTCCGGGCGCCTGCCCTCCGACGGCGCGTTCGACGGCAAGGGACAGTGGCTGCCCCTGGTCGTCGGCGGCAAGTCGAAGGTCCAGGGCATGTCCGTCGAGGACGTGCTCGTGCACACCCGCCTGGCGGGCGACAAGGTCGGCGCCACCAAGATGGACCGCCCCGAGGACGTCGAGCCCAACCCGCACACCGGCAAGGTCTATGTGGCCTGCACGAACAACACCGAGCGGGGCACCCCGGGCAAGGCGGCGGCGGACGAGGCCAACCCGCGCAGCAGCAACCGCGACGGGCACATCATCGAGCTCACCGAGGACGCGGCGAACTCCGGCGGCACGACCTTCCACTGGTCGATCCTGCTGGTCTGCGGCGACCCGGCCGCCAACTCGTCGACCTACTTCGCGGGCTTCCCGGCGGATCGGGTCTCGCCGATCTCCTGCCCGGACAACGTCGCCTTCGACGCCGAGGGCCACCTCTGGATCTCGACCGACGGGGCTCCCGGCACGATCGGCTACAACGACGGGCTGTTCCGGGTGGGCCTCGAGGGGCGCGAGCGCGGTCTGGTCGAGCAGTTCCTCTCCGTCCCGCAGGACGCCGAGACCTGCGGCCCGGTCATCCACGACAAGGAGCAGATGGCCTACGTGGCCGTCCAGCACCCGGGCGAGGACGGCACCTTCGAGGATCCGCGCTCGTACTTCCCGGACTACGTGCTCAAGACCCGCCAGGGCGACGGCAAGTTCTCTCTGCCCCGCCCCTCGGTCGTGCAGGTCTACTCGACCGGCAAGGGCCGCGGGCAGTTCGGCCGCGGCAAGGAGCTCGCCCGTGAGCGCAAGTCGGCGCGCGGTCTGGAGATGGAGGGCTACAAGGGCCGTTCGACCAAGGCCATCCGCGACAAGGCGCGTCGCGCTCGACGGTCCTACACGGACTGAGGCCCCTCCGACGGCAGCCGGCGGTCAGTAGGGTGAGCGGATGACCTCCGACGCCCTGCTGACCGCCGCCGCCGTCCTGGACGGGCTCACCGACGCCGGGCTGCGCGAGCTGTTCGTGTGCCCCGGCTCCCGCTCGGCCCCGTTCGCCTACGAGGCCGCCCGTCGCGACGGACGCGACCTGTCGGTGCACGTGCGCCTCGACGAGCGCTCGGCGGCCTTCCACGCCCTGGGCGCGGCTCGGGCCACGGGGCGTCCCGCGGCCGTCGTGACGACATCGGGCACCGCCGCCGGGAACCTGCTGCCGGCGGTCATGGAGGCCCATCATGCAGGGGTCCCGCTCGTGGCGATCACCGCCGACCGACCGCCGGAGCTGCGCGGCACCGGGGCGAACCAGACCACCGTGCAGCCCGGGATCTTCGCGGGCTTCGTGCGCGTCGAGCTCGATGTGGTGCTCGAGGACTCGGCGCACGATCCGCAGGCGCTGCGCGAGCTGGTGCTGGAGGCCCTGGCCCCCGCGCTCGCCGTTCTCCGATCGGAAGGGCACGAGGCTCCGGCGGGGCCCGTGCACCTGAACGTCGCGCTGCGCGATCCGCTGCAGCCGCAGCCGCCGACCGAGGATGCTGCGGACGATGAAGGTCCCGGATCGACCGCGGCGACCCCGGGGCAGCCGCGTGCGGACGACGCCGCCGATGCCCCCGCCGGCGCTGCGGATCAGGCAGAAGAGCTCGCCGATCGGCTGCGCCTGTCCGTGGAGATCCCGCCGCTGGATCCTGCCGAGATCAGGCTCCCGGAGGAGCCGGACGGCCTGCGGCGCAGCGTGCTGGTCGCCGGCGATGGTGCAGGAGCGGGCGCCGCTCAGCTGGCCGAGGCGCTCGGGACTCCGCTGCTGGCCGAGCCGTCCTCTCAGGCCCGTCGCGGCTCCACGGCCATCGGCCCCTACCGTGCCCTGCTGGACACCGCACTCGGCGAGGGCATCGAGCGCGTCCTGCTGGTCGGGCGCCCCACGCTCTCGCGCCCGGTGGCCGCGCTGCTGCAGCGTCGCGGGGTGGAGGTCGCGGCATGGCGGCCCCGGCCGGTCCCGTGGTTCGACGATGGCCGCAGGTCTGAGCGCGAGCTCACGACGGCGGCTGAGGCGGCCGCATTCCTCGGGCGGGCTCCGCGGGAGTGGACCGAGGCCTGGAGCAGAGCCGGGGCCGAGGGCCAGCGTCGTGCGCTCGAGGTCCTGCAGCGGGCGGCTTCCGTCAGCGACGGGGTCCCCGGTCCGCTGACCGCACGGGCCGTCTGGGAAGCATGCCGCGCCGACGGCCGACTGCTGGTGATGGGCTCGTCGAATCCGATCCGGGATCTGGACCTGCTGGGCCAGCCTGATCCCCGCGCCGACGAGGGTGTGGAGGTCCTGGCGAACCGGGGACTGGCCGGGATCGACGGACTGGTCGCCACGGCTGCCGGGGCTGCGCTGTCCTCCGGGCGTCCGGTCCGGGTCCTGCTCGGCGATCTCACCCTGCTGCACGATGCCGGTTCGCTGCTGAGCCTGCGCGGCGAACGGGCCCCGCAGCTGCAGATCGTCGTGCTCGACGACGGCGGCGGGGGCATCTTCGCCACGCTCGAGCACGGCGCGCTGGGGGAGCACCGGGCCTACGGGCAGATCGTCGAGCGCTTCTTCGGCACGCCGCCCAGCGCACGGGTGGCCGAGGTCTGCGCCGGCTACGGGATCCCCGTGCATCAGGCGGGCACCGTCCAGGAGCTGGAGGAGCAGCTGCGCGACCCGGCTGCGGGGGTGAGCGCGGTCGTGGTGCGTGCCCAGCGCGTCGGTCTTCGGCAGATGAGCCAGGAGCTCACCCGCGCCGTGCGCGGATGAGCTCCTGGGAGGACTGCTGAAGCGCCTGCCGGCCGCGCGGTTGCTCAGGCTCCGGCGCGGGGTCCCTGGGCCGGGACGGAGGCGCCGTCCACGACGAGCGGGGACTCGGCGGCCGCCTCGCGAGCGGCCTGGACCTCCTCCGGCTTCGCGTCGCCGTCGATCAGCAGGCGGCGCTCGATCAGGTAGGTGTTGTGCTTGCGCGGCACCAGCACCGTGACGATGGCGCCGAGCAGCGCGACCACCGCGAACACGTAGAACTGCTGCGAGGCGCACATGGCCGCGCCTGCGGCACGGGCGTTCGAGGTGCAGTAGTTGGCCTGGAAGCCGTAGACCAGCACCTGGGTGCCCAGGTTGCCCACGCCGGCCACCGCGATGAAGAGGACCAGCAGCGGCAGCGGGAAGTGGAAGGTCACGAGCACCAGCGTGATCGCGGCCAGGGCGAAGGTCGTGGCGATGACGTTCTGCGGCTTGCCCAGGCGTTCGGAGGCGGTCGTGGCGCGGGAGACCATGAGCTCCTCCTGCAGCGGCACGCCGGTGCGGTTGGCGACCTCGATCGCGCGCTGGTCGTGCCCGCGGGCCAGCAGCCAGCGCGGGGACTCCGGCAGCTTCAGGGCAGCCAGGGGGAAGAGGAAGAGGATCGGCGTGGCGGCGATGAGGAGCAGGCCGCGCCAGCCGATGGCCTCGCCCAGGAAGATGCCGCACAGCGAGGCGAACATGCCGCCGGCCGGGACGCCCGAGCAGACGATGGCGTTGAAGACGCCTCGGCGGTCCTTGGGGGCGAACTCGGCCATGATCGGACCGGCCGTGGCGATGACCAGGCCCAGGCCCAGGCCGGTGAGGAAGCGCAGCAGGCCGAAGGTGAAGACGGTCCCGGTCAGGGCGGTGATGGCCATGCCGCTGGAGAACCAGGCGATGCCGCTCATGAGCATGCGCTTGCGGCCGAGGATGTCTCCGATGAATCCGGAGGCGAACGATCCGAGCAGCACGCCGATCAGAGCGAGCGATCCGACGGTTCCGGCGATGGACGGATCCAGCGGGCCGATCTGCGAGGGGTCGTTCATGAGGGTCGGCATCACGGTGCCGAACACCACGAGGTCATAGCCGTCGAAGATCAGCGCGGTCGAGGCGATGGCGGCCACCCAGATGGCCGTCTTCATCACGAGCGAGCGGTTCTCCTTCGCGAGGGTCTGGGTCGTGGACAGGGGTCCCCGATCTCTCCGTCGTGTCTGGGCGCGGCGGCAGATTCGCCGAGCGGGCTCGAGGAGGCGGACCTTTTCGAGTGCCACGATGCTTGCAGGAGTGTGATCCAGTTCATAGGAGGGGAATCCCTGGGATATCACCAGGTACTCCTAAGGGTGTCTGGGATATCAATAAGCCCTGAGCATGCCGGGTCGATGGAATGAGCCGGCACATGGGCCTCACTCGGCCCCCAGGGCCCCCAGCACGGGACGCAGCTTGGCGCGCGTCTCGGCGAGTTCCTCCGCGGGGTCGGAGGCGCCCACGATGCCGCAGCCGGCATAGACGCCGGCGGTCGCTGCGTCCTCCAGGATCCCGCCGCGCAGGGCGATGCCGAAGTCGCCGTTGTGCCGGGCATCGACCCAGCCGACGGGGCCCGCGTAGAGGCCTCGATCCATCCCCTCGAGCCGGGCGATGGAAGCGGCCGCGGCGGCGGTCGGCGTGCCGCACACGGCGGCAGTGGGGTGCACGGCCTCCACCAGCTCGAGGGCGGAGGCCACGGTGCCGTCGGGGCCGCGGCGCAGATCGCAGGTCACGTCCGAGGCCAGGTGCCACACATTGGGCAGCTCGAGCAGGTACGGCTCGGTCGAGGAGCGCACCGCGTCCGTGTAGGCGGCGATCCCCTCCAGGAACGAGGCGATCGCGAACTCGTGCTCCGAGCGCTGCTTGGCGTCCTCCATGAGCCGCTCGTGTGCCCAGGCCCGCTCGGCGGCGCTTGCGGGACCCGACGACGTCCGCGCGACGGTGCCGGCCAGCACCCGGGCGTGCACGGCGCCGTCGAGCACGCGCACCAGCCGCTCGGGCGTGGCTCCGAAGGCCCGACCGCCGTCCGGGCTCGGCCGGCCGAGGATGTCCACGGTGTAGGTCCAGCAGCGGTCGTAGTCGGCGGCCAGGCGGCTCAGCGCCCTCGGCATGTCCAGCTGCGAGCCCTCGGCCGCGCGCACCGGGACGCGCCGTGCCAGCACGATCTTCTCGAGGCTCCCGGAGCGGATCTCCTCGATCCCGGAGGCCACCCCGTCCAGCCACGCTGCCTGGGCAGAAGGATCCTCGAGGGCGCGCGGCGCCGCGGTCTCGGGGGCGGGCCCGTCCGGGAGCTGGATCAGGCGGCGGACGGCCTCCGCGATGTCGTCGGGCCCCAGGGGATCGGGGGAGGAGGAGACCAGGGTCGCCCAGGCGCCGTCGCCGTCGCGGCCCAGCACCAGCTCGGGGACCACCAGCCCGGAGCGGCGCTGGGAGGAGCGCGCGAAGGCGAACGCGCCGAAGGCCACGGGCCCGGTGGCCGAGCGCTGCAGCGGATCCTCGATCCGCAGCCCGTCCACGACGTCGTCCCACCATGCCCGGGCGCCCGTGAACCGGTCCTCGCCGGTGATCGCGAACGAGGCCGCCCGACCGAAGCCGATCAGCCCCAGGCCGCCGATCGTCCAGCAGGCCTCGGGTCCTGCGGGCAGCATGGCGCGCAGATCCGCGTCTTCGTGCAGGACCGTGGGCAGTGCGTCGCGCAGCTGCTCGAGGGGCATGGTGAGGCTGCGGCGCAGGGCCGACGGGGCGGGTGAGCAGTGGCTGACGGGCATAGCGGCTCAGTGTAGGCCGCGGCCGCGGGGCATGTCGGTTCGGGCTGTCGGGCGGCGGTGTCACAATGGAGCCCGTGAATCGTGCAGACCTGTCCAAGCGCACCGACGCCGTCGCCTCCATGTTCGATCAGGTGGCCCCGCGGTACGACCTCGCCAACGACATCCTCGCCCTGGGCCAGACCAGGGGCTGGCGCCGTGCTGTCACCAGCGCTGTGGGCGCGGTCCCCGGCGAGCGCGTGCTCGACGTCGCCGCCGGCACGGGGACCTCCTCGGAGCCGTTCGTGGATGCCGGCGCGGAGGTCGTCGCCGTGGACCTCTCCGAGGGCATGCTGCGCGTCGGGCGCGATCGCCGCCCGGACATCGACTTCATCCAGGCGGACGCCACGCACCTGCCGTTCGCCGACGAGACCTTCGATGCCGTGACGATCTCGTTCGGCCTGCGCAACATCGCCGAGCACCGCCAGGCTCTGTTCGAGATGCTGCGCGTGACCAAGCCGGGCGGGCGCCTGGTGATCTGCGAGTTCTCCACGCCGGTCTTCAAGCCCTTCCGCACGCTCTACAGCGAGTACCTGGTCCGCGCGATCCCGGGCATCGCGCAGAAGGTGAGCTCCAACCCGGAGGCCTACGAGTACCTGGCCGAGTCCATCCGCGACTGGCCGGACCAGGAGACGCTGTCCGAGCACCTGAGCGAGGTCGGGTGGCAGGAGGTGCGCTATCGCAATCTCACCGGCGGCATCGTGGCCCTGCATCACGCGGTGAAGTCGCTCGAGCACACCTACGGCGCGCCCACCATCGATCTGGCGTGAAGGTCGTGATCGCAGGCGGCGGTCCTGCGGGATCCACCGCCGCCTACTGGCTCGCCGCCCACGGCCATGAGGTCGTGGTCCTGGAGAAGACGGCGCATCCGCGCGAGAAGGTCTGCGGCGACGGCCTCACTCCGCGCGCCGTGCACGAGATGCAGCTCATGGACCTGCCGCACGGCGCGCAGGACGGCTATCGCGCCAATCGCGGGCTGAGGCTGTGCGCCCGCGACCGCGCGATCGAGGTCCCCTGGCCCGAGCTGACCGACTTCCCGTCCTACGGGCTGGTGCGGCCCCGCTCGGGCTTCGACCAGCACCTGGCCCGCCACGCCGAGGCGGCCGGTGCCCGGCTGATCGAGCACCGCTCCGTGACCTCCGTGGTCCGCGACGACGACGGCCGCGTGATCGGCGCCGACGCCTCGGTGCTCGGCGCGGACGGTCGGCGCACCGGCGAGACCGAGCGCCATCTCGGCGATCTGGTCCTGGCCGCCGACGGCGTCTCCTCGCGCACGGCCGTCAGCTCGGGCCTGCATCGCGATCCGGACCGGCTGATGGGCGTGGCCGTGCGCGGCTACTACGAGTCCCCGCGCACGGACATCGAGTGGATGGAGGGCTGGCTCGAGCTGCGCGACGGCACGGACCCCTCGGGCTCCCTGCTGCCCGGCTACGGCTGGGTCTTCGGCGCCGGCGACGGCACCGCCAACGTGGGCCTGGGCATGCTCAGCACCTCCAAGGCCTTCCGCGGCACGGACTACCGACGCGTGCTGCAGGACTGGGCGGCCTCCATGCCCAGCCAGTGGACGTTCGATTCCGAGCATCAGCGCGGCCGCATCCTCTCGGCTGCACTGCCCATGGCCTTCTCCCGCACGCCGCACTGGGTGCCCGGGATGATGCTGCTCGGCGACTCCGCGGGGCTGGTCTCGGCGTTCAACGGCGAGGGCATCTCGAATGCCATGCAGTCGGCGCGCCTGGCCGCCGAGCAGATCCACGAGGCCGCCGGGGCCAACGGCCCGGCTCAGCGCGACGTGGTCCTGGCGCGCTATCCGCAGCTGCTGCAGGACGAATGGGGAGCCCACTTCACCCAGGGGCGCGCGCTGGCGCAGCTGATCGGGCGGCCGCGGATCATGAAGGCCGCCGTCGCCACCGGCATGTCCTTGCCCGCGCTGATGCGCTTCGTGGTGCAGGTCATGACCGAGCTCAGCGACCGCCCGGCGCACACCTGGGAGGACCGGGCCATCGCGCTGCTGGACGCCCTCACCCCGGCCACCTCCAACCGGAGGCGCGCGTCCGGGATCCCGGATGAGCACCTCCAGAAGCCGTCCCCGACGAAGTAGAGTGTCCGATCGTGACTGACTCCTCCCAGGCCCCCGCGCGCCCCGACGACTCGCTGTCGGGCATCCTGCCCCCGAGCTTCGCCGCCGTCGCTCAGGACGAGGTGCTGGGACCGCAGCTGCTCGAAGGCCTCTCGGCGATCGAGGACCGACTGGCCGAGTGCGTGCGCAGCACGGATCCGCTGATCCAGGTGACGTCCTCGCACCTGCTGCAGGCAGGCGGCAAGCGGGTGCGCCCGCTGCTGACGCTGCTCAGCGCCCAGGTGGGCGGGGGCATCAACGACGACGTCGTCGACGCCGCTGTGGTCGTCGAGCTGACCCACCTGGCCTCGCTGTACCACGACGACGTCATGGACTCCGCCCCCGTCCGCCGCGGAGTCGAGGCCGCGCACACGGTGTGGGGCAACTCGGTCGCGATCCTGACCGGCGATCTCATCTTCGCCCGCGCCTCGTCCCTGGTGGCCGAGCTGCCCGGGGACTCCTTCAAGGTCCAGGCCAACGCCTTCGCCCGACTGGTCGAGGGCCAGCTCAAGGAGACCTCCGGCGTCCCGGAGGGCACGGATGCCCTCGAGCACTACCTCGAGGTGCTGGCGGGCAAGACCGGCTCGCTGATCGCCGCGTGCGGGATCTACGGCGCAGGCCTCTCCGGTGCGGACGAGCACGTGCGCGCCGCCATGGAGACCTATGGCGAGCGCATCGGCGTGGCCTTCCAGCTGGCCGACGACATCATCGACATCACCTCGCCCTCGGAGGTCACCGGCAAGACCACCGGCACGGACCTGCGCGAGGGCGTGCTCACCCTGCCGGTGCTCATGCTGCGGCGCATGGCAGAGGACGGCGATGCCTCCGCGGCGCGCGTCCTCGAGCTCGTGGACGCCGATCTGACCAGCGACGACGCCCTGGCCGCCGCCGTCGAGGCGATCTGCGCGCACGAGGCCGTCGAGCGGTCGTGGGCCGTCGCGCAGGAGTGGGTCGACGACGCCCTGCGGGCCCTGGAGCCGCTGCCCGCCTCGGCCGCTCGCTCGGCGCTGGAGGCCTTCGGGCGTGACATGGTTCACCGCCGTTCCTGAGAATGCGGTATAAATGCACCGCTGAAATGATCCCGATTCCCGGGGCATGACCTCGATGACCGAGGCGGCGGGACGCACACGCGCCGTCGAGCCCTGATTTCTCGAGGTGGAACGTGTCCTCACCCAACGCTTCCGCGACCACGGAGGTCCGCTCCTCGCACGAGCGCGAAGCCTTCTCCAGCCGCACCGTCTTCATCCTGGCCGCCATGGGCTCCGCCATCGGCCTGGGCAACATCTGGCGCTTCCCGTACATCGCCTACGACAACGGCGGCGGCGCCTTCATGATCCCGTACCTGGTCGCGCTGCTCTCGGCCGGCCTGCCGCTGCTCATGCTGGACTACGCCGTGGGACACCGCTTCCGCGCCTCCGCCCCGCTGGCCTTCCGCCGCCTGCACCCCAAGGCGGAGGTCCTGGGCTGGTGGCAGCTGGCCATCTGCTGCGTCATCGCCGTGTACTACGCCGCGATCCTGGCCTGGGCCGGGTCCTACACGATCTTCTCCTTCACCAAGGCCTGGGGCGATGACCCCGAGGGCTTCCTGATGGGCCAGTACCTCCAGGTCGCCGAGACCGTCGCCCCGAGCTTCGACTTCGTGCCCCAGGTGCTCATCGGCATGATCCTCGTGTGGGGCGTGCTGATCGTCGTGATGTCGCTGGGCGTGCAGAAGGGCATCGGCCGCTTCAACGTGATCTTCCTGCCGCTGCTGATCGTCATGTTCGTCGTCATGGTGGTCATCTCGCTGACCCTGGACGGGGCGGGCACGGGCCTGGACGCCCTGTTCACCCCGGACTGGTCGGCGCTGTCCAATCCGTCGGTGTGGATGGCCGCCTACGGCCAGATCTTCTTCTCGCTGTCCGTGGGCTTCGGGATCATGGTCACCTACGCCTCCTACCTCAAGCCCAAGACCGATCTCACCAGCTCCGCGCTGGTGGTCGGCTTCGCGAACTCGAGCTTCGAGATCCTCGCGGGCATCGGCGTCTTCGCCGCCCTGGGCTTCATGGCCAGCGCGTCCGGAGTCGCCGTCGGCGATGTCGCGACCAACGGCATCGGCCTGGCCTTCATCGCCTTCCCCACGATCATCTCGGAGGCGCCCGCCGGCACCCTGATCGGCGTCCTGTTCTTCGGGGCCCTGACCTTCGCCGGGTTCACCTCGCTGATCTCGATCGTGGAGGTCATCATCGCGGGCTTCCAGGACAAGCTGGGCCTGACCCGCGTGCCGGCCGTCCTGGTGGTCACCGTCCCGCTGGCGATCGTCTCCCTTGCGCTGTTGCCCACGACCACGGGCCTGAGCCTGCTGGACGTCGCCGACGCCTTCGTGAACAACTACGGCATCATGCTCGTGGCCCTGGTGGCGGTCGTGCTGCTCACTTCCGGGCTGACGGCACTGCCGGTGCTGCGCGATCACCTCAACTCGGTGTCCACCTTCAAGCTCGGGCGCACCTGGATGCTGCTGGTCGGCGGCCTGGGCGTCGTCGTGCTGGGCTACTCCCTGATCGGCCAGCTGTCCGTGACCCTGTCCGAGGGCTACGGGGGATACCCGAGCTGGTATGTGGGCGTGTTCGGCTGGGGCATGGCGCTGGCGCTGCCGGTGCTGTCCTGGCTGATGACCCGCATCCCCTGGTCCGAGCGCTCGCGCGCCTCCCAGCAGTCCCCGGCCCCGGCCATCCTGGACTCCGTTCTGGATCGGCGCCTGCTCGGGACCTCCGGGCACTCACCGCTGCAGGACGGCCCCCGCAGCCCCTGGGCACAGGGCTCCGAGCCCGGCGCCCACACCGAGATTCCCGCTGAGAACGAGGAGAACGTCCGATGAGCACCACCGCCGTGGTCATGATGATCGTCGCCATGGTGACGGTCTGGGGCGGCCTGCTCGCCTCGCTGCTGCACCTGCGCAACTCCCCGGAGGAGCAGGACGACTGAGACCGGCAACCGCTCCGTGCGGGCTCCGGTGAACCGCAGAGGCCCCTGCCTCCGCTGCCTGACGGGCAGC
>ERZ501033.43-NODE-43-length-26093-cov-5.977034_pt1 | contig 26093 bp, 24 predicted proteins | sample MGYA00248844_ERZ501033 | MGnify/ENA primary metagenome ERZ501033 (study PRJEB25958, sample SAMN03398539) | human skin metagenome | study: EMG produced TPA metagenomics assembly of the Human Skin Microbiome Metagenome (human skin metagenome) data set.
GGGAGGCCGTGGGCACCGTGCTCAGGCCAGCCCCGCCAGTCGGGCCGCGCCGTCGGCGAGCAGGCCGTCGCCCACGCGGCGCCCGAGCTCCCGGGCGGCGGCCGTGGACAGCTCGTGCGAGGCCTCGGTGCGGCGCATGACCTCGGCCCCGTCCGGGGAGGCCACGGCGACCCGCAGCGTGAGCATGCCGTTCTCGACCGTGGCCAGCGTGCCCACCGGTGCGGCGCACCCGGCCTCGAGCCGTGCCAGCAGCGCGCGCTCGGCGGTCACGGCCCAGCGGGTCTCCAGGTGGTTGATCCGCGCCAGGCCCTGCAGCAGGTCGCTGTCGAGCGCGTCCTGCCCGGGGCGGGCACGCTGCGCGGCGACGGCGTCCTGTGAGGAGCCGGAAGCCTGCTCGGCGAGCTCTGGATCCCTCTCGAGCACCTCGGTGCGGATCTCGAGGGCCAGCGCCCCCTGTCCGGGAGCGGGCAGCACGACCGACGGGTCCAGCGCCTCCGTGATGTGCGCCTGCAACCCCAGTCGGCGCAGGCCGGAGGCGGCCAGGACCACGGCGTCGAGATCGCCGGGGCCCTCGGGATCCAGCCCGGCAACGCGCGCCAGGCGGGTGGGGACGTTGCCCCGGATGTCCACGATCTGCAGGTCCGGGCGGGCCAGCAGCAGCTGAGCGGCCCGTCGGGGCGAGCCGGTGCCGACTTTCGCGCCGTCGGGCAGCTGCTCGAGGCGCAGGCCGTCGCGGGCGCACAGGGCGTCGCGGGGGTCCTCGCGCTCGGGCACCGCGCCGATGGACAGGCCAGGGGTGGGTGCCGTGGGAAGGTCCTTGAGCGAGTGCACGGCCATGTCCACGCGATCCTCGAGCAGCGCCACGCGCAGAGCCGCCGCGAACACGCCGGTCCCGCCCAGGGTCGCCAGCGATCCTGTGAGGACATCGCCCTCGGTGCGGATGATCTCCAGCTCGTGGGAGACCCCGGCGGCCTCGGCCACCCGGTCCGCCGCCCAGGTGGTCTGGGTGCGGGCCAGCGCGGAACCGCGCGTGCCCACCCTCAGCACGGCGGCCGGCTGCCGCTGGTCCTCGGTGCGCTCCGCCTCGCTCATGTCCTGGCCTACCTGATCGGTCTCGTGGGGCTGCCCGCTCATGCGCGCACCACCTGGCCCGTCTCGTCGAGACCGACCGGGATCGGCTCTCCCTCGGGCCTCTGCGCGATCGTGGGTCGCGGCTCAGTGCTGCCGCGCAGGATCTTGACGCAGCAGTCGGCGGGGCAGTCGTCGAACCAGGTGCCGTCGCTGCACGCGGAGGACCTGGGCTCGCCTGAGCGCCCGGCCATGCGCTGCTCGATCAGGTCCGCGAGTCCGGACACGAACGCCGGGTGGGTCCCCGGAGTCGGTGTGCGCGCAAAGCCCAGGCCGCGCTCCTGCGCGGTCTCGCGGGCCTCGGTGTCGAGGTCCCAGAGCACCTCCATGTGATCGGACACGAAGCCGATCGGAACCACGATCACGGAGCCTGCGCCGTCATCCGCCGCCTGCTCGACGGCATCGTTGATATCCGGCTCGAGCCACGGCATGGACGGCGGACCCGAACGCGACTGGAACACCAGATCCCAGCTCAGCGACTCGGGCAGCGACAGCCCCTCGTCCTGCAGCCGCGCCCGAGTGCGCTCCATGACCTTCCGCGAGGCCGCGAGCAGCTGATCCGCGTAGGCCGAGCCGGTCGCGAAGCCCTCCCGCATGGTCTCGGGGCCGGCGGCCAGGGCGTCGGTGTCCGGCACGGAGTGGGCGGCGAACAGGATCCTGAGGGGACCGCGCTCGGCACGCTGGAGCAGGGCCTCGCGCAGCCCGTCGACGAACGGCTCCAGGAACCCGGCCATGTCGAAGTACTGGCGGATCTTGCCCACGACCATCTGCTCGCCGAGCCCGGTCTGCTCGAGGGCCACTCCCCAGTCCTCGCGGTACTGCCGGCAGGACGAGTAGCCGGAGAACGCGGAGGTGGCCAGCACCAGGACCCGACGGCTGCCCTGGTCGTGCAGGGACTGCAGGACATCGGCGACGTAGGGCTCCCAGTTGCGATTGGCCCACGTGATGGGGGTGTCGATCCCGCGCTCGCGCAGCTCCTGCTCGAGCGCGCCCAGCAGCGCGCGGTTCTGCGCGTTGATCGGCGAGACCCCGCCGTTGGCGCGGTAGTGCCCTGCCACGGCCTCGAGCCGGTCATCGGGGATGCCGCGGCCCCGGGTGACGTTGCGCAGGAAGGGGATGACGTCGTCCTGGCCCTCCGGGCCGCCGAACGACGAGAGCACGATCGCATCCCAGTCCGCGGGCTCCTGCGCTCGGGCCCGGGAGAGCTGCGGCGCCTGGGCCGGGTGCGGCCAGGAGTCCACGGCGCGACCGCTGGGGATCGTCACCGCCGACGGCGCGAGCTCCGGCTCCTGCGGCACCGGGGCGCCTCCGCGCGCGGTCATCGCAGCACCTCGGCCAGGTCCGCGGTGCTCACTCGCCGACCGGTGTAGAACGGGGTCTCCTCGCGCACGTGCAGTCGGGCCTCGGTGTTGCGGAAGTGGCGCATGACATCCACCAGGTCCACCAGCTCGGGGGCCTCCAGGGCAAGCATCCACTCGTAATCGTTGAGCCCGAAGCAGGCGATCGTGTTGGCCAGCACCTGCGGGTAATCGCGGGCCTTCATGCCGTGGTTGCGCAGCATGCGCGAGCGGTCCTCGGAATCCATCCAGTACCAGTCGTACGAGCGCACGAACGGGTAGACGCAGACCCAGGCCTCCGGGGCGACGCCCCGGGCGTAGGACGGCGAGTGGTTGGCCGTGAACTCGGCCTCGCGGTGGACGCCCATGGCGGCCCAGACCTGGTGGGTGCCGACCAGCAGCGCGGTGCGGCGAGCGCGGCGCAGGGCCAGCTGCAGGGCCGCGGGGTCCTGGCCGTGCAGCCACAGCATGATGTCGGCGTCCTCGCGCTGACCGGAGACGTCGTAGGTGCCGCGGACCACGATGCCCTCGGCCGCCAGCTGCTCGACGAGGGCGTCGAACTCCTGGACGGCGGCCGTCTCCTGCTCGTGGGTCGGCACGGTGCGGTCGTTGTCGCGGGCGTAGACGGACCAGACGGCCCAGTGCTGGGTCCCCTGCTGCTCGACGTCCTGGGACTGCTCGGTGCTCTGAGCGGACATGTGCGTTGCTCCTCTCGTCGGGCTCCGATCGGAATCGCCCGATCGGCGTGCTGTGCTGTGGTGCGCGGGGCTCAGACCCCGTGCGCTGCTGCCTCTGCGGGCGGCGGCTCGGTGACCCCGTGCTCCTGCAGCACGCGGGAGATCTCCCGGCGGGTGTCCGCCACGACGGCGACCAGCCCGGTGCCGGAGAGCCACGAGCCGACCGCTGCGACGTCCTGCATCTGCGCCACGGCCTGGCGGAAGGCTGCGACCTTCTCGGCGTGCCCGGCCGACGGGCGGGCCATGGCCTGCTCCCAGCGCATGACGTCGCCGTCGACCAGGCAGGAGTGCGGCAGCTCGACGCCCAGCAGGTGCGAGGCATCGCGCATGGCCAGGGTCAGCAGCTGGTCGTCCTTGAGCTGCAGCTCCGGCGAGGCCGTGCGCCCCGAGCTGTCGACCCGCCCGTAGGACAGGCGCAGGACATGGCGTCCGTCCGGGAGGGACTCGCCGACCCAGCCCCATTTGGCGCTCACATGCGTGAGTGCCTTGGCGCGGACGTGCGGGACGTCCTCGGAGACCAGGATGCCTGTGCCGCGGGGCGCGGCATCCAGCTCGGGCTTGTCCACGACCAGCGTGGCCAGGGCGATCTGGGGGCCCAGCTTGGGCTGGAACTCGGAGATCTCCCGGGACTGTGCCCCGAGCAGGCGCACGGCCGTGGGGCCGTCGGAGGCCAGGACCAGCAGCTCGCCGCGGGCGATAGCGGACTTGTCCCCGAATTCCGGCTGGCGCTGCAGGACCATCCAGCCGGGACGGCGCGGATCCCGGTCCACTGCCAGGACGTCGTAGCCGAGCACGAGCTTGACCTCGCGCTGCTTGAGGTCCTCCACGAGGGCCTCAGCCAGAGTGTTCATGCCTCCGCGCAGACCCGCGACGTTGCCTCCCGGAGGTGCTGCCCGGCGCAGGGAGGCCGCCGCGCCGCTGAGGCTGCCGTGCTCGCGCAGGGCCTGGCGCATCCCCGGCGAGACGGTGTCCAGGTCCAGGGCGTCCGGGTGGGCGGAGTGCACCCCCATGGTGAAGGGGGCGACCATCCTCTCCAGCACGGCGGTGCCCATGCGCTGGCGCACGAGCTCCCCGAGGGTGCGCGCCTGCGCCCCGACCCTCGCCGGGCGCTTGAGGTCCGCGCGCGCCCGCCACAGCCCGAAGCGCCCCAGGGTCTCGGCCAGGCCGGGCTCCGAGAGGTCGCCGGGGATGCCCAGGATGCCCGTGCGCTGCGAGGGCCGGGGGCCGTCCGGCAGGGCCGTCCAGGAGCCCAGGGGCTCAGGGGAGATGATCCGATCCCCCAGCCCGAGCTCCCGGGCCAGCTCGGCGACGGCCTCCGAGCGGGTCGCGAAGGAATCCGCGCCGGAGTCCAGCACGAGGTTCTCGACCAGGTGGGAGCCGACGGAGCCGCCGAACTGGGGGCGGGCCTCCACCAGGGTGACGCGCAGCCCGGCCGCGGCGAGATCCCGCGCGGCGCACAGGCCCGCGATGCCTCCGCCGACCACGAGCGCGGAGCGCAGCGGTCCTCGCGCGCGCTGCTGGCCCGAGAGCCCCGACACGGTCTGCTCCACCGCTGCACGTCCTTCCTGCACTGGTGCGCCTGCGCCCAGGCGCCTGCTGATCCGAGTTCCGCTGCGGGGACCGGCCGGTCCGCGGATCGACGACCGCCGGCCCTCATCTGCTTCCAGGATGCCACTGCGCACCGACAACGCAGCCGCCGCGCGGCCACCGCCTGCAACCAGCCCCCTGCTCAGCCGTCGGCGGGCCTGGGCGCCGGCTGCTGGTCGTGGATGTAGGAGACCAGGTCCGTGAGCACCTGGGGATCGGTGCTCGGCGGGACGCCGTGGCCCAGGTTGACCACGTGGCCTGCGGCCTCCGCCCCGGCCGTCAGCACCTCGTCCACGTGGCGGTGCAGCACCTCCGCGGGGGCCGGAAGCAGGGCCGGGTCGATGTTGCCCTGCAGGACCGTGCCGTGCCCGACCCGGCGCACGGCCTCGCTCAGGCTCAGGCGGTGGTCCACGCCGACGGCCTCGGCCCCTGCATCGCGCATGGCGGCCAGCAGATCCCCGGTGCCCGTGCCGAAGTGGATCCGCGGGACCGGCAGGTCCGCCACGGACTCCAGGGCCGCCGCCGAATGCGGGGCCACGTGCTCCTGATAGTCCCGCAGCGACAGCGATCCGGCCCACGAGTCGAAGAGCTGGACGGCCGAGGCGCCGGCCTCGACCTGGGCGCGCAGGAAGGCGCCCGAGGCGCGCGCCGCCCACGCCGCCAGCGCCTGCCAGGCCCCGGGATCGGCATGCATCATGGTGCGCGGGCGCAGATGATCCCGCGACGGCCCGCCCTCGACCATGTAAGCCGCCACGGTGAAGGGCGCCCCCGCGAAGCCGATCAGCGGGGTCGCTCCGAGCTCGGCGGTCGTCAGCCGCACCGCCTCGCGGATGGGCTCGAGGGCCTCGTCGTCCATCTCGGGCAGGGCATCGATCTCCGCAGCGGTGCGCACCGGGTGCTCGAGCACCGGGCCCTTGCCGGGGACGATGTCCACGCCCACACCAGCCAGGCGCAGCGGGACCACGATGTCCGAGAAGAAGATGCCGGCGTCCACGCGATGGCGGCGCACGGGCTGCAGCGTGATCTCCGCGGCGAGATCGGGCCGCAGGCAGGCGTCGAGCATGGCGGTGCCCTCGCGGACCTGCTTGTACTCGGGCAGCGAGCGTCCGGCCTGTCGCATGAACCAGACGGGGTGCGAGGCAGCGCGGCGCCCGGTCAGCTCCCGCAGCAGCGCCGAGTCATGGGTGCCGGCGCTGCGCAGCGGGTGCTCCGGGGCAAGGCGCTCGAACCCTCCGCGGAAGCCGTCGGGGGCCGTCTCGTCCGTGAGCGGCCGGGTCGCTGCAGTCTCGGCTCCGGAGGTCTGTGCTGCGTGGGTCATGGCTCCCATTGTGCCCTCCGTCAGCATGCTGGTTTGGCGACGAGACGTCTGCACGGCCCCCGCAGCCAGGAGGTGGTCCGCGCCACCGGTGCGAGCTTGCGACCGCGCGGTAGGATGAGGGGATTGTGGTCCTGTTCTCCTTGGTGGCATCCCACCGCACCGTTGATCTGAGCACCGTCGCGCGTCTGGCCGACGGTGCTGCCAGCGCTCCCCTGGAGCTCGGCCCCACGGCCGGGCTGAGCGGCTCCGTCTCGCTGTCCACCTGCAATCGCCTGGAGATCTACGGCGAGCTCGACGACAGCACCGGCGCCGCCGGCATCGGCCCCGCTCGCGAGGCCCTCGCCCGGCTGCTGGCCGAGCGCTCCGGAGTGGCCCTCGAGGACGTCCTGGAGTCCATGGACCTGCACGTCGACGAGGACGCCGCCCATCACCTCTTCACCGTCGTCTCGGGGCTCGAGTCGGCCGTCGTGGGCGAGCGCGAGATCACCGGGCAGGTGCGCCGCGCGCTGATCGATGCCCAGCGAGGCGGCACCGCCTCCGGCGGGCTCGTGCGCCTGTTCGAGGAGGCCGCCAAGACCGCCCGAGAGGTCGGCACCAGCACGAGCCTGGGCGAGCGCGGCCGCTCGATCGTCTCGGTGGCACTGGACCTGGCCGACGACGTCACCGACGGCAGCTGGCCCGAGCGCCGCGCGCTGGTCTTCGGCACCGGCGCCTACGCCGGGGCCACCATGGCCGCGCTGCGCGACCGCGGCTGCGCCGACATCGAGGTCCATTCCGCCTCGGGACGAGCAGAGGCCTTCACCGCCAACCGCGGCGGAACCCCGGTTCCCGTGGACGGCCTGCGCGAGGCCCTCGAGCGCGCGGACGTCGTGATCGGCTGCTCCGGAGGATCCGAGCCGCTGTCGGCCGATCAGCTTCCCGAGGGCCCGCTCACGGTGGTCGACCTGGCCCTGTCACGGGACTTCGATCCCTCGGTCGTGGACCTGGACGGCGTCGAGCTGATCACGCTCGAGTCGGTCAAGCTCGCGGCCCCCGAGGCCACCGAGGAGTCCGTGGCCTCCGCCCGCCGCATCGTCGCCGAGGCCGCCAAGCGCTTCCGCGACCGCCGGTCCGAGCGGGACATGGACGCTGCGATCGTGGCGCTGCGCAAGCACACCATGTCCGTGCTGGACACCGAGCTGGAGAAGGTCCGCCGCCAGCACGGCTGCACCGCCGCCGCCGAGGAGGTCGAGTTCGCCATGCGCCGCATGGTGAAGTCCCTGCTCCACGAGCCCACGGTCCGCGCCCGCCGCATGGCCAAGGAGGGCCGCGCAGAGGACTACCTGACCGGGCTCGAAGCCCTGTTCGGCCTGTCCGTCGATCTTCCCGAGCAGGCGGCGCCCGTGCGCGCCGAGCCCCTCGAGACCCCGGCCCCCACCGGTCCCGGCTCCTCCCGCGGCGACGCGGCAGGGACCACGGACCCCACCCACTGCGGCCGCGGCCGCACCGATCAGCGAGCCGAGCCGACCCCCGGGCCCCGCACGCACCACGACGCGGCCGACGGCCACAGGCAGCTGCCCCGCGCCGCTGGCTGAGCCCAGGAGCCCCATGCCCACACCCCGTCCTCGCACCACCCGTCTGCCCAAGGAGCAGCGGCGCCGCCAGCTGCTGCAGGTCGCCCTCACCGTCTTCTCGGAGCGCGGCTACCACGGCGCCTCCATGGAGGAGATCGCCGATGCCGCCGGCGTCTCCAAGCCCGTGCTGTACCAGCACTTCCCCGGCAAGCACGAGCTCTACCTGGCGCTCGTGGAGCACAGCCTGGAGCGCCTCGGCGGCGACCTGCTCCAGGCCCTGCAAGGCGCACAGGCCCGCGAGGGGATCACGGTCAACCGCGCGCGCGTCGAGCAGATGCTGCGCGTGTACTTCGACTTCGTGGACTACGACCCGCAGTCCTACAAGCTGATCTTCGAATCGGACCTCATGGCGGATCCGCAGATCGGCGAGCGCTTCGAGGACTTCCACATGCGCGTCGCCGAGGGCGTGGGCAGCGTCCTGGGCCCGAACACCGGAATGAGCCAGGACGCGGCCGTCATGCTCTCGCGCTCGCTGACCGACATGGTCCAGACGGGTGCCGGCTACTGGTCGCGCCACCGCGACCTCATCTCCCGCGAGGAGGCCCAGCTGCTGGTCTTCCGTTTAGCCTGGGGCGGAATCGGAGTGCTCGACGAGGACTGGAAGTGACCCGCTCCTAGACTCGTCAACCACCAGGAGTCCGGCCGCAGCCCTCGCGGCCCGCAGATCATTCAGGAGGAACCGTGGAGATCAAGATCGGGATGCAGCACGTCGGACGGGAGATCGTCGTCGACTCCCCGCTGGGCGCGCAGGAGGCCACTGACCTGGTCAGCGCCGCCCTGAACGAGGGCACCGTCCTGTCCCTGAAGGATTCCAAGGACAACCTGACGCTGGTGCCGGCCTCCGGGATCGCCTACGTCGAGATCGGCGCGGAGACCAAGCGCCGCGTGGGCTTCATGCCCGGAGTCAGCGCCAGCTGAGCCGCAGCTCGCAGCCAGCGCGCGAGCGCACCCGGGCCGCGTCGCGCTCGCCTCGACCGAGGCAGCGCGCCGCGGCCCCTTCCCTGCCCGGGCACACGGCCGAGTACAGTGGTCCCGCAAACGGATGCCCGATCGTCGATGACGAGATCACCCGAAGACCTGCACGATCGGCTCCCACCCCTGGCACGTCCTCCCCTTCCGCCCCGGCCCCGCAAGCGGCCGCGAGCCCCGGAAGCGGTCGCAGCGGCGTGCCCCGTCGCACCTTCGCGCCGCGGACCGCGGCCGCGCGAGCGCGCACGGATGACCACGGGAAGGACCCGAACATGAGCCAGACCGAATCCCCCGAGACCGAGCAGTCTCCCGAGACCGCCCCGGACCAGGGCGAGGCCCAGCTGGAGGCCATCGCCGAGGACTCCGTGGAGGTGGAGCCCCAGGCCCCCGTCGAGACCCGCACCTTCGCCGACTTCGGCGTCCGGGAGGACATCGCCGAGGCCCTGGCGGAGGCCGGGATCGTCCACCCGTTCCCCATCCAGTCCATGACGCTGCCGATCGCGCTGAGCGGACAGGACATCATAGGGCAGGCCAAGACCGGCACGGGCAAGACCCTCGGCTTCGGCATCCCGGCGGTTCAGAACGTCGTGGGCCGCGACGACGACGGCTGGGACCGCCTGGAGCGCCCGGGCGCACCGCAGGCTCTGATCGTGGTCCCCACCCGCGAGCTCGCGGTGCAGGTGGGCTCGGACCTGTCCATCGCGGCCAAGACCCGCAACGCGCGCGTGCTGACGATCTACGGCGGCCGCGCCTACGAGCCGCAGATCGAGGCCCTGGAGAAGGGCGTCGAGGTCGTGGTGGGCACCCCCGGGCGCCTGATCGACCTGAACCGCCAGCATCACCTGGACCTGTCCCAGGTCAAGACGGTCGTGCTGGACGAGGCCGACGAGATGCTCGATCTCGGCTTCCTCCCGGACGTCGAGAAGCTGCTCTCGGCGGTGCCGCGCGTGCGCCACACCATGCTGTTCTCCGCGACCATGCCCGGCCCCGTCGTGGCCATGGCACGCCGGTACATGTCCAAGCCCATGCACATCCGCGCCGCCGCCCCGGACGAGGGCTCGACCAAGGCGGACATCCGCCAGGTCGTCTACCGCGCGCACAACCTGGACAAGCCCGAGATGCTGGGCCGCATCCTGCAGGCCGACGGCCGCGGCCGGTGCATCATCTTCACTCGCACCAAGCGCACCGCCGCCAAGGTCGCCGACGAGCTGATCGAGCGCGGCTTCGCCGCCGCCCCGCTGCACGGCGATCTGGGGCAGGGCGCCCGCGAGCAGGCGCTGCGCGCGTTCCGCTCGTCCAAGGTGGACATCCTGGTGGCCACCGATGTCGCCGCCCGCGGCATCGACGTCGACGACGTCACCCACGTGATCAACTACCAGTGCCCCGAGGACGAGAAGACCTACCTGCACCGCACGGGCCGCACGGGCCGTGCCGGACGCAAGGGCACCGCGATCACGTTCGTGGACTGGGATGACATCCCCCGCTGGCGCCTGATCGACAAGGCGCTCGAGCTCGGGATCCCCGAGCCGGTCGAGACCTACTCCTCCTCGGCCCACCTGTTCGAGGACCTCGGCATCCCCAAGGGCACCAAAGGGAAGCTGCCGCGCTCCAAGCAGACCCACGCCGGTCTGGGCGCGGAGAAGCTCGAGGACCTGGGCGGCCCGGATTCCCGCGGCGACAAGGGCGATTCCCGCTCCTCGCGCGGCGGCTCGAGCGGCCGCGAGGGCTCCCGCAGCGCTCGCTCCGGCGGATCCGGCTCGGGTCGAGGCGGCTCCGGCCGCTCGCGCAGCCGCTCCCGCGGCGGGCGCTCGGAGGACACCGCACGCTCGAACCGCACGCAGCGCTCCGGCGAGGGCTCGCACGACGGGCAGCGCAGCGACGGCTCCCGCGATGCGGCCAAGGGCGGCTCCTCGGACGAAGGCCGCTCCCAGCGCGGCGGGCGCCGTCGTGGCTCAGAGACGGGCAAGTCCTCGCGCAGCCCTCGAGAGGGCCGCAGCGCAGAGCGCACCCGCGGCTCCGAGACGGCAGCTCCGAACACCGGTGAGGACCGCGCCACGGCGAACGCCCGCCGTCGGCGCCGCCGCCGCTCCAGCGGCGAGCAGCTGACGGGCTCCCCGGCTCGCCTGGTCGACGGCCAGGACTGATCCTCCGGAGCTGATCCGCTCGCGCCGCCTCGGCGCGAGCACCCCTGAGGCGGACTCTTCAGGGACGCACGACCTGCGTCCCGGAGCCCGCCTCCGCCATGATCCGGCGCAGGGACTGCTCCGAGGTGAGGTTCTCGCCCAGCTCATTCGGCTTGCCGGAGCCGTGGTAGTCGGAGGAGCCGGTGACGATCAGATCGTGCTCGGCCGCCATCTGCGACAGCACCGCCCGAGCTTCGGGCGGATTGTCCCGGTGAGCGATCTCCAGGCCCGCCAGGCCCGCCTCGATCATGGCGTCGAAGACCTCCTGCCCGACCGTCCGCCCCCGCACGCCGGCCAGCGGATGGGCCATGACCGGCACACCTCCGGCCTGGCGCACCAGCCGCACCGCGGTGACCGGATCCGGGGCGTAGTGGCCCACGTAGTAGCCCGAGCGCGGGTGCAGGACCGTGCTGAAGGCCTCGGAGCGGGTCTGCGCGATCCCGGCGGCCACGAGGGCGTCGGCGATGTGCGGCCGACCCACGGTGGCATCCCCGACGACCTGGTCCAGGACCTGCTCCCAGCTGATGGGATAGTCCTCGGCGATCAACTCCACCATCCGCTCGGCGCGCGTGCGCCGCGAGCGCCGAGCCCTCTGCATGACCTCGTCCAGCGCCCGGTCCTGCGGGTCCTGCAGGTAGGACAGCAGGTGCACCGAGATGCCGTCGTCGGTCTGGCACGAGACCTCGGTCCCGGGCACGAAGGCCACTTCGTGCTCGCGCGCAGCCTCCGCGGCCTCCTCCCACCCGGCGGTCGTGTCGTGATCCGTGAGGGCCACGACGTCCAGACCCGCCTCCGCCGCGCTGCGGATGACCTCTCCCGGCAGCTGGGTGCCGTCGGAAGCCGAGGAGTGGGTGTGCAGATCGATCTTCATGGCCCCATCGTGGCACGGCCCGCAGACGCCGCCATCCCGCTCGGCGGGCGGGCTCAGATCGCCTCGACCCCACCCCCGTCGGAGCCCGGTGGCACCATGGCAGGACGAAGACCGCGCAGCTTACAGGTGACGGCTGCGCCCCGAGCAGCCGGTCCCCGACCGGCAGGACGGAGCGAGCATGACGGATCAGCCCTCGGAGACCACCCCCGCAGCCGCCCGCGAGGCGAGCGCCGGCGCACCGGCAGACACCGGCGCAGAGCCCGGCTCGCAGCCGCTGTCCGAGCGAGTGGACAACAGGACCCACTCCCCCGAGTCCTCGGCCTTCGCCGAGTTCATGGCCTCGCAGTGGGCCCCGGCAGCGGAGAAGGACCTGCCGCGGGAGGAGGTCGCCGATCATGCCGCCCAGCGGCGGCTGCGGATCTCGAAGGAGCACACCGGTCAGCGCCTGGTGATCCCTGCGGGGGCGCCCAAGGTCCGCTCCAACGACACCGACTACCGCTTCCGCCCCCACTCGGCCTTCGCCCACCTCACCGGGCTGGGCGTGGACCACGAGCCGAACGCGGTGCTCGTGCTGGAGCCGGTCGAGCCGGGCAGCGGGGACGACGCCGGTGATCACACCGCGGTGCTGTACTTCCATCCCATGGCCGGGCGGGACACCCGCGAGTTCTACGCCGATGCCCGCAACGGTCAGTTCTGGGTGGGCGACCGGCCCACGCTGCGCGAGATCTCCACCGCCTACGGCCTGCGGACGCGGGATCTGTCGGAGCTGGAGGCCGCGCTGAGCAAGGACGTCGGGGCGGACGGCGTCCAGCTCCGTCTGGTCCGCGCGCAGGACGCGGCCGTGGACGGCATCGTCGACTCGGCCCGGCAGGCAGGCGGCGTGGAGCTGGAGCAGGCTCACCTGCAGGACGACCAGCTCGTGGAGCGGCTCTCCGAGCTGCGACTGATCAAGGACGAGCACGAGATCGCGCAGCTGCGGGAGTCGGTGGACATGACCGTCCGGGGCTTCGAGGACGTCGTGCGGGCCCTGCCCCACGCCATCGCCAAGCCGCGCGGCGAGCGGCTCGTGGAGGGGGCGTTCTTCGCCCGCGCCCGGGCTGAGGGCAACGACCTCGGCTACGACACCATCGCGGCCTCCGGGAACAACGCGACCGTGCTGCACTGGATCCGCAACACGGGAGAGATCCGCCCGCAGGACATGATCCTGCTGGATGCCGGTGTGGAGGCCGAGTCGCTCTACACGGCGGACATCACCCGCACCCTGCCGGTCACCGGCGAGTTCTCCGAGATCCAGCGCCAGATCTACCAGGCCGTGCTCGATGCCGCCGATCACGCGTTCACGGTCGCGGTGCCCGGCAACCGGTTCCGCGACGTCCACGACGCCGCCATGTCGGTGCTGGCCGCCCGGCTGGAGGAATGGGGCCTGCTCCCGGTCTCCGCCGAGGTCTCGCTCTCGGAGCGCGGCCAGCACCATCGCCGGTGGATGCCGCACGGGACCAGCCACCACCTGGGCCTGGACGTCCACGACTGCGCCCAGGCGCGCCGCGAGCTCTACCAGGACGCGGTGATCGAGCCGGGCATGGTCTTCACGATCGAGCCGGGCCTGTACTTCAAGGCCGAGGACCTGGCCGTCCCGGAGCAGTACCGGGGCATCGGCGTGCGGATCGAGGACGACGTCCTGATCACCGCCGACGGCAATGAGAACCTCTCGGCCGCTCTGCCGCGTCATCCGGACGATGTCGAGTCCTGGATGCAGGGCCTGTTCGAGTCCTCCGAGGCGTCCTCGACCGCGCACTGATCAGCAGGCACGGATCAGCCGACGGTCGCGGGGCCGGTCGCAGCTCCGGCCCCGAGACGGGCGGCCGCCTCCGCAGGCGGACGACCGTCCGACAGCAGGTCATCTGCCTGCAGAAGCTCAACTGCGCGGCGCGCCGCCGCTCCACGGGCCGTCGGTCTGGGCGTCCCCACCGGGGGCAGCCTGGTCCGGGCCCTGGCCCTGCTCCTGGCCCTCGGGGTGCCCCCGGTGCGCCTCCTGCTCCTGCGGGGAGACGCGCACGCCGTAGAGCGGGCGGCCGTCCGGGGTCTCATCGGGGCGCGAGACCGGAGCCGACTGCTCCTGCGTCTGCCCGTCGGGGGCGGCGCCCAGATCGCCGACCGGCCCGGCGGCTCCGGGAGCCGGCGAAGCGGGCGCCGCCGCGCGCGGGGCCCTGCCTTGCAGACCGGCCCCCTGGAGCATGCGCTCGGCCTGATCGGCCACATCCGGTCGGGCCAGGACGTCGTAGCGCGTGGCCACGATCGTGGACATGGAGGTGAAGTCGCGGCGTCCGCGCTGGGCGGCGTAGGAGACCACGCCGAGCAGCATCCAGAACGCCGCGCCCAGGGCCACGGTCAACAGGATGGCCAGGGGCCCGCCGCCCCCGAACAGGCTGAGGATCAGCCCGAAGAACAGGCCGAAGAACGCGCCCTGACCCGCGGCCATGAGGGCCACGCGGGGATACGTCAGCCGGCCGGTGACCTTCTCCAGGGTCGCGAGGTCGTGCCCGACGATCGACAGCGCCGAGACCTCGAGCTCCTCGTCCGAGAGGTGGTCCACGGCCCGCTGCGCGTCCGCGTACTTGGTGAAAGAGGCGATCACCCTGCCCTCCGGCAGTCCTGCCCCGGAGATCTGACGTGCCTTCTGCGCTGAGCTGCTCATGGGCCCAAGACTCCCCCATGCAGCTGACCGGAGCCTTGAGACGCAGGTCTCGATCGCGCCCGGCTGAATCCGTGCAGCGACTACCCTGGTGCGGTGAGCAGTTCCCTCGAGAAGATCTTCATCGCGCGCCTCATCGGCCTGGACGTGTTCGACCCCCTGGGCGACCGCGTGGGGCGAGTGCGCGACCTCGTCATGATCAGGCGCGACAGCGCCGGTTCGGCCAAGCAGCCGGTGGTCGTGGGCCTGGTGGTGGAGGTCCTGGGCAAGCGCCGCGTGTTCCTGCCCATGACCCGGGTGACGTCCATGGACTCCGAGCAGGTCCTGTGCACCGGCCTGGTGAACCTGCGCCGCTTCGAGCAGCGCGGGTCCGAGATCCTGGTGGTCGGCGAGATGTTCGACCGCACCGTCACCATGCGCGACGGCAGCGGCACCGCCACCATCATCGACGTCGGCATGGAGCTGGCCCGCTCTGGCGACTGGCAGGTCACGCAGCTGTTCGTGCGCCGCGCCCCCGTGGGCGGCGGCCTCATGCGCCGTCGCAACGGCGAGACGCTCGTCATCGACTGGAACGAGGCCACCGACCAGGAGGCCGTCGGCCATCAGCCGGCAACGCAGTGGGTGAGCTCGCACGAGGACGACAAGCCCGCGGACCTGGCCGACGAGCTGCGCGAGCTGCCCCACAAGCGCATCCTGGAGATCGCCGCCGAGCTGCGCGACGACCGCCTGGCCGATGTCCTGCAGGAGATGACCGAGGAGGATCAGGTCTTCGTCCTCACCCACCTGGAGGTCGAGCGCGCCGCCGACGTCCTGGAGGAGATGGAGCCAGACGACGCCGCGGACCTGCTCAACGAGCTGCCGGACCCGGATGCCGAGTCGCTGCTGGAGCTGATGCAGCCCGAGGACGCCGACGACGTCCGCCGCCTGCTCGAGTACGAGGAGGGCACCGCCGGCTCGATGATGACCCCGGTGCCGATCATCCTGGCCCCGGAGACCACGGTGGCCGAGGCGCTGGCCGCGATCCGCCAGGAGGAGGTCTCCCCGGCCATGGCCGCGGCCGTGTTCGTGTGCCGTCCGCCGCTGGAGACGCCCACCGGGCGGTACCTGGGCATGGTGCACATGCAGGAGCTGCTGCGCGTGCCGCCGCCCGAGCCGATCGGCAGCCTGATCGACTCGGCGATCGATCCCGTGAAGGACCTCTCCCCCATCTCGGACGTGGCCCGCGAGCTGGCCACCTACGACCTGACGATCATTCCTGTGATCAACGAGCACCGCCGCCTGGTGGGTGCGGTCACGATCGACGACGTGCTCGATGACCTGCTGCCGGACGACTGGCGGACCTGGGACGACGGAACCCCAGTGAGGAAGGTGGGACGACGCTATGACTGAGAGCCGCACCGAGCGCCGCACTGCCGGCCTGGACACCCCCACCGGCCTGCGCCACGGGATGTGGAACCGGCTGCGTCCCAACCCGGACGCCTTCGGCCAGCTCACGGAGGGCTTCGCCCGGTTCATGGGCACCCCGCAGTTCCTGCTGTGGATGTCCGTCTTCGTGTTCATCTGGCTGGGCTGGAACACGTTCATGCCCGAGGACATGCAGTTCGACCCGCGCGCGCTGAACTACACCCTGCTCACGCTCATGCTGTCCCTGCAGGCCTCCTATGCGGCCCCGCTGCTGCTGCTGGCCCAGAACCGCCAGGACGACCGCGACAAGGTCGTGGCCGAGCGCGACCGCCAGCGCACGCAGGAGAACCTGGCCGACACCGAGTACCTGACCCGCGAGATCGCCGCCCTGCGCATGTCCATGCGAGAGGTCGCCACCCGCGACTACGTCCGCTCCGAGCTGCGCGACCTGTTCGAGGAGCTGCTCGAGGAGCTGAACGAGCCTGAGGGCGCCGACGACGCAGACCCCGAGCCCTCCAGCCGCAAGCGCAAGGGCCGCAAGAAGCAGCGCTCCGGCGAGACCGTGGCCGCCCGCTCGGCCGGTCTCGAGCGGCCGAGCGCCGACCAGCACGGCGCCCAGCAGACGGCGGCCGTGGCGACGGCGGCGGAGGATCCCGAGAGCCCTCGGAGCACAGGTGACCATGACTGAGCAGGACCCCATCGATCCCCGCCTGGCCGCGGCCCTGTCCTCCGTGGAGGACCCCGAGCTGCGCCGCCCGCTGATCGATCTGGGCATGCTGCGCGCAGCCCGGCTCGACCCGGACGGCACCGCGGTCGTCGAGGTCCTGCTCACGATCTCCGGCTGCCCGCTGCGCTCCACGATCGAAACGGACGTCGCAGAGGCCGTGCGCGGGGTCGACGGCGTGCATCGCACCGTGGTGGAGCTGGACGTCATGACCCCGCAGCAGCGCGAGGAGCTCAAGGACAGGCTCGGGCACACGCGCACCATCCCGTTCGCGGATCCGACGTCGCTGACCCGAGTGCACTCGGTGACCTCCGGCAAGGGCGGTGTCGGCAAGTCCACGGTGACCGCCAATCTGGCCGCGGCCCTGGCCGCGCGCGGACGCTCGGTGGGCGTCGTCGACGCCGATATCCACGGCTTCTCGATCCCGGGCCTGTTCGGCATCACCGCCGGGCCCACGAAGGTCGACGAGATGATCCTGCCGCCCGTCGTCGAGGTCCCTGACTCCGCCGCGTCGGAGGACGGAGCCTCGCGCGCCGCCGACGGGCACCGGCGCGGCAGCGTCCGGGCCATCTCGATCGGCATGTTCACGGATCCGGCGAACCCGGTGGTGTGGCGCGGACCGCTGCTGGACCGAGCGGTCGAGCAGTTCCTGGCCGACGTCCACTTCGGCGATCTGGACCACCTGCTGCTGGATCTGCCGCCCGGCACCGGCGACGTCGCGATCGCGGTGGCCCAGAAGCTGCCCGGCTCGGGGGTCCTGGTGGTCTCCACGCCGCAGCAGGCCGCAGCGGGTATCGCCGAGCGCTCCGGGGCCCTGGCGGCCATGACCGATCAGACGGTCTCCGGGGTCATCGAGAACATGTCCGCCATGGTCATGCCCGACGGCTCGTCCTTCGATCTCTTCGGCAGCGGCGGCGGCGAGCAGATCGCAGACTCCCTCACCCGCCGCATGGGCTACGACGTCCCCCTGCTGGGCTCGATCCCCCTGGACATCGCCCTGCGGCAGGCCGGCGACGCCGGAATGCCGCTCGTGTGGTCCGACCCGGAGGCACCGGCCTCCCAGGTCCTGCGCGGTGTGGCCGCGCGCCTGGACGGTCCTCGCGGCCTGGAGGGACGCTCCCTGGGGATCACCCCGCGCTGAGCGCTCAGGTGCCCTCCCCACGACGGAGGTCTGCGTCTCAGGTGGCCTCGGGATCGAACGGGGCCTGCTGGGAATCGCTCAGGCGCATGAACGGCTTGGCCTGCGCCGGGAGGTCCTCGCCGGCGGCCGCCGCCTCCTCCTCCCGCCGGCGCTTGCGCTCGGCGCGCGCGGCCTCGCGCTCCTCGCGCTCGCGCTTGCGCTTCTCGGCGGAGTCCTCCTGATCGGCCTCCAGCAGGGCATCGCGCACGATCGTGCGAGGGTCGTACTGGCGCGGGTCGAGCTTGCGCCAGTCGAGGTCGCCGATCTCCGGGCCGAGGGTCTCGCGCAGGTCCTCCTTGGCGCCGCTTGCGTAGCGGCGTGCCCGCTTGACCAGGTCTCGGAGGTTCTCGGCGTACTCCGGAAGCCTCTCCGGACCCAGGACGAGCAGGATCAGGACGATGAGGACGATGGCTTCCCAGCCGCTGATGCCTAACACGTCGTCGAGATTATCAGTGCGTGCACCGGCTCAGGCCCCGATCCCGAGCATGCGCCGCCAGCCGCTGAGCACGGTCTCCCCCGGCGAGGAGGTCTCCTCCGGACGCTGCACCAGCGTGGCCCGGTCCGCGGCCTCGGTGTGGTGCATCAGGCGCACCATCTCCGCGGCCGAGGACTCGCTCTGCAGCGTGTAGACCACGTCGTCGTGGACGATCTGCGCGCGCCACGGGCTGCCCTCGCGCACCCGCACCGGGGTGCCGCTCAGGACCGCCGGGTCCAGACCCGTGGTCGTGGACGGCAGACCCGCGATGCCGTCGGTGGGGTGGTACTGATCGATCCTGCCGCGCTGCTCGGTGATCTGGACATCGCGGCCCTGCGCGTCCTGCAGCTGCATGCGCACAGCGGGCTGACCGGCGATCGTGTCCTCGCTCAGCGAGAGCACCTCGTAGCCGGGCATCCCGGCCAGCGGCAGCGTCCAGCCCTGTGAGCGCAGGACGTCGAGGTCGGAGACCTCCGAGATCAGCAGCCCCGAGGACTGAGCCCACGGCGAGCCCTGCGCCGCGGTGGCGCCCGGAGTCGAGGGCACGCTCGAGCGCGATCCGGCGAACCACCCCAGCAGCAGGATGCCGAGCAGCAGCAGGAGGATCACCGAGACCACGGCCGTGATGAGCCGAGCCCTGGAGAGGAACGTGGGCAGAGCCGTGGAGCTCATGGTCCTCCCCTGGGGTGCTCGCGGCGGATCGAGCGCTGGCCGCGCTCGTGCAGGCCAAGGATCCGAGACGGACCTTGACGGATCCTGTGTGCGCTCTCGCCCTCGACGCCGCTGCCGGCCCGTTCGAGGCGCCGACCCCCACGTCGCAGGCGGACGAGGGCCGACGGGTAGGATGACCCGAAGTGCACTGCGCAGCCGGTGCCGCCGCGCCCTGATCACGGGCCGCGCGGAATCGGCGGCGCGAAGGCAGCAGGGCAGGACCGAGCAGAGGAACGGGCGGGTGGCGATGAGCAGCGGCAAGGCGACCAGCTGGGCCTACGCCGAGGCCTATCCGCAGGAGGACGACGTCCTGCTGCGGGCCCGCGAGCGCTCCATGGCCCTGCGATTGCGTCCGGTCACCCCCGCGGTGGCCGCCACGCTCACGGTCCTGGCCGCCGCAGGTCAGCCCCGGGCGGCCGTCGAGGTCGGCACGGGAGCCGGCGTCTCGGGTGCCGCGCTGCTGCGCGGCATGCCGGAGGATTCGGTGCTCACCACCATCGACACGGACATCCGGGCCCTGCGCGCGGCCCGCGAGACCTTCCGCGAGATCGGCACGCAGCCGCGCGTGCGCACCATCTCCGGGCGCGCCTCGCTCGTGCTGCCGCGGCTGAGCTCCGCGTCCTACGACCTGGTCTTCCTCGACGCGGAGCCGTCGAACACCCTGCTCTACGTGGACGAGGCCGTGCGCCTGCTGCGCCGCGGCGGCACCCTGATCGTCCAGGACGCCCTCGATCAGGACCGCGTGCCGGATCCCGTGCAGCGCCAGGACTCCACCCGCGTGCACCGCGAGATCCACCGCATGCTGCGCGAGGACGAGCGCTTCGTGTCCACCATCCTCACTCCGGGATCCGGGCTGTTCGTGGCCGTGCGCCGCTGAGGCGGGCCCCCATGTGAAGGACCCCCGCACCCTGGTCGGGTGCGGGGGTCCTTGTCGATGCTCGTGGGGTTGTCAGCCGGTGACGCCTTCGAGGCAGCCCTTCAGCTCTGCGGCCTCATCGGCCTTGAGCTCGACGACGAGACGACCGCCGCCTTCCAGGGGCACGCGCATGATGAGGCTGCGACCCTCCTTGGTGACCTCCATAGGGCCATCACCGGTCCTGGGCTTCATAGCCGCCATGGAACTCGATCTCCTGTCCGTCGGCACGTTCTTCCAGCATCCATCATATCGGATGCGTCACACGAGGCGTGGCGGGGGTCTCCAGGGGTCCCCGATCACGGCGGATAGTCGCCGCCCTGCGGCAGCGGCGACCACTGCCACAGCACCCCGACCCACACGATCTGCGACAGCGCGCAGACCACCACCAGGCCCCACCGGTAGGCCCTCGACTCGCTCACCGCGACCAGCGGCGCGGCCAGCACGAACAGCGGCAGCAGCAGGCGCGGCGTGGAGGACTGGGGGTGCAGGAAGAGCAGGAGGTAGACGGCATAGGCGTGGACCCACACCTGCAGGCCCAGCGGCAGGGTGCGGCGCACCGCGGTCGTGGTCATCAGCAGCACCCACAGCACCACCAGGACCAGCACGAACAGCCACCCCCAGCCCTCCCCGAGCAGCTGAGCGCCCAAGACCGCCCAGGGCTCGAGCGGCACCAGCGAGGTGCCGCGCCATGCGGTCTCGGTGTCCGTGTACGCGCGCGGCTCCCCCGTGGCCAGCCACGCGATCGCCGGCCAGGCCAGCGCGCAGGCGCAGGCCCACAGGGCCAGCCAGAACCAGCGGTCCAGGACCTGGCCGAGTCCGCCCGGCCCTCGTTCCCTCAGCACGCGCACGGCGCGGAGGGCCCAGACGATGCCGAGCACCGCGGCGAACGGCACCCCGGCCGGACGCGAAAGGCACATGACCAGGATGGCGACGGCGGCCAGGGCGCTGCGCCTCTGCAGCACGAGCAGCAGCGACAGCGCCAGCAGCGCCAGATGCAGCGACTCCGCGTAGGCCGTCTGCAGGATCGGCGAGACGGCGCACAGGCCCACCACCGCCAGCGCCCACAGGGCATCGCGCTGCCCGAGCAGACGACGGAACAGCGCCGCGATCGCCAGGGCCGCGGCGAAGCTCGCGGCCAAGGAGACCAGGGGCGCGACGATCGACCACGGCGCCCCCGTCAGGCTCGTGATCCCGCGGACCAGCAGGGGGAACACCGGGTAGAAGGCCCAGGCGTTCTCCTCGGCGCTGCCGGTCCGGTCGCGAGGGACCTGCGTGGGATAGCCGTCGTCGTGGATGCGCTGGTACCACTCGCCGTCCCAGATCCCGGCCGTGGCGAAGTAGCCCAGCGGAGTCTCGCCCCACGGACCGTCCGGGGCCTGCCGGTCGATCACGATCAGCACGAGAGCCGACCAGGCTCGGGCCACCGCCCAGAGCAGAAGGACCTGCAGCCACAGCGGCTGACGAGCCAGCCGAGCACCGGCCTCGCCGGCCCAGCCGGCCAGGGACGAGTGGACCCGCGTGGGACGGACGTCGGCGGCGGCAGTCCCCGCAGCGGAACCGCCCTGTGCAGCGGTGCTGCGCACAGTGCCGCGCATCGACTCGCGACCTGGTCCGTGCTCCGAGCCGTTCTGCGGGCCGGAGGCCTCCGGCCCCGCCGAGTTCACCGGTATGCCCCGGGGACGCGCGCCGCGCCGGCTGACCGCCCGGATCGCGGCCCGCCGGAGGTGCGAGCCGCTCGCGCCCGTGCCGGTGCCCCGACCTCGCTGCGGCCTCGGCGCGTCCAGTGCACGGGCGCTGCGGCCGAGGGACCGGAAGAGGGCTCAGCGACCCCCGAACGCCCCAGCTGCCGCACCGCCGCGGCGGTTCCCGCCGCGACGAGCAGGAGGCTGAGCACCATCGCCATGACCGGAGCGCTCACCAGCGACCCGCTCGGCCGTCGTCGTCGAAGCCCCCGGAGGGCGCCTGGTCGTAGCCGCCCAGATCGGCGCGGTGCTCTGCCTCGCGGGTGAAGCGGTCGTGCGCCTCGCGCATGATCCGCACCGCCTCCTCGGCAGAATCGGTCAGGCGCACCAGATCCGGATCATCCGGGGAGACCATCCCCTGCTCCACGAGCGAGCCGCGGATCCACTCGAGCACCGGTGTCCAGAACGCGACGCCCATGAGCACCACCGGGAAGCGGGTCACCTTGCCGGTCTGGACCAGGGTCAGGCACTCGAAGAGCTCGTCCAGGGTCCCGAAGCCGCCGGGCAGGGCGATGAAGCCGTGGCTGTACTTGGCGAACATGGTCTTGCGCACGAAGAAGTACCGGAAGTTGATGCCCAGGTCGATGTAGGGGTTCAGGCTCTGCTCGTGCGGCAGCTCGATCCCCAGGCCCACGGACGGGGCCTCGACGTCGTGCGCGCCGCGGTTGGCCGCCTCCATGATGCCGGGACCGCCGCCGGTGATCACGGTGTAACCGGCGCGGCCCAGCGCCCGGCCGACCTCGCGGGCCAGGTCGTAGTCGGCGGCGCCCTCGGGCACGCGCGCCGAGCCGAAGACGGTCACCGCCGGCCCCAGCCGGGCCAGGGTGTCGAAGCCGTCGACGAACTCCGACTGGATCCGCATGATCCGCCAGGGGTCCGTGCGGGTGAAGTCGTCGTCGTGACCGAAGTCCTGGGGCCCGCCCTGCTCCAGCAGCCGCTGATCCGAGGTCCGACGGTGGGCCTCGCGGCCGCGCAGGACGATGGGCCCCTTGAAGCGCGAGGGTCTGGTGGCGGGGCGCTCGGCCGAGGAGGAGACGGGCTGGTCCTCGCCCGGGAGGTCCTGTGCGGACTCGCGGCGGTCGCTGGCGCGGGGGTCGCTGTGACTCATGACCCCAGGCTATGCCCTAGGACAGCCAGCTCAGCAGGACCCGGCGGCACTGACGGATCGCCTCGGCCGAGACGTGCTCGTCGTCCGTGTGGGCCAGCAGGGCGTCTCCGGGGCCGAAGTTCACGGCCGGCACGCCCATGGCCGAGAAGCGGGCCACGTCGGTCCAGCCGTATTTGGGCTTGGGCTCCTGCCCGACGGCTGCCACGAAAGCCGCCGCCGACGGGCGGTCCAGCCCGGGGCGTGCCGCCGGGGAGAGGTCCACGAACTCCAGCTCATGGCCCGGGAACAGCTCCCGGCAGTGCTGCTGGGCCTGCTCGAGGGTCTTGTCCGGGGCGAAGCGGTAGTTGATCTCGACCGAGGCCGCGTCCGGGATCACATTGCCCGCGGTGCCCCCGCTGATGCGGATCGCGTTGAGCCCCTCCCGGTACGCCAGCCCCTCGACCTCGATCGTGGCCGGCTCGTAGTCGGCCAGCACGGACAGCACGTCGGCGAGCTTGTGGATCGCGTTGTCCCCGCGCCAGGCCCGGCCCGAGTGCGCGGCCAGTCCCTGCGGGGCGATCACGAAGCGCAGCGTGCCGTTGCAGCCGCCCTCGACCGTGCCGTCGGTGGGCTCGAGCAGCACCGCGAAGTCCGCCTGCAGCAGGTCCGGGACGCTGCGCTCCAGACGGGCCAGCCCGGACTTGGCCGAGTCGACCTCCTCGTGGTCGTAGAAGACGTAGGTGATGTCCCGGTTCGGCTCGCTCAGCTGTGCGGCCAGACCCAGCTGCACCGCCACCCCGCCCTTCATATCGGTGGCCCCGCGGCCGTAGAGGGTCAGGTCCCCGTCCTCGTCGGAGCCCGACCACGACGACGGCACGGTCCCTCGCGAGCCCTCGGCCGTGGGAAGCGGGACCGTGTCCAGATGACCGGCCAGCACGACCCGCTCCGCCCGGCCCAGCTCGGTGCGCGCGATGATCGCATCGCCGTCGCGGTGCACGCTCAGGTGCTCCAGCCCCCGCAGCGCCTCCTCGACCAGGTCCGCCAGCGGCGTCTCGTGATCGGACACGGACTCGACATCGATCAGCGCGGCCGTGAGCTGCGCGGGATCCGCGGCCAGGTCCAGGGCCTGCGGGCGTCCTTCGGGGCTCGAGGGGGATTCGGTGGCGGCAGGTGACTCGGGGCTCGACATGACGCCACCATATCGGCCGACGCGCAGGCCCCGGCCCCTGCGCTGACCGGCCCTATCCGTAGGATGGGCACCATGACTTCAGCCACCCCTGCCCCCAGCAACAACGAGACCCGCCACGCGGCCGGCATCGGCCTGGCCAGCGTCGTCGCCGAGGGCCCCCGCGCCGGGACGGTCCTGGACGTCTGGTACCCGGCCCCCGTCCTGGGCCAGGAGCCCGACCGCTCGCTCGACGGCGACCTCCGCCGTTCCGCGCTGCCGGATGCCGATCGCAATGTCACGGTCGAGGTCGTGGACCGCGTGATCGACCTGGATGCCGCTCCGGTCGATGCCGCCGACGTCTACCTGCGCCTGCATCTGCTCTCCCACCGCCTGGTGCAGCCCAACACGATCAACCTGGACGGCGTGTTCAGCCTGCTGGCCAACGTGGCCTGGACCGACCGCGGCCCCGTGCTGGCCGAGGACCTGAACCTGGCCCGCCTGCGCATGCGCTCCACCGGTCACGTCAGCGTGCTGTCCGTGGACAAGTTCCCGCGCATGGTCGACTACGTCGTGCCCTCCGGCGTGCGCATCGGCGACGCCGACCGCGTGCGCCTGGGCGCCCACCTGGCCGAGGGCACCACCGTCATGCACGAGGGCTTCGTGAACTTCAACGCCGGCACGCTCGGCTCTGCCATGGTCGAGGGCCGCATCTCCGCCGGCGTGGTCGTGGGGGATCACACCGACATCGGTGGCGGCGCCTCGATCATGGGCACGCTCTCCGGCGGCGGCAAGCAGCGCATCCGCCTGGGCGAGCGCGTGCTGCTCGGCGCCAATGCCGGCGTGGGCATCTCCCTGGGCGATGACTGCATCGTCGAGGCCGGCCTCTACCTCACCGCCGGAACGCGGGTGCAGGTGCTCGAGGACAGCGCGCAGGGGGCCAGCACCGTCAAGGCGCTCGACCTGTCCGGGGTGTCGAACCTGCTCTTCCGACGCAACTCCACCAGCGGCGCCGTCGAGGCCCTGCCTCGCGGGGGCCGCACGGTGGAGCTGAACGACGCCCTGCACAAGAACTGATCTGCGCGCGCCGGAGCCGGGCTGGCTCCGGCGCGCTCCACCGCGCCCTGTTCATCGGGGGCTGGGCGCAACGCATCCAGCTGAAGGAGAGACATCCGCATGCGCATCCTTGTCACCGGGGGGACCGGGTACATCGGCTCGCACACCGTCCTGGCACTGCTCCAGGCCGAGCACGACGTCATCGTGCTCGACAACCTGGCCAACTCGTCGAAGACGAGCCTCGAGCGCGTCCACCAGCTCGCCGGCCGGGAAGTGCTGGGCTTCGAGGAGGTCGACCTGCTCGATCAGCCGGGGCTGAACCGCGTGTTCGAGCAGTGGAAGCCGGAGGCCGTCATCCACTTCGCCGGTCTGAAGGCCGTGGGCGAGTCCAATGAGAAGCCGCTGTGGTACTACTCCAACAACGTGGGCGGCACGCTGAACCTGCTGCACGCCATGGAGGACAGCGACTGCCGCACCATCGTCTTCTCCTCCTCCGCGACCGTCTACGGCGACGTCGAGACCATGCCCCTGACCGAGAAGGTCGACAAGGACGCGACCAACCCGTACGGGCGCACCAAGGAGCAGATCGAGGACATCCTCGCGGACATCGCCGCCTCCGACGATCGCTGGAACGTGGCTCTGCTGCGCTACTTCAACCCGGTGGGCGCCCACGAGTCCGGGATCATCGGCGAGGACCCCACGGGCATTCCCAACAACCTCATGCCGTTCGTCGCCCAGGTGGCGGTCGGACGCCGGGAGAAGCTGATGGTCTTCGGCGGCGACTACCCCACGGCCGACGGCACCGGCGTGCGCGACTACATCCACGTGGTCGACCTGGCCGACGGCCACGTCCGCGCCCTCGAGTGGCTGGCACGCAACGGCGGCGCCAAGATCTGGAACCTCGGCACGGGCCACGGCTACTCCGTGCTCGAGGTCCGCGAGGCCTTCGAGAAGGCCTCCGGGGTCGAGATCCCCTACGAGATCGTCGACCGCCGCCCCGGCGATGTGGCGATCAACTATGCCGACCCCGCCTCCGCCCTGGCGGATCTGGGCTGGTCCGCCGATCGCGACATGGACACCATGTGCCGCGACCACTGGAACTGGCAGAAGAACAACCCCATGGGCTACGCCTCCTGAAGCCACCCCGCCCAGAGTGCGCGAGTGGTCACGACGACGGCGGGCCGCCTCCCAGCTCGGT
>ERZ501033.44-NODE-44-length-25930-cov-5.791343_pt1 | contig 25930 bp, 25 predicted proteins | sample MGYA00248844_ERZ501033 | MGnify/ENA primary metagenome ERZ501033 (study PRJEB25958, sample SAMN03398539) | human skin metagenome | study: EMG produced TPA metagenomics assembly of the Human Skin Microbiome Metagenome (human skin metagenome) data set.
CACGGAGTGAGCATCCCGACCGGCTCAGTCGATGGACGCAGACCGATGACGACGGATCCCCGGCGCGTTGCTGCGCCGGGGATCCGTCGTCATGCGGTTCAGGTGAAGCGAGCGATCACTCGGGCCAGTCGGAGCCGCGGATCTCGTCGACGAAGTTGCCGCGCTCGAAGCCCGGCATCTGATCGGCCAGGACATCGGCCTTCACGTTGCCGAACGTGGTCTGCGGGCGGTGGAACAAGCCCTGCGCGAAGGACTCGATGATGCCCTCCTTGAAGCGCGGGCGGGGGTGCACGGAGGTGATCTCCTGGCGCTGCTCGTCCGTGAGCTCGTGGTAGTCCACGCCCATCACGTCGAGCTCCACGCCGCGGGTCACCAGCTCGACGAGCGGGGACATGTGCAGCGGGACCATGGGGGTCGTGTGCAGCGCGATCGAAGCCCAGGCCTCCTCGGCGTCGTGCGGGCTGTAGCCGTGGCCGGTGAGGAAGCCCCGCACGACGTTCGCGGCGTCGATCTCGAAGCGCAGGTCGTCGGAGCGGTACTTCTCGGTCAGCCCGAGATCGTGGAACATCGCGGAGATGTAGAGCAGCTCGTCGTCGAATCCGCGGCCCAGGGCGTGCCCGCGCAGGGAGCCGAAGACGAACACGCGACGGCTGTGGTGATACAGCAGATCGGACTCGACGTCGCGGACCAGCTCAGTGGCCTCCCGGGCCACGGCGCTGTCGGGAATGGTGATGCCGGCGATGATCTCGGCCATGGGATCCATCCTTTCGGTACGGTGAAGATGCTGATATTCACCCTGGTCCGCCGCATAGGATCGGGCCATGTTCCATCAGCCTGCATCCCCTCGGAATCGGACATGACCGCCGACGGTGCGCCTCCGATGCGCCGCGTGGACATCGTGGTGTTCGACGGCATGACCCTGCTGGATGCCACCGGCCCGCTCGAGGTCCTGCGCGTCGCCGATCCGTCCGGGGAGCTGTACTGCACGCGTCTGGTCTCCGCCGCCGGCGGCCGGGTGCGCTCGTCGGCGGGGCTCGAGGTCCTCACGGAGTCGCCCAGCGCAGAAGGCGCTGCGGACACGGTGATCGTCGTCGGCGGGGACCGGCTGGTCGCCGAGCCGATCGAGGACGAGCTGCTGCAGCTGGCGGGGGACCTGGCCCAGAACGCGCGCCGGGTAGCGTCGGTCTGCACGGGAGCGTTCGTGCTGGCCCGGCTCGGACTGCTCGACGGACGCCGCGTGACCACTCATTGGCGCCATGCGCAGGCGCTGGCGGACCGGTTCCCCCTGCTCGACGTCCAGCCCGACGTCATCCACGTGCGTGATGGACGCATCGCGACCTCGGCGGGCATCTCCGCGGGACTGGACCTCACCCTGGCTCTGGTCGAGGAGGATCTGGGGGCGGCTGCGGCGCGTGAGGCCGCCCGCGAGCTCGTGGTGTTCATGCAGCGCTCGGGCGGACAGGCGCAGTTCTCCTCCGCCCTGCGACAGGCGACCGTGGGCGATGCGGGGCTCCAGACGGTGATGGGCGAGGTGCTCGAGCATCCGGAGCGCACTCACTCCGTGGCGTCCATGGCCGAGCGCCTGGGGGTGAGCTCTCGGCAGCTGCACAGGCTGGTGAGGGCGCAGACAGGCTTGTCGCCCATGCAGTGGCTCGAGGCCGCGCGGGTCGACGCCGCCCGCGAGATCATCCACAGCGACATGCCGCTGACGTCAGTGGCCAGACGAGCTGGATTCGGGTCGGACGAGACGATGCGCCGCGCCTTCCTACGACAGCTCGGGGTGACGCCGAGCGGCTTCCGCGAGCGCTTCACCAGCACGGGCCCCTAGGCATGGGATGAGCAGGGGCGGCTGGTCCCCGGCGCCGCCTGCTTCAGCCGGTCGGCAGGCCCAGCGCTCGCAGCGTCTCCAGGACGTTCTCGCGGTCGCCGACGACGAACCTGCGGGTGGCGCCGTCCTGCAGCTCGATCTCCAGGCCCTTGAGCGCCTGCTGGGAGAAGGTGCGCACGACGCGGATCGTCTCAGCGGGAGCCCACCACTGCCCGCCGGGAAGGTTCATGGAGTGCGGTTCGAAGCTCACGCCGTTCGGCCAGATCAGCAGGTGGCCTCCGTCGGCCAGGTACCCGAATCCGCCGGTGATCAGCTGGACCGGGTTCCAGGCCAGCACCTTGCCGAGGCCATCGGTCTCATCGGCAGGGCGCAGGTGGTTGGCACTGAGCCTCAGCAGCGGCTGCGGCGGATTCGGAGGAGCAGTCATGGACAGCAGGGTAGGGGAGGGCTCGGCCGGATGCGGGGCCCAGGGCCGGAGACGACGAGACCCGCACCGCCCTGAGGGGGACGGCGCGGGTCTCGTGCGCTGAGGGCGTCAGCGAATCACTGCACCGGGACGACGGGCGCGTCCTCCTCGCCGGGCAGCGGGGCCGTGGCGGTGAAGCCGGGCAGCTGGACGGAGTCGGTGACCTCCTGGCCGTCCTCCACGAAGTTCGCACCCACGAAGTACGAGCCCGGAGACATGTACAGCGGCACCTCGGCCTGGCCGTTCTCATCCAGCGGCACCAGCGGACCCGTGGGCACCCCGTGGAAGGTGATCTGCACGTAGTCCTGCACGGTCGGATCGGCCTGCGGGAAGGTCACGACCGCAGCCAGATCCTGGCGGTAGTCGCCGTTGGTGGTCGGCTGGCCGTCAGCGGTGATGACGCCGGTGCCGGTCTGCTCGGCGGCGGGGGCGGACTCCTGGGCCGGGGCGGCGTTGGCTGCCGCGGCCGAGCCGGCCACTGCCGCAGCGGCCAGCATGGGGACTGCCAGGATTCGTCGGATGCTGTTGCGCATGATTCACACCTCCGTGCGATCAGGCGGCCCCACTTCTTCCAGTGCTTCCTCGGGACCGCCGGGGGAGTCCCCACCATAGGGAGACGAACCTGAATGTCTGGGCCCTCAACCTGGGAATCCGATCACCTTCCGATAACAATCAGGTGCTTGCAGCCGCATAATCCGCGCCCTTTCGAGGTCATAGCCTGGGGCCATGGGATTCACACGGGTGCAGCTGGAGGAGCACTACGGACGGGAGGTCCCGGACCTGCTGCCCGACCCTCTGCGGCTGCTGTTCGTGGGCATCAATCCGAGCCTGCGCTCCGCGGCCACCGGCGCGCACTTCAGCGGCTCCGGCAACCGCTTCTATCCCGCGCTGCACCGAGCCGGGATCACGGGGCACCTGATCCGGGCGGCCAACGGATTCAGCGACGACGACCTGGCGGAGCTGACCTCGCGCGGCATCGGCATCACCAATCTGTGGCCGGAGGCCACGGCCCGGGCGGACGAGCTGACTCGCGAGCAGCTGCGCACGGGCCGGGACAGGCTCACCGCGACCGTCGCAGGGCACCGCCCGGCCGTCGTGGCCGTCGTCGGGATCACCGCCTACCGAGTCGCCTTCGGGCAGCCCAAGGCGGCCACAGGTGAGCAGGACAGCCCCTGGGGAGGGACGCGGCTGTTCGTCGCGCCCAATCCGAGCGGATTGAACGCCCATTCGTCGTTGGAGGATCTGGCAAGGGCCTACGGTGAGATCGCCAGGGCTGCGGGAATCGAGCTGGAGCCCGCGGACGACTGACGATACGAGCGCTGTCCGGCGCTCGTCACCGGGCCGAGCGGGGCGCTCAGGCCAGCAGTCCGCCGACGGACTCCACGACCTGCACGGCGGCCAGGAAGCCGAAGAGCAGGAAGCACACCGAGAGCAGGACGTTGGCCGGTGCGCGATTGCGCAGCGTCTCGTGGATCCCACGGCGGTTGAGCAGCACCAGAAGGGCGATGGCCAGCACCGGCAGGATGAAGGCGCTGATCGCCGCGTAGATGAGCACGAGCGTCACCGGCCGGCCGGTGCCCATGATGGCCAGGGCGCAGATCGTCAGGTAGATCAGGGCGATGCGGAACTCGGGCGCCTTGGAGGACATGTCCAGACCCGGGGCGTCCTGATGGGGGTAGCGGCGCAGCACGCGCAGGCAGTCGGCGGTCACGTAGGCGATGCCCGAGAAGCCGCCGAGCACGCTCGTGTAGACCACCGCCAGGAAGCTGAGCAGGAACACGAGACGCACGAAGCCGCCCAGGGAGGCCCCGAGTGAGTCCGCCATGGCGAACATGGCGCCGTTGTCCGAGATGGTGAAGCCCTGGCCGTAGAGCAGGAACGCCCCGACCATCGTCATGGCCACCGCGAACACGAAGACCACGCCGTAGCTGATGAGCAGATCCGTGCGGATCGTGGCCTTCCACTGCACGCCGCGCCAGGCCTTCTCCCGGATCCAGAACGAGTAGGCAAGGATCCCGGTGGCTCCGCCCACGCCGCCGATCAGCGACAGGACGGTGATCAGGGACCCGCCGGGCATGACGGGCACGAGGGTCTGCGTGGCGATCTCCTGAGCCTCCTGACCCTGGGCCGTGGTGATCGCCAGAGCGACGATGCCGAAGAACATCAGGATGCCGAAGCCCATCATGACCTTCTCGACGAACCCGTAGCGCCCGACCCACAGCATGACCATGGCCGAGGCAAGCACGACGATCGCGGTGGGCCAGAACGGCAGCCCGGGGATGAGGCTCTGCAGGATCATGGCGCACACCGAGACCACGCTGGCGCCGAAGAACAGCCCCACGAGCAGCTCGGCCACGAGGAACACCACTGGGAAGAGGCGCCCGCCGGCGGTGGACATGTGCGACATCAGCGAGCGGTCGCCGCTCATCTGCACGCGGGCCACGGCCTCCGAGAGCACGAACTTGAGCAGGATGCCGACCGTGAACACCCAGATCAGGGCCAGCCCGTGCTCGGCGCCCGAGTTCAGTGTGGTGATCATGTCCGAGGCGCCAACACTCGACAGCGCCAGGACGATCCCCGGCCCGATCAGGCGCAGCCTCCCTCGGGTGGTGCGGGGAGCCTGCAGGGGCTCATGCGGTGCGGCGGCTGAGGGCGGGATGGTCATGGCGCTGTCCTGGGCATCGGCGTCGAGGGCCTTCTCACCCTAGGGGTCCGCGGCCTCGCGCGCCGTTCGGGTGTCGTCACCCGCGGCTATCGTCGATCCCATGTCCGCACTGTCTGAAGCCGCCGAGTCCGTCACGATCTCCACCGTGGGCGATGGCCCCGTCGTCGTCGCGTTCCTGCACGGGCTGATGGGGCGCGGCAAGAACTTCACGCGCTTCGCCAAGGACCTCTCGGCCCAGTGCACGAGCCTGCTGGTGGACCTGCCGAACCACGGGACCTCGGGGTGGACGGACGAGTTCTCCTACGAGGACATGGCGGACACGGTCGCAGAGGCCCTGCGTGCCAAGGCCGGCGACCGGAAGATCATGCTCGTGGGCCACTCCATGGGCGGCAAGGTCGCCATGCTGATCGCCCTGCGCCACCCGGAGCTGATCGAGCGGCTCATGGTCGTGGACATCTCGCCGGGGCGCTCCTGGGAGGACGGCGGCGAGTTCCCGCACCTGCTGGGCAGCCTGCGGGAGCTGGACCTGGCGAACGTGGAGAACCGCGGCGACGCCGATGCCAAGCTGGCTGAGGCCATCCCCAAGGACTCGGTGCGCCTCTTCCTGCTGCAGAATCTGCGCTACTCGGACGGCGCCTGGGGGTGGCAGCCGAACCTCGAGCTGCTGTGTCAGTCCCTGGAGGAGATCGGCGGCTTCCCCGTCACGAACCAGAGCTTCGACGGCCCCGTGCTGTGGGTGGCCGGCTCGGAGTCGGACTACGTCAGCGAGGCCAAGCTGCCGCTGATGTCCCAGCTCTTCCCGCGCGTCGAGCTGCGCACGGTCCAGGGCGCGGGCCACTGGGTGCATTCGGAGAAGCCGGAGGAGTTCGAGCAGCTGCTGCACGAGCTGATCGACTGAGCGGAACGGGAGCGCCCCCGCGTAGGCTCGACGTCATGGAGCTTCGCATTCAGCCAGGTGACATCACGACCATGACCGTGGACGCGGTGGTCAACGCGGCCAACTCGTCCCTGATGGGCGGCGGGGGAGTGGACGGCGCGATCCACCGCGCCGGCGGCCCGTCGATCCTCCAGGAGTGCAAGCAGCTGCGCGCCGAGCAGCTGCCGGACGGCCTCCCCGCGGGCCAGGCCGTGGCTACGACGGCCGGGGAGATGCCCGCACGCTGGGTCATCCACACCGTGGGGCCCACCTATGCCAAGACCATCGACAAGTCCGAGACGCTGGCCTCCTGCTATCGGGAGTCCCTGCGCGTCGCCGCCGAGATCGGCGCGCGCACCGTGGCGTTCCCCGCGATCTCCGCCGGCGTCTACGGCTGGCCCATGGACGACGCCGCCCGCATCGCCGTCGAGACGTCGGAGGCGATGCGGGCGGAGGTGGGGCAGCAGATCGACGAGGTCGTCTTCGTGCCCTTCGGAGAGTCCGCGCAGCAGGCCTTCCGCACCGCGCTCTCGAACCTGGCGGACTGACTCAGGAGGCGGCGTCGACCCGCTCCTGAGCGGCCTCCTGCGACTCGCCGCCCACCGGAACGGGGTCGGAGGCCCCGCGGGCCAGGTCCACGACGAACCCGACGACGGCCGCGACGACCGTGGGCACGACCCAGCCCATGCCCTGCGCGTGCAGAGGCGTCCAGCCGATCAGCGTCTCGATCGGGTCGGCGCCCACACCCAGATCGCTCAGCGTCATGAGCGCGGCCCACACAATGGCCACCGCCAGGGCCAGGCGGAACGTCAGGTTCAGGCGCCGGCGCGTGAGCGGCTCGATCAGGGTGAGCAGGATCAGCGTGATGCCTGCCGGGTAGAGGAAGCCGACGATCGGTCCGGCGATGGCCAGCACCGTCTCCAGCCCGGCGGTGGAGACCAGGAACGCGATGACCGTGAACAGGATCGCCCACACCCGGTAGGACAGGGCCGGGACCAGCTTGTGGAAGAACTCCGAGGTGGCCCCGATCAGCCCCACGGAGGTGGTCAGGCAGGCCAGCACGACGATCAGCCCGAACACCACGGCCCCGGGTCCGCCCAGCACCTGGACGGCGGCCTCGGCCAGGAGCGAGGCGCCGTCGGGGTGGGACTGGCCCTCGGGCATCCGCAGCCCCACGATCGCCAGGCCGATGTAGACGGCGGCCAGCAGGACGCCGGCGATCACGCCGGCCAGGCTGACTCCGCGCACGATCGCGGGGCCGTCGGAGACGCCCTTGGCCCGGAGGCTGGCCACCACGATGATCCCGAAGGCCAGACCGGCCAGCGAGTCCATGGTGTTGTAGCCCTCCAGGAAGCCCGTGACGTACGGGGCGGAGGCGTACTCCTCGGTGGGGCCGTGGCCGGGGGCGCTCAGACGCAGCACAGCCATCGTGATCAGCACCACGAGCAGGATCAGCAGCGCCGGGGTCAGGAAGCGTCCGAGCCGGTCCACGATCCCGCTGGGGTCGAAGGCCAGCAGCAGCGAGATCCCGAAGAACACGGCGCTGAACGCCACGGCGATCCACAGGGACTCCTCGCCCAGGTAGGGGGCGACGGCCGTCTCGTAGCTCACCGACCCTGTGCGCGGCAGAGCGTAGAACGCGCCGATCGACAGGTACACGAGCACGGTGAACACGACGCCGAAGACCCGTCCGCCGCGGTTGGCCAGATCCTGCAGATCGCGTCCGGTGACGGCGATGGCCAGGATGGCCAGGACCGGCAGCAGGACGCCGGTGCTCAGGAAGCCGAGCAGGGCCGGTGTCGTGCTGGAGCCCGCCTGAGCGCCGAGCATCGGCGGGAAGATCAGATTCCCGGCGCCGAAGAACATCGAGAAGAGCATCAGGGAGGCGACCAGCACGGCGCCGGAGCGACGGCCGCTCGGTGCGGTCTCTGTGCTCTCCGGCGGCGGTGCGGAGGCGTGGGAGGAAGGGGTGCTCGAAGGGGACATCCGTCCATCATTCCAGCCGGAGGGCGTCGGAGGAGCCAGCGCGGACCGGGGAGCCCCGTCTGGCCTAGGCTCGGCTCAGCGCCGACGCGCGCCGACGAGCGTCGGCGCGCGGCTCGTAAAGTAGCACCATGCCCGCCGACCTCACCGGATCCTCGTGGCGCACCGAGGACTTCGACATCCCCGCCTATCTGCAGCGGATCGGCATCGAGCCCGGCCCCGCGAGCCTCGAGCTGCTCGAGGCCGTGCACCAGGCGCACGTGCGCACGCTGCCGTTCACGAACGTCGACATCCTGCTGGGCACCTACCCCGGTGCGGCGCCGGCGGCCGTGCAGCGGCAGCTGATCGAACGACGCCGCGGTGGCTACTGCTTCGCCCACGGGCAGCTGATGGCCGCGGCCCTCGAGCACCTGGGATTCGAGGTCACGCGCTACCTGGGCCGGGTGGGCTCCCCGGATCGGGCGCGCACGCACACCTCGCTCGAGGTCCGGCTCGACGACGGCGCCTGGTTCGCCGATCCCGGCTTCGGCTTCAGCATCCGCGGCCCCATGCCCCTTCGCGACGGCGCGGTGCGCGACGAGGGCGGCCGGCTCTTCGAGCTGAGCCTGGTGGGGGAGGGGCCGTCCACGGGCTGGGCGCTGCACCGCGACGGCGAGTTCCAGCACGTCTCCGACAGGCTGCCCGTGCGCCCGGTCGACATGCACACCGGGGACCAGATCACCTCCGGCGGCCTCGCCCCTGGCCCGTTCACCGTGATGCTGATGGCCAACCGCTGGACGGATGAGGGCCACGTCTCCATCACGGACACCACCCGGGTGGTGCGCGCCGACGGGAAGCCGACGCAGCACCAGGAGATCACTGCGCGCGAGGCCGTCGACGCCGCCATCGAGCTCGGGATCGAGCTGGACTCCTCCGAGCGGGAGGCGCTTCATGACGTGCTGGTCGGGCTGCGGCGTCGGAGGGAGGCCGCCGAGCTCTCGAGCTGAGTTCTCAGCCGAACCGGCGGTGGGCGGCGCGCAGGGTCTCCAGCAGCTGCGTCGGTCCGTCGCCGATCTGCGCGGGGATGGCTCCGCGGCCCGACTCGATCTGCGTGGCGCGCTCGGCCCAGCTCGGGCGGTGCGCCGGATCGTCCAGGGCGGCGCGCTGCTCGTCGATCCGTCGGGCCGCTGCCGGGCGCAGCGTGTAGAGAACGTGCCCGGCCGCCCCGGGCAGCGACCCGTGGGCCGGGGCGAAGGCGACGATCTCGTCCCAGCGCAGCCGGTGCAGAGTGGACCAGGTGCCTTCCGGCCTGTGCTCGAGCACCAGGGACTCGTCCGTGAGGATCAGCTGGAGGCCGCAGCGGCGGATGCCCAGAGCGCGTCGCACCGCGAGGCACCCGAGGACCACGAGCACGGCACCGAGCCACAGTCCGGGGCGCAGGAAGATCTGTGCGACGGACTCCAGCCCGCGCCCGGCCAGCGCGCACAGCAGCGCCCCGACGGCCGAGACCATCAGACCGCCCAGAAGCCTCAGGGCGGTGCGGCGCGGGTTCGAGGGGATGATCAGCAGCCCGTCCTCCTCGAGGATCGCGAGCTGCTCCGTGCTGTGCATGGGGCCAGCGTAGGCATCGCACGCATGGCAGGGTGGAATTTGCTGAGGTAAACTCGGACTATGGCATCCGCACAGAGGGACCAAGGCAGCGTCGACGGGGGCTTCGTGTTCTACTCCGCGCGCTGCCATGTCCTGTTCCGGGTGCTCGCGGCGCTGTGCATCGGCATGCTCCTCGTACTGGCGGGCATCGTGCCGACCATCGTGCTGGCCAACGGGAGCTGGCGAACGGGCATCGTCCTGGTCGCTGTGATGGTGCTGCCGACAGCGGTGCTGTGCACGCTGCTGTGGATGTCGCAGCTGTGGCGCTTCACCGTCACCTCGCGTGGCCTGGTCGTGCGCAGGATGGGGCGCACTCGCCAGATTCCCTGGACGGCGGTGGATCATCTCGAGGTCGACAGGAGCTTCTACTGGTCAGGCGCCGTGGTAGTGGTCCTGCGCGACGGTCGACGGCTGCGCTCGAACGGCACTTCCACGCGAATGACCATGCACCGCGGGGAGCCGATCGTGATCGACTTCCACGGCTGGCATGCCCCAGCCCGTCCGTTCCACGTGGCCGCGGAGATCCACCAGCGGTACCTGGCCGGTGAGTTCGACCGCGAGCTCGCCGCCAGCGGTCTCACCGGGTCCGCGCTGCCTCGCTGAGGATCGTGTGGATCAGCCGCGCGGCGGTGCGCGCCGTGCGGGAGTCCACGTCGAAGGCAGGATTCAGCTCGACCACGTCCGCGTGGCGCAGCTTGCCGGATGTCGCTGCCGCCTGGCAGGCCGCCAGGATCACATGCGCGGGCACGCCGAGCCCGGCCGGGGCGCTGACTCCGGGGGCCACCGAGGCCGGGAGCACCCTCCGAAGGTTGCGATCACACAACATTGCAGTCGATAATATTGTGTGATCATGAATCACGGAGAAGGGTGAGAAGCGCACGCCGCTCACCTCGCCGAAGGGACACTGCCATGTCCGATCGTTCCGCCTCTGCCGACCGCCCCGCCGCCGACTCCTCCGCACCAGCTCCTGATCCTGCCGCGACTCTGCCCGAGCCGGGCACCCTCGAGTACGCGTTCCTGGCCGCCACCGGCTCGGCTCCGCCCCTGAGGGACGTGGAGCCGGGTCCGCAGGCGCCTGCGCCGGAGGCTGCTCCTGAGACAGCTCCCCCGGAGGCCGTCCGCCCCGAGACCGCCCGGCCGGCGCCGTCCCGGGCCGGCGGCCCCGTGCCGTCGAACCTGATCCTGAAGAAGTTCGTCGACCGGCTCCCGATCCCGCCGGTGCTGCGGGCCTCGCGGCGTCCGTCGGGGCGCGGTCTGGAGATCCGCGCGGACGTGGTGCGGACCAGGCTGCATGCCGAGCTGCCGGAGACCGAGATCTGGGGATGGGAGGGCTCCTGCCCGGGGCCCACGATCGAGGTCGAGCGCGACCAGGCCCTCGAGATCGACTGGGTCAACAGCCTGGGCGACCGCAAGGGCGCCCCGGCTGCGCTGCCCTACGACGTCGTGCGCGTCCCGCAGCGGTCGGAACCTGGGCTCCCGTTCAACGGCGACCTCACCGAAGCCGTGAGCCCCGGCGGCTGGTCGGCATCGCGCGGCAGCGGACCGAGGGCCTTTCCTGCCCTGCCCGGCACCGAGCAGCTGCGCGGCTGGATCTCCGTCCATGTCCACGGCGCGCTGACCAACGGCCACGACGACGGCTGGGCGCACAACGTCCTGGCCCTGGGCGATACCGCCCGCACCCGCTATCCGAACCGGCAGAGCGCCCGGACCATGTGGTACCACGACCATGCCATGGCCGTGACTCGCTTCAACGTGTACGCGGGACTGGCCGGGTTCTGGCTGATCCGCGACAGGAACGAGCGCTCCCTGGGGCTTCCCGACGGGGAGCGCGAGATCCCGCTGATGATCGGGGACCGCAATCTCGAGACGTCTCCTGCGGGCCGTGGGCCAGGGGGCCTCACCGGACGGATGCTCTACAAGCAGGCGGGATTCACCTTCACGCCCGGCGGGCAGCCCGGGGAGGTCCCGATCGTCGGGCCGTACAGCCTGGTCAACGGGAGGATCTGGCCCTTCGTCGACGTCGAGCCGCGCTGGCATCGGCTGCGGCTGCTCAATGCCTCGAACTCCCGGGTCCTGCGGCTCGCGCTGCACGACCCGCGCCGCGATCCGGCAAGGACGGAAGGCTCCCGGGATGCCCAGTGGGCCTCGGGCGATGCGCAGGTGCGGGCGGCGCGCAAGGCCGCCTCGCGGCTGAGCGGGCGCCTGGTCGTGATCGGTGCGGATGCCGGACTGCTGCCGGCCCCTCACCGGCCTTTCGGCGACACGGTCGTGCTCGGGCCCGGCGAGCGGCTGGACGTGCTCGTGGACCTGCGCGGGCTCGACGAGACGCCCGTCGAGCTGCGCAACGAGGACGGCGTGCTGCACGCCGTGCCTGGCGACGCTGAGGCGTCGATCCTGCAGCTGCGCGTGGGCCGCGCCCGCGGACGCGGCCGCGAGACGTGGGAGCCGCCGGCGGTGCTCGACCGCTCGTTCCGAAGGTATGAGCACCTGGAGGGAGGGCGTCTGCGAGCTGGCCACGAGATCGTGGAGCACCACGAGCACCTCTGGGTCGGGATCATCCCGCCAGGACCGGCCGGCGGGGTGCACCCGGAGATGTGGGAACTGGCGGAGATCCCGGCGGGCGAGACTCTGCCGGAGCGCGAGCTCATCCAGGTCGTGGAGCACGGCGGAGCGGTCCGCTCGCTGCGCCCGGTGGCCAAGCTCTTCGACGACGCCACGACGATCCGGCTGAACCGCGGGGACTGGGCCGTGTGGCACTTCCTGCACCTGGGCGGACCGGCGCATCCGATGCACATCCACATGGCCGACTTCCAGGCCATCGGCCGCCGCCGGATCGACCCGGCCTCGTGGGATCCGGTGCGGGCCCGCACCACGGCCCCGCTGGTGGGAAGGCCCGTGCCGCCGGAGGAGTTCGACGACCTGGTGCGCGCGCCCAAGGACACGTGGACCATGAACGCCGGCGAGTGGCTCAGTGTGGCCGGGCACTTCGAGGGGGCCTCTGGCAGCTTCATGTACCACTGCCACATCCTGGATCACGAGGATCACACGATGATGCGCCCCTTCACGGTCCTGCCGCGGGACATCATGACCTTCCACGCCGGTCACGGATCGTCCGGGCACGACGGCGGGCACCACCCGCACTGAGCGCGGCGACGGGTGCGGGCGGTCCCGGCGGTCCGGCCCGCACCCGTCGCGGTTCATAATCGTGGTCATGAGCGATTCGATGAGCACCCCGCAGCCGCACAGCCACACCCACGACCATGACCACGGCGGGGGAGAGGACCTCGAGCTGCTGCGCCGCGGGAACACCGCCGAGGCATGGGATGCGATCTACTCGCCCGATGAGCGGCGCTGGAGCGGCCAGCCGAACCAGGCGCTCGTAGCCGAGGTCGCGGGCCTCGAGCCCGGCACCGCGCTCGACGTCGGCTGCGGAGAGGGCGCCGACACCGTCTGGCTCGCCCAGCAGGGGTGGCAGGTCACCGGCCTGGACATCTCCGGGGTGGCCCTCGAGCACGCCCGCGCCGCGGCGGAGGCCGCCGGTGTGCAGGCCGAGTGGATCCACTCCGGGCTCGACGACGTCGAGCTGCCCGAGGATGGCTTCGACCTCGTCTCGGTGTTCTACCCGGCCCTGCCGTCGCAGCCTGAGGGCGTGAACCTCATCGCGCTGCTCGGCGCAGTCGCCCCGGGAGGCACGCTGCTGTTCGTCGGCCACGCGGACATCGACCCCGAGGAAGCCCGGGCTCGCGGCTTCGATCCGGAGGACTACCTCTCGATCGACGATCTGGAGGCTGCGCTGCAGCGCTCCTCGCGCTGGGAGATCGCCGTCCGCGAGCGTCGTCCCCGCCATGTGGAGGGCGGCGCCGGCGGCGGCCACACGCACGACGAGATCCTGAAGGCGGTGCGCTCGGCGGACTGATCCTCGGCGGGGCTGGTAGCGTCCCGAAGCCATGGACCCCGCGCAGCAGCAGCCCGTGAGCGAGACCTCTGCGGCAGGAGGGTGCTCGCGCCCAGTCGCCCCGTCGTCGAAGCCCTCAGCCGATCCAGTACGCGCTGCGGATCCCGCCGAGGACGACCTGCGCACCCAGTCGGTGCGCTGGGCCGTCGAGCTGTTCGAGCGCGAAGGGTTCGAAGCCACGAGCGTGGCGGACATCGCCGCCGCGGCGGGCATCTCCCGAGCCACCTTCTTCCGTCAGGTGGGCGGCAAGGAGGACGCGGTCTTCGCCGATCACGCCCCGCTGCTCGAGCGCATCGAGGCTTGGATGCTCCAGCGGCTCGCGGAGGACGGGGCGGATGCGCACGTGATCGTGTGCGAGGCTTCCCTGCAGGTCCTGTCCCACCTGGCTCGAGACCTTCCGGCGGCCCGGCGACGCTACGGCGTGGTCCGCTCCGTGGCGGCTCTGCGCGAGCGGGAGATCGTCACCGAGCGGCGCTACGAGCGGCTGTTCGTCCAGACCCTGCGCGCCCACCTGCCGCAGGCGGATGCTCTGGGCACCGTCGTCTTCGCCGCCGCCGTGACCGCGGCGCACAATCACGCGCTGCGCTCTCTGCTGCGCGAGGAGCATGCCCAGCAGCCGCAAGCCGTCGACGCGGCCGTCGAGTCGCTGCGCGCAGCCCTCAAGGATCTGCGCGCCCGGCTTGCGACCGGCTCGGCGGGGCTCGGCGGCGAAACCGGCGAAGACGGCGATGGCCACGGCGACCCGGGCGCGCACGGCGGTCCAGGCATGCTCGATGGAGGCAGTCGGGCGGACAGCTCTGCGGCGGATGCGGTGACGGTCGTGGTGGCCACGGCGCCGTCGTCGGGCTCCGGGGTCGATGTCGACGCTGTCGTCGAGAAGGTGCGCAGAGCTCTGAGCTGATGTGATACTGCGTCTCGTTCCATTTGAGACGCAGTATCGCTAGAGTGGGGCCATGACTGAGACCCCGCTTCCCGGCGCCACCGAGCCCGAGTACTCGGTGGCCGACGCCCTGGATATCGACTACTACAGCCTCTTCACGCAGATCCCGGAGGCCGACCGCGAGCTCTGGGAACGGGCTCGGGAGGTGGGCACCGGGCTGCAGGAGCGCATGGCCGCGGCGTGGGACGCCCACGAGTACCCGCTCGAGGCTGTTGCCGCGCTGGGGGCCGCCGACCTGTTCGTCGACGGGCTCGAGCACCCCCTGCTGAGCGAGATGTCCCCGCTGGGGGCCGGGCTCGTGAACATGGAGCTCTCCCGCATCGACGGCTCGCTCGGCACCATCGTGGCGGTGCAGGGCGGTCTGGCCCTGCGCAGCCTGATCCTGCACGGCAGCCCGGAGCAGCAGCAGCGCTGGGCGAAGCCGCTGGCTTCAGGCGAGGTCTTCGGCGCCTTCGCACTCACCGAACCGGATCACGGCTCGGACTCCGCGCAGCTGGAGACCGTCGCCGAGCGCACGGCCGAGGGATGGACGCTGCGCGGGGCCAAGAAGTGGATCGGCAACGGGGCCGCCGGCGGGATCAGCTTCGTGTGGGCGCGCGTGGTCGACGATTCCGTGCCCGAGGGCGAGCCCGGGGCCACCGGCTCGGTGCGCTGCTTCCTGATCCCGCAGGAGACGCTCGGCTACCGCGCCGAGGTCATCAAGGGCAAGGGCGCTCTGCGCGCGATCGACCAGGCGCTGATCCGCCTGGAGGATGTGAAGGTCCCCGCAGATGCCGTGCTGCCCGGCTCCACGAGCTTCCGCGACGCCTCGCGCGTGCTCTACGCGACCCGCTCCGGGGTGGCCTGGTCCGCGCTGGGCCACGCGACCGGCTGCTTCGAGTCCGCGCTGTCCTACGCCAAGCAGCGACGCCAGTTCGGCAAGCCCCTGGCTGAGCACCAGCTCGTGCAGGAGCGGCTGACCCGCATGCTGTCCATGCTCACGTCCATGCAGCTGTACTGCTCCCAGCTCGCCGCCTCCGAGGCCGGAGGGCATCTGCGGCCCACCCAGGCCTCGCTGGCGAAATACCACAACACCCGCACGGCCCGCGCGATCGCCGCCGAGGCCCGCGACCTCATGGGCGGCAACGGCATCCTGATCGACAACGGGGTCATGCGCCACCTGGCGGACATCGAGGCGATCCACACCTACGAGGGCACCGAGTCGGTGCAGGCGCTGCTGATCGGCCGAGACCTGACGGGCTTCAGCGCGTTCGCCTGAGCGCAGGCGTCGTCGTCGGGTCCGAGCGCTTCAGCTGTTGAGCCCGCGGGCGGCGACCTTCCACGAGCCCAGCACGGCCCCGCCGTCGATCACCGTGACGGAGCCGATGAGGTTCAGGGTCAGGCACACGTGGTTGGGGATCACGCGCAGCTGCTCGCCCATGGCCGGCAGCGCGTCCTCGGGCGGGAAGACGACGGTCGCGTGGTGCTCGGACAGCGCCGTGATCCGCGCCCGCGGGTGGTTCGGCAGGCGCCCGTACCCAGTGGCCCACGCCGGGCGGTCGCTGCCAAGGACCTTCGAGCCCGCGTCCAGCACGATCCGGCGCAGCGACGGTCCGTCGTCCTCCGCTTCCTCGTGGTCGTGGCGGGAGACGACGGTGGCCGCGACCGACAGGGACACGTCCTGGATGCCGATGCGCCCGAGCTCGAGCTGCTGGGCGTCGCCGAAGACGTAGACGCCCGGGCGGATCTCCTGCGCCGCCGTGGGCTCCTCCACCTCGGCGGTGGGGCTCGAGCCGCCGCTGACGTGCACGATCTCGTGGCCGGCCTCGCGCAGCTCTCGGGCAGTGCCTGCAAGGATCGCGCTCTCCTGGGTGGCCGCCGAGGACTGCTCGCCCGGGGCGTAGCTGTGCCCCGGAAAGGTGAAGAGGCCGTCCAGTCGCACGCCCAGCTCCCGGGCGCGCTGCGCGATCGGCAGGGCGTCGTCGGGCAGCACGCCGCTGCGGTGGTGGCCGCTGTCCAGCTCCAGGGACACCGAGAGCGGCGCATCGCCCAGCTCGCGGGCGATCTGTTCGACGGCCTCGACCGAATCCGTGCCGATGCGCAGCCGCGTCTTCTCCGCCAGCAGCTTCAGCCGCACGGCCTTGCGCATGTCGACCCACAGGGGATAGGCGATGAACAGGTCCTCGATGCCGGCACCGGCGAAGACCTCCGCCTCGCCGATCGTGGCCACGGTCAGGCCCACCGCACCGGCGTCGATCTGCCGGCGGGCGATCTCCGGGATCTTGTGCGTCTTGGCATGCGGGCGCAGCATCAGGCCGCGCCGAGTCGCCGAGTCGGCCACCCGAGCGATGTTGGCATCCAGGATCCGACGATCCACCACCACCGCAGGCGTGGACAGGGGCAGATCCGGCAGGTGCTGGGCGGGGAAGTCGGCATGAGCTTCGGTCATGGCCCGACCCTATCTGCGTGCGCCCGGGCCCTGAGCCCCCACCCGAGTGCCCGAATCCGAACCGCACCGCCACCGACAGGCCGAGTCGTCACCGGGTCCGGCGGCTTGCGGTGAGGAAGCGGCCACCGGATCCAGGAGCGGTGGGCAATCGGCCAGTCGCTGGAAGGGGAGCGGCGATGCGGCCGCTCGGGCGCCCGGACATCTGCAGGACATCAGGCGGGTCTAGGATCTGCTCGACGGCCGCAGGGCCGCCCGTGCGTCGCAGCCGCGGCGCCGCTGCCCCACAGGAGCCTCGATGTCCCCGGCTGAGCCGCACGGAACCCGCAAGACCGACCGCTCGACGCTCGGTGAGCCCGGAACAGCGTCGTCTGCGCGGTCGAACTCGAGTGCCGGATCACCTGAATCCACAGGACCCACGGCCACGGATCATCCGGCCGATGAGCCCGCCGGTCTCGCGGGTCTGCTGGACGAGCAGCCGGTCCAGGAATCCCCGGAGACGGGGGTGCCTGCCGAGGACCGCACCACCCTGACCCCGGTCGAGGCCTTCGAGGCCGCACGCGACGGATCCCCTGATGACGGACAGCCACAGGGACAGGAAGAGGTGACCGGGCCGACCCTCGACACAGCCGCTTCGATGCGCGGGGGCGAGGCCGGGTCGCGTCGTCTGGTGCTGATGCTGGTCGGGGTGGCGGCGGCACTGCTGGCTCTGGAGGGGATCAGCCGCTACGCCAGCTTCATCGCCCCGGTCTTCTTCGCGCTGAACATGGTGATCATCGTCCACCCCCTGCACGCCTGGCTCGTGCGAAGGCTGCGGTGGCCGGTCTGGCTGGCCGCGATCACCGCTCTGGCAGTGGTGCTGATCGCGCTGCTGGCCTTCTTCTACTCCATGGGATGGGCGATCTTCGCGCTGCTGACGGCATTGCCCGGCTACTCCGGAGAGTTCGCCGCGCTGGGCGATGACCTCATGCAGTGGCTCGCGCAGTTCGGCGTGACGACCGAGACCATGGCGGCCAACATCGAAGCCAATGTGCCCGACATCGTGGGCTTCTCGACGGAATGGCTGCTCGATGTGGCCTCGAACGTCTCCGGAGTGGCCACCATGCTGGCGATCGTCATCACCGCGATCTTCTTCCTCACCCTGGACTCCATGACCATCCGCCGGCGGATGGGCGTGATCCTGCTGCAGAAGCCCCTGGTGGGCCGCGCGCTGCTCAGCTTCGCCGCCGGGGTGCGCAGGTACTGGATCGTCACGACGGTCTTCGGGCTGATCGTGGCGCTCATGGACCTGGGCTACCTGTGGGCCCTGGGGATCCCGCTGGCCGGTGTCTGGGCGGTGCTGGCCTTCGTGACGAACTACATCCCCAACATCGGGTTCGTCATCGGCATGATCCCGCCGACCATGATGGGCCTGCTCGAGGGCGGCTGGCTCGATGCGCTGGCCGTGATCCTGGGCTTCAGCGTGATCAACCTGGTCATGCAGTCGTTCATCCAGCCCAAGTTCACCGGCGACGCCGTGGGAGTCACCCCGATGGTCTCGTTCGTCTCCGTGCTGCTGTGGTCGCTCGTGCTCGGCCCGCTGGGGGCGCTGCTCGCCCTGCCGGCCACGCTGCTGGTCAAGGCCCTGCTCGTGGATCCCAACCCAGACGTGCGCTTCGTCAACGCGCTGATCGCCTCCTCGCCGGAGGACGGGCTGTCGTCGGCGGCTGCCGAGCAGGCCCGTGCCTCCCGCGGCGCCCTGGCCCGTTGGATCAGCGGGACCACCCGACGCCGGCGCCGCCCCGCACCGGTGGCGGGTCGCGGCACAGCGGAGGCGAGCGACTCGACGCAGGCCTCGGAGGCGCCCGCAGCCTTGGCAGACGAGCGCTCCTGACCCGTCACGGAAGCTTCCCGCGTCAGCGACATGCGGGGTCTCACTCCACTGAGTCCGACAATTTGAGGGACGCGTCATCTTTTTCCCGTACCGTGGAAGCATGAACTTGCAGATTCCCCTGCAGACCAGTCCGTTCACCGCCGTAGGCGACCTTCCTCTGCATCCGCTCGTGGTGCATCTTCCGGTCGTGGTGCTGCCGCTGACGGCCATCCTGCTGATCGTCGCGGCGGTGGTGCCAGCCGTGCGCCGACGCGTCCTGGGCCTGTCCGTGATCGGCGCCGCGCTCGGGCTGGCCGGGGTCATCCTGGCACTGATCTCCGGCGACGCCTTCGCCCAGCAGGTCGGCATGCCGCAGCAGCACGCCGACGCCGCGAACCGCCTGCTCGCGGCCTCGATCGCGCTGTTCGTGCTGACGACGGCCTGGTGGACCAGCCGGGTCCTCGCCGACCGGAAGCAGCGCGCCGAGGTCGAGGGCTCGGGCGCAGGTGCGCTGCCGACGGTCCTGGGCGCGCTGAGCGCTCTGACGGGCGCGGCCGTGCTGATCTTCGCCGTGCAGACCGGTCACACGGGCGCCCAGGCCGCGTGGTCAGGGGCCATGGCCACGAACGACCCTGCGGGCACCAGCGCCGAGGAGTCGTCCTCGGCCGCCACCGAGTCCGAGGCTGAGACCTACACGATGGATGAGGTTGCCGAGCACGACGGCGCCGAGTCCTGCTGGGCCGCGATCGACGGCGGCGTCTACGACCTCAGCGACTGGATCGCCCAGCATCCCGGGGGTGAGGGCGCGATCGAGTCGCTGTGCGGGAGCGACGGCACCGAGGCCTTCACCGGCCAGCACGAGGGCAGCGATCGGGTGGCCGAGCAGCTCGCGGAGTTCAGGATCGGCGAGCTCGCCGCCTGAGCCTGCTGGCGCACTCAGCGCAGTCCGGCCCGCGTCTGCGGCCGAGCCCCGGAGGTCCTGCCGTCCGGGGCCGGGAGTCGCAGTCCCGGCCCTCCGTGCTGGACCGGGACTCGCAGTCGCTGCCGTCCGGGATCATCGGAGAGCGCGCTGCGCTCAGTCGCCGATCCGGACCTCGGCCGTGCCTGCGACCGCTGCGAAGCGCTCCGGCGTGGCGGTGAGCAGGATGACCTGAGCCCGGCGTCCGGCCGATTCGAGAGCCGCGGCCAGGCTGGCCAGACGCTCGGGGTCGGAGTGGCCAAGGGCGTCGTCGAAGATCACCGGCACTCCCTCCACCGGATCCACCAGGGTGGCCACGGCCAGGCGCACCAGCACGGCGAGCTGCTCGCGGGCGCCCGTGGACAGCGACGACTCGTCGATCCAGGTCCCGTGCATGAAGCGGCGGGTGACCTCCAGATCCTCGTCGACCTCGACCCGGAAGCTTGAGCCGAAGACGTGGGCCCCCAGCCGCTCCAGCTGCTGGCGGAACGGCTCCGTGTAGCGGCGATGCGCCTCCGCCTGGAAGCGCTCCAGGGTGTCGGCCAGCAGCTTGGCGGCCGCTGCCCGCCGCAGATGGCTGCTCAGCTCCTGAGCGACCGCGCGGCGCCGGGTGAGCGCGGTGTCGAAATCGGACTGCTTCTGGTCTCGGTCCAATGCCATCAGAGCACCCCGGGACTGGGCGCGCTGATCGCGGGCCTGATCCAGCACCCGGCGCAGTGCCTCTGGGCGGCGCATGCGCGCCTCGTACTGGCTGCGCTTGTGCTCGCCGTCCTGGTCCTGCCACTGCCGCTCGAGCTGGGCTGCCTGCTCCTGGGCCCGCGCGAGCTCGTCGATGGCCTCCTGATGCGAGGCCTCCACGGCATCGTCGGCGATCTGCTCGCGCTCGTGGGCGAGCTGCTGCTCGTCGCGCTGCGCGGACTCCGCCTGCGCGTCCAGCGCGGCCCGCGCGGCACCCAGCTCCTCCCGCCGGGCTGACAGGGCCGCTTCTGCGCCGGAGACGTCGTCGCGCACGGTCTCCAGCGTGCTGCGGGCGTCCTCGGCGGCCTCCTCCGCCTCCTGCAGGGCATCTGCGGCTTCCTGCGCCGATCCGGTCATGGCCGGAGGATCTGAGTCCGCGGGCCGCTCCGAATCGGCCAGCAAGGAGGCAAGCCGCTCGTGCTCGCGGCGCAGCTCGGCCTCGTCGTGCTGGGCGAGCACGCTGCGGCGGCGCTGTACCAGCGCGGTGCGCTCGCGCTGCGCCTCCGTCTGCTCGCGCAGCAGATCGCGGGCCTCCTGCGGGGAGGCGACCTCCCACCGGTCCAGCGCTTGCCGCAGGGCCTCCTGAGCGTCGTTCGCGGCCCGGCTGCGGTCCTCGCGCCCCTTCTCGGGGACCACGCTCACCCGCAGCTGCCCCGGCAGCTCGAGGTCGATCTGCTCGGTCACGGCGCGGGTCTGCGCTTGCTGATCGAGCAGCTCGATCGACTCGTCGCCCAGGTGCACCGTGCGGGGGCCTCCCAGGGCGGTCACCGTCAGCTCGGCGGAACCGGCTGCGACCTGCGCTCGAGCGGTCGCCAGGGCCCGCTCGGCGGCATCGATCCGCTCGACGTCGGCGGCGCCGATGGGGGAGTCAGGGGCCTGACCCAGCGCCTCGAGCTGCTGGGCGATCTCCTCGAGCTCGTGCAGCTGCTGTGCCAGCTCGCTGTGGCGCTGCCGGTGCTGGACCAGGCGCTGGGCGGTGCGCAGCGCGCGGACTCGGCCCCGGGCCTGCTCCTCCGCAGTGCGAGCGCTCTCGAGCTCGGTGCGGTGCTGCTGCGCCGCTTCCTGCGCGGAGTCGAGCTTGACCTGCAGCGCTTCTGCCTCCGTACGCAGCTGCGCGGCACGCTGGTGAGCCTCCTGTGCCCGGGTGCGCAGCCGCTCGCGCTGCTCGAGATCGGATCGGCGCTGCTCGGTGCGCGATGAAGCCGCCTCCGCCGCCGCTGCGGCCTGCTCCCTGCGGGTCTGCAGCTGAGTGAGCGCGGCGGCCGAGACTCTCGCCTGCTCGGCGTCCTCCTCCGCTGATGCGAGGGTGCGCTGGGCGGCGGTCAGCGCGCGCTCGTCCCGCTCCAGGCGCTCTTCGGCTTCCACGAGGCTCGCGAGCTCGGCGTCGGCTCGCTCATGGTCGGCCACGGCCTCACGGTGCCGGTCGCGCACGGCCTTGGTGGCGGCGTTCTCCTTGCCGCCGGCCGTCCAGTACCGCTCGCGCTCGGCCTGGGCCAGAGCGAGCAGGCTCGAACCGGACTCGCTCTGGGCGCTGCCTCCGCTGGCCTGCTCCAGGGCGGACTTCAGCGCCGAGGAGTCGGTGAGCCTCTCCCGGCCCGAGGCCGAGCCCTGCAGCATGCGCAGCGTCGACCACAGCGTCTGATCGGAGCGCTCGCGCAGGGCCATGACGGTGTCGTGGGCCTCCCGCCCCGAGAGCGTGTCCCCGGCGCGCGGTCCCTCGAGGAAGCGCAGGGTGGTCTTCTTGGCCTTGAGCCACTGCTTGCGGTACAGCAGGCGGTGGCCCTCCAGGGTGAACTCCGCCTCCACGGCGATCCCCAGGTCATCGCCCACGGGATCCGCCGCCTTGACGGCCTTGGCCCCGGAGCTGTCCGGGATCTCCAGCAGGAGGTCGAAGGCCTCGATGAGGGACGACTTCCCGGACTCGTTGCGCCCCTGCAGCACGGTGATCCCTGTGTCCGGGAACTCGATCGTGCGGTCCCGGACTCCCTTGAAGCTGTCGACGGCGATGCGGTGGATCCTCATGCGCGCTGCCCTCCGCTCAGCCGCACCAGCAGGCGCAGGGCATCCTGGGCGGTCTCGTGCTCAGCAGGCGGCGCCGGCTCGCGGAGCATCTCCTCCTGCTCGGCCTGCTCCGAGAGCTCTTCTGCGGCGATCGGCTCGGGCGACCCGTCCTCAGCGCGCTCCCGCTCGGGCTGCCAGGCCCTCTCCCGAAGCTCCTCGAGGGTCTGCTGGGCGAAGCCGCCCAGCGAGATCTCCTGCATCTCCTCCTGGCTGGGCAGGATCACGATGTCCGTGTGCCGGTCCCAGGCCTCCAGCGACGCGAAGCGCGCCCCCTGGGATTCGAGCAGCTCGTCCAGCTGCGCCGCCTGCCCGACCGTGAGGGCTCCCCGCAGAGCCGTCTTGACCATGGTCCGCTCCTTGGGCGTCTGAGCATCCAGCTCGGCGGCCAGCGCCTCGAGGTCCTCCGGGCCGTCGAGCTCGCGCTCGATCACCACGTGGCGCCACCGCCCGACCTGGTGGTCCTGCACCGTGACCTGGGACCCGGCCGGGGCCTGCGGATCGATCTGGACCTCCAGAACCAGGCCCAGACCGGTCTCCCGGAAGCTGGTGGTCTCGTGGGCCCCCGAGTACTGGATGGCCCCGCGTCCGTCCTGCGGCCAGCGGATGTGGCGATCGCCCAGTGCGATGTAGTGGATCCGCCCGTCCGCCAAGGCTGCCTCCAGCGGTGCCCGCCTGACGGTGACGGGGGAGGAGGCATCCGGATCCAGCTCCTCCAGCATGCCGTGACCGACGAGCACGCGGACGGTCCCATCTGCCTCCAGACCCTCCAGCGCCGGAGCCACGGGATCCGCGTCCGGCTTGCGGGTCCGCCACGGCGCCCCGACCACCTGGACGCCGTCGAGCACCTGGACGGGACCGGAGTCCCGCAGCAGCATGACGTTGTCCGGGAGGCCGTCGCGCACGGCGGGCGAGTCCCACAGCGAGCCCGTGCCCAGAGGGTCGTGGTTGCCCGGAAGCAGCAGCACCGGCAGCTCGCAGCGCATGGCCTCCAGCGCCCGGCCCATGTCCTGAGGGCTGAGATTGGCATGGTCGAACACGTCTCCTGCCACGACCACGAACGAGCATTCGCGCTCCAGGGCCAGCGCCAGGAGGGTGCGCACGGTGTCCACCCGGTCGGCGGTGAAGCGCGGCTGAGCCTCACCGGCCAGGTAGTGCCGGGTCATGCCCAGCTGCCAGTCGCTGGTGTGCAGGAAACGAACGGTCACGGCGGGCCTCCATCAGGGCGCTCCGGCGGATGCGGGGACGAGAACGGGCCGGGGAAGCGAACTCCCATGACCCTAGGAAGCGAGTCCGACATCACAAGGTCCTGGTGAGACCCGATGTCAGGCCGTCAGCGAGGTGATGATCCCGTAGATTGGGCCCACGGAATGCGCGGCGGCCGTGCGTCCCCTTCCGGTCCCGCCGCCCCTGAGAGCGAGGAGACCCCATGTCGCAGAACACCCCTTCCGAGCCGACCTGGAACCCGGAGACCAGCCCGGCCGGCGTGTCCGCCTCCGAGGTGCCCGGACAGCAGCCGGAGCAGCCTCGTCCCGCGCAGGAGCCGGCGCCTGCGCCCCAGCAGGCTCCGCGCCAGGCCCCACCGACCGATCCCAAGCTCGACGGCCACAGCTCCGGCCCGGGCGCCGGCGTGTGGGCCGCGCTGATCGTGGGCATCCTGGTGCTGGTCGTCCTGCTGATCTTCATCCTCCAGAACATGGAGGACGCCACGATCCACTTCATGTCCTGGACCTCCTCCATGCCCACCGGCGTGGCCATGCTGCTCGCCGCGATCGCCGGCGCCCTGGTCATGGCCCTGGTCGGCTCGGTGCGACTGTTCGCCGTGAACCGTCGCGTGCGCAAGCTCGAGAAGGAGCGCGAGCGCATCAAGTCCACGCTGCGCTGAGCGCGCTGATCGATCCGCGCAGCATCTCCATGACGGCCGCGTCCTCGCCTGTGCGGGACGCGGCCGTCGTCGTGCCGAGGCATGCGGCCGTCGTCGGAAGCGGCTCTCCGTGAGCGATCGTGCGGACGTCGTCGTCATCGTGCATCCGCTGAGGCGCCATGCCGCTGCGATCGAGCCCCTGATGCGGCAGCGAGCGGCCGCGGCCGGGCTGCGGGTGCGCTTCGAGGCGACCACCTCGCAGCGCCCCGGCGCGCAGCAGGCCGCCCGGGCCGTGGCCGACGGAGCGGCTCGGGTGATCGTCGCCGGCGGTGACGGCACCGTCCGCAGCGCCGCCTCGGGCCTGATCGGCTCAGAGGCCGTCCTGGGCATCATCCCGACGGGCACCGCCAATCTCTTCGCCCGCAATCTGGGCATCCGTGCTCCGCGCACGGTGAAAGCGCTCGACGCTGCGCTGCGCCATGCGCTCGCAGCTGACCCGACCCCGCACGACGTCGGCTTCCTGAGCTGGCGCGACGGAGACCAGCAGAGGCATGACGACGTCTTCCTGGCGGTCGCCGGCATGGGCGAGGACGCAGCGGTCGTGGCCGCCACGGACGAGGTGCTCAAATCCCGCACCGGCTGGCCGGCCTACCTGCTGCGCGGTGCCGCCAGGCTGCGCTCGCCCCTGCACACCCTCGGCATGCGCGTGGACGACGGCCCCGAGCTCGAGCTGCCCGCCTGGTCCGTGCTGATCGGCAGCGCGCCGCGGATCCCGCTGGGCATCCGCGTCTTCCCGCACGTGCGCACGGACTCCGGGGACTTCGAGCTGCTGCGAGCGGCGCCTCAGTCCCTGCGCGACTGGGCGAGCATCGGCTGGCACGGCATGACCAGACGACCGCAGCGGGCCCGGGCTCTGCACTACGACCGCGCGCTGTCCGTCGAGCTGCGTCCGCGGAGCCCGCTGCTGCTGCAGGCCGACGGCGATCTGCTGGGCCGCGCTGTCCAGGTCCGGGCCGAGGTCCGCCCCGGGGCGCTGCTCGTGGCGAGCTGAGCGGATCGACGTCCGTCGAGCCGTGGACGGGACTGCCGCGCCGAAGCGCATGACGGAGCGCAGCCGCAGCGATGCCACACTGATCCCGAGAACCAGCACCCGAGCATCACCTCCCAGGAGGACCCCATGGCAGCACGACTGAGCCCCTTCATCATGTTCTTCGGCGAGAACCACGGACAGGCGGAGACCGCCCTGAGCACGTGGGTCAGCGCATTCCCCGACTCAGAGGTGCTCGAGCTGTCGCGGTGGTCCGAGGACGACGAGAACGAGGTCGCGGGCACGATCTCCCAGGGCCTGATCCGCGTGGCGGGGACCACCGTGCGGGCCTCCGACAGCGCCTTCGACCACGGCTTTCCGCTGACCCCGGCGGTGTCGATGTTCGTCGAGCTCGACACGCAGGACCAGGTCCGCGCCGCCCACGAGGCCCTGCTCGACGGCGGCACCGAGCTCATGCCGCTGGGGGAGTACCCCTTCAGCCCCGCCTTCGTGTGGCTGCAGGACCGCTGGGGCGTGAACTGGCAGATCAGCGCGGCGGGCTGAGCTGCATCGAGTCATCGGAGGCGCGTGATCCGCCGGAAAGGCCCTGCGACGCACTGCGGCCC
>ERZ501033.45-NODE-45-length-25579-cov-4.417450_pt1 | contig 25579 bp, 25 predicted proteins | sample MGYA00248844_ERZ501033 | MGnify/ENA primary metagenome ERZ501033 (study PRJEB25958, sample SAMN03398539) | human skin metagenome | study: EMG produced TPA metagenomics assembly of the Human Skin Microbiome Metagenome (human skin metagenome) data set.
GGAACGCGAGCGCGTCGGCGAGCTCGGCCGGGTCGATCGCCGCGAGGTCGCCATGGTCCTTCGGCAGGCCGATGACCACGGTTCCGCCGTAGCGACCGCGGGTCACCTCGACGATCCCGGTCTCCTTGAGCTCGTGGAGCGCCTCGCGCAGGGTCGCGCGGGACACCCCGAGCGAACGGGCGAGATCGCGCTCCGCCGGGAGCTTCTCGCCGACCATGAACTCGCCGAGCCGGATGGCGCGGAGGAGCTGCGCGATCGTGTCCTCGAACGCATTGCCCGTGCGCACCGGGCGGACCGTGCTCATCGCTGACCCCTCGCTCCCATTCCTGGACCCTCGTTCCGACTCTTGACACCCCGGGGCGGGAACTCTTGACACCCCGATGTGACCGAGATTACAGTGTCCCCATCCTAATGGATTGTGAACAGACCATTGGCGCAGGGGGTCGATCGGCCGCCGGGTGCACTCACGGACAGGAACGAGCGATGACCCGCAGAGTCGAGTACGGCCATGTCGAGGACAACTATCTCGAGCGGCGACAGCTGAAGAAGGGCGCGGCGGGCTGGGTGCTGCTCGCCGGCCTCGGCGTCGCCTACGTCATCTCCGGGGACTTCTCCGGCTGGAACCTCGGCCTCGCCGAGGGCGGCTGGGGCGGTCTCGCGATCGCCTTCTGCCTCATGGGCCTGATGTACGTGTGCATGTCGCTCGGCCTCGCGGAGCTCTCCTCCACGCTGCCGACCGCCGGCGCCGGCTACGGCTTCGCCCGGCGCGCGCTCGGCCCGCTCGGCGGCTTCGCCACCGGCATGGCGATCCTCATCGAGTACACCATGGCGCCCGCGGCGATCTCGACCTTCATCGCCGGCTACGTCCAGGCGCTCGGCATCCTGCCCGAATCGGTCCCCGCGTGGACGATCTACCTCGTCGCCTACGCGGTGTTCGTCGGCATCCACCTGTGGGGCGTGGGCGAGGCCCTCCGCGTGATCTTCGGCATCACGATCATCGCCGTCGTTGCGCTCCTCGCCTTCGTCCTCGGCATGATCTGGCACGTCGACACGGCGAACATGTTCAACATCGTGCCCGACGGCTCGCTCGGGTCGAGCGAGTTCCTCCCGTACGGCATCTCCGGCGTGCTCGCCGCCCTCGTGTTCGGCATCTGGTTCTTCCTCGCGATCGAGGGCGTGCCGCTCGCCGCCGAGGAGTCCGCCGATCCCAAGCGCGACATGCCCCGCGGCATCCTCGTCGCGATGGGCGTCCTCGTCGTGTTCGGCGCCCTCATGCTCATCATCGTCCCCGGCACCGCCGGCTCCGAGGCGATGGGCGTGTCCGACAACCCGCTGCCCGAGGCCGTGCGCGTCGTCTACGGCGAGAACTCCGCCCTCGCGACCTTCGTCAACTGGGCCGGTCTCGCGGGTCTCATCGCGAGCTTCTTCTCGATCATCTTCGCCTACTCGCGCCAGCTCTTCGCCCTCTCCCGGGCAGGCTACCTGCCGCGCTGGCTCTCGCTCACCGGCGGTCGCAAGACCCCGTACATGGCGCTCATCGTGCCCGGCACCATCGGCTTCATCCTCGCGGTGGCCACCGGCGGCAACGGCGGCGTGCTCCTCAACGTCGCGGTGTTCGGCGCCACCGTGTCCTACGTGCTCCTCAACCTCTCCCACGTCGTGCTCCGGTTCAAGGAGCCGGATCTGCCGCGCGGCTACCGCACCCCGGGCGGCGCGGTGACGACCTCGATCGCCCTCGTGCTCGCCGCGGTCGCCGTGGTCGCGACCTTCGTCGTCGACATGCTCGCCGCCGGCATCGCCGCGGGCGTGCTGCTCGTCGCGCTCGCCTACTTCTGGTTCTACTCCCGCCACCGCCTCGTCCACCAGGCGCCGGAGGAGGAGTTCGCCCAGATCTCCGAGGCCGAATCCGGCCTCCACTGACCGCCCGGGTGCCGAACACCGGCATCCCGCCCGCCCGACTCCCGAACCCGATGGAAGGACCGCGCATGAGCGCCCCCACCCGCAACGGCGACCCGCAGAGGGTCACCACCGGTTCCAACCCGGCACCTCCCCTCACCCGAGAGGAGCTCGGCCGCCTCGTCGACGAGGGCACCGTCGACACCGTCGTCGTCGCCTTCACCAACGTCCAGGGCCGGCTCCAGGGCAAGCGGATCGGCGCCCGGTTCTTCGTCGACGACGTCATCGACCACGGCGCGGAGGGCTGCGACTACCTGCTCGCCGTCGACGTCGACATGGACACCGTCGAGGGCTATGCGATGTCCTCGTGGGCGAGCGGCTACGGCGACATCGTCATGAAGCCCGACCTCGACACCCTGCGTCTGCTCCCGTGGCAGCCGGGCACCGCGCTCGTCACCTGCGACGTCGAATGGACCGACGGCAGCCCCGTCGTCGCCTCGCCGCGGCAGATCCTCGCCCGGCAGCTCGAACGGCTCGCCGAGCGCGGGCTCCGGGCCTACGTCGGCACCGAGCTCGAGTTCATCAGCTTCGACACGAGCTACGAGGACGCCTTCACCCGCGGCTACCGCGATCTCACCCCGTCGAACCAGTACAACGTCGACTACTCGCTGCTCGGCACCGCCCGGATCGAGCCGCTGCTGCGCGACATCCGTAACTCGATGGCCGGGGCGGGGATGTACGTCGAGGGTGCGAAGGGCGAGTGCAACCTCGGCCAGCACGAGATCACCTTCAAGTACGACGAGGCGATGCGGACCTGCGACAACCATTCGCTCTACAAGAACGGGACCAAGGAGATCGCCGCCGAGCACGGCAAGGCGATCACCTTCATGGCGAAGTACGACGCGGCGGAGGGCTCGTCGTGCCACGTCCACCTGAGCCTCCGCGGAGCCGACGGCTCGATGGCGATGGCCGGCGACGAGGAGCACGGCTTCTCCGAGCTCATGCACGCCTTCCTCGGCGGGCAGCTCGCGAGCATCGAGGACTTCACATACTTCTTCGCCCCGAACATCAACTCCTACAAGCGCTTCGTCGAGGGCTCGTTCGCTCCCACCGCGGTCGCCTGGGGCTTCGACAACCGCACGTGCGCGTTCCGCGTCGTCGGCAGCGGGGAGTCCCTGCGCGTCGAGTGCCGGGTCGGCGGGGCCGACCTCAACCCCTACCTCGCGGTGGCCGCGCTCATCGCCGCCGGCATCCGCGGGATCGACGAGAAGATGGCGCTGCCCCCGGTGACCGACGGCAACGCCTACGCCGGCGACGCCGACCGGCTGCCGACCACGCTGCGCGACGCCCGGGAGAAGCTCGCGAACTCGGCCTTCGCCCGGGAGGCGTTCGGCGACGAGGTGATCGACCACTACCTCAACGCCGCCGACGTCGAGATCCGTCAGTTCGACTCCGCGATCACCGACTGGGAGCGGGTCCGTGGCTTCGAGCGCCTCTGACCCGCACGAACCCGGGACGGACGCTCCCGGCGCGCACGATCCCGCGCCCGTCATCGGCCTCACCTCCTACCAGCAGCCCGCGCGCTGGGGCGTGTGGGACACCGAGGCCGCCGTCCTCCCGGCGGAGTACGTGCGCATGGTCGTCGCCGCCGGGGGAGTGCCCGTGCTCCTCCCGCCGCACGGCACCGACGTCGCCGTGCTCGACCGGATCGACGGCCTCCTCCTGTCCGGCGGCGCGGACGTCGGGCCCGCCCGCTACGGGGCGCAGCCGCACGCGGAGACGAAGAGCCAGGACTGGCGCGACGAGCACGAGTTCATCCTTGCCGCCGCCGCGATCGACTCCGGGCTGCCGGTGCTCGGGATCTGCCGCGGCCTCCAGGTCATCAACGTCGCGCTCGGCGGAACGCTCCACCAGCACCTGCCCGAGGTGCTCGGCCACAGCGACTACCAGCCGGCACCGGCGACCTACGGCGAGGTGACGGTGAGCTGCGAGCCGGGGACCATCGCCTCGGCGCTGCTCGGACCGGAGACCACGGCCCCGTGCTACCACCACCAGGGAGTCGACCGCGTGGCCCCGGGCCTGCGGGTCACCGGCCGGTCGCCCGACGGGCTCGTCGAGATCCTCGAGGCCGAACCGGACACCGTGCCCGGCTGGCTGCTCGCCGTGCAGTGGCACCCCGAGCACGACTCCGAGGACGCCCGCGTCGTCACCGGCCTCGTCGCCGCAGCCCGGGCCCGCGCCCGGACGCGGCCCCCGTCAGCACCCACCCCTGATCCCCGAGGAGGATCGTGAGCATCACCCAGGTCATCAATCCCGCGACCGCCGAGGTCATCCGGGAGGTCGAGCTCGTCGACCGCGAGGGCACCGACGCCGCCATCGAGCGCGCCGCGCGCGCCTTCGAGACGTGGCGGCACCTCGCACCGGCCGATCGCGCCCGGCTGCTGCGCCGGTTCGCCGACCTCGTCGACTCCCACATCCCCGAGCTCGCCGAGCTCGAGGTCGCCAACGCCGGCCACACCATCGGCAACGCGACGTGGGAGGCCGGCAACGTCCGGGACGTCGTCGAGTACTACGCGGCGGTGCCGGAGCGGCTGTTCGGCCGCCAGATCCCGGTCGACGGGGGAGTGAACATCACCTTCGCCGAGCCGCTCGGCGTCGTCGGCGTCATCGTGCCGTGGAACTTCCCCATGCCGATCGCCGCCTGGGGCTTCGCCCCGGCGCTCGCCGCGGGCAACACCGTGGTCCTCAAGCCCGCTGAGGTCACCCCGCTCACCGCGATGCGCCTCGGCGAGCTCGCTCTCGAGGCGGGGATCCCCGAGGGCGTGCTCACCGTGCTGCCCGGCAAGGGATCCGTCGTCGGCGACCGGTTCGTCACCCACCCGCTCGTCCGCAAGGTCGTGTTCACCGGCTCGACCGAGGTCGGGAAGCGGATCATGGCCGGGTGCGCCGAGCAGGTCAAGAACGTCACGCTCGAGCTCGGGGGCAAGAACGCGAACATCGTGTTCGCCGACGCGGACATCGCGGCCGCGGCCGCCGCCGCACCGGCCGGGGTGTTCGACAACGCCGGGCAGGACTGCTGCTCGCGCTCCCGCCTCCTCGTCGAGTCCGCGGTGTACGACGACTTCATGGCCGCCCTCGAGACCGCGGTGTCCGGCTTCGTGTGCGGCGACCCGCGCTCCGCGGAGAGCGACATGGGCCCCCTCGTCACCGCCGCGCACCGCGATTCCGTCGCCGCCTACGTCGATGCCGCCGAGGTCGCCTTCGCCGGCACGTGCCCCACCGGCCCGGGCTTCTGGTTCCCTCCCACGGTCGTCACCCCGCCCGGTCTCGACGCCCCGGACTTCACCGAGGAGATCTTCGGCCCCGTGCTCTCGGTCGTCCGCTTCGACACCGAGGCCCAGGCGGTGGCGATCGCCAACGACACCGAGTACGGGCTGTCGGGCTCGCTGTGGACCCGGGACCTCGATCGGGCGCTGCGCGTGTCCCGGTCGATCGAGGCGGGCAACCTGTCGGTGAACTCCCACTCCTCGGTGCGCTATGCGACGCCCTTCGGCGGCTACAAGCAGTCCGGCCTCGGCCGGGAGCTCGGGCCCGACGCCGTCGACGCCTTCACCGAGACCAAGAACGTCTTCTTCGCCACGCAGGCGATCTGAGAACCCAAGGAGAACCATGGAGAAGCGCATCGTGTCCGAGCGGATGGCAGGCAAGGTCTGCGTCATCACCGGGGGCGCCTCGGGGATCGGCCTGGCCAGCGCCCGCCGCCTCGCGGCAGAAGGGGCCACCGTCGTCATCGCCGACCTCGACGAGGTCCGCGGGCCCGAGGTCGCCGAGGAGCTCGGAGGCATGTTCGTGCGGACGAACGTCGCCGACGAGGCCGACGTCGCCGCCCTGTTCCGGCGGACGAAGGAGGAGTACGGGTCCGTCGACGTCGCCTTCAACAACGCCGGGATCAACCCGCCGGAGGACAGTTCGATCCTCGACACCGGGGTCGACGTCTGGGCGAAGGTGCAGACGGTCAACCTCACCTCGGTGTACCTGTGCTGCAAGTACGCGCTCGAGCACATGGTCGAGCAGGGCTCGGGGTCGATCATCAACACCGCGTCGTTCGTCGCGATCATGGGTGCGGCGACGTCGCAGGTCTCCTACTCCGCCTCGAAGGGCGGGGTGCTCTCGATGAGCCGGGAGCTCGGGGTGCAGTTCGCCAAGCAGGGGATCCGGGTCAACGCGCTGTGCCCGGGACCGGTGAACACGCCGCTGCTCGCCGAGCTGTTCGCCGCGGACCCGGCGCAGGCGCAGCGCCGCCTCGTCCACGTGCCGCGCGGCACGTTCGGCGAACCGGAGGAGATCGCGGCGGCCGTCGCGTTCCTCGCGAGCGACGACGCCTCGTTCGTCAACGCCTCGGCCTTCACCGTGGACGGCGGGATCTCCGCCGCCTACGTCACCGCCGAATAGGGTGAGGGCATGACCGAGACACCGCCCGCGCCCGAGGCGCCCGTCCGCATCCTCGTCGTCCAGCACGAGGAGGGCACGGACGCCCGCCGGTTCGGCGACTGGCTCGAGGCCGCCGGGGCGCAGGTGACCGTGGCCCGGCCGGACCTCGGCGAGCCCCTGCCGGACCCCGCGGCGTTCACGGGCACCGCCGACGCGCTCGTCGTGCTCGGCGGTGCGGCGGGCGCGCTCGACGATGCGGTGAGCCCGTGGTTCCCGCACGTGCGGGGCCTGCTCGCCGCCTCCGGGCACGGTGCGTTCCCGAGCTTCAACATCTGCCTCGGGGGGCAGATGCTCGCGGTGGCGACCGGCGGTTCGATCAGCCGCCGGGAGGCGGGGCAGTACGGTGCGCTCGAGATCGTCCCGACCCCGGAGGCGGCGGCGGACCCGGTGTTCTCCGCCCATCCGGCCCGCGGCCGGTCGGTGCTCTTCCACCGCGACGAGATCCACCCGCCGGAGCACTCGGTGCTCCTCGTCACCGGGACCGCAGCGCCGGTCCAGGCGTTCCGGGTGGGCGACATGGCCTGGGGCACGCAGTTCCACCCGGAGTCGACCGGGGAGCAGATCGCCGGCTGGATCACGGCCTCGGACACCGAGCTGCCCGGCGGGCTCACCGCCGACGGCGTGGTCGCCGAGATCACGGCGGCCGAACAGGTCATCGAGGACAGCGGCGAGCCGGTGGCGCGCGCCTTCGTCGAGTTCGTGCGCGCGCGGCGGGGCTGAGGTCGGCTCAGGCGCCGTCGTCGTCCGCGGCGATGAGGCGCTCGATCTCCGTCATGTCGCCGACGAGCACGAGCTTCGACCGCGCCCGCGACATCCCGACGTAGAGCATCTCGCGCGCGCGGGAGGCGTCGCGGAAGCCGTTGATGCAGAAGACGACCACGGGGCGCTCGAGGCCCTTGAAACCGAGCACGTGGCCGTAGAACACCTCCGAGCCGGAGAGGAACTCGTCCCAGTACGCGTCGTACCCCTCCGCGTCGACGGTCTCCTTCTGCACCGGGTGGCGGCTGTAGGTCGTGAGCAGGGCGACGTCCCCGGGCCGCCAGTCCCCGCCCTCGAGCAGCCGGTCGACCGCGTCGTCGGCGGCGCCGAGCGCGTCGGCGAACGGCACGTCGATCTGCTCCACCGGCTCCCCGCCGGGGTTGCGGACGATCTGCGGCTCGTCGGACAGCCAGCCGAACGCCTCGGCGACCGTCTGCGCATTGCGGAGGTTCTCGCCCAGATGGAAGGGATTCATCTCGATGGGCGCGTCGCCGTCGCGGTCGAAGATCCGCTGCTGCTCGTCGGTGAAGACGTAGAGCACCCCGCTGTCCGGATCGCGCAGGCACGACAGCACCGCCTCCCACCAGAGGTTGGAGAAGTCCTGGCCCTCGTCGACGATGATCGCGTCGAACAGCTCGGCCCGGTCGCGGGAGGCGGCGAGCTCGCGCATCCGCGTGGGGAGGACGACCTCCCAGTACTCCGGGTCGTCGTCGCCGGCGTGGACCGCGCCCCAGCCCAGCGGCAGATCGTGGAACAGGCCGACGTAGGCCGGTCGCTCCGTCGCCGGCCACTGCGCGGTCATGAGTTCGAGGTAGCGGCCGAGGCCCCGGGAATAGCACATGAGGGCGACCCGCTGCCCGGCTGCGGCGAGCTGCCGGGCCTTGAGGAGCGCGAGGTGGGTCTTGCCGGAGCCGGGCCCGCCGCTGAGCTCGGCGCGGGTCTGGTAGCGGAGCACCGACAGGAGCTTCTCCTGCTCGCGGGTGAGCGCGTTCGCCCGGTGCTCGAGCTCGAGCGCGGCCGAGCGGGCGTTCTCGATCGCTGTCTGGGTGTGCCGCAGCTGCTTGACGATGACGTCGATCGCGGCCCGGCTCGGCGGGCCCTCGCTCTGCATGTGGGTCCGGAGGAATCTGCTCATCGCCCCGGCGATGTCGTCGAGATCCTCCTGGCCGATGATCGCCGTCCGCGGCACGTCCGCCATGTCGTCCCAGCTCCGGGTGTTCGTGAACGGCAGGCATGCCATGTGGACCATCCGTCCCGCGCGTCTGCTCATCCGCGGGCGGAGCCAGCCGAGGAGGGCGTGCTTGGCGGTCATCGCCTGCTCGAGCGGCGAGCGGCGGAGCGCATGGGTGCCGCCGCGGCCGGAGGTCGACCAGGTGCCGTCCTCCACCCGCACCTGGCCGCCCTTGACCTCGAGCACGACGATCCCGACGCCCGGCCACAGCACGAGGACGTCGATCTCGACGTCGGCCTCGGCGGTGGTGATGCGCTGCCCGTGGATGATGACGGCGTCGGCGGGGAGCTGGGAGCGGAGGCGCTCGATGACGAGCCCCTCGCTCGGGTGCAGCTCCCCGCGGTGCAGCACGGTGGGTCCCGGGGCGTCCATCTCGTCCGCGTCGTCGCTCATGGCCACAGACTACCGAGGACGGCGCCGCGGCGAGGCGCGGTCCCGGTTCGTCTCCCTCCACAGCGCTGCCCACTCCTCGGGCCCGAGGTCGCGGGGGAGGAGACGACCGGGGACGTGCGCCCGGCCGAGCTCCCGGCCGGCGTCACGCCGGGTGCTCCCCGTCGCCGCGGAGTACATCTGCTCGAGCGTCCGGCCCCGCGCTCCGAAGACGCGACGGACGAACGACGCGTAGCGCACGCGATCGGATGGCGGGACGAGCGGTCGGTCCCGTCGCGCGATGACGAGGAGACCGCCGTCGACGTTCGGCCGCGGACGGAACGCCGCAGCCGGCACGCGCTGATCGAGGTGGAACGCGAACCACGGTGCGGTCTGCGCGGTGAGGAGCGTCCCGCCGCCCACCCCGGCGCGCTTGCGGGCGACCTCCCACTGGGTGAGGAGGACCGCGGTGCGCCAGCCGTCCGCGGAGAGCAGGCGCCGCAGGATCGGTGTCGTGAGGTGGAACGGGATGTTGCCGACGATCACCGGAGCGTCGAGCGGGACCTCGAGCACATCGGCGTGATCGACGCGCACGCCGGGCAGGCGAGCGCGCAGGCGGGAGACCTGACGGGGGTCGATGTCGATCGCGCGGAGCTTTCGGTCGAGGTCCGCGAGCGGACGGGTGAGGGCTCCGTCACCGGCACCGATCTCGAGGATCGGGCCGCGGGTCTCGCGGACGAGCGCGACGATGCGCTCGACGGTGGGCAGGTGGACGAGGAAGTTCTGGCCGAGCTCATGTCGGCCGCCGGGGGTGGGATGCTGAGGCATCGCGGTGCTCCTGGGAAGAGGAAGGAGCACCCGGGTGCGGGCGGATCACCGCAGAGGTGGGTGGAGTCGCGTCGCCCGGGTGCTGTGGGCCCGGGGGAGACGGCGCGGATGCGGATCGGCGCCGTCAGGCGCGGCGCTCGCGGCAGATGAGTCGACGCGCCGTGGTCGGCGCGGTGCAGAGAGTTCCCATGCGCGGCAGACTATCACGGCCCCGGCAGCATCCGCGCGGTCCGGCTTCCGTGCGGACTGCGGTCGCGGGTCGATGTCGCAGGATCGATGTCGCGGAACTGTTACAGCGCTGCCGGGAACAGGTGTCGAACTGCTCAGTAGGGTGAGGTCATGGCAGATCTCACGAGTACATGGCGCGGCCGGCTCGACCGCTCGGGGCGCGTCGTCATCAAGACCGGCCGGATGGGACTCGGGTGCGTCACGATGATCGCGGTCGGCTTCACCCTCGCGGGACTCCTCATGATCCTCGGTTCGTCCACGTGGTCGTGGGAGTGGATGATCGGCATCCTGTCCGTCGGCTTCTTCGGCGTCCTCGGCCTGCCGCTGTTCGCGAGCCAGTTCGTCAATCCCGACCGGCTCATCGTCAGCCAGTCCGGCGTCGAGCTCAAGCGGGGCTGGCCGAACTCCCGGACGAACCTCGGGCAGCTCGCGTGGTCGGGGATCACCGACATCGAGACGGTCGAGGTGCCCGCGGGCTCCGGGACGTCCTCCCACACGGTGCTGCGCCTCACCCCGGAGGCCTACGCCCACATCGAGAGCCGCGACTCCGATCTCATGGCTGCGCTCCGGAAGACCGAGAGGGATCTCATCGACGGCCCCGGGATGGCTCTGCCGACCACCCTCAAGGGCGGAGCGGAGCCGATCACCGCGTTCCTCCGGGAGACGTGGCAGCGGTTCCGCTGAGCGCTCGACCCGGGGTCGCCGCGCGACGGATCAGGTCGTGCGGCAGATCAGGACGCGCGACGGATCAGGACCGGGCGGCGTGCGACCCGGTCGACCCCTCGTCGCCGGGGACCGGCTTCCCGTCGTCGGGAGCAGCTTTCCCGTGACCGTGCGCAGCGGTGCCGTCGGTGCCCTTGTGGACGTCGCCGTGCTTGCGGCCGATCGGCAGCAGGTGGACGATGCCGACGACGACGAGGCCCCACAGCAGTCCGAGGACGAGGGAGAAGAACGTGTTGATGAGCCACGCGAGGAACGGGCCCATCACCGCGACCCCGGCGACGAGGCCCTCGATGCCGTGGACGAAGGCGTACGGCGCGTGGAAGCCCAGATCGTCCATCCCGACGAGGATGATGTGGCCGCCCACCCAGAGCATCGCGAAGGTGCCGACGAGCGAGATGAAGTCGAGCACGTGCGGCATGCCCGCGACGAGGAGCCGGCCGAACTTCTGCGAGCCCTCCGATTCCTTCTGCGCGAGATGGAGGCCGATGTCGTCCATCTTGACGATGAGGCCGACGACGCCGTAGACGAGCAGCGTGATGCCGATCGCGACGACGACGAGGATGATCGCGCGGCTGAGCAGCGTCTCGTCGGCGATCTCGTTGAGGGAGATCACCATGATCTCGCAGCTGAGGATGAAGTCGGTGGTGATCGCCGACTTGACGACCTTGTCCTCCGCGTCCTTGCCCTGGGAGACCGCGGGCTCGCCCTTCTCCGCATGGTGGCCGCGGATCTTCGCCCACACCTTCTCCGCGCCCTCGAAGCACAGGTAGGTGCCGCCGAGCATGAGGATCGGGGTGAGGATCCATGGCACGAACTGGCTGAGGACGAGGAGCACCGGGACGATGATGAGGAGCTTGTTGCGCAGCGAGCCCTTGGCGATGCGCCAGATGATCGGGAGCTCGCGCGAGGGGTCCGCGCCGGTGACGTACTGCGGGGTGACGGCGGCGTCGTCGATGACGACGCCGGCGGCCTTCGTGCCCGCCTTGGCAGCGCCTGCGGCGACGTCGTCGACGCTCGCGGCCGCGATGCGGGCGAGTGCCGCCACATCGTCGAGGAGCGCGACGAGACCGCCGCTCATCGGGCGGTCCTCGGGGTGCGGCCGGTGCGGGGCGCGAGGGCGGTCGTGCTGCGCGACGGGTTCGACATAGGCTCAAGCGTAGACGAAGGAGGAGACATGGCAGACGTGACTCCGTGCCCGTGCGGCGGGATGCCCGCCGGAGCCGCGTTCGCGGAGTGCTGCGGCCCCGCTCTGCGCGGGGAGGTGTGGCCGGAGACCGCCGAGGCGCTCATGCGCTCGCGCTACACCGCGTTCGCCCTCCGGCACGACGACCACCTGTTCCGCACGTGGCACCCGCGCACGCGGCCGGCCGATCCGAGCGCCGACCGGGTGACGACCTGGACCGGTCTCGAGATCGAGGAGGTCGCCGGCGGCGGACCCGAGGACGAGGAGGGCACGGTGACCTTCACCGCCCGGTTCCGCGATGCGATGGCCCAGGGGCGGATGCACGAGAAGTCGCGCTTCGTCCGCCGGGCCGGCCGCTGGATGTACCTCGAACCGATCGAGTGACGCGCGGGCGGCGGAGCCGCAGCGCAGTTGTGCGGGGTCAGCGCAGTCCGAGGAACTCCTGCCAGGCCGGCAGCTCGCGGCGCGCCTGGGACAGGCCCCGGCGGTGGCTCGCGGCGAGCTTCGAGAGATCGCGCTCGCCGTTGCCCACGGGCATGACCTCGGGGGCGAAGACGTACGCCCGGCCCTCGCGCTCGAGCTCGGAGATCCGCTCGCGGGTCCGGTTGTAGCGCTCCCAGCGGGTGATGAGCGCCTCGGCGATCGCCGGGTGGCGGCGGAAGTACTGCCGGTAGAACCACGGGAACCGCTGCGGCTCCTTGCGGTAGGCGCGCTCCTGGGTGAGCACGATGAAGAACTTCTCGTAGCCGTCGGCCTGGGCCTGCGAGAGCGCGATCCCGCCGTCGACGCCGAGCGCTCCGTCGACGTAGGTCCGCTCGCCGATCGTCACCGGCGGCATGATCACCGGCATGGTCGACGACGCCCGCACCCGGACCATGAGGTCAGGCATCTCGCGGACATCGGAGCGGGAGAAGAACACCTCGTCGCCGGTCTCGGCCTCGAACGCGCCGATCCGGAAGTCGGCCGGGTTGTCCGCGAACGTCCGCCAGTCGAAGGGGAGCGCCTGGTCCGGCAGACCGGTCTCCTCGTAGATGTACTTCGCATTGAAGAGCCCCTCGCCGCGGAGCATCGTGCGCATGTCGCCGAACTTCGGGTCGGCGGCGAAGTCGACGAAGGAGCGCCGGGCGCGCCGGGCGTCCTGGGACAGGTAGTTCGCGAGGTTGCTCGCCCCCGCGGAGATCCCGGCGACGTAGTCGAAGCGGATGCCCGCTTCGAGGAGGACGACGACCACCGCCGAGGTGAGCGAGGCGCGCATCCCTCCGCCCTCGAAGATCAGTGCGGTGTCGGAGAGGTTCGGGGCGAGCGGCCCGCCCGGGGTGTGGAGCTCGGAGTCGGGGACCGGGGACGCGGCGGCGTGCTCGCCGGTCGCGCTCACCGGCGCCGCCTGCGCCCGGTGCCGAAGATCCCGCGCGCGATCTCCCGGGCGGCGGTGCGGGTGAACTGCTTGAATGCCTGGGACTCGACGACCTTGGTCAGCATCGACTCCTCCCGCTCCGGGGCCCGGTCCGCGGTGCGCGAGCGCGGAGAGCGACCCGGGGTCGGGATGCGGTTCGGGGTCTCGCCGCGCGTGGGCGCCGGCGGCATGTCCGCGGGCTGCGGGTTCGTCGCCGACTCGTCCGGGGTGCGCGGCGCGTTCGCCGGATCCGCGCCTCCTTCGGCGGCACCCGCCGCGCCCTCCGCGTAGCGGGCGGCGAGGATCTCGTGCGCGGACTCGCGGTCGACCGCCTCGCCGTACTTCTGCCACAGCGGGGAGGACTCGACCATGCCGGTCATCACCGCGGCGTCGGTGGGACCCATGCGGGACGCCGGGGCGAAGATCCGGGTCGGGGCGACCGGAGTGGGCGAGCCCTCGGGGTCCATCACCGTGACGACCGCCTCGCCGGTGCCGAGCCCGGTGAGCAGGGCGCTGAGGTCGAAGTCGGTGATGGGGAACGTCTCCACCGTCGCCTTGAGCGCCTTCGCGTCCTTGGGGGTGTGGGCGCGCAGGGCGTGCTGGACGCGGGATCCGAGCTGCGCGAGCACCTCGTCGGGGACGTCGGCGGGGGACTGGGTGACGAAGACGATGCCCACGCCCTTGGAGCGGATGAGGCGCACGGTCTGTGCGACGGAGTCGAGGAACGCCTTCGAGGCGTCGCGGAACAGGAGGTGGGCCTCGTCGAAGAAGAACACGAGCGCGGGCTTCTCCGCGTCGCCGACCTCGGGCAGGGTCTCGAAGAGCTCCGCGAGGAGCCACATGAGGAAGGTCGAGAACAGTGCGGGGCGGTTCTGCACCGCCGGCAGCTCGAGCATGGAGACGATGCCGCGGCCGTCCTCCGCCGTGCGGAGGAGGTCGGCGATGTCGAACTCCGGCTCCCCGAAGAAGACGTCCGCGCCCTGCGCCTCGAGATTCGCGATCGAGCGGAGGATGACGCCCACGGACGCGCTGCTCACCCCGCCGATCGCCTTGAGCTCCGCCTTGCCGTCGTCGGAGGTCAGGTGGGTGAGCACGGCCTTGAGGTCGGCGAGGTCGCGGAGTGCGAGGCCCTGGGTGTCCGCGTAGTGGAAGAGCAGGCCGAGCACGGACTCCTGGGTGTCGTTGAGCTCGAGCACCTTCGACAGGAGGAGCGTTCCGAACGAGGTCACGGTCGCTCGCAGTGGCACCCCGGTGCCCTCGCCGCCGAGCGCGTAGAACTCGACGGGGCTCGCCGCCGGTGCCCAGTCCTGACCGTTGGCCGCCGTGCGGGCGAGGAGCTTCTCCGAGCCGTCACCGGGGCTCGCCATGCCGGACAGATCGCCCTTGATGTCGGCGGCGAACACGGGGACGCCGGCGTCGGAGATCGCCTGGGCGAGCACCTGGAGGGTCACGGTCTTGCCGGTGCCGGTGGCCCCGGCGACGAGCCCGTGGCGGTTGAGCATGCCGAGCGGCAGCCGCACGCGGGCGTCGGTCACCGCGGTGTCGCCGTCGAGCGCGGAGCCGAGGTCGATGGCGGGGACGTCGAAGGTGTAGCCGGTGCGGATGGCGTCGAGGGCAGCCGATGAATCGCTCATGCGGTCATTCTGGCACAGGGCCCGGACGCGGGCGGCGAGCGGCGACGGGGCCTCAGAACACGGCGTCGAAGGCCTGCGCCGCGGCCTGTCCGAAGAGCACGAACTCGACCCGGGCGACGTCCGGCCATCGTTCGCCGGCGTCCTCGGCGGTGAGCGCCCGCTGTGCCGCGCGGGCGACCTCGGCCGCGTCCCAGCCGTACACCCCGGCACCGATCGCGGGGAACGCCACCGAGTGCGCTCCGATGCGCTGCGCCTCGTCGAGGGAGGCGGAGAAGCACGATTCGAGCACGCTGACGTCGGTCTGGCCGGCGTGCCGGTTGGGGCCGACGGTGTGGATGACCCACCGCGCGGCGAGGTCGCCGGCGCCCGTGGCGACCGCCCGGCCCGGCGGCAGGCCGTCGGGCAGCGTCGAGTCGCGCAGCTCCCGGCACTCGGCGAGGAGCGCGGGTCCGGCGGCGCGGTGGATCGCGCCGTCGACCCCGCCCCCGCCGAGCAGCGAGGAGTTCGCCGCGTTGACCACGGCGTCGAGGGTCGAGGCGGTGATGTCTCCGGTGCGCAAGGTGATCTCCATGTCCCGAGCCTAGCGAGCGGGGAGGCCGAGGGGGAGGGGCGCGGAGGGCTGCGGGTCTCAGCCCGGTTCGGCCATGAGGGTGAGGATGCGCGCGGCGCCGGACGCGTCGTAGTCGACGTGGAGCATGCCCGTGTCGAGCTCGAACACCTCCCACCGCGTTCCCGGCCGGGTGCGCGGGGACGGATCGCCGAGGGCCTCCCACTCCGGCAGCCGGACGGTCTCCGGCTCGGTCTCCCCGGCGGCCATGGAGTCGCCGAACTGCGCGCGCATCTCCTCCGGCCCCGGCCGTCGGTGCCACCCGGCGACGAGCCAGGAGGGGACGACGACCCCGTTGAAGCTGCTCGTCCGGTCGTAGACGAGGCGGACGCCGATCGAGGTGAGGGCCCCGCCGGCGAACTCGAAGTCGACGCCGGAGTTGACGAACTCCCAGCACACATCGGCATCCTCCCAGCACACATCGGCATCGAGGGCGCGCGTCACCGGGTTCTCCTCGACGACGAGCATCGCCTCGAGCACGGCGACGTCATCGCTGCGTCGACCGATGGCCCGGCTCAGGGCGGAGAGCGATCCGGCGGCGACCATGGGACCAGTGTGTCACCGGGAGGCGGTGGGCGAGGGGAGGCGCGGTGCGGTGTCGCGCGCTCGGCGCGCCCGGTGGAGGCCGAAGAACAGGAGCACGATGAGGACGACGTCCACGGCGTCCCCGCCGTAGTACATGAGCTGGGCGCCCATGCGGGCGTCGGCCGCCTCGACCCCCGCCGGCGGATGGGCGTAGAGGTGCTTCGCGAGGATCGAGTGCGCGGCGATGAAGGCGATGAGCACGGCGGCGCGGAGCCGGAACGGGGCGCGGTGGGGGTCGGGGTCGATGCCGACGATCGACGCGGTGAGGAGGTAGCCGGAGGCGAACACGTGGACGTGCACGAGGACGTGGACGGTGAGCGAGGCGTGCATGAGGGGGAACAGGCCCGTCGAGTACAGCACCCATAGTCCGCCGGCGTTGAGCACGGCCGCGGTCACCGGGTGGCCGATGAACCGCACGTACGGCGACCGGAGCGCCCGCGCGAGCAGGCGCGCCCGCTGCTGCGGCAGCCCGCGGAGGAGTGCCGTCACCGGTGCGGCGCGTACGAGGAGGAGCGGAGCGATCATGCCGACGAGCAGATGGGCGAGCATGTGCGCGGTGAAGCTCGCGTGGCCCGCGCGTGCGATCGGACCGACGAGCCCGGCACCGGCGCACGCCAGGCCGAGGACGAGGAGCACCGCGCGGTGGGCGGGCCATGGACGGCGATGCCGCCCGGAGCGGAGAGCGAGAAGATACCCGATCCCGGCGCCGAGGAGGACGACGGCGACGACGGATTCGACCACGACCCAGCCGCTGAGCGCCGCCGCAGTCGGGCCGTGGTCGTGTCCGGCGAGGGTCATCGGGTGCGGCGGGCCGAGCGCGTGCCCCACAGGACGAGCCCCGCGGCGACGAGCAGGAGCACCGCCGACCCGATCCACACGAGGTCGTAGACGAGGAGGTCGACGCCGTAGCGGATCTGGTGGATGCCGAGGATCTTGTGGTTGACGACGCCGTCGAAGAGCTGGAAGGCACTGACCCCGCCGAGCACCGCCCCGGCCCAGCGGCCCCAGCGCACCGGCGACCTGCGGTGGATGTCGGCGAGGAGGAAGATGCCGGCCACGGTGATGAACCAGGCGAATGCGTGGAAGAACCCGTCCGCCGCGAGCGCGATCTCCGGGGTGGACAGGTCGTAGAAGTGATGCCACTGGAGGCCCAGGTGGAAGACGAAGAGGTCGATCATCGCGGCCGCGATCCCGCACCCGAACAGGAAGCCCGAGGCCAGGGTGCGACGATCGGTGGTGGCCGGGCTCGCGGTCCCGGTGGTCGGTCCTGCTGTCATGCTCCCGCTCCTCCGTCCGTGGGCCGCGCGGAGTCGTGCGCGTCCCGTCCATTGTCCGCTCCGGGGCCCCGGTCCGACAATGGACTCGAACAGGTTTCCTTGCGGGAATCCGGATCGCGGCCGCGTCACGATTCCGTGACGATGGCGGCCCGGCGCGTGTGCGCGACCGGGGAGCGCGGCGCCCGCATGCCTACACTGACCGCAGCTGTCCCGCTTCCCCCCCCCGGTTCGACTGGAAGGACATCATGTCTGTTCGCACGCCCGCATTCCGCCCTCGCGGTCGGCACCTCGCCGCCGCCGTCCTCGGACTCGGACTCCTCGCGGGCTCCGCGGTTCCGATCCACGCCGCGCCCGGCCTCAACGGGCACGCGCAGGACAGCACCCCGTCGGCCGGCCCGACCGCGGAGCCCGGGAAGGGCCTCGCCGCCGGCGACACGGCCTTCGTCGACGTCAAGGTCGCGACGCTGTGGACCGCGCCGAGCTCGCCGCGCGGCATCGACGACCCGGCACTCGGCAACCCGGTGCGCCTGGGTGCCTGGGACCGGGCGCTGAGGCAGACGGAGGTGCGCCGCGCGCTCACCGGGAAGACGCAGACGCAGGCGCTGCTCGGCGACGAGGTGCGCATCCTCGAGACCCGGGGTGCGTGGGTGCGCGTGGCCGTCGCCGGGCAGGAGGAGCCCGGCGAGGAGCACGGGTACCCCGGCTGGGTGCCCGCCCGGCAGCTCGTCGAGAACCCCGATTTCGACCGGGCGCTCGAGACCCGGGACACCGCCGTCGTCACCGCCGCCTCGACCGAGGTCACCGATCGACCCGACGGGGACGCGATCGAGCAGCTCCCGTTCACCGCCGAGGTCCCGGTTCTCGCCCGCTCCGGGGACCGGGTGCGCGTCGCCCTGCCCGACGGGTCGAAGGCCTGGGCGGACGCCGCCGATGTCGACGTCCTCCGGTCCGGGTCAGGGCCGGCGGCACCGAAGCCCTCGGAGATCGTGTCCACCGCCCGGTCGTTCCTCGGCACCCCCTATCTGTGGGGCGGCACCTCGCCGGCGGGCTTCGACTGCTCCGGCTTCACCTGGGCGGTGTTCCGTGCCCACGGCATCGACCTCCCGCGCGACTCGGGACCGCAGTCGGAGGGTGGGACCGCGGTGCGGACGCAGGACATCGCCGTCGGCGACCTCCTCTTCTTCGCCGGCCGCGGCGGCCGCGGCGCGGTCCACCACGTCGGCATCTACATCGGGCACGGGAAGATGATCCACTCCCCGAACGCCTCGAAGGACGTCGAGATCGTCGACTGGCGCGCCTGGGACCGCAGCGGGCAGTTCGCCGGGGCCCAGCGCTACCTCTGATCCGGTGCGCCGATGAACCGGCACGCGGATCCGGCGGCGCCCTGGGCCTTCGTCGTCAACCCGGTCCACGCGGCCGGTCTGCGCCGCCTCGCCGAGGCGAGCTCCCTCCTCGACGCCCGCGGCATCCCGTACTCGGTGTCCCGGACCACGCGGGTCCGCGAGGGCGCTGAGCAGGCGGCGGCGGCGGTGCGCTCGGGAGCGGCGCGGCTCGTCGTCATCGGCGGCGACGGGACCGTCCGCTCGACGGTCCGCGGTCTGCTCTCCGCCGACCTCGATGTGCCCTCGGGCACCCTCCCGCTCCTCATCGTCCCCACCGGCACCGCCAACCTCTTCGCCCGGAATCTCGGGATCCGGCCCGGACCGGTGCAGCCGGCGCGGCTGTTCTCCACCCGGTGCCGGTCGGCCGATGTCGGCACCGCCCGGGTGCGGAACCGCTGGGGCCGGGAATCGTCCGAGGTGTTCCTCGCCGCCGCCGGGCTCGGCGAGGACGCGCGGACCGTCATGGCGCTCACCGACCGCCTCAAGCACCGTCTGGGGTGGCCGGCGTACCTGCTCCGCGGTGCCCGGTTCCTCCGGTCACCGGGGATCCGCGCCCGGGTGCGGATCCCCGGCGGGGAGCTCGACGGACCGGTATGGAGCGTGCTCGCGGGGAACATCTCCCGCGCTCCCGCCGGCATCCGCGTGTTCCCCCACGGCGGTCCCGGCAGCGGCGATCTCGAACTCCTCGTGTGCACCCCGCCGACACTCGCCGGGTGGTCGGCGATCGCGGCCTACGGACTCGGACTGCGCTCCGGCGTGCCGGCCGACCTCGCCTATCACCGGACCCCGCGGGCCCACCTCGTCCCGGCGTCGCCGACCGCGGTCCACCTCGACGGGGAGCCGTTCCCGGAGGTGGTGGAGATGGATCTCGGGATCGCCGCGGGCGCGCTCAGCGTCGTCGTGTGAGCGCGGGCCGCCGTGTCGGTGGGGAGCACGGTGCAGGTTCGGGAGCGCTGTGCAACCCTCAGACTGCGGCGGCGGCCGCGCGCCCGGCCACCCGGCCGGAGAACAGGCAGCCGCCGAGGAAGGTGCCCTCGAGCGAGTTGAACCCGTGCATCCCGCCGCCGCCGAATCCGGCGGCCTCGCCCGCGGCGTAGAGGCCGGGGATCGGCGTGCCGTGCTCGTCGAGCGCCCGTGCCTGCAGATCGGTGTGGAGGCCGCCGAGGGTCTTCCGGGTGAGGACGTGGAGCCGGACGGCGATGAGCGGGCCGGCCGCCGGTTCGAGGATCCGGTGCACCGGCGCCACCCGGATGAGCCGATCGCCGCTGAAGGCGCGGGCCTGCCGGATCGCCGCGAGCTGGGCGTCCTTGCCGAAGGGGTTGTCGACCTGCGCATCGCGCGCCTCGACGATCCGGCGGATCTCCGCCGGATCGAGGACGCGCTGGGAACCCGGCCCGGCCCCGGTGAGTGCGTTCATCCCGGCGACGAGCTCCTCGATGGAGTCGGCGACGACGAAGTCCTCCCCGTGCTTCTTGAACGCCTCGACCGGCGGGGTCGCCCCCGGCCGCGCCCGCCCGAGCGTCTGCCGGATCGACTTCCCGGTGAGATCCGGATTCTGCTCCGAGCCCGACAGTGCGAACTCCTTCTCGATGATGCGCTGGTTGAGGACGAACCACGAGTGCTCCGCGTCGATCTCCCGCAGATGTCTCAGCGTCGCCCGGGTGTCGTGACCGGGGAACAGCGGCACGGGCAGCCGCCGGCCGCGGTCGTCGAGCCACAGCGAGGACGGTCCGGGGAGGATCCGGATGCCGTGTCCCGCCCACACCGGATCCCAGTTGCGGATGCCCTCGGTGTAGTGCCACATCCGGGTGGGGTTGAGCAGGTGGGCGCCGGCGGCCTGGGCGATCGGGATCATCCTCCCGTCGACGTACTCCGGCACCCCGGAGACCATGGTGCGCGGGGGAGCGCCGAGGTCGGCCGGCCAGTTCTCGCGGACGAGCGCGTGGTTCGCCCCGATGCCGCCGGAGGCGATGATCGTCGCCCCGGCGCGGATCGCGAACTCCCCGACGACCTCACGGGTCGACGCGACGCCGCGCGGGCTCGCATCGGGAGCGAGGACGGAGCCGCGCACCCCGGCGACCGCGCCGTCCTCGCGGACGAGCGCGTCGACCCGGTGCCGGAAATGGACATGCAGGGCTCCCGAGGCGATGAGCTCCTTGGCCCGGGCGACGAACGGTGCGACGATCCCGGGCCCGGTGCCCCAGGTGATGTGGAAGCGGGGCACGGAGTTGCCGTGGCCGTCAGCGGTGCCGTCGCCCCGCTCGGCCCAGCCCACCACGGGGAAGAACCGGTGACCCATGTCGTGGAGCCACGCGCGCTTCTCCCCGTGGGCGAAGTCGAGGTACGCCTCGGCCCAGCGGCGTGGCCACCCGTCGTGCTCCTCGAACCCGGCCGAGCCCATCCAGTCGGCGTGCGCGAGAGCGGGGGAGTCGCGGATCCCCATCCGGCGCTGCTCGGGGGAGTCGACGAGGAAGAGGCCGCCGAACGACCAGTACGCCTGTCCGCCGAGGTCCTGCTCGCCCTCCTGGTCGACGAGGACGACGCGCGCTCCGGCGCGGGCCGCCTCGGTCGCGGCGACGAGGCCGGAGAGACCGGTGCCGATGACGAGGACGTCGGTGTCCATGGTGCCTCCTGGTGCGGTGCCGCTCGGGCCGCCGCGCTCGACAGGGCACCAGCATACGGTCAGGTGAGGAGGAGCAGGCTGAGCGCCATGACCGCCATGCCGGCGACGAGGCCGTACACCGCGTGGTGGTGGTGGCCGTAGCGCTCCGCGGTGGGCAGCAGCTCGTCGAAGGAGATGAAGACCATGATCCCGGCGACCGCAGCGAACACGAGGCCGAACAGCGTCGGGGTGACGAAGGGTGCGAGGACCGCGAAGCCGATGAGCGCACCGGCGGGCTCGGCGAGGCCGGCGAGCGTGGCGTAGCCGAGCGCGCGCTTCCGCGAGCCCGTCGCATGGTGGACCGGGGCGGCGACGGCGATGCCCTCCGGGATGTTGTGGATCGCGATCGCGATCGCGATGGGGATCGCGATCTCCGGGCTCTGCAGTCCGGAGAGGAAGGTCGCGAACCCCTCGGGGAAGTTGTGGAGGGCGATCGCACCGGCGGTGAAGAGGCCCATCCGCAGCAGTGCGTGCTCGCGACGGTGCGCCGCGAGGCGATCTCCGGGCACCTCGTGGGGATTCACCGCGTCGGGGACGAGCCGGTCGATGATCGCGATGAGGGCGATGCCGGCGAAGAACCCGGCGGCCGTGAGCCAGCCGGCGGCGGACTGCGAGTGCTCCTCGGTGAGGGATTCCGTGGCCTTGGGGAGGATCTCGATCATCGACACGTAGACCATGACGCCGCCGGAGAACCCGAGGGCGGCGGCGAGGAAGCGCTTCGACTCGGCCCCGCCGAGCACGGCGACGACACCGCCCACCGCGGTGGCGAGGCCGGCGCCCAGGGTGAGCGCGAAGGCGAAGAGCACGTTCTCCATGCTTCCTCCTCGTCTTCGCGCCGGGGTCGGTGCCGGGTGGGGCCGACCGTGCACTCCCAGTTCTAGCGAGCGCCGCGGCGGGCGACAAGTCGAGATGTGCGCAGGTGAGCAAGTGTGCCCGGATGACGGGAGGGTGAATTCTCCTCCCCTCGATCCGCGGGTGTCCGACCCGGGCGCGGCGTCTCGTAGGATTGGGGAGGTCGACCTGCGAACCGGATCGACCGGACGCGGCGGATCGACGAGAGGACTCACGGGTGGACGAGGACAGCAGCGCACCGGACGACCACGGCCGGTTCTCCCTCAACGAGGACTGGACCGCGACGATCATCGGGCTCGTGCTCCTCGCCGCGTGCCTCCTCGGCATCATCGGCCCGGAGATCATCCCGTGAGCCGGGCCGACGCCGCGCCCGGCACCGACGCCGCGCCCGAGGCGCCCGCCCGTCGGACGTCCACGGGCCGCCGGGCGCTGTGGACCGGCATCGGTGCGATCATCGTGTTCGGCCTCGCGGGCCTCGTGCAGTACCTCACCGACGCCGTCCCCGCGCTCGCCGCGGGGACGTGGTTCGGCGACATCGCGGAGTCGATCGAGTACCCGATCTACGCGATCGCGCTCGGCTTCCTCGCCAACGCCGTCCTCTCCCTGTGCGGGATCCGGGACCGGATGGAGGCCGCGTTCCGCACCGAGCTCTTCATCAAGATCGGACTCGTGCTCCTCGGCGCGACGATCAACTTCGCGATCTTCGTCAAGGCCTTCGGCCCGGCGGTGATCCAGGCGGTCTGCCTCATCGCGATCGTCTTCGCATTCACCTGGTGGTTCGCCGGCGTGCTCGGCCTCGACGACCGCCTGCGGGCGCTGCTCGCCTCGGCGCTGTCGATCTGCGGCGTGAGCGCCGCGGTCGCCGCCGCCGGCGCGGTGCGGGCGAAGAAGGAGCAGCTCGCCTACACCGCGACCCTCGTCATCGTGTTCGCGGTGCCCTCGATCTTCCTCCTGCCGTGGCTCGCCGGCCTCCTGGGTCTGCCGCCGGCGGTGACCGGTGCCTGGATCGGCGGCAACATCGACACCACCGCGGCGGTGACGGCCGCGGGCACCGTGGCCGGCGAGCAGCCGCTGCAGATCGCCTCGATCGTCAAGGTCACGCAGAACGCGCTCCTCGGCTTCGTCGCGGTGCTCCTCACCCTGTACTTCACCCTGCGCGTCGATCGCAGGGCAGGCGCCGGCGAGGCACCGGCGTCCGGGGCCGCCGCGGATGCCGGGGCACCGCGGCCGCGGGCCTGGGCGATGGTGTGGGACCGGTTCCCCAAGTTCGTCCTCGGGTTCCTCTTCGCCTCGATCATCGCCACGGTCCTCGGCGCCACCATGGACCCCGCGGTCCTCGAACCGCGCCTCGATGCGGCGAAGGAGCTCCAGGTGTGGGCGCTCAGCCTCGCGTTCGTGTCGATCGGCCTCGAGTTCACGGTCTCCTCGGTGCGGGAGGCCGGCTGGAAGCCGATCCTCGTCTTCACCGCCGCGACCCTCGTCAATCTCGTCGCCGGGCTCGGCCTCGCGCTCCTGCTGTTCAGCTCGTTCGAGTTCTGACCGGCGCCGCCTCGGATGCCGTTGCGGGGAGCACACCCGCCGCGCTGAGGAAGAGGGCATGGATCCGCGGGTCCGGGGTGAGCTCCGGATGGAAGCTCGCGGCCATGACGTGCCCCTGCCGGACGAGGACGGGCACGCCGTCGTGCTCGGCGAGCACCTCGACGCCGGGGTCCGTCCCGGTGATCTGCGGTGCGCGGATGAACACCGCCTCGACGGTCCCGGCTCCTCCGTCGCCCGCGAGCCCGCGGACGGCCAGCGGGGCGACGAAGGACTCCCGCTGCGCGCCGTAGGCGTTGCGGCGGACGGTGACGTCGAGCGCGGGGACCCGGGCGAAGCCGGAGAGCGCGGCGGCGTCCTCGACGTCACGGGCGAGGAGCACGAGCCCGGCGCACGTGCCGAACACCGGCAGGCCGGCCGCGGTGCGCTCCGCGAGCGCGGGGAACAGTCCGCTGCCGGCGGCCAGGCGCACCATCGCGCTGCTCTCCCCGCCCGGCAGCACGACGGCGGCGAGGCCGTCGAGATGCTCCGGGCGGGTGACGCGGCGGGTCGCGGCGCCGAGTGCGGTGAGGACCTTTCGGTGCTCGGCGACCGCGCCCTGGAGCGCGACGACGCCCACGCAGGGGCGGTCGGACGGAGTCACCAGCCGCGCTCGGCCAGGCGGTGCGGAGCGGGCAGGTCGCCGACGTTGAGCCCCACCATGGCCTCGCCCAGGCCGCGGGAGGCCGCGGCGATCGCGGCGGGGTCGTCGTACTGGGCCGTGGCCTTGACGATCGCCGCCGCGCGCTCGGCCGGGTTGCCGGACTTGAAGATGCCGGAGCCCACGAACACGCCGTCGGCACCGAGCTGCATCATCATCGCGGCATCGGCAGGGGTGGCCACGCCGCCGGCGGTGAACAGCACGACCGGCAGCTTCCCGGTCTCGGCGACCTCGCGGACGATGTCGTAGGGGGCCTGCAGCTCCTTGGCGGCCACGAACAGCTCGTCGGGGTTGGAGCGGAAGGTCGCCTGGAGGTCCGCGATCTGCTTGCGGATGGTGCGGATGTGCTTGGTGGCCTCGGAGACGTCGCCGGTGCCTGCCTCGCCCTTGGAGCGGATCATGGCCGCGCCCTCGGCCAGGCGGCGCAGCGCCTCGCCCAGGTTGGTCGCCCCGCACACGAACGGGACGGTGAAGCCGTGCTTGTCGATGTGGTGGGCGTAGTCGGCGGGGCTGAGGACCTCGGACTCGTCGATGTAGTCCACGCCGAGCGACTGCAGGACCTGGGCCTCCACGAAGTGGCCGATGCGGGCCTTGGCCATGACCGGGATGTCCACGGCCTCAACGATGCCCTCGATAAGCTCCGGGTCCGACATGCGGGCCACCCCGCCCTGCGCACGGATATCGGCCGGCACGCGCTCGAGCGCCATAACTGCCGACGCACCCGCGTCCTCCGCAATGCGCGCCTGCTCCGGCGTGACGACGTCCATGATGACGCCGCCCTTCAACATATCGGCTAGTCCTCGCTTCACGCGCGTAGTGGCGCGTCCTTGTTCATTTACCTGTTCAGTCATAGGTCACATAGTGGCCCACACAATTGGTACAAGACAAGAGCCATTTTCAGCGTGTTGGAATAGACCACTTATGATGGGGGAATGCCTCTCCGCCTCGATCCCTCCGATACGCGGCCGCTACCCGTGCAAATCGCCGCAGCCCTCCGCGCCCAGGTTGCCGACGGGGTCCTCCTGCCCGGAGAGCGCGTTCCCTCCACCCGTACCTTAGCCACCCAGCTCGGCGTTTCCCGAGGCAGCGTAGTCACCGCCTACGAGCAACTCACGGCCGAGGGATACCTTACGGCCGAGGTTGGCTCCGGCACCGTCATCAACCCGCTGCTCCCCCACGCGCGTGCCCCACGGCCGGAGCCGGCCCCCACACCGGCCGCCGAACCCGAAATGGCGTCACTGAC
>ERZ501033.46-NODE-46-length-25490-cov-6.317948_pt1 | contig 25490 bp, 18 predicted proteins | sample MGYA00248844_ERZ501033 | MGnify/ENA primary metagenome ERZ501033 (study PRJEB25958, sample SAMN03398539) | human skin metagenome | study: EMG produced TPA metagenomics assembly of the Human Skin Microbiome Metagenome (human skin metagenome) data set.
CGCCGTTGAGCCCCACCATCTCGACGGGGAAGCGCAGGGCCACGACGGCCACCAGGAGCATCTGCAGGGCGGCCCCGCCGATGCGGATGGACATGACGAGTGCGGACTGCAGGGCGGCGGCGCGCTGTCTCTCAGCAGGCACGTTCGCCCTCATCTCGGTCGTGACGGATCATCGGCGGCGCAGCAGCTCCCTGACCAGGTACCAGAGGAACTTCGAGTTGCCGACCGCGTAGCGCTTGAACATCCGCCGCGGCTCCAGCACCAGGCGGAAGAGCCATTCGAGGCCGAGGCGCTGGATGATCGCGGGAGCCCGCCGGGTGCGGCCGGCCACGACGTCGAACGAGCCGCCCACCCCCACGCTGAGGCCGACGTTCATGGCCTCACGGAAGCCGTAGATGAAATCCTCCTTCATGGGCGAGGGCAAAGCCACGAAGAGGATGTCGACGTCGAGCAAGCGGATCGTCTGCGCCATCTCGGCATCCGTCATGTACCGGCGCCAGTAGCCGTCGCGGTGTCCCACCACGTTGGCGCCGCGGGCGGTGAACTCGCGGCGCACTCGCCCGACGACGTCCTCACGAGCACCGAGCAGGAAGATCCGCTGCCCCTCCTGGGCGGAGAGATCGACCAGGCGGTTCATGACGTCGATCCCCGCCACACGCTGCGGAAGCGGGCGGCCCAGGAGGCGGGCGGCCCACACGACGGCCTGGCCGTCGGCGCTCACGAGCGTCCCCTGGTTGAACTCCTCGAGCTTGGTCGGGTCCTCGATGGCCGCCACGAGCTTGGCGGCGTTGACGGACAGGTGGTTCTGCCCCTTGCCTGTGGCGATCATCTCCCGCAGCCGGTCGATGGTCTGATCCATCGTGAGGGCATCGACGCCCACACCCATCACGTCCGTGCGCTCAGGCGCGATCACTCGCTGCATCTGATCCGTCATCGGTTCTCCCCCCAGAGTCCCAATCGGCCCGCCGTCCTGACGATGCCCATGAGGCCAGCGCGACAGCCGCGTGGCCCTGATTCCACCGCATGTGCGGAAGCCCCCTGCCTCCGCTGCGGAATCCGCCGTCGCCGCCCTGCAGTCCCAGCAGATGCCGAATCGCGGCCTCCGGGTCCGGGACCGGCCAGCCGCGCTGCGCTGCGCGGGCCAGATACCCGACCGTGGTGGCCACGTTGTGCACATCCGTCGAGACCTGCCGGTCATCCGCCATGTAGAGCGGAAGACCTTCAGGGCTGAGACAGCGGTCCTTCCAGAACTGCGCGCCGCGAGCTGCGGAATCCCCCGATTCGAAGCCCATCTGCTGCAGCGCCCACAGCGAGTCCAGGTTGTAGATCGTGTGGAAGCTGTCGATCCACTCGAGTCCCGGACCCTCACCGTACGGCCAGGAGCCGTCCTCCGCCTGCGCGCGGACCGCCCGGTCCACCGCAGTGCGGATCAGTTCCCTGTCTCCGTCCAGCATCGCCAGCGACTCCGCCGCAAGCAAGGACCCATTGTGCACCAGTCGGTCCGAGGTGGTCGTGTACCGGAAGTAGCCCGATGTGTGGAACTGCCCCTCCAGCCAATCACGGACGTCAGCGCTGACCCGGTCCAGCATCCCCGCCGCGGACAGGGCGCGCAGTGCGAAGGTCACCGCGATGACGTTGGGGCTGCCTGCCGGATAGAAGGCCCAGCGCGTCTGGACGTCGAACTCGTAGCCCCACGGACCCGTCCCGCGCTCCTGGAGGATCCGCTGCGCGAGCTGCCTGGCCGTCTGCTCGTCGCCGGACAGCGATGCAGCCGTCGAGAACAGCGCCATCCCCTTGGTCATGCGCACCGGGGGAACACGTGTGGCGGCGCGCAGGCCGCGGCCCAGGCGCTTGTGCCCCTGCACCCAGGCCTGGCGGGGAACGCGTCCGCGCAGCACGCGCGCGTACGGCGAGAGCAGTCCGTCGTACGGGTCCGTCCCGGCGTAGTCGCGCTCACGGGCGAAGGCCATGGCCCGCTCCAGTGCCTCCTCGACCTCCGCCTGCAGCTGCGGATCGAGTCCCTGCGGCGTCATCGCTCATCCCCTTCCACCTCGGCATCGCCCCCGACTGCCGCCTCGAGGATGTCGTCGAAGCGCGTCCGGTAGCCGTCCATGCTGTATCCGTTCTCCCAGGTGACGCGGGCGGCGTCACCCATGCGGGTACGCCGCGCGTCGTCGTCCAGCAGCGTCGCCAGCGCCTGCGCCAGCGCACCCGCATCCCCCACCGGGACGAGCATCCCGTTCTCGCCGTCGTCGACGACCTCCGGGACCGCCCCGACGGGCGTGACGACGGGTGCCAGACCCCACGCCATGCCCTCGAGCAGCGACAGCGGGAGGTTCTCCGCCCGGCTGGGCAGCACCAGGATCTGGGCACGGCGCAGCTGGTCCTGCAGGGCCTCCGCGTCCAGCCAGCCCGTGAGCTCGACCCGCTCCGCGCGGGCCACGGCGGCCCGGAGGGAGCCGTCCGGGTCATCGAGACCGCCGGCCAGGACCAGGACGGCATCGCGCCCGGCACTGATCCGGGACCAGGCCTCCAGCAACTCGGGGGCGCCCTTGCGGGCTCCTACACGCCCAGCGAAGAGCACGCGCACGGGTCGGTTCACGCGCTGCGGGATCTCCCGAGGTCCGGGGACCGCATTCGGCAGGACCACGATCCGCTCCTGCTGCACGGCGAGATCTCGAGCGACGAACTCCGCCCATGTCTCGCCCAGAACAATCACACGTGCCGCCCCGCAGAACATGCTTCGGATAAGCCACCTGAGCGGTCGTGGCTGCGCGCGAAGGAAATCCGCGTAGCCCCCACCATGAAGGTGCAGGACATATGGGCTGCTACGGAGACGCACCAAGCTGGTCAGGATGAGCTTGCGCCAGGTGCTCCCTCGCGAGGCCACCGAGAAGACCTGCACCCGGCTGGCATGCGGCTGCAGACACCTAATTGCTGCGCTGAAGAAGGACTGCAGCCGGCACCGCCGAGGACCAGGAGCGCCTCCTGATTCCCAGAATTCGAGACGAGTGCGTTCAGACGACGTCGCCGCCAGATAGCCGGTCATCACTCCGACTCCACCTGCGGACCCTGGCCCAGGGCCGATGACGGATGCGTTGATCATGAGGTTCCCTTATGCGCCGCTTCCTTGACTGCCCAAGGAGGTACGCGCCGGTTCATTTCCTGAGGGTCTCTGGTTGACTGCGAATCACCGGTTCGCGCCGCCCGACGTCCGCTGCGCGGCTCTGCGGTCAGCGCCAGGCACAGTCCTGCCACTGCGAACGGCAGCCCGTACATCGGCGGCGACAGGAAGACCGGCGCGACGACCGACTCGATCAGCAGCTGGGCGAACCAGGCCACAGTCACCGCCCCGATCCACTTGCTGTGCCCATCCGAGGCCGAGCGCATCATCCGCCAGCCGGGGACGATGAACATGATCAGCGCTCCCAGATAGCACAGGGCGCCCAGGATCCCGGTCTCGGCCAGCGGGGCCGGCCAGAAGGTGTCCGAGAGGAAGCCACCCATATCGCCCTGCCCCAGACCCCAGATCCGCTCGTAGCCCAGATCCGTGTAGATCGGGCTGTAGTTCTCGGAGGCGGTGAAGGAGCCGAAGCGGCCCAGTCCCACCCCGAGGGGGAATGCGCCGACAGCCAGCAGGAATCCGTCGATCGTCATCCGGATGCGAGCGACTTGGTCCCAGTCGGTCAGGTACTCGGTGAGGGTCCCGTCGACGACGGCTGCAAGGGGCTCCCGCAGGAGAACGAGGCCCACAGGTAGGAGGATCACCGCGCTCGTCACGAACAGGGCGCGGGGAAGGGGCAGTGCGGCACGGACGCCCAGGGCCACGGCGATCCCCGCGACGATCGACTTGCGGCGGAAGGCCGCCACACAGGCCAGGCCGGTGGCGATCAGCAGGACGAAGGTGAGAGGAGTCCTGCGCACCAGCAGTCGGTAGAGGTAGATGGCCAGGAACGCCAAGGCCATGGTGGTGCCCAGCCCGACCGGGTGGTCGAAGGGCCCGGTGAGGCTTGTGAACCCCCCGCGCTCGCTGGCCACCTCCGTCCTGCTCACCAAGTCGTTCCACGGGCCCGGAGCCGCGGCGTTGAGCGCGCAGGTGAACAGGATCACCACGATCACCGCAGCGCCGGCTCTGGCGATGCGAGGCAGATCTGCACGACGCCAGTCCAGCTGAGCCACCGCGAAGCCCAGCGCCGGCCCCTTGAGGTACAGCAGGGTCCCCATGAGCGTGATGGACGAGGGCACGGCATGCACCACGCTGCTGATCAGGCCGAAGAGGATGAAGGCGAGCAGGAACCACACCGCGGCGAAGAAGCGCAGCGCATGATGATCGATCAGACGCCGAGCGCAGGCCACGCCCACGGCCAGCACGACGGCGAGCTCATCGCCGTAGTTGAGGATCGAGATGCCGCCCACCGTGCCCACGGTCTGGGAGATCATCGAGTAGACGACGGCAGCCCCGATGGTGGCCTTGGGATGCGCCAGGCAGAGCTTGACCGCCCAGGCGACGCCGACCAGCAGGACCACGCCGAGGGCACCCCACGACAGGGCTGAGACTGCAGTCTGCATGTGTGCTCCTCCCCGGGACGGTCCCCGTGCCGTCGAATGCAGAGCGTCGACGCTCCGGATCCCCCGATCCGGTGCCGAGCACCTGCCGCTGCGCCCGACCGCTCCCCAGCGGCGGCACGCATCACGACATGATGGCACGACGTCACGTGCCTCCGGGCAGATGTTCGTTCATGAAGGCTGTTTGTCCACTCAACTGCACGGTTCATGGCCGTATACAGCATGTGCGTCAGATCGGTGACACTACTCTGGGAGACCGGACGGGAGCCTTCGCAGCACTGCAGCACCGTCCGCCTCGCTCTGGGGAGAGCGAAAGATTCGAATTCAGGGGGAGCAGCAGAATCATGCAGACCAGCAGGCGCACCGAGACCCGGTCCCGCAATCAGGGCGGCGATCCCATGGTCAGAGACGTGTCCGCCGAGCATCTCGGGACGGCGCTGCGGCGGCGCTGGTGGGCCCCGCTCGTGGGCCTGATCCTGGGTCTCGGCATCGCGCTCGGGCTCGCGGCATCGGAGCCTCCGCAGTACGAGTCGGTCACGACCATGATGGTCCACGCCGGGGCGGACGATGACACCGCCGCCGAGCGCCTGGCCGCCGAGGAGCTGGCGATCTCCCGCACCACGACCTACGAGGCCCTGGGAGAGTCCCTGGTGGTCGCCGAGGAGGCCAAGAGCGATCTCGACACCGACGAGTCGGCCTCGGAGCTGCTCGACGGCATCACTGTGACGGCCACACCGGCCACCACGGGCGTGGAGATCACGGCCGTGGGCGAGTCGCCGGAGGAGGCGAGCGCCCTGGCGGAGGCCTGGCGCGACGCCCTCACCTCAGTGGTGGCGACCAGCGCCGAGGACGCGCAGGTCAGCATCGAACCGGCGGGCAGCCCCACGACTCCCGTGGATCCGTCGGGCCTGAGCATGACCATGATCGGAGTCATGGGTGCTGCCGTCGGCCTCCTGCTCGGCATCATCGCCGCAGTCGCGACCACGCGCCCGCGCACCGAGCTGCGCTGACCGACGGCAGGTCGGGCCTGCCGTCGGGCTCAGGCCCAGGTCCCGCTGACTCCGGCGATGTTCTGGTCGACGATCCGATCCTTGCCGTTCGGCGGGATCTCCAGGTGCTCCACCAGCTCGAAGCCCAGCTCCACCTGACCGGCCGTGCGTCGGCACATCGCCTGGTAGAACTCCTCGAGCTCCTCCGGGGCGGCATCAGCCGTGGGCTCGACCCGCAGCGTGACGCGGCCGGGCACGTCCTGCCGGAAGCGGAAGCGGCGGATGCACAGGAACTGATGCCCGTGCACGTTCAGTGACGTGGTGGGGAACAGCGAGCCGTCTGCGCGTACCAGGCCCTCTCGGCCGCGCCGTGAGGAGATCGCTCGGAACGTGGGCTGACCCCAGGCATCCGTGCCCACGCGCTCGGCGGAATCTCCCGTGTCATAGCGCAGGAACGGCTGGCCCTTGATCATCAGGCTGGTGGTCACGAGCCGGCCGCGCTGCCCCACCTCCACGGGCAGGCCGTCCTCTCCGAGCAGCTCCGTGATGCCGTACAGGGGTTCGGCATGGAAGGTTCCGTCCGGATCCATCGAGGCGAAGCAGGTCCGCTCGCTCAGACCGTAGAAGTTGGAGATCCCCGCATTCGGGAACACCCGCTCGAAGGTCTGCTGCTGGCCGGGCGTGAACTCCTCCGAGACGGCCAGGACGCCGCGGATCTGATGACGCCATTCGTCGTCGGGCAGCTGCTCCTCGACCAGCTTGGCCATGTAGCTCAGGGCCGACGGATAGCCGTGCAGGTAGCGGATCCCGCGATCGCGCACCCAGCCCCACTGCTCCTGGATGCGTTCGGGGGCCAGCGCCTGGACCCGCAGCACCAGCTCGCCGGTCGCGCGCTGCAGGTAGTGATCCGCCCCACCAGGCAGATCGGCCGCCCCTCGCAGGAACAGCCGCCAGTCGTCGAGCTCATAGCCCGTGGCCCGGTGCCAGGCATCGAAGACGTAGGCCCACTCAGCGGCCCCGCGCTGCCGGTCCAGGTGGAACAGGATGGGATCGCCCGAGGTGCCGGAGGTGGCGGTCATCTGGACGCCGCTCTCCGGGACCGTGAGCATGCGCAGGGAGTTCTGCGACAGCTGCTCGCGGGTCAGGATCGGCAAGCGGGAAAGCCGTTCGAAGGCGCCGACGCCGCGCTCGCGCAGTGCCTCGTATCCGGGCTCGGAGCCGTAATAATCGGTCTCGGCTGCTTGATCGAGCAGCTGCTCGAGCCGTCGTCCGCGCTCCTGGGCCGCCCAGGACGGCACCGTGCGAGCCTTGCGCAGCTCCCTCAGCGTCCGCTGGAACACCGGCCCATAGCGCAGCGACGGCGGAATGGCTCGGACGAGGGGGCCCACTCTCTCCCGCTGGTCCGCCGGAAGGTGGGCGACCTTCTCACGAAACGATCTCAAGCTCTCCCCTTCGGATGTGGTCGCGCCGGGGGTCATCGGATCAGCTGCCCAGAGGCGCGCACCTCTGATGCGAGGTTACGTGTTCGTCCGCAAATTCTCCATGCGATTGCAGGATCATGCCCAGGTGGTCGCCGCCCCCGGAATCTGCTGATCCACCAGACGCTCCTTGCCGTTGGCCGGGACCTCCAGACGGTCCACCACCTCCAGCTCGAGGGTGATGCGATCCCCGATGACCGCCGCCATCGCTCTGTGGAGCTCCTGGATCTGCGCATCGGTGGCTCCGGTGACCGGCTCCACGAGGAACGTGGCCTTGCCCGGTTCGTGCTGTCGGAACCCGAACTTCCGAGCTGCGAGCACCTCCATGGTGTGCATTCCGAAGATCGCGGCGGGCAGGAAGCTGCCGTCATTGCGGATCAGCCCCTCCCGCCTGCGTCGAGAGCGGATCTCGCGGAAGATCGGCTGGCCCCAAGGATCTGTCCCGGTCCGCAGCGCCGAGTCACCCGTGTCGTAGCGCAGGAAGGGCTGTCCGGTCAGCCGCAGACCGGTGGCGATGATCCGGCCTCGCGCACCGACCTCGACGGCCTGGCCCTGCTCGTCGACCAGCTCGACGACCCCGTAGAGGGGCTCGGGGTGGAAATCGCCGTCGTCGTCCATGACGGCGAAGGCCGTGCGCTCGCTCAGCCCGTAGAAGTTGGCCACGCGCGCCTGCGGGAAGACGCGGTGCAGGATCTCCAGCTGGGCCTCTGTGAGCTCCTCCGAGACGGCGAGGATCCCCCGGATCCTGTGCCGCCAGTCATCGTCCGGCAGCTCGGTCTCCACCAGGCGCGCCAGGTACGCGATGGCCGATGGCAAGCCGTGCAGGTACTGGATCCCTCGCTGAGAGGCCAGCTGCCAGTGCTCCCTGATGAGCTCGGGACGCAGCGCCTGGACGCGCAGCACGACCTCCCCCGTGGAGCCCTGGACGAACCAGTCCGCACCGCCGGGAAGCTCGGCTCCGCGCAGCCGCAGACGCCAGTCGTCGGCCTGATAGCCGGTCCTCCGCGCCCAAGCGCTCAGGACGTAGGCCCATTCGCTCGCGCCCCGGCTGCGGTCGAGCCAGAACACGATGGGCTCCCCCGAGGTCCCGGAGGTCGCGACCCGCTCGAGCTGGGCCTCGGGCACCGTGAGCATCCCGCTGCTGTGCTCCGTCACCGCCTCCCGCGGGAGGATGGGCAGGCGGCTCAGCCGCTCCATCGGCGGCATCGTCGTCTCGTGCAGCGCCTCGTACCCCGCAGCTGAGCCGTAGTAGTCCGTTCCAGCCGCGGCATCCAGCAGCGACTGCAGCCGTCGATCTCGCTCTTCACGCCCCCATGACGGGACCGTCCACGCCTTCCGGATCTCCCGCTGGGTCTGTCGGAACACGGGCCCGAACCTGACCCCTGCAGGCACATGCCGGGCGAATCCGGCGATCCGCTCCCGCTGCTCGGGCGGAAGGTGGGCGATGGTCTCGCGCAATGACATAGCTGCTCCCCTCTGCAATGACCGATCGGGGCGCCGCTGGGCAGCGGCGCCCCGATCGGCCCGTCATCTCATCGTCGGCATTCGATTATCCATGCCTCGAGCAGGCATCCGCCGATCGCGCTCCTCAGCCAATCAGCTCGTCCCGCAGCCGGTGCATGTCGGCGAACCGGTTGCCGAAGCGGTGCAGCGTGATGGACACGGCCTGCTCGTGGAGCATCTCCTGGATCTCCACGCGGGAGGCGCCGACGATCGGGTGCATCATGACCGCCACGTCCGGGGTGGCCCCCAGATCGACCACCAGGTCCGCATCGGTGCCGACGACCTTGATGCGCGCGCCCACGCCGAGCTCGAGCACCTCGGGATCGGAGTCCTCCGAGGCCCGGCCGCCGAAGGGCAGGCGATCGCGCAGCTTCTGCACCGCGGAGCGCTGCTCCTCCGGCTCGGACATCGCGCGGTAGGCAGTGCGGGCGCCGAGCAGGCGCCGGGCCTTGGCCTGGACGCGGAACCGCTCGTCGTCGACGGCGGGCAGCACCTGGGTGAACAGGGCGCGGGCCGCCCGCGGCAGGGCCTCCATGACGGCAGGCGCGGCCGAGAGCGTGACCTCCGAGCCGGAGCGAGCGGCGGCCAGACCCACGCGGATCACGTCGGTGACCGGGGCATCCTCCGCAGCGCGCACCACGATGTCGCGGGCGCGGTAGCGGAAGATGTTGGCCTCGCTGACCAGGCCCGTGGGGTCCTTGGCCACGCCGAACTCGGACTCCCAGGCCCGCTGGTCGGCGGCGGCGCAGGCTCGCAGCCAGGCCAGATCCTCCGCGGGCAGCGCCTCGATCACGTCGGCGTCGCCCAGGACGTCGCGCACCGCGGGCAGCAGCCCCGGCTGGACCCCCACGGAGTTGCCTGCGCGGAAGGCGCCCTTGGTCCAGTGGCCCATCTGCGTGAGGTAGTTCGGACCGCCGGCCTTGGCACCCAGGCCCACCGACGACTTCTTCCAGCCGCCGAAGGGCTGGCGCTGCACGATCGCGCCGGTGATGCCGCGGTTGACGTAGAGGTTGCCGGCCTCCACGCGCTCCAGCCAGGAGCCGACCTCCTGCACGTCCAGGGAGTGGATGCCGGCGGTCAGACCGTACTCCACGGCGTTCTGCCACTCCATCGCCTGGTCCAGGTCCTTGGCGTGCATCAGCCCGAGCACGGGGCCGAAGACCTCGGTCTCGTGGAAGAAGGAGCCGGGCTTCACACCCGTCTTGATGCCCGGGCGCCACAGGCGGCCGGAGTCGTCGAGCTGCTTGGGCTGGAGCAGCCACTCCTCACCCTCGTCCAGCTGGGTGAGAGCGCGCTTGAGCTTGTCGCCCGGCTGCTCGACCGTGGGGCCCACGATGGCCTGCAGGTTCTCCGGCCAGTCCACGACCATGGACGACGCCGCGTCCAGCAGCTGCTTCTCGTAGCGCTGCGAGGTGGCCACCGAGCCGACCATGATGCCCAGCGAGGCCGCCGAGCACTTCTGCCCGGCGTGGCCGAACGCGCTGGTGACCAGATCCCACACGGCCTGATCGCGGTCCGCTGCCGGAGTGATGATCAGGGCGTTCTTGCCCGACGTCTCGCCGATCACCGGACGGCCGCTGCGCCAGCCGCCGAACAGCTCGGCGGTCTCGTAGGCGCCCGTCAGCACGATGCGGTCCACGCCCGGGTGGCTCACCAGCGCCTTGCCGGTGTCGCCCTCGACGGCGTCCACGAGCTGCAGGACGTCGCGCGGGACGCCCGCCTCCCACAGCGCCTCCATCAGCGCGGCGGAGCAGCGCACGGTCTGCGGCGACGGCTTGTGGATGACGGCGGCGCCGGCGGCCAGGGGGGCGACGGTCGAGCCGGTGGGGATGGCCAGCGGGAAGTTCCACGGCGGGGTGACCAGGTCCAGGACATCGGGCTCGAACTCGGCGCCGTCGACCTGCTCCAGCTCCTCGGCATGGCGGGCGTACCAGCGGCAGAAGTCGATGGCCTCGGAGACCTCGGCGTCCGACTGGGTGAAGGCCTTGCCGGTCTCGGCAGCGGCCACTGCCATGAGGTGCCCGCGGCGCTCGGCCAGCTTGTCGGCAGCGAGGTTGAGGATCTCCGCGCGCTCCCGGGCCCCGCGCTCGCGCCAGCCCTTGGCAGCATTGCGACCGGTCTCCACGATCTCGGCGACGTCGTCGAGCTCGAGCGAGTCCGGGGTGGCCAGACCCTGGTACCAGGACCGGTCCGTGATCAGATCCCGCAGCTCGAGCGCCCACTTCTGGTTGGCCGGGATCGAGATGTCGGTGTCCGGCTCGTTGCGGAAGGGCTCGTCGAGCGGCTGATGGCCCTGGTAGCCGCTCTGGCGCCCGGCGGCCTCCTGCGTGCGGTCCTGCACGCGGTGCGGGCCCGGGGCCCGCTCCCCGTCCAGGACCATGCCCTCCTCGAGCAGCTGCTCGACGGCGGCGCGGAAGCGGCCCTCCTCGCGGCGGAAGATCTCGTTGCCGGGCTCGATCTCGAAGATCCCCGACATGAAGTTCTCGGACTCGGCATTCTCCTCGAGGCGGCGCACCAGGTAGGCCACGGCGACGTCGAACTCCTCCGGGGCCACGGCGGGGACGTAGTAGAGCACTCCCCCGACGTCCTCGGACACGGCGATCGACTGCTCGGCGGCCATGCCCTGCAGCATCTCGAACTCGATGCGCTCGGAGACCCCGCGCTGCTCGGCGAGCAGCTTGGCGAAGGCGATGTCGAAGATGTTGTGCCCCGCCACGCCCATGCGCATCCCGCGCAGGTGCTCGGGGTCCATGGCCCAGGCCAGGACCCGCTTGTAGTTGGCGTCCGTGGCCTGCTTGGTCGGCATGACAGCCAGCGGCCAGTCGTGCATCTCGGCGTCCACGCGCTCCATGGGCAGGTTGGCGCCCTTGACCAGGCGGACCTTGATCTGCGCGCCGCCCTCGGCCACGCGCCGCTCGCCCCACTCGGACAGGTGCTGCACCGCGCCCAGGGCATCGGGCAGGTAGGCCTGCACGACGATGCCCGCCTCCAGGCTCTTCAGCTCGGGGCGCGAGAGCAGCGTCGTGAAGACCTGGGTGGTCAGGTGCAGGTCCGAGTAGACCTCCATGTCCAGGTTGATGAACTTGGTCCCGGCCGGGGCATCGGCGGCCTTGCGGTACAGCGGCAGCAGGCGCTCGACCACGCGCTCGACGGTCTCGTCGAAGCCCCAGTGCGAGAGCTGCGGGACCACGGAGGAGACCTTGATCGACGCGTAGTCGACGTCGTCGCGGGCCAGGATGCGGTCGACCTCGTCCAGGTGCTTATCGGCCTCGGCGAGGCCCAGGACCTCCTCGCCGAGCGGGTTGATGTTCAGCGAGTCGCCGCGCTGCGTGATGTGCTCGACGGCCTTGCCGAACGGGCCCGGTCGGGAGTCGACCACCAGGTGACCGACCATCTGGCGAAGGCGGCCGCGGGCGATCGGGATGACGACGGCCGGAGCCAGGTGGCTCATGTAGCTGCCGGAGACGATCTGCGAGCGATCCAGCGCGGACAGGGATTTGGGGGCGATGCTCGCGATGCGCTGCAGGGCGCGAGCGGCGGCGACGCTGTCCTCGGTGCGGATGACGCGATCGACGAAGCCGACGGTGAAGTCCAGGCCGCGGGGGTCCTGCAGGATGGCGGAGAGGCGGTCGGCGGCGTCCGAGTCCGCGACTCCCTCTTCGGAGAGCTGCTGGGCCCTGCGGATCCAGGTGGTGGCCTGCTCGACCGCCGGATCGACCAGGCCGGCCAGATCGGCGAGCTCGGCGGGACCAGCAGGGAGGTTGTCAGTGGGAGGAGTGACCATGAGGCGATTCGCTTTCAGGCACGTACTGCGGGGATGACCGTGGCACTCCCACGGTCATCGGCCTCGAGTCAGGGTTCGCACGTGGGGATCTTCGCTGCTGGGCCGATTCGGCCATCCTAGGAGACGCACCCCACACTGCGCACACCATGCGTCTGCTGATGAATCTGCCCCGCCAGACGCCTCAGCGGCCCCGGAAGGCCCAGGGTGCGATCCGGCGCAGCACGCGACCGACCCGGCTGCTCAGGGAGTGCTCCTTGATCCGCTGCTCGGCCTCCTGGGTCAGCTCCCGCTGCGCCTGCACGGCCTCCAGGAGCTGACGGTTCTGCTCGAGCATCTGCTGCTGGCCCTCCTGCATCTGCTCGAGCCGCTCGCGCAGATCCTGGATCTCCCGCGCCATCCACAGCGGCAGGCCGATCCCGTTCTGATCGGTCCATTCGCGCAGGTGCCGCTCGCGCACCGCAAGATCGTGCTTCTCGTGCAGGGCCTTGCCCGCGAACATCGAGTTGCCGTCCGCGCCGAGCGCGCTGGGGCGCTGATGCCAGAACGCCAGGGGCCGGCCCGGCAGGAAGCCGATCGTCGCGCTCGAGGCGACGCGCAGATTGAACTCCCAGTCCCCGACGGCCGGCAGGGACTCGTCGAAGCCCCCCACGAGCCCGTGCAGGCTGCGACGGTAGAGGAAGCAGATCGGCACGCCCCGGTTGATGCTCAGCAGCTCGCTGAGGGTGATCGCGCTCTGCTCGGCCCAGAACAGGGCGCGCCCGGTCTCGCGCACGCTCTTCTGGCCGTCATGGTCGTCGATCTGCTCGTAGACGATCTCCGTGCGGGCCATGACCCCGGCATCTGTGCACGACGGCCGCTCCAGGAAGGCGACGGTGCGCTGGAGGAACTGGGGGTCCCAGGTGTCGTCGTCGTCGTGGATCACCACGAACTCGCTGTCCGAGGCGGCCACCCCGCGGTTGGAGGCGGCCTCCATGCCGACGCTGCGGCGGTGCGAGAGGATCCGGCAGCGTCCGCGGAAACGCTGCTCCCGGGCGTCGACGAGGCGCTGCACGGGCTCGGGATCGCCGCCGTCGTTGACGATGACCAGCCGCCAGTCGGCCAGGGTCTGGGCCAGGACGTCGTCCAGGGCGCGCTCGAGCAGCAGCGGGCGGTCCTTGGTGCGCATGATGATCGCCACGGAGGCCGCCGAGCCCTCCGCGACCGGCGCCTGCGGATCCGTCCAGTCGCGGCGCAGCGCACGGGAGAACTCGGTGCCTGCCCCTGCCGCCGGGACCTCCGGAACCTCCGCCGGGCCGGGCAGCGCCCCGGACAGCCCCACCAGGACCCCGTCCCACCAGGCCGCGGCCGTCTCGCGCACAGCGGCCCGACGCGCCAGCAGATCGCTCCAGAACTCCCGGTGGCCCTCCACCGCCTCCTGGGTCCAGCGCTGCGCGGCCTGATGCGTGTCCCACGCTGCATCGCGCGGGGTGATCAGCGCCGCCAGCGGGACCACCTGCCCGGAGATGCCCCAGGTGCGCAGGGCGCCCTCCATGCGCACCTGGGAGTAGCGGTCCACGGCGATCGGCAGGACGGTCGCACCTCCGGCCAGGCCGAAGACCAGCGGGTGATAGCGCGAGCTCACCACGTAGTCGGCGCTCAGGGTGCGCCGCAGGCTGTCCTCGGCGTCCTCAATCGGACGGTGGGCGGCCACATGGCGCATCCGGGCGGCCACGAGCCGGTGGAAGGCCTCGTCGCCGTCGTGCTCGCCCGGACGGGCCAGGTGCGGCACGAGCTCCACGGCCCCGCCGGTGCGCTCGACCAGCGCGTCCAGCACGACCGCGTAGACCTCAGCGGCCTCATGCTCCTCGAACGGGCCGGCGCCGGGGGCGAAGGTCGCCACGATCCGCGGGGCGGTGGGATCCGACGGCGCCTGGGCCTCGACGTCCTCCGCAGCAGCGCCCGCGGCCGGGCTGCCCGACGGGGAGGCCTCAGCTGATGGCGCCTCCGCGAGAGGCTGCGCCGCGGCCGTGGAGCCGCCGGGCGCCGCAGCCTCGCTCTGCGGGGTGTTCCAGGGGGCGGAGAGCACCTCGAGCGCCCAGCCCACCGAGTCGTCGGGGCACGCGCGCAACCCCGGATGCCCGGGGCACAGCTGCTGCGCCAGCGCCAGGGAGTCCGGGTCGCGCAGGCCCACGAGCACCGCGGTCTCGAGCATCTTGGCCAGCACGGGGCGGTCCTGCTCGCTGAGCTCGGGGCCCAGGGTCTGCCCGCTGATGACCACGGGAAGCCCCAGGCTGCGAGCGATCTCGACCACGGCGGCGCGCTCGCTGAGCAGCCAGCCGTAGCGGGAGTTCATGTTGCCGCCGCCGCCGATCAGCAGCGCGTCCACGCCGCGCAGCGCCTCGATCAGCGCGAAGACCTCGTCCTCCGGCGGCAGGGCGTCGGTGCGGCCGTCGAGCACCTCGCGGATCTCCCCGAGGTAGCGCGCGCGATCCTCCGGGGGCCAGGGGAAGCGCAGGGTGGGCACCGGCACGATCGACTCGAACCGAGCCGCGGTGTGCTGCGGATCCCGGGTGAGCATCACGGGCTCCTGGATCCCGCGAGCGCGCAGGGCGGCGACGGCGGCGTGGCCCATGGCCTCGTCGCCCACGTGGTAGTCGATCTGTCCGACGTCGACGAGGAGTGCTGCCTGCATGGCGATGATCCTCCCACAGCCGCCTCGGGCGCTGCCGGGCGGCAGCGGCGAGCGCCCGGAGGGCTCAGCCTCCCCGCGTGAGGTCCTGGCCGTCGGCGGTCTCGGGATCCTCCTCGGGGTCGTCGTGCAGCACGGGCGCGGGGCGGCGCCCCTCGGCCTCGTCGAGTGCGGCCAGCGCTTCGATGAGGCTGAGGTGGGAGCTCACGTGCGGCATGTTGCCGAGCATCCGGCCCCCGTGGTCGGGATCGCCGTCGTAGGCGGTCGAGAGCAGCCCCAGATCGGTCGCCCGGCGCAGGACGCCGGCGAGCGTGCGTCGGGCCTCGTCGAGCTGGGAGCTGCGCGCCTGGTAGGCCGCCAGCCACAGCGTCACGCCGAAATGCGGGCTGTCCGGGCCCTCGAAGCCGTCCTGGCCGATCTGCGACTCGAAGTCGGCGGGATCGGAGCCCGGCGGCACGGACACGTTCTGGTAGCGGCGCAGCAGCCCGGACTCGGTGCCGAGCTCCTCGACGATGCGCTGGGCGGTGCGCACCATCCGCTCGTCCTCCCAGTCCACGAAGCCCAGGGAGGGCAGCTGCAGCAGCGAGGCGTCGACGCTCTGGGCGCCGTAGCGCTGCACGAACGTCCCCACGGCGGGGTCGTAGCCCGAGGTCCAGATCTCGAGCGCGAGCTGATCGCGGTGGGTCTCCCAGAGCTGCAGGTCGCCGTCGAGCCCGTGCGTGCGCACGGCCTCCACACCGGCCTGCAGCGCCGCCCACATCATGACCCGCGAGTGCGTGTGGAACTCCCGGTCCCCGCGCATCTCCCAGATGCCCTGGTCCGGCTCCTCGTACGACGCCACGACGTGGCCCAGCAGCGCCTTCTGGATCGGCCAGGACAGCTGATCCTCCTCCAGCCCGCGGCGGCGCAGCCGCTCGAAGGCCACGAGCAGGTAGCCCGCGGTGTCCGACTGCAGCTTCCCGGAGCTCGAGTTGCCCACGCGCACCGGGCGCGAGCGCTCGTAGCCCGGCAGGTCCACCGTGTGCTCGGAGGTCTCCCGCTCGCTGCCCACGCCGTACACGCTCTGGATGTCCTCGGCCGGCCCGGCCACGGAGCGCAGCATCCAGTTGCGCAGCTGCAGGGCCTCGCGGTCGTGGCCGTGCTCGAGCATGACCTGCAGCGCCTGGGCGGCATCGCGCAGCCACGAGTAGCGGGCATCCCAGTTGCGCTCGCCGCCGATCTGCTCCGGCAGCGACATCGACGGCGCCGCCACCAGACCGCCGCTGCGCTGGTGCATGAGCGAGCGCACGACCAGCAGGGACCGGCGCACGGCCTCCTCGCGCTCCTCGAGGCTCAGCAGGGGATCGGGGCCGTCCTCCTCGGCGGCGGCTCCGCCGTAGGTGGGCGAGCCGTCGCCGCCGTCGCTCGGCTCGACCTTCCCCTCTGTCCGCTGCGTGTTCTCCCACTGCTCGTCCCATTCGCGCCAGGTGTCCAGGGCGGTGCGCAGCTCGTCGCCGGCATCGACGGGCGGCGGCGGGGTGCGGTGCGACTCGAAGTGCGTCAGCACCAGGTCCCGGGTCTGACCGGCCGAGACGGTGAAGCGCGAGACGTGGCGCGGGCCGTTGTCGTCATCGATGCGCTCGGCGGGGACCTCGCTGCGCAGGACCATGGCATCGGCACCGGCCAGGGCGATCAGCTCCTCGTCGCCGATCTCCCCGGTCTCGGGGTCCTCCAGGCCAGCGAAGTGCGAGATCCAGGGGGTGATGCGCCCGTAGTCGAAGCGCAGGCGCAGGTCCTGGACCATCTCCACGTCCCCGGTCAGGCCCTCGATCCGCCGGACGACGTTCAGCTGGGTGCCCAGCGGCATGAAGTCGGTGACGCGCACCGAGCCGGTGTCCGTGATCCACACGGTGTGCAGCACGAAGGTGTGCTCGGCGTAGAAGCGATCGCCCACGCGGCACTGATCGCGCCACTGCTCCTCGGGCAGATCGCGGCCGTCGTCGTCCACGGTGGCGGCCGGCGCCAGCAGCCAGCGGCCGTGGTCGGCATCGCCCAGGATCGCTCCGAAGACCGACGGGGAGTCGTAGCGAGGCACGCACATCCAGTCGATCGAGCCGCGCCGCGAGATCAGCGGCCCGGTCTGCATGTCGGAGAGCAGCGCGTAGTCCTCGAGGGGGGAAGCCATGGCACCAATCTGACATATCCGAGCCCGCTTCGAGCACTCGGCCCGGGTGGAAGGCGCGCGGGGCGGCGGGCTCGACGATCTCCCGGTCATCGAGCAGCCGCCCCGCGGCCCCGCCCGCCCGTCAGGACGCGCGGGCACTCCCCCCGCCCGCGGGCCTCGGTCTCCCGGCCTCGGCCCGCGGCCCGGCCGCCCTTGCCCGGGGCGACCGCTCTCCGCCCGGCGGATGCGGGCGGAGGCCTGTCCGTCGCCGGCCCTTCAGGAACCGACGACGAGTCGTGCACCGCGCCTGCGACGCGCAGGGCGCCGCGGCAGCGGAAGTCTGTGCGCGGATCAGTCCAGTCGCTGCGCGGAGGACCTGCGCAGCAGCGCCAGTCCCCCCACGAAGGACCCGGTGGCCAGCAGCGCCAGCACGAGCCGCTGGGCATCGCGACCGGAGGACACCTGCGGCTGCGAGCCGGAGGCGGCCAGCCCGCTCTCGGAGGCCGGCACCGCAGCGACCGTCTCCGACTCGGGCACCTGCTGACGGGCCACGGAGATGTCGATGCCGTCCATCGACCCGACAGCGCGCAGCGCCTCGGCGCCGGCCAGGTCAGGGCTGTCGCCGTACCAGGTGCTCAGGGCCTCGTCCTCGCGGCCGGGCTCCCAGACGGTCACCTCGAGCAGCACGGGCGCCCCGGGCCGGGCGGCTCCCTGCAGGAGATAGCGGCCCTCGGAATCGGCCTGCACCGAGCCGAGCGGTTCGCGCCGGCCGTCGAGGCCCGGGGCGAAGGCCTCGACCCGCGCCGTCTCCCGGTCGCTGAGCCCGTCGACGATCCCGGAGATCTCGAGGGGAAGGGTCAGGGACTCCTGCGCGGATGCCGTCTCGACGGCCGCCGGCGGGGCCTGGTCCTGCGCCAGGGCGGGAGCCGCAGCACCCACCAGCAGCAGCGGGACGGTCGCGGCGATGATCTCAGCGGAGCGTCGAACGGACATCATGTCCTCCTCGGTTCGTGTGCTAATGCAATCTTTGCATAGGCACATCACGAACGCAAACTTCTGCTGCTGTCGTCGCCGAGAAAGCCTCGAGGCCGCACCTGCGCCGCCCATCCGACCGGAGGGGAAGCTCAGGTGCGGCCTCGATGGACGCGCCGCGGGATCAGCTCACTGCTCAGGGTGGACGCGCTGACCGAACTGGGGGCCGCCGTCGTCATCTCCCGGCTTCTTCCCGGAGTCCTTCTGCGCCTCGCGCTGCTCGCGGGTGGCCCGGCGCTGGGCGTAGAGCTTGGCGGAGGAGCGGTTGACGCCGGTTCCCTCGCCCAGGGAGGGGTCGTTGGGCTTCTCGATCATCATGAGGGTCGCGCACACCACCACGGAGGCGATGAATGCGATCCCGCCGATGATCAGCCCGAGGTCCAGCCGCAGGCCCCCCTCGGTCCCGCCCGCGCCCACGACCGAGGCGATGCCGAACGCCACGAGCCCCAGGACCGCGGACACCGCCAGGGGTGCCTTCACATCCGGGGTGCGGCGCTTGGACCGTCGGTTGTCTCCAGCCACGGGGCTGTCCTCCTGAAGTCGTCGTCATGCGGGCTCGAGAGCCAGTGCTGCGCCCTGCGCCGAAGGCGGGCCGTCGAGCGGATGCGAGCCCCCGTGCGAGCGTCACTCGGACACCCAGGCGCGCCGGAGGCACACCGTTCCAGTCTACTCCGCGCCGCGCGGGTCCGGATCGGCGGGGACCCCGCCGGAGCGGGACTCATGGCGCAGGGTGAGACCGGCGAGCAGCAGCAGGACCCCCGAGATGATCGCAGCGCCTCCCACGACACCCAGGATCGCGTGCGGCCCCAGCCCGGCCACGAGCAGCACGCCGATCGCGGCCGCGGCGGTGACGAGACCCACGATCTGCCAGTCCTTGGCCAGGGGATGCAGGCCGCGGCGCGACGTGCCCAGCCAGCCCTCCGGCAGGCCGACCAGGAACAGCACGACGGAGGCCACCAGCGCCAGCATCTCGGCGGTGGACGGGATCATCACCACGGCGATGCCTCCCAGGACCCACATGATCCCGGTCGAGCGCGGCACGGTGGCCAGTCCGCCCAGATCCAGGCTCTCGTGGTCACGGGAGCGCAGATCGCCCCACAGCACGCAGGCGCCCACGGCGGCCATCCAGAGCCCGAGCAGCCAGATGCTGAAGCCCAGGCTCGGGTCCGTCACGAAGATCGTGCAGGCGGCGAAGGCCAGCGTCAGCAGGGCGCGCACCAGGGTGGGCGCGACCAGACCGCGCAGGGCTGCTGGTTCGTAGGACACGGGCATCAGCTTCCGGGGACGACAGCGGCGGGGCATCCGCAACGGGATGCCCCGTCACTGTAGTGCGAGGTCCTGACGGCGCAGCCGCTGAGTCGGCTCAGGCGTCGAAGCGAGCGCCGCGGGGATTCGGCTCCAGCACCAAGAAGTACAGGAGGATGAACCCGCCGACCATCGGCACGAAGGAGATGAAGTACCACCAGCCGGAGCGATCAGTGTCGTGCAGGCGGCGGACGGTGGCCGCCAGCGTCGGGAGGAACGTGGCGAGCCCGAAGAGTGCGAGCAGGCTGTAGAGCAGCATCGCCACCACCGCTCCCCCTGCACCCACCCCCGCCGCGGTATCGCTGCCGGTGGAGGCGCCCGCCGCGGAGGCGATCAGAATGATGATGATCAGGACCATCACGACCATGCTCAGGGCGAACAGCACCAGCGCGGGCCACCAGTACTGGGAGCGCGAGGCTCGCCCGGAGAACTGCACGTACTTCCGGAAGTAGTCCTTCACCGCCTCGGCGAGGCCCATGGGCTGGCCGGGCTGGGTGCCCTGAGGCAGCTGGACCCCTCCGCCGTACCCGGGCTGCTGCTGGTACGGGGACGAGTGCTGGGGCTGGTACTGGTACTGGGGCGTGCTCATGAGGGCCTTTCGCCGAGCTGAGGTCACGGTGGGGGCACCGACCCGGAGCCGGCAGACCGTATCCGCAGGAAACTGATGCGAGGACATCCTTACTCAGCAAGCGTGGAATTTGCAATCGACACACTTGGATGCGTCGCGGATGACGTCTCGGCAGTCGCAGGCAGGCCCCCCGAATCTCCCGCACACGAAGGACCCCGGGGCTCGGAGCCGATCGGCTCCGAGCCCCGGGGATCCGCCCGAGAGGCTGAGGACTCAGCTCTTGTCAGCCTGCGCCCGGTTCGGCACGACCATCACGGGGCACACGGCGTCGACCAGCACGGCCTGGGAGACCGAGCCCAGGACCAGTCCGCGGAAGCCGCCGCGGCCGCGCGTGCCCATCACCACGAGGTCCGCGGAGGCGGAGGCCTGCACGAGGGCGTCGGCGGGGCGGCCCGAGAGGATGTGGATGCTGGTGTCCAGGCCGGAGAACTGCTTGACGATGTCGTCCTCGACCTCCTGCAGCATGTTCCGCGCCGGCTCCGTGAGCTGCTCCGAGACCGCCTGATCGAGCTCCGCGGAGCCCGAGGGCAGGGAGGTCATGGACGGGATCACGGTCACGAGCGAGAGGCCCTTGCCGTGGGCCTGGGCGTACTCGGCCGCCTTCCGGACCGACGGGGACTCCAGGCCGAGCTTGTCGACGGCCACGACCACGCGGCCGGTGAAGTCGCCCTGGGTGGGCTCGATGGTCTCCGGCAGGACGATGACCGGGCACTCGGCGTGGGCGGCGGTGGCGGCGGAGACGGAGCCCAGGCGACCGCGCAGACCGTGCAGGCCGCGCTTTCCCAGGACCACCAGGGAGCTGTCCCGCGATTCGTTGACGAGGACCCCGGCGACGTCGCCGCGCTCCAGGACGCCCTGGGCGCGCACGCCCGCATCCTTGGCCTTCTGCACGGCGCGGCGGGCGGTCTGCTCGGCCTCGTCCTCGATCTTCTCCAGGAACGGACCGGTGATGGCGGCATCCGCCACGACCGGGCGACCGGTGGAGACCACCACGGTCAGCTCGCCGTCCAGGGCCTTGGCCTCTCCGATGGCCCAATCCAGGGCCTTCTCCGCGAACTCGGAGCCGTCATAGCCGACGAGGATCTTCTGGGTCATCGCTCTGCCTTTCCACACTGAAAGCCGGTGGAGAGGCCCTGTGCGACCTGGCGGATCGGGCCCGGAGACCGTGCGCCTTGCGGCGCCGCTCCTGACTGCCTCTCCACCTTCATTCTATGACAGCGCGCACATCCGGGCCCGTTGTGATGGCAACCGACGGCATCCGCCGATCACCTCTCGAGATGTGCTCCAGGTGCGCCCGGTCGTCGCGTCGGCGGGCCCCGACCGGCCGCTTCTCCACCGCCCACGCATCGACGGAGCACCGAAGCAGGTGATGCGCCCCGCGGAGTCAGTCGAGCGGCGCCGCCGCCCGCAGCGGCTCAGGCCTGAAGCAGCCAGCGATCCCCTCGGGAGCGCACTCCGAGCGTGACCCCGCGAGCTCCCATGTAGCCGAACGCGTAGGCGATCCACAGCAGCACCAGCCCGAGCGAGCCGCCGAGATCCGCCAGCACCAGTGCTGCGAGCATCGGCAGGTAGACCACCAGGTTCACCACACCCGCCAGGGCCAGGTAGCGGGCGTCGCCGGCTCCGATCAGCACGCCGTCGAGCACGAACACCCAGGCCGCCAGCGGCTGGCCCAGGGCCACCACGATCATCCCGAGGGCGAAGAGCCGCTGGACGTCGGGCGAGGGCGTGAGCAGGGGCGCGGCCAGCGGCAAGACAAGACCCACCACGAGCCCGGTGACCACGCCGAAGACCATCCCGAAGCTCACGATGCGCCGCACCAGGACGCGCACGGCCTCCCGGGCCTCGTCGCCGTCGGGGCCCTCGGCGCGGGTGTCGCGAGCCCCGGTCTCCTTGCCCACGAGCGCCTGCGCGGCGATGGCCAGGGCATCGAGCGCGTAGGCCATGACGTTGAAGATGGTCATGATCAGCTGATAGGCCGCGAGATTCTCCGCCCCCTGCCGGGTCACGACCACGACCGTGAGCATCAGCGCAGCGCGCAGGGAGACCGTGCGCAGCATGAGCCAGGAGCCCACCCCCATCAGTGCAGCGACCCGGCGCGGGGAGGTGGCCATGCCCACGCCCTCGACCCGGCAGCGCCGCCCGAGCAGGAGCAGCAGGCCGGCTGCCATGGCCCACTGCGTGAGGCTCGTGCCCAGAGCCGCACCGGCCACGCCCATGCCGACCCCGTGCACCAGCGTCACGTTGGCGCCCACGTTCAGCGCAGCACCCGCCATGGCGATGACCAGCGGCGTGCGGGTGTCCTGCAGCCCGCGCAGCACGCCGGTGGCGGCGGTGACCAGCAGGATCGCGGGAAGCCCGGGCAGCGACCACCACAGGTATGACGAGGCCTGCTCCAGCACCGCGCCCTGACCGCCCATGGCCTGCAGCAGCGGCTGCCCCAGCACGGCGCCGAGCACCGCCAGGACCACGCCCAGGCCTGCGCCGAGCCAGAGTCCGTCGCGGCCCACCGCCAGCGCCTCGCGCATGCGCCCGGCACCCAGGTGCTTGGCCACTGCGGGAGTCGTTGAGTAGGCCAGGAACACCATGAGCCCCACGGCCGTCTGGACGACCGCCCCGGCCAGGGCCACGCCGGCCAGCGGCTCGGTGCCCAGCCGCCCCACGATGACGGTGTCCGCCAGCAGGAACAGCGGCTCCGCGATGAGGGCGCCGAAGGCAGGCACGGCGAGTCCGAGGATGCGCCGATTCAGCCCCTTGCCGCCCGGCACATCGCTGCGCTGCACCTGTCCTGCCTCCGTCGTCTTCCGCCGTCTTCGAGCGCCTGTTCGTCGCGCCCCGTTGCTAGCCTTCCACAGTATCCATCCAGGGCCTCTCGGCCTGACCCGCACCCCCCCAGGAGGTCTCGCGATGGCCCGCTCGTCCGGCGGACGCCCCGTGCGCTCCTCCCACCCGTCGTGGCCCCCGCTGCGCGTGCGCGCTGTGCTCAACGGACTGGTCGCAGCCGCGGCGGGCATCGGGCTGCTGTGGCTGACCTGGGGAGCCCTGGACTTCACGGTCTACGACGCCTCCGGGGTCCCGGCTCCCGTGCGGGTCATCGCGCTGTGGTTCGCGGTCGGGCTGCCGATCGCCTGGCTGGCCATCGGGCTGCACCTGCTGGTGGCCGCGATGCTCAGCTCCGACCGCGTCCTGCTCGCCCACGGCTCCGCCGAGTGGGAGCCCGGGGCCCAGGACGACGTCCTGCGCGGCGTCCGCGTGCGCCGCTGGCGGCTGGGGCTGCTCGGCGGTCGTCGCGTCTCCGCCCCCACGCTGGGCTGGCTCCCCGAGCTCTCCCCGTACGGCCTGGCACCACTGGGCGGCGGGATCCTCACGCTGCTCGTGATGCTGGCCTGGATGGCCCGCGGCTACGGCGCCGGAGTGATCGCGCTGATCGCGGCGATCCTGTGGCTGGGCTGGCGGCTGCTGCGCGGCTGGCAGGCCTGGAGCGACGTCCGCGACCACCGAGCCCGCCCGCGCCCTTCCCAGGAGCCGGACTCCACCCCGGACGAGGTCTGGGAGGACGAGGAACGGGACGACGACTGGCAGGACGAGCCCGAGCCCGCACGCAGCCGCGCCGAGGACCTCGACTCCATCGCCGGGATGCCCCGCTACCGGGAGGATCGGCCGACCGCCGCGAGCATCGCCGCGACCCGGCGGGTCGATCGCGCCGAGGAGGACGACCCCACTGCCGCTCTGCCGCTCTACGTGGACGACGACGAGCACCGCAGGGCCTCCGAGGACGGTCCGCAGACCGCCCCGCTGCAGACCGTGCCCGCACGGGACGAGCCCCTGCGCCGCGGACGTCGCGGCAGGCGCGGGGCACGCGGGGACTCAGAGCACGGCTCTGCGGACGACGGCCCGCCGGAGGTGCTGGTCGATCGCTCCGTGCAGCGCGCGATCCGCGCCAAGCAGGCCCGTCGCGGCGCACCCGTGGAGCAGCAGGAGCCCGCGCGCGGCCGCTCCGTGCGCGGTCGAGGAAGCGGCCGGGGGTCTCAGCGCCCGGGCCCGGCGGCCGCGGACGAGCAGCCCCAGGGCCTGCGCGCCTACCTGGGCCAGCGCAGCCACCAGGGACAGGAGGATTCCGGGACGCGGGCCCTGCACGAATCCGCGGGCCAGCGCATCCGCCGCGAGGACCGGGTCCCGGCCCCGCGCCCCCGTCCGACGTCGCGGCCGACGCGCTCGGACGAGCCCTTCGACCAGGACCGTCCCTCACGCCGCGGCGGCGCGCCCACGGCGGCCGATGCGATGGACGAGATCTACGGCCACGACGACCACGCGCCCTCGCTGCTGTCCTACCTCTCCCGCCGCCGCGACGACGACGCCGGCTGAGGGCCTCGCGCGCAGCTGCGCGCCGCGCACGTGAGAAGCGCCCGCCGCCGGCTGCTCCGGGGGCGCGGGGAGGCTCTCGTCGGCGGCCGTCCCCTGTGCTCAGTACCCGCGCAGCTGCTCGATCTTGCGACGGTCCTTCTTGGTGGGCCGCCCTGCACCCCGGTCGCGCTGCGGCACCGCGGAGCGCAGCTGGGGCGGCGGCGGGGTCGAGCGGTCCTCGTAGCACTCCCGGGCCACCGGGGCGCCCACGCGCTTGAGCAGCAGCCTGCGGACCACGATCTCCTGCTGCCAGCCCGGGCGCCTGACCGTGACCGTGTCCCCCACGCGCAGCGCCTGCGCCGCCTTTGCGGGAGCACCGTTGAGCCGCACGTGCCCGGCCCGGCAGGCCGTCGTGGCCTCCGAGCGGGTCTTGAAGATCCGGACGGACCATAGCCACACGTCCAGGCGGACGGAGGCTGGACCGTTGTCAGGGGCGGTGCTCATGGCGCCATCCTCCCATTCGGGAGCCGTCGAGATTCCTCGCGATGTGGCCTTGCTCACAGCAGCAGACAGGAGTAGCGTCTGGCGCACCACAGGTCGACAGACGGGAGTGCGAATGGAGAAGGCATCCATCAGCGGGACCGACACGGGCAGGGCTGCAGAAGCCGCGCAGTGAAGGCCGGAGCAGACCGCAGCAGCCGAACCGGTTGACGATCGAGCCCAGCACAACGGGAGACGGGTCATCAACACACCGGCGGCTCGCATGCGGCGCAGGCGATAACCATCGAGAAGAGCACGGTGGCAAGCCGACCCCGCAGTAGGACCGCGCAGACCAGACGAGGACCCCGGAGGCGATCGCGACGCCCCGGGGTCCTCGCATGCCCGGGCTCCTCCGATCTCAAGGACCGACGCAGCCGCACAGGCACCTCGCGCCCGCGAGGAGTCGCCTGCGCTGACCATCGCTCGCCCAAGCCCTGCGTGAGCGACTCCTCGCGAGCCCCTCAGTCACCCCGGGTCGCAAGACGGGCACCCGGACGGCGCGGCGCCCCG
>ERZ501033.47-NODE-47-length-25253-cov-6.235217_pt1 | contig 25253 bp, 20 predicted proteins | sample MGYA00248844_ERZ501033 | MGnify/ENA primary metagenome ERZ501033 (study PRJEB25958, sample SAMN03398539) | human skin metagenome | study: EMG produced TPA metagenomics assembly of the Human Skin Microbiome Metagenome (human skin metagenome) data set.
CCTGAGCGAAGACCCCGCCGCCCCTTCTGGGGCGGCGGGGTCTTTCGTCTGTCCGCTCGAGCAGGCTCGTGGATCCGAAGGACCCGGCTCGGCGAGCGCGATGCTCGACGGCCTGGAGCTCGATGCTCGTCAGGCGCGCGGCAGCAGGATCTGGAAGGGCTCGACTCTGCTGACGGGGCTGCACTCAGCCGACGGGGGAGACCAGCAGCACGAGACCGGCCGTGCCGGCGGCCCAGAGCAGCGAGGCGAGGGTGCCGATGATGAACTGCTCGCGCTGGCTCGGCGAGGTGAACTCCCCGTACCGGGCCAGGCCCTTGATCGCCACGACCACGGCGATGCCGGTCGCGTAGCCGCTGATCACGCACACGCTCACGGCGATGCGCTCGAGCACGCCGATCACGAGACCTCCGCGCAGCGGCGGGGCGTCCTGCTCCTCCTGCTCGGAGGGCTCCGGCTGCGGTGCGCTGAGCACCGGGTCCGCGCGCAGCTGCTCCAGGTGCTCCAGCCGGGCGCGCTCGGCGGTCTCCGTGTCCCGGGCGATCTCCAGCACGAGCCGCACCGCCGGATCGCCCAGCAGAGCACCGGCGACCGTCAGAGCGGGGGCCGACCACCACAGGGGGACTCCCTCGAGCAGCCACCAGAGGAGAGTCGCAGCGAGCACGACCCCCGGCAGCCACACGGTCAGCGCCCCGCGCAGGCCTGCGAGCGATCCGGAGGTGAAGCGGGGCTCGGGGGAAGCCGCGGAGGTCATGAGACCAGCTTGGCTTCTGCGTCCATGCCGCGCTCGTGGGCCCGGCCCAGCAGATCCACGAGGACGGTGCGCGCCTCGGACTCCTCGTACCAGAGGGCGGTGCGCAGTCGTCGGGAGACGGAGGACTGATCGATGCCCAGCACCTGAGAGATCTGCTCCTGCGTCATGCCCTGATCCGCGTACCGGGACGCCTCACGGGCGGCGTCCGTGCGGCGCTGGCGCATGACCGACAGCAGCGCCAGCAGGGCGTCGGCGTCGCGAGCCGCACGAGCACCGGGGCGCAGCGCGCGCACCGCGGTGCGGCTGGTCAGCTTCTTGGCGGCTTCGACGGCGTCGCGGGCCAGGATCAGACACGGCCCGGTCGCCTCGGCCACCGTCTCCGGCAGCGGCGTCTCCACCGGCCCCAGGCCGATCCCCACGTGCCAGCGGCCGGTCTCGGCCAGCTCCAGCGCGGCGGTCACCACTGTCTGCGGATCCTCGAACAGGGCCTGCAGCTCGTCGCCGGCGGAGATGCTCCAGGGGAGCACCGCCTCCGGATGCCGCTGGTTGAGCCGATCGCGCGCGCCCGCCATGTCCAGCTCGGCCCCCTCCGAGCGCGAGCGGCGACGATCGACCGTCAGTGCGTACATGATGTCCCCCTATGCGGATCTGAACGCATCATAGACCACTATGGTGCTGCAAGCGCATTATCTGCCAGTCTCGGTGATGGGGCCCACGTTGTCGACGCGCACCACGGGGAACCCGTCCTCGTCCGAGGCCGCCAGGTCGATCCTGGCGTTGATCCCGAAGTCGTGGTGGCCGTCGGGGTCGTCGAAGACCTGCTGGACGCTCCAGAAGCCGTCCAGGCCCTCGGGACCCTCGTCGATGCGGATCAGTGCGGGACCGCGGGACTGGGCATCGGTGTAGATGTCCTGGTACTCGCCGAAGTAGGCGTCCATGGCCTCCGCCCAGCGGTCCCGGTCCCAGCCGGAGTCGCCGTCGAGGGCGCCCAGGACCTTCTCCTTCTCGTCGGCGAACAGCTCCACGCGCTGGAACAGCGCATTGCGCACCATGACCCGGAAGGCCCGGGGATTGCGGGTGATCGCTGGGGCCTGCTCCTCGAGCAGCTCCTCGACGGAGTCCTGCGACGTGCCGGCGGGGGAGCCGCCCTCGGTGAGCTTCTCCCACTCGTCGAGCAGGGAGTTGTCCGTCTGGCGGATGGTCTCGCCGAGCCACTCGACGAGGTCGTCGAACGGCTCGGTGCGCAGGTCCTGGGGCACGGTCTGGCGCAGCGCACGGTAGGCGTCCGAGAGATAGCGCAGCAGGATGCCCTCGGAGCGGGCCAGCCCGTAGTGCTGGACGTAGTCCCCGAAGGTCATGGCGCGCTCGAACATGTCGCGGACGACCGACTTGGGCGTCAGCTCGTGCTGGGCGACCCAGGGGGCGGAGGTGCGGTAGGTCTCGAACGCGTCCTCGAGCATCTCTCGCAGCGGCATGGGCCAGGTGATCTCGTCGAGCTCGCGCATCCGCTCGTTGTACTCGAGCCCCTCGGCCTTCATGGTGGCCAGGGCCTCGGTCTTGGCCTTCTTCTCCTGCATGATCAGCACCTGGCGCGGACGGTCCAGGGTGGCCTCGATGACGGAGACGATGTCCAGCGTGTACTCCGGCGCCTCCGGATCCAGCAGGGTGAGCGCGGCCAGGGCGAACGGCGAGAGCGGGCTGTTGAGGGCGAAGTTCTCCTGCAGGTCGATCGTGAGACGGTAGCGGCTGCCGTGCTCATCCGGCTCGGGCAGCTTCTCGACGACCTCGGTGGCCAGCAGCTCGCGCAGGATCGACAGGGCGTCGCGGACCATCTGGCGGCGCTCCGGCGCCGGGGCGTCCGTATGGGCGATCAGATGGGCGGTCGCCCGGACGGGGTCTCCGGGGCGCTGCAGCAGGTTCAGCAGCATGGCGTGCGTGATGTGGAACGACGCCCGCAGCGGCTCGGGCTGGGCCTCGATGAGGGTCTCGAAGGTCTTGCGCGACCACGCCACGAAGCCCTGCGGGGGCTTCTTGCGCGGGATCTGACGCAGCTTCTTCTCGTCGTCCCCGTGCTTGCGTCGCGCCTTCTCCAGCGCCCGCTTGTTCTCGATGTCGTGCTCGGGAGCCTGCACCACGACGGTGCCCTGGGTGTCGAATCCCGCACGCCCTGCGCGGCCTGCGATCTGGTGGAACTCGCGCGCATTGAGCCGCCGGGTGCGGTTGCCGTCGAACTTGGACAGCGCGGTGATCAGCACGGTGCGGATGGGGACGTTGATGCCCACCCCCAGGGTGTCGGTGCCGCAGATGACCTTGAGCAGACCGCGCTGGGCCAGCTGCTCCACGAGCCGCCGGTACTTGGGCAGCATCCCCGCGTGATGGACGCCGATCCCGTGGCGCACGAGCCGGTTCAGGGTCTTGCCGAAGCCGGCCGCGAAGCGGAAGCCGGCGATCATCTCGGCGACCTGCTCCTTCTCCTCCTTGGACAGCACGTTGACGCTCATCAGCGCCTGTGCCTGGTCCATGGCCTGCAGCTGGGAGAAGTGGACCACGTAGACGGGCGCCTGATGCGTGCTCACGAGCTCGTCGATCTGCTCGTGGACCGGGACCTCCGAGTAGTAGTAGCTCAGCGGGACCGGGCGCTCGGCGTCGTCGACGACGGCGGTCTCCCGGCCGGTGAGCTCGCGCATCCGGTCGTCGAACCGGGTGACGTCGCCCAGGGTGGCGGACATCAGCAGGAACTGGGCCTGCGGCAGCTCGATCAGCGGCACCTGCCAGGCCCAGCCGCGCTGCGGGTCGGCGTAGAAGTGGAACTCGTCCATGACGACGGGCCCGAGGTCGGCGTCCGTGCCCTCGCGCAGCGCGATGTTGGCCAGGATCTCCGCCGTGCAGCACACGATCGGCGCGTCCGCGTTGACCGCGGAGTCGCCGGTGACCATGCCGACGTTCTCCGCCCCGAAGGCCTGGCACAGCGCGAAGAACTTCTCCGACACGAGCGCTTTGAGAGGGGCGGTGTAGTACGAGCGCTGTCCCCGGGCCATGGCCGCGAAGTGCGCGCCCATGGCCACGAGCGACTTCCCGGATCCGGTGGGCGTGGCCAGGATGACGTTGGCGCCGCCTGCGAACTCGAGCACGGCCTCGTCCTGATGCGGGTAGAGCTCGATCCCGGCCTCGGCGGCCCAGCCGTGGAACCCCTCGTAGATCTCGTCCGAGCTCAGAGGGTTGCGCGCGAAGTCACCGCGCAGATAGCGGGAGCCGGCGGCGGCGAGGACGGGGGAGAGGGCGCTCAGCAGTGTCATCGTGGGCCAAGCCTAGCCAGGCCCGACGACAGCGCAGCACCGCCGCAGCCCGGTGCCCGCCGGTGCAGCACTCAGGCCTGCTGCGGCCGGTCCATCGCGTGGATGGTCCCCAGCTGCGCCCACTCGTTGCGCCCCAGGCGGCTCATGGGATCGAGCAGCCGAGCATCGGGCAGGGTCCGGCCGCGGTCGTCGGTGCGCAGGACCGACTCGTCCACGCTCACGTGCACGACGCGTCCCAGGACCACGAAGCTGTCCCCGACCGGGATGACCTGCTCGCACCGGCACTCCAGGACGGCGGGGGAGCCGGCGACCGCCGGGGCCGAGACGAGCTGGGAGGGCAGAGCGGGGATGCGTGCGGCGTCGAACTCGCTGATCTCGGGCGCGTAGGGCGCTGAGGTCTGGTTCGCGGCCTCGCGCTGGGCGGCGCTGATGAGCGAGATCGTGAACTCGCCGGTCTGCTCGATCGCCCGCAGGGTGTCCTTGCGCCCGCTCGAGGTGAACAGCACGATCGGCGGCTCCTCGGAGGCCATCGTGAAGAACGAGTGCGGAGCGAGGTTGTCCGTGCCGTCGGCGTCGCGGGTGCCGACCCAGGCGATCGGCCGCGGGATCAACAGGGACTTGACCAGCAGCGTCGTCTCGCGAGCGCCGAGCTCATCCGGGTCGAAGGACCTGCGCTGGATCTCCATCTCAGCGGGCGGAGGCTGCGGACGGGCTGCGGCTCACCAGCCGCGCTCGCGCCACTCGTCCAGCGACGGGCGCTCCTGGCCCAGCGTGGTGGATTCGCCGTGGCCGGGGTGGATCACGGTGTCGTCGTCGAACCGGTCGAAGATCCGCTCGACGACTGACGTGTAGGCCTGCTGGAAGGCCTCCGGCGAGTTCGTCTTGCCGACGCCGCCCGGGAAGAGGGCGTCACCGGTGAAGATGCGCACCGGGCCCTGGGGGTCGCGGTAGACCAGGCCGATGGAGCCGGGGGTGTGACCCGGCAGGCCGATGACCTCCAGGTCGAAGCCCTCGAACTCGGCGACGTCTCCGTCATCGAGCGTCAGGTCCATCTCGACGTGGATGTCGTCCTCGTCGTCGGTGCCGCAGGCCGTGACGGCCTCGGAGCGGGACTTGACCTCCTCGAGCGCCCCGATGTGATCGTGGTGAGAGTGCGTGGTGATGATCATCTGCAGGCTGCCCGACAGCGAGCAGTCCGTGGAGCCGGCGCCCACGAGCCCGGCGATGGCGCGAGCATCGGCCGCAGCATCGATCAGCACCTGGGAGCCGTGCTCCTTGGAGGTGAGCAGGTACACGTTGTTCTGCATCTCGCCGACCACGATGCGGCGGACGGTGATCTCCGCCAGCTCGATGGCGGCGGTCTCGGTGACGTTCATGGCGCCCACTGTAGAGATTCTTCCGGCCCGCGGCACCCCGGCGTGGCACGTGACAGCACTGATGTGAGGCCCCTCTCACCCCTCGGCTGCGGAGACGTGCCACGGGTCCGACCCCGATACCCTGGCGGCGGGCGCTGCCGCGCTCGAGACCGACCAGGCCGTCCGCCGACCCCCAGGAGCCCGCCGTGCCTCAGATCCTCCCGCCCGCCGACGAGGTCTGGGAGACGCGTCGTCCGCCGCGGCTGATCGTCCTGAGCCTCGCCTCGCTGCTGAGCTTCCTGGCCATGATCTACGTGCAGAGCCGCGACGCCGAGATCGTCGAGGCCTCCTCCCTGCCCGAGGTCCAGGGGATCGAGCCGGGCCCCTCGCTGACCACAGCCCTGGGCCTGACGATCCTCTACGTCGTGCCGCTGCTGATCTGGCTGTGGGGCCAGCACTGGATGCTGCACGTCATGGCGGTGCTGTGCTTCCTGGGGCTGGTGGTCTTCGCGCTGTCGGCGGCCACGGGCCTGCTGTGGAGCTTCGGGGTCGCGCTGCCGGCGATCATCGGGGTCTTCGTGAACGTGGGCTGGCTGCTGGTGGCCTACCGGCGCGGCCTGCACTGAGTCGCCTGGCGGGGCCTTCGCGGTGGGCTGATCCGTGCCTGCGGTGTCGGCTCCTGCCGATAGCATTCCGGACGTGTCCGAACGAACTCTCACCCCCAGCCAGCACGCTCCTGAGAGCCCCCGCAGCACCGCGCCCGGAGCCGACCTGAAGGAGATCGTGATCCGCGGCGCCCGCGAGCACAACCTCAAGGACGTCGACCTCACCATCCCCCGCAACTCCATGGTCGTGTTCACCGGTCTGTCCGGGTCCGGGAAGTCGTCCCTGGCGTTCGACACCATCTTCGCGGAGGGCCAGCGCCGCTACGTCGAGTCGCTGTCGTCCTACGCCCGCATGTTCCTGGGGCGGGTGGACAAGCCGGACGTCGACTTCATCGAGGGCCTGTCTCCGGCGGTGTCGATCGACCAGAAGTCGACCTCGCGCAATCCCCGCTCCACGGTCGGCACGATCACCGAGATCTACGACTACATGCGACTGCTCTGGGCGCGCGTGGGCCACCCCCACTGCCCGCAGTGCGGAGAGCCGATCACGCGACAGACCCCGCAGCAGATCGTGGACCGCGTCATGCAGCTGCCGGAGCGCACCCGCTTCCAGGTGCTGGCCCCCGTCGTCCGCCGTCGCAAGGGCGAGTTCGAGGACCTGCTGTCCTCCCTGACCACGTCCGGCTACTCGCGCGCCGTGATCGACGGCGAGCAGATCTCGCTGGACGATCCGCCCAAGCTCAAGAAGCAGATCAAGCACGACATCGAGGTCGTCGTCGACCGCCTGGTCATCAAGGAGGGCGCCGAGCGCCGCCTCACCGACTCCGTCGAGACCGCGCTGGGGCTGGCCGACGGCCGCGTCGTCATCGAGATCGTCACCCGCGAGGGGGAGGAGCTGCCGGAGGGCGTGGAGCGCCGGCACACGTTCTCGGAGCACCTGGCCTGCCCCAATGACCACCCCATCGGGGCCGCGGAGATCGAGCCCCGGTCGTTCTCGTTCAACGCTCCGTTCGGCGCGTGCCCGGAGTGCGACGGCATCGGCTCGCGCCTGGAGGCGGACGAGACCCTGGTCGTGCCGGACGAGGACCTCACGCTGGTCGAGGGCGCCATCCAGCCGTGGTCGCAGGGCAAGGCCCACAGCGACTACTGGAACCGCCTCATGGCGGGACTGGGCGAGGAGATGGGCTTCGATCTCGTCACTCCGTGGAAGGACCTGCCCAAGGCGGCGCGCAAGGCGCTGCTCGAGGGCAAGGACTTCAAGGTCACCGTCTCCTACAAGAACCGCTGGGGCCGCGAGCGCCGCTACACCCAGGGCTTCGAGGGCGTCTACGGCTACATCCGCCGCAAGCGGGAGGAGACCGAGTCGGACTCGGCCAAGGAGCGCTACGAGCAGTACATGCGCGTGGTGCCCTGCCCGGCCTGCGACGGCAAGCGACTGAACCCCACCATGCTCAGCGTGACCGTGGGCGGGCTGTCCATCGCCGATGCCACGCGCCTGCCCATGCGCGAGGCCCTCGAGTTCTTCCAGTCGCTGGATCTCTCCACCCGGGAGGCGCAGATCGGCGACCAGGTGCTCAAGGAGATCCACGCCAGGCTGAACTTCCTGCTGGACGTCGGACTGGACTACCTGGACCTCGAGCGCCCGGCCGCCACGCTCTCGGGCGGCGAGGCCCAGCGCATCCGCCTGGCCACGCAGATCGGCGCTGGGCTGGTCGGCGTGCTCTACGTCCTGGACGAGCCGTCCATCGGCCTGCACCAGCGCGACAACAGGCGCCTGATCCAGACCCTGATCAAGCTGCGGGACATGGGCAACACGCTGATCGTCGTCGAGCACGACGAGGACACCATCCGGGAGGCCGACTGGATCGTCGACGTCGGCCCGGGCGCCGGCGAGCGCGGCGGCAGGATCGTGCACACCGGCGGCTACGACGAGCTGCTCGAGAACCGCGAGTCGATCACCGCCGACTACCTGGCCGGTCGCCGGGAGATCGCGGTGCCCGCTCAGCGCCGGCCGATCGACCGGAAGCGCATGCTCAAGGTCATCGACGCCAAGGAGAACAACCTGCGCGGGGTGGACGTCGAGTTCCCGCTGGGCGTGCTGACCGCGGTGACGGGCGTGTCCGGATCGGGCAAGTCCTCCCTGGTCAACGACATCCTCTACACCCGCCTGGCCAACGAGCTCAACGGCGCCAAGCAGGTCCCCGGGCGGCACAAGCGCATCGAGGGCATGGACCAGCTCAAGAAGATCGTGCACGTGGACCAGTCGCCGATCGGACGGACCCCGCGCTCCAACCCGGCCACCTACTCCGGTGTGTTCGACCGGATCCGCAAGCTGTTCGCGGACACCCAGGAGGCCAAGATCCGCGGCTATCAGCCGGGCAGGTTCTCGTTCAACATCAAGGGCGGGCGCTGCGAGGCCTGCGCCGGCGACGGCACCCTGAAGATCGAGATGAACTTCCTGCCGGACGTCTACGTCCCGTGCGAGGTCTGCAAGGGCGCGCGCTTCAACCGCGAGACCCTCGAGGTCCAGTACAAGGGCAAGAACATCGCCGAGGTCCTGGACATGCCGATCGAGGAGGCCGCCGAGTTCTTCTCCGCCTACACGGCGATCGCCCGGCACCTGAACACCCTCGTGGATGTGGGGCTTGGCTACGTCCGACTGGGCCAGCCGGCCACCACGCTCTCCGGCGGGGAGGCCCAGCGCGTCAAGCTCGCCGCGGAGCTGCAGCGCCAGTCCCGGGGTCAGACCATCTACGTGCTGGACGAGCCCACCACCGGACTGCACTTCGAGGACATCTCCAAGCTGCTGCAGGTCCTGCACGCCCTGGTCGACAAGGGCAACACCGTCATGGTGATCGAGCACAACCTCGACGTCATCAAGACCGCGGACTGGGTCGTGGACATGGGCCCCACGGGCGGCTCGGGCGGCGGCACGGTCGTGGCCCAGGGCACCCCGGAGGACGTCGCCGCGTCGCCGGACAGCTTCACGGGCGAGTTCCTGCGGGAGATCCTGGATCGCGCCGTCATCGAGGGCCAGGCCGAGGCCGTCGGGGCGGGGGCCGCACGATGAGCGCGCTGGACAGGCTGCGTGCGGTCCCCGCGCAGATCGGGCTCTACCGCACCACGCAGCGCGCCGTGGCCGCCGCCTTCATGGTCCTGTGCCGCGCGCAGATCCGCGGCAAGGAGAACTTCCCGGCCGAGGGGCCGGTGATCGTGGCCTCGAACCACCGCGCGCTGATCGACAGCATCATCCTCTCCGCGATCTTCCCGCGACGGGTCTCCTTCATCGCCAAGGCCTCGCCGCTGAACACGCCGGGGATCCGCGGCTGGGCCATGCGCCAGGTCTACGAGCTGCTGGGCATCATCCCGGTGGACCGCTCGTCGCGTCGCGATGCGGCGGCCGCCATGGATCCGGCGATCGAGCTGCTCGAGGCCGGGGGAGTCTTCGGCGTCTTCCCGGAGGGCACCCGCTCCCGCGACGGACGCCTCTACCGCGGCCGCACCGGTGTGGCGCACGCCGCACTGAGCACGGGGGCTCCGATCCTCCCCGTCGCCCTGGAGGGCACGCAGGACGTCCAGCCGCTGGGGACCACGTGGCCGCGCCCGCGCCGGTTCACCGTGAGCGTGGGCGAGCTGATCGAGGTCCCGCGCGCCGAGGGCCGCCAGACCGGCAGGCAGCGCCGTGAGCTGACCGACCGGGTCATGGAGGCGATCGGGCAGCTGTCGGGCCAGGAGCGTGCGGAGACCTTCAACACCTCCACGACCTTGGAGGGGGATGCCCGGCGTGGCTGATCCGGCCTCCTACCGCCCCCAGCGATCCGAGATACCGCAGGACCCCGGCGTCTACCGCTTCCGCGACGAGACCGGGCGCGTCATCTACGTCGGCAAGGCCAAGAACCTGCGCAACCGGCTGTGGTCCTACTTCGCCCCGCCGTCCACGCTGGCCCCCAAGACCCGAGCCATGGTCACCACGGCCGCCGGCGTGGAGTGGGTCGTGGTCGGCTCGGAGATGGAGTCCCTGCAGCTCGAGTACACCTGGATCAAGCAGTTCCGCCCGCGCTTCAACATCGCCTACCGGGACGACAAGTCCTACCCCTACCTGGCCATCACGCTGGGGGAGGAGGTGCCCCGGGCCATGGTGACCCGAGGCGCCAAGCAGAAGGGCACCCGCTACTTCGGCCCCTACTCCCAGGCCTGGGCCATCCGCGAGACCCTCGACGCCTTGCTGCGCGTCTTCCCGGTGCGCTCCTGCTCCAAGGGCGTCTACCGCCGCGCCGAGCGCTCGGGGCGGCCCTGCCTGCTGGGCTACATCGGCAAGTGCTCGGCACCCTGCGTGGGGCAGATCTCGGTCGAGGACCACCGTGACCTGGTCGATGACCTCTGCCGGTTCATGGCCGGGCACGCCGAGCCGTTCATCCGCGAGCAGGAGCGGCTCATGAAGCAGGCGGCGGCGCAGATGGACTTCGAGACCGCGGCGGCCCGCCGCGACGACGTCGAGGCCCTGCGCAAGGCCTTCGAGCGCAATGCCGTCGTGCTCTCCGACGCCGTCGACGCCGACTTCTTCGCCCTGGCCGACGACGAGCTCGAGGCCGCCGTCCAGGTCTTCCACGTGCGCGGCGGGCGCATCCGGGGCCAGCGCGGCTGGGTGACCGAGAAGGTGGAGGAGACCGATGCCGGGCACCTGCTGCAGGTGCTGCTGCAGCAGGTCTACGGCGAGACCGAGTCCGCCGCCGTCGAGCAGCGCGAGGTCCAGCGCGCCCGCGAGGCCGCGGAGGGCAGCCACCACCGTCCGCGCAGCGCCGAGATGGACTACCGAGAGGACGCCGTCCCGCGCACCGTGCTGGTCTCCCAGGAGCCCGAGGACCGCGAGCAGATGGAGCAGTGGCTCACCGAGCTGCGCGGCTCCCGGGTCTCCGTGTCCACGCCGCAGCGCGGCGAGAAGGCCCAGCTCATGCAGACGGTTCAGGAGAACGCGCGGCAGGCCCTCGCCCTGCACAAGTCGCGGCGCGCCGGGGACATCACCACCCGCTCCGCCTCCCTGCAGCAGCTGCAGGAGGCCCTGGATCTGCCCGATGCCCCCATGCGCATCGAGTGCTATGACATCTCCCACGTGCAGGGGAGCAACGTCGTGGCCTCCATGGTCGTCTTCGAGGACGGACTGCCCCGGAAGGCCGAGTACCGGAAGTTCTCCATCACGGGAGAGGCAGCCCGCGATGACACCGCCTCCATGTACGACGTCATCCACCGGCGCTTCCGCCGCCACCTCGAGCAGCAGCAGGAGCAGCAGGCCCCGCGCACCGGAGAGCTCGACCAGGAGGACCTGGCCGATGACCCCGCCCAGCGCAGGCGCTTCGCTTACCCGCCGAACCTCGTGATCGTCGACGGCGGCCCGCCCCAGGTCGCCGCGGCCGCCCGAGCCCTGGAGGATCTGGGCATCGACGATGTCGCCGTCGTCGGGCTGGCCAAGAGGCTCGAGGAGGTCTGGGTCCCGGACGACGAGTTCCCCGTGATCCTGCCGCGCGCCTCCGAGGCCCTGTACCTGGTCCAGCGCTTGCGCGACGAGGCCCACCGCTTCGCCATCACGTTCCACCGCGCCAAGCGCGGCAAGGCCATGACGGCCTCCGTGCTGGACGACCTCCCGGGCGTGGGTCCCGCCAAGCAGAAGGCCCTGCTCAAGCACTTCGGCTCCGTCAAGAAGATCAAGGAGGCCCGCGTCGAGCAGCTCGAGGAGGTCCCCGGCTTCGGCAGCGCCCTGGCGCTGAAGGTCTTCGCTGGGCTGCACGCCGAGCAGGACGGCTCCGAGGAGCCGCTGCCGGCCGTCGACATGGACACCGGCGAGATCCTCGACTGAGACCCCCGCGCGTCGGGATAGGCTCTGGAGGCAGGAGGCAGAACATGACGGAGAACACCCACTCGACCCCGGGCCAGGATCAGGCGCGCCCGGAGCGTCCGCGCACGGCCGAGCTGCTCGTGGTCACCGGTCTGTCCGGGGCGGGGCGCTCCACGGCGGCCAACGCCCTGGAGGACCAGGGCTGGTACGTCGTCGACAATCTGCCGCCGCAGATGCTGCAGACACTGGCGGATGTGGTCTCCCGCTCGCCGGAGGCCATCCCGCGCCTGGCGGTCGTGATCGACGTCCGCGGCAAGGCCCTGTTCGACGACATGCAGGACACGCTCTCGGCGCTGGAGGCCAACGGGGTCGAGTTCTCGATCCTCTTCCTCGAGGCCTCGGATGAGGTGCTGGTCGCTCGCTACGAGCACCAGCGCCGTCCTCATCCGCTGCAGGCCGGAGGCCGGATCCTGGACGGCATCGCAGCCGAGCGCCGGCTTCTCTCGGCGCTGCGCGAATCCGCCGACGTCGTGCTGGACACGTCGTCGTTCAACGTCCACGGCCTGTCCAAGGCGGTCGCGGATCTGTACTCCACGAACGGCCCCGTGGTCCTGCGCCTGACCGTCATGAGCTTCGGCTTCAAGTACGGCGTGCCCGCCGACGCCAACTACGTCGCCGACGTCCGCTTCATCCCGAACCCCCACTGGGTGCCGGCCCTGCGCCCGCGCACCGGACGGGACAAGGAGGTGCGCGACTACGTCTTCCAGGGCGACGGCGCCCGCACGTTCGTGGAGCGCTTCACCTCCATGCTGGAGCCGGTCTTCGAGGGCTACCGCACGGAGAACAAGCACTATGCGACCATCGCGATCGGCTGCACCGGTGGCAAGCACCGCTCGGTGGCCATGACCGAGGAGGTCGCCAAGCGGCTGTCCAAGCTGCCGCGCGTCGTCGTGAACGTCGAGCATCGGGACGTGGGCCGCGAGTAGGCCGCCGCCCCGACCCACGACCGCCACGATCACCTGGACCGCACCATGACCGAGAACCGACTGTTCGACGTTTCTCCGCAGGGACGCTCGCCGCAGAGCCCCCGCCAGGGCGGCGCAGCGCCGCGACCGCGGCGCCAGAGCGGCCGCTCCGTCGTCGCCCTGGGAGGCGGCCACGGCCTGTCCGCCTCGCTGTCGGCGCTGCGCCTGCTGACCAAGCGGCTCACCGCCGTGGTCACCGTCGCCGACGACGGCGGCTCCTCAGGTCGGCTCCGCCAGGAGCTCGACGTCCTTCCCCCCGGCGACCTCCGAATGGCGCTGTCGGCGCTGTGCGATGACTCCGACTGGGGGATGACCTGGCGCGACGTCATGCAGCACCGCTTCGACTCCGGGCCGGAGCGGCTGAGCTCGCTCGACGGCCACGCGCTGGGCAACCTGCTGATCGTGACCCTGTGGGAGCTGCTCGGCGATCCCGTCGAGGGCCTGCGCTGGGCCGGCGCCCTGCTGGAGGCCGAGGGCACCGTGCTGCCCATGTCGCTGACTCCGCTGGTCATCGAGGGCGAAGTCCCGGATGACACCGCCCCCGACGGCCTGCGCACCGTCACCGGCCAGGTGGATCTGGCGCGCGAGCCGTACATCCGCGACGTCCGGCTCCTGCCGGTCGACGCCGAGCCGTGCCTGCAGGCCCTGAGCGCGATCGAGTCCGCCGACTGCGTGATCCTGGGCCCGGGCTCGTGGCATACCTCGGTGCTGCCGCACCTGCTCATGCCGGAGATGCGCCAGGCGATTCGCGACACCGAGGGCATGAAGTTCGTGACCATGAACCTGTCTCGGGATTCGGAGACGCAGGGCAAGACGAGCGCACAGGAGCTCGAGATCCTGCGCCACTACGCCCCGGACGTCGGGATCGACGCCGTCGTGGCCGATCCGAGCTCCGTGGAGGACCGCGAGGCCCTGGAGCGGGCGGCGGCGCGGATGGGCGCGATCGTGCACTTCGCCGATCTGCGCCGGGCTGAGGGGCTGTCGATCCACTCGCCGCTGAAGCTGGCGGCGGCGTATCAGGAGGTCATGGAGCGCTGAGCCGCTGCCGCGACCGCCCTGGTCGCACCGGGAACGATGCACCGTCGAATGGGCGGTGAGCAGGGGCTGCCGCTATGGTGTCCCGGTGCCTCCCACGCGCTTCGGGCTGACGCGCGCCGGAGCACCCCCACAGCTTCTGCACCGAAAGGAATCTGATGTCCCTCACGGCATCGGTCAAGGAGGAGCTCGCCCGCACCGAGGTCACCAAGGCCTCGGAGCGCCGCGCTGAGCTCTCCGCCGTCCTGCGCTTCTCCGGCGGCCTGCACATCGTCTCCGGGCGCATCGTCATCGAGATCGAGCTGGACACGGCTGCGGTCGCCCGGCGCATGAGGTCCATCGTCATCGAGGAGTTCGGCCACGCCTGCGAGCTCGGCGTGATCTCCGGCGGAGGAGGACTGCGCCGAGGCAGCAACTACGTGCTGCGCGTGGCACGGGACGGCGAGGCCCTGGCCCGCCGCACCGGCCTGCTGGATGCGCACGGACGACCGGTGCGCGGGCTGCCTCCGGTCGTGGTCAACGGTTCGGTCGGCGATGCCGCCGCCGTGCTGCGCGGAGCCTTCCTCTCCCACGGCTCGCTCACAGAGCCCGGGCGCTCCGGTGCCATGGAGTTCACCTGCCCCGGCCCCGAGGCGGCTCTGGCGCTGGTGGGTGCGGCACGTCGCCTGGACGTGATCGCCAAGGCGCGCGAGGTCCGCGGCGGCGACCGGGTGGTGATCCGCGACGGAGATGCGATCGCCGCGCTGCTGACCCGCATGGGCGCCCATGACTGCCTCATGACATGGGAGGAGCGGCGCATGCGCAAGGAGGTCCGTGCGACCGCCAACCGCCTCGCCAACTTCGACGACGCCAACCTGCGCCGCTCGGCGCAGGCAGCCGTGGCCGCTGGCGCGCGCGTCGAGCGGGCCATGGAGATCCTCGGCGACGACGTCCCCGAGCACCTGCGCATGGCCGGCGAGCTGCGCCTGGCCAACAAGCAGGCCTCCCTGGACGAGCTGGGGCGCCTGTCGGATCCGGTGCTGACCAAGGACGCGATCGCCGGGCGCATCCGCCGACTGCTGGCCATGGCCGACCGCCGCGCCGAGGAGCTGGGCATCGCCGGGACCGAGGGCGGGGAGCCGGGCGAGCGCGCCTGAGCCGGAAGGCGACCTCCGGGCCGCCTCCATCGGCCTGAATGTTGGTTTGTGTGTGTTTCTGCGCCGAGGGCGCCCGAGGAAGTCGAGCTTTTCTCTGCGATCCTCTGGGCAACTGCGGTCCATGCCACTAGACTGAAGGGGACGAGAGGCTGAAGGGCCCGGAACGGCAGCGTCGATCCGGGAGCGCCCGGACGGACGTGCGAACAGTTGCGTTCCCTCGGAAGCCCACTCAACCTCGAGCGATCAGATGTGCGCCCGGCTCTGAACCGCTGGGGCGGATTGGTCGCGCACTCGTCGAACGACGTCACCTCAGACAAGGAGATCGATCGCAGTGACCATCAAGGTTGGCATCAACGGCTTCGGCCGCATCGGACGCAGCTTCTTCCGCGCAGTCCGCGAGCAGGGCGAGAACATCGAGATCGTCGCCGTGAACGACCTCACCGAGGCGCAGACGCTGGTTCACCTGCTGAAGTATGACTCCATCAACGGCCGCTTCCCGGGTGAGGTCTCGCTCGAGAACGACACCCTCACCGTGGACGGGCACGAGGTCAAGCTGCTGGCCGAGAAGGATCCGGCGAACCTGCCCTGGGGCGAGCTCGGCGTGGACATCGTCGTCGAGTCCACCGGCTTCTTCACCAACGGCGACGCTGCCAAGGCCCACCTGGAGGCCGGCGCCAAGAAGGTCGTCCTGTCCGCTCCGGGCAAGAACATCGACGGCACCTTCGTGTTCGGCGTCAACGCGGACTCCTACGATCCCGCCACGCAGAACATCGTCTCCGGCGCGTCCTGCACCACGAACTGCCTGGCTCCCATGGCCAAGGTCCTCAACGACGAGTTCGGCATCGAGCGCGGCCTGATGACCACCATCCACGCATACACCTCGGATCAGCGACTGCAGGACGCCCCCCACAAGGACCTGCGCCGCGCCCGTGCCGCCGCCCTGAACATGGTCCCCACCACCACCGGTGCGGCCGCGGCCGTGGGCCTGGTGCTGCCGGAGCTGCAGGGCAAGCTGGACGGCTTCGCCGTGCGCGTTCCCACCCCCACCGGCTCGCTGGTGGACCTCACGATCGACGTCGCCAAGGACGTCACCGTCGAGTCGGTCAACGCGGCCATGAAGAAGGCCGCCGAGGGCTCCATGAAGGGCATCATCGAGTACAGCGAGGATCCCATCGTGTCCAAGGACATCGAGGGCTACCCGGTCTCGACCGTGTTCGACGCCCCGCTGACCAAGGTCATCGACAACCAGGTCAAGGTCATCGCCTGGTACGACAACGAGTGGGGCTACACCTCCCGCCTGGTCTCCCTGACGAACCTGGTCGCCTCCAAGTTCTGATCAAGCCTCTGCACGACCGCCTGCTCGGCCCCGGCCGGCACCTGGTCGTGAGGCACCTCGCGCGCGGGGCACTGCAGCTGTTCGCTGCGGCGCCCCGCGCGCTGTCGTCTGCGCACCCGCGCACCGACATCCGAGCTGTAACCGCCGTTCCGCCCGCGCAGACGGGATACTGGAGGCAGTCCGCGGCGGACCCGCCGGACCCCGCGCGGGCACCGCCAGAAGCCACAAGAAGGGAACACCGCCATGGCCAAGTCACTGGATGATCTGCTCGCCGAGGGCGTCTCCGGACGCCGCGTCCTGGTCCGCTCCGATCTCAACGTGCCGCTCGACGGCTCGACCGTCACCGACGACGGCCGCGTCCGCGCCTCGCTGCCCGTGATCACCAAGCTCTCGGAGGCCGGCGCCCGCGTCATCGTGTGCGCCCACCTGGGCCGCCCCAAGGGCCAGGTCGACCCCCAGTACTCGATCGCCCCGGCTGCCCAGAAGCTCGCCGAGCTCTCGGACCTCGACGTCCAGGTCGCCTCCGATGTCGTGGGCGCGGACGCCCAGGCCAAGGCCGAGGCACTGAGCGACGGCCAGGTCCTGGTCATCGAGAACGTGCGCTTCGATCCCCGCGAGACGTCCAAGGACGAGGCCGAGCGCCAGCATTTCGCCCAGGAGCTCGCTGCCCTCACCGGTGAGAACGGTGCGTTCGTGGGCGATGCCTTCGGTGCCGTGCACCGCAAGCACGCCTCCGTCTACGACGTCGCCAAGATCCTGCCGTCCTACCTGGGCGATCTCGTCAAGACCGAGGTCGACGTCCTGACCAAGGTCGTCTCGAATCCCGATCATCCGTTCGTGGTCGTCATGGGCGGATCCAAGGTCTCGGACAAGCTCGCCGTGATCGAGAACCTCATCGGCCGCGCCGATCAGCTGCTGATCGGCGGCGGCATGGTCTTCACCTTCCTCAAGGCGCAGGGCTACTCGATCGGCTCCTCGCTCGTGGAGGACGATCAGCTCGACACCGTGAAGGGCTACCTCGATCGCGCGGCGGGGGAGGGCACGGAGATCGTCCTGCCCACCGACATCGTCTACGCGGCCTCCTTCAGCGCCGACGCCGAGCACGAGGTCCGTCCCGTCGAGGACATCGAGGGCGGCTCCATCGGCGACTCCGGCATGGGCCTGGACATCGGACCGGACTCCGCCAAGGCCTTCGCGGAGGCCATCCGCGCCGCCAAGACGATCTTCTGGAACGGGCCCGCGGGCGTGTTCGAGATGGAGGCGTTCTCCGGCGGCACCCGGGCGATCGCCGAGGCGCTGGCCGAGGGCTCGGGCATGTCCGTCATCGGCGGCGGCGACTCCGCAGCCGCCGTGCGCACGCTCGGCTTCTCGGACGACCAGTTCGGACACATCTCCACCGGCGGCGGCGCATCCCTGGAGTTCATCGAGGGCAAGGAGCTGCCGGGCGTCGCCGTGATGGGCTGATCCGCTCCCGCTTCATCGCCGCCGTCGTCGTGCCGAGCACGGGCTCCGCACGACGACGGCGGCGCACCACCGCACCGACAGGCCCCGTGGGCCGCACACGAAGGAGACTCGCATGACCTCGCAGACCAATGGCGCATTCGATCGCACTCCGCTGATCGCCGGCAACTGGAAGATGAACCTCGACCACCAGCAGGGCGTGGCTCTGCTGCAGAAGCTGGTGTGGACGCTGCAGGACGCCAAGCACGACTTCGACCGCGTCGAGGTCGCCGTGTTCCCGCCTTTCACCGACCTGCGCTCCGTGCAGACCGTCGTGACCGGCGATGACCTGCCCGTGCGCTTCGGCGGCCAGGACCTCTCCGATCAGGATTCCGGCGCCTACACCGGCGACATCTCCGGGGAGATGCTGGCCAAGCTCGGCTGCACGTACGTGCTGGTCGGGCACTCCGAGCGCCGCACGATCCACGGCGAGACCGACGAGCAGTGCCTGGCCAAGATCGAGGCCGCCCACCGCCACGGCCTGACCCCGGTGCTGTGCGTCGGCGAGGGCCTCGAGGTCCGCGAGGCCGGCCAGCACGTGGAGCACACGCTGGAGCAGGTCCGCGGCTCGATCAAGGGCCTGCCGGCCGAGAAGGTCGCCCAGCTCGTCATCGCCTACGAGCCCGTGTGGGCCATCGGCACCGGCAAGGTCGCCGGACCGGAGGATGCCCAGGAGATGTCGGCGGCTATCCGCGCCGAGCTCGAGAAGCTCTACGACGAGCAGACCGCCCAGTCGACCCGCATCCTCTACGGCGGCTCCGTGAAGTCCAAGAACGTCGCAGAGATCCTGCGCGGCAAGGACGTCGACGGCGCCCTGGTCGGCGGTGCCAGCCTCGATGCGGATGAGTTTGCTAGCATTGTGAAGTTCGAGCAGCACCTCACGACCGACTGATCTCGCTCGGTCGGCTGCCCGGACCACGATTTCAGAGGGAGATCCATGGAGATCCTGCAAGACATCCTGCTGGGGATCATCGTCCTCACCAGCGTTCTGGCGGTCGTCCTGGTCCTGCTCAACAAGGGCAAGGGCGGCGGACTGTCGGACATGTTCGGCGGCGGCATGACCCAGTCGCTGAACACGTCGGGCGTCGCGCAGAAGAACCTCGTGCGGCTGACCACCACGGTGATCATCGTCTGGGCTGTGTGCATCGCCGCCTACGGCATCTCGATGCGCTTCGTGGAGACCGCGGCTCCGACCGCCGGACTCTGAGCCGCAGTCGCCGCAGACAAGAGGCCCTGCCTCCCCGAGAAGGGGAGGCAGGGCCTCTTTCCTGTGCTCCGTCTCAGCCGCGGCCCTCGGGAAGGGCGTCGGGCGTGCCGTAGAGGCGCGTGCTGACGGTGCCCCGGGCACCGCAGGCCGGCGTCTGCTCGAGCGGACCTCCGGCCAGCAGGCGGCCCACGGCCTCGGCCTTGTCCTCGCCGGCCACCACGAACCACACGTGGGCGGCGGTGCGGATCAGCGGCAGCGTCATGGACACGCGCAGCGGGGGCGGCTTGGGGGAGTCGTGGACGGCCACCACAGTGGCGTCCTCGATCTCCAGCTCCGGATGCCCCGGGAACACCGAGGCCACATGGCCGTCCGGGCCCACGCCCAGCAGGGCGATGTCGAGGGGCGGAAGCTCGCCGGTGCCCTGATCGGCGGCCGCCGCGCGAAGCTCGTCGAGGTAGTCCTGCGCGGAGTCCTCCGGCGTGGAGAACTCATCGGCGCTGCCGATCACATGGACGTTCTCCGGCGGCAGCTGCAGTTCGGGGGCCGCGGCGGTCACGGCGTCCATGGCCTGCTGCACATTGCGCTCGGAATCGCCGCGGGGCAGGAAGCGCTCATCCGACCACCAGAAATCGATCCGGGACCAGTCCAGGTCCTGCTCCGTGGTCCGCGAGGCCGCGGCCAGGGCAGCGACTGACTTGGTGCCCATGGTCCCGCCGGTGAGGGCGATCGAGGCGCGGCCACGCTGCTGCTGGGCCTGCGCCAGGACCGCGATCGCCTCGCGGGTCACCAGGTCGGCGAGCTCGTCCTTGGACGAGGCGGTGCGGATCTCGGGTGCGCTCATGACCGCTCCTCCGTGAGGTGCTCCTGCTCGGCTGCCTCGGCGTCGGCCTCCTCGTCGGAGATCCACAGCTGATCCGTCGATTCTGCGGGATCCGCGAATCCGGACTCGGCGGGGGACTGCCCGGCCTGGAACAGGGTCTCGAAGTCGACCACCGCGCGCAGGACGTCGCCGTAGACCTCATCCGGGTCCAGGCGGCGCAGCTCCTCGGCCAGGCAGGCGCTGAGGGTCCGGTGCGGCAGGGCGACCGTCTGGTCGTGCTGACCGGGCTGGCTCAGCGTGGCCAGGGTGTCGCCGGGGCGGTCCAGGACGATCTCGCCGTCCTCGCGGACCAGGCGGACCGTGTCCAGGCCGTGCTCGGAGTGCTCCGGGTGCTCCAGGCGCACCGGGCAGTCCAGCCGAGAACCCAGCCAGGACCCCAGCAGCCGGACGCGGGAGGAGTCCTCGGCGCCGGTGATGACGACCTCGACCATGGGGCTGGGCGGGGCCTGCTCGTAGGCCGCAGAGAGCTGGACGCGCCACATGGTCAGCCGCGTCCAGGAGATGTCGGTGTCGCCGGGACGGTAGTTGGCCGCCAGGTCTGCCAGCGTCTGCACGACGTCCTCCGCGGTGGTGGAGTCGGTGATGCGGCGGTGGGCGATCCGGCCGATCGACGACGCGGCGGGGCTGACCGGCACCCGATGCGGCCACCAGGCCACGATAGGGGCGTCCGGCAGCAGCAGCGCCGAGACCAGGGTCTCGGACGGCTCGGCGAGCTCGCCGTAGCCGTGCAGCACGACGACCTCCGAGGCACCGGCGTCGCCGCCGGCGCGGACCTGGGCGTCCAGGCGCGTGGAGTCGTTCACGGAGTGCGCCACGTGCATGATGATGCGGCACGGGTGCTCGTGGGAGGCCTCGATCGCGGCATCCAGGGCCTTCTCGGAGTGCCCGGCTTCGGCCACGATCACGAGCGTGAGGACGCGGCCCAGGGTGACCACGCCGCTCTCCTCGCGCAGGCGCTGCAGGGTCTTGTCGACGTCTGCGGTGGTGGTGTTCTCGAGGGTGATGATCACGGTCGCCTCCAGGTCCTTCCTTCTCGCTGCATCAGCCGGTCCGCCGATGCGGGTCCCCAGGAGCCGGGGGCGTAGGTCTCGGGGCGCACGTCATGGGCGGCCCAGTACTGCTCGAACGGGTCGAGGATCTTCCAGGACAGCTCGACCTCCTCGTGATCCGGGAACAGCGGCGGCTCGCCGAGCAGCACGTCCAGGATCAGGCGCTCGTAGGCCTCGGGGGAGGACTCGGTGAACGCATGGCCATAGCCGAAGTCCATGGTGACGTCGCGGATCTCCGACTGCGTGCCGGGGACCTTCGAGCCGAAGCGGATCGTCACGCCCTCGTCGGGCTGGATGCGGATCACGACCGCGTTCTGACCGAACTCCTCGGTGTCGTGCGGGGTGAACAGGCGGTTGGGGGTGCGCTTGAAGATCACCGCGATCTCGGTGACGCGCCGGCCCAGGCGCTTGCCGGCGCGCAGGTAGAACGGCACGCCCTGCCAGCGGCGGTTGTCGACCTCGAGGCGCAGCGCTGCGAAGGTCTCCGTGCGCGAGTCCGAGGGGATGTCCTGCTCCTCGAAGAAGCCCTTGACCTCCTCGCCGCCCTGCAGGCCCTCGCCGTACTGGCCGATGGCCGAGGACTCGCCGAGGTCGTCGCCGAGCACGACGGCCGAGAGGACCTTGGCCTTCTCGTAGCGCAGCGCACGGGCTGTGAAGCTGCCGGGCTCCTCCATGGCGGTCAGCGCCAGCAGCTGCAGCAGGTGGTTCTGGATGACGTCGCGGGCCGCGCCCACGCCGTCGTAGTACCCGGCGCGGGTCCCGATCCCGATCGACTCCGCCATGGTGATCTGCACGTGATCGATGTGGTCGGCATTCCACAGGGGCTCGTACATGGCGTTGGCGAAGCGCATGGCCAGGATGTTCTGGACCGTCTCCTTGCCCAGGTAGTGGTCGATCCGGAAGATCGCGTTGTGGGAGAACACGCTCTCCACGATCGAGTTGAGCTCCTTGGCGGATTCGAGATCGTGGCCGAAGGGCTTCTCGATGACCACGCGGCGCCAACCCTCGGCCTCGGGGTTCTCCGCCAGGCCGTGCTCGGCCAGCTGCTGGCACACGAGCTCGAAGGCCTTGGGCGGGATCGAGAGGTAGAAGGCGTGGTTGCCCCGGGTGCCGCGGTCCTCATCGAGCTCGGCGAGGACCTCGGTCAGGCGGTCGTAGGCGGCGGAGTCGTCGAACTCGCCCTGCACGAAGCGCAGGCCGGCGGCGAACTGCTGCCACACGGTCTCCTGGAACTCGGTGCGGGCGTTGGCCTCCACCGACTTGCGGGCGTAGGCGGCGAAGTCCTCGTGGCTCCACTCGCGGCGTCCGAAGCCGACCAGCGAGAACGACGGCGGCAGCAGGCCCCGGTTCACGAGGTCGTACATGGCGGGCAGCAGCTTCTTGCGGGCGAGATCGCCCGTCACGCCGAAGAGCACGAGGGCCGACGGTGCGGCAACGCGGGCGAGGCGGCGATCGCGGGGATCGCGCAGCGGATTGGTCGAAGGAGGTGCGGAATGCGGCACGGGGCTCCTCTGGAGAGCAGGGCTGGGGTGCGGGCACGACGTCGGGTGCGCGGAGCATCCGAGGACGTCGGGCGGGGACGAGACTACTCCTGCCCGACGACGGCCGAGCGGCGACGGCGGGGGAGCAGCGCGAGAACGCGGCGAGAGCCGGGTCCGGCGTGCGTGGCGCCGCCGCCCTGAGAGCGGGCGACGGCGCGGCGCAGGCTGAGGCCGGATGGGGTCCGGTTCTGCCAGGACCGGGTCAGCGGCCCAGGATCGCGTGCAGGACGTCGAGCACCTGGCTGACGCCGGTCTCGCGATCGGTGAAGCGCAGCTGCAGCACGGGGCGGTCGTGCTCGCGCAGCACCTGGGCGTCGCCGTCGGCCTGGGCGGAGATCAGCTCGCCGAAGGTGAAGTCGCCGCCCGGGATGTCCAGGTCGGTGTCCGAGGCTGCAGTGATCTGCAGGAACGAGCCCACGGGGGTGCCGCCCTTGTGGAACTGACCGGTCGAGTGGAGGAAGCGCGGGCCCCAGCCGAACGTGGTGGGACGTCCGGTGATGCTGGCCAGCAGCGGACGGGCATCCTCGAGCTCGGTCCAGGTCAGACGGTCGAAGTACGCCTGGACAGCCAGGTAGCCGTTGTCCGGCAGCGTCTTCAGCAGAGCCTGGATGGCCCCGCGCAGGTCATCGGCTCCGTCCAGCAGCGAGGCGTCGCCGCGGATCTCCACGGAGCCGTCGACGAGGTCCGCCGGAGTCGGCTCGGGCTTGTCCGCGAGCACGGCGCGAGTGGCGATCTTGGCGGACTCGACATCCGGCTGATCGAACGGGTTGATCTTCAGCAGGGCGCCGGCCACGGAGGTGGCCACCTCCCACAGCAGCATCTGCGCGCCGAGCGAGCCGGCGACCGCCACGGCGTCGACGTCTCCAGTCAGGACGCTCTCGTCGTCCGAGGCCACCAGCAGCGCCGGCAGGACGTCGGCGGCCACGGGGGCCTGCAGCTCGGGAGCGTCCTGGCCCACGACGACGGGAAGGATGCCGGTGCCCAGCTTGCCGGTCGACTCTGCGATCAGCTGCTCGGCCCAGTCGGCGAATCCGACGATGCCGGAGCCGCGGTCCTGCAGCACGATCTTGTCGCGCAGCGGCGAGGTGCCGCCAAGGGCCGCACCGAGGCGCAGAGCCAGGTTGTCCTCGGCGTCCTCGCGCAGCATCTCGGCGGCGGCCTCGGCGTCATCCAGCAGGGCGGTGATGTCTGCGCCTGCCAGCCCCGAGGGGACCAGGCCGAAGGCCGTCAGGGCGGAGAAGCGCCCGCCCACCGAGGCATCGGCGTTGAAGACCGCGCGATACCCGGCCTCGCGGGCGGTCTGGTCGAACGGGGAGCCCGGATCGGTCACGACCACCAGACGGCGCGCCGGATCGATCCCGGCATCCGTGAAGGCCTTCTCGAAGGCGCGACGGGCCGAGTCGGTCTCGACGGTCGAGCCGGACTTGGAGGAGATGATCGCCGCGGTGCGGCCGATGCGATCCGACAGCGCCGCCTGGACCATCACCGGGTCCGTGGAGTCGAGCACGAACAGCTCCACGCCTGCGGTGCGGGTGATGACCTCGGGGGCCAGCGAGGAGCCGCCCATGCCCGCGAGCACGAAGCGGTCGACGCCCTCGGCCTCGAACGCCGAGCGAAGCTCGAGGATCTCCTCGATCAGGGGGCGGGAGACGTCGTGCGCCTCGACCCAGCCCAGGCGCTTCGAGGCCTCGTCCTCGGCGTCGGCGCCCCACAAATCTTCCTCCCCTAATGAAACGATTGTAGCAGGACGTGCCCTGGCCCCATTTCCGATCATCCACAGAATTGTTCTCCTCGTGTCAGCAATCTTGCCGTTGTGACATACAAATACCATCAAATTCTGTCGATTCCTCTTTTTTTTCGGATCGATGGATTTATCGAGGGAAAAATCGACCGATAAAGTTAATTCGAACTCGGTCGTTCAAAGCGGCGAAATAGCGGTTACGAGCGGCTTATCGAGTGGGCCAGCACATCCCAGCTGCCCGTCATCCACTACTTAATCATGAGAAGACTTTCCGACAAGCGGATTTGACCAAGCGTTTCCATAAAAATCAATCGGACCAGTGGAACTTTTAGGTGCAATGAAATTCATAAGGTCGCCAAAATGGACCGCAGAAGGATCAGAAGTCACTGATAGAGCGGAGTACCAGTACCGCAGTGGCGTAGCGTGCCTCCATGCTGCCCGGGGCGGAATCGGCTTTTGATGCCCCCCTTCCGCGAAAAAATCTCGGTTTGCTGCGGCAAAACCGTTCTTCTTTTTTTTTTTTTGGTTGTCGATCCGATTATGATGCCCTACCCCCCAGGCGTGTCAAATCTGATGCCCCCTTTGAGGCATGTCGGACCTGATGCCCGGGGCGGCCCGCCCCCTCCGCCCCCCCCTAGCTACGCTACTGCTCTCAGGTCACTCTGTACTGCTCTAAAAAAATGTACGTAGTCTAACTTCACATTTATTCGTTATTTCACGATTCTGATAGGATTCGCTTTCCCTGACATCAGCGGAATATATTGTAATAAATCGATGAAATTCAAGAAATCCCTGTCAGTAACCACTCCGTTGAGCCTTTCTGAGCCCGCGTCTTGCTCTCTCTCAAAGCTTCGCCTCGGCTCCGCCATCGAGCGAGCCGATCTCCGCCGCTTCAACCTCCTCTTCGTCAGATTCGCCCAACTGGCCGCCATGTTTTTTCGAAAGAATTACACCGACCCCTTCGCT
>ERZ501033.48-NODE-48-length-24396-cov-4.931474_pt1 | contig 24396 bp, 22 predicted proteins | sample MGYA00248844_ERZ501033 | MGnify/ENA primary metagenome ERZ501033 (study PRJEB25958, sample SAMN03398539) | human skin metagenome | study: EMG produced TPA metagenomics assembly of the Human Skin Microbiome Metagenome (human skin metagenome) data set.
CGCCCGGCCGGGATGAGCGCGGTCCCGAGCAGGACGATCACGAATCCCACGGAGAAGCCGGTGAGGCCCGCGGCCACGGAGTCCCCCGTGCGGGCCCCCAGCTCGCCGTTGACGCGCGACTGGACGGCCATGGCGCCGCCTGCGAGCACGGCTGCGATCTGGGCGATCAGCACCGTGACGGGACTGTGGGTCTGCGCCGGGGCCATCACGACATCCTGGGGCGGCTGCGGGTTCTCGGGCTGGTCGGCATTCTCGGGGAGGGGTTCTGAGGTGGGCACCGGATCAGGCTACTCCCGGGCCCTTCCGGTCCTCCCCGAGCTGGGCTCATGGCCTCGGTGGGCCACAATGGAGCCATGACCACCACCGGAAGCACCCCCGAAGAGCTGCCCATCCGCGACGAGATGATCCGACTGGGCCAGGCCCTCAAGCTCGGCAGCCTGGTCGAGGACGGCGCCATGGCGCGCACCGCCGTCGAGGAGGGCATGGTCCAGGTCAACCACGAGATCGAGACGCGCCGCGGCCGACAGCTGCACGACGGCGACGTCATCACTTACAACGGGACCTCGCTGGTCATCCGCGCCGAGGGCTGAACGGGCCCCGGCCTGGCTCAGCGTCCCAGGACCATGCGGGTCAGGTACTCATTGACGTGCCCGATCTCCTGCGGCGAGACGCTGTGGCCGATGCCCTGGTAGTGGACCTTCATGGTGTCCGCATGCTCCACGAGCCACTCGGCGGTCATGTCCACCAGCTGGTCGTTGACGATGGGGTCCTGCGGGTCGCGGCCCCAGAAGAGCTTGAAGGGCTTCTCCTTCAGCTCGTCGTCGCGGAAGATCTCCAGCGGCTCCGGCACCACGAAGCCCGACAGCCCGATGACCGCAGTGATCTCGCTCGGCATGGCCCGCACCAGCGACGTGGCGATCGACATGCCCTGGGAGAACCCCAGCAGCGTGGTCGACGGACGCCCCTCGGCCTGCTCCCGCAGCCATCCCACGAGCGGCTCGACCGCGGCGCGGATGGCCTCGGGTCCGAAGGCCTCCTCGTCGTAGAGCGGGAACCAGCTGTAGCCGGGAGGCTGGGCCAGCGGGGCGCGCACCGAGGCCACCACGAAATCCTGCGGCAGCTGCGGCACCAGGCCCATGAGGTCCTGCTCGTTCGAGCCGAAGCCGTGGAAGAGCACCAGCAGGGGCGCCTCCGGGGACTCGGCGGGGTCACGGTTCCACATCACGACGGGGTTCTCGCTCATGCCGACCATCATGGCATCCGCGCGCAGCACGCCCCGCTTCCGTCGCTCCTCTCGCTCCCGCGCGGAGGAACTGCCGCTGAGGGGACGCAACGAACGTCTTCCCGCGCCTGAATCGTGTCGCACGCGTCCCTTCACGAGATCTCGCACTCGGGCGGCGGCTCGTCAGGGCCCTGCGAGCTCCCGCGCCCGGACCGCTTGCCGATGTGCCCGCACCAGGGTGACGATCCTTGGCTCGCATCCAGGATCCGTCGGATCCACGACGTCGAGATCCGTGTGCACCACACGCAGCTCCGTCCACCCGGCCGCTTCCGCAGCCCGCTGCCGCTCCACATCCCGAAGTCGCTGCCGCGGGTCCTCGTGGACCGCACCGTCGACCTGCACGGCCAGCCGGTGCCTGCGATCCGCGAGGTCAGGGTGGACCCGACGGCCACCCGGGGATCGGATCTCGACATCAGCCTCCCACCCGGTGAAGCGATGGTCCTCCAGCACGAGCCGCGTATAGGTCTCCAGCGGCGAGTCCACTCCGACGACCGCGAGCGTCTGTCGATGCGGCCAGGTCCAGCAGTGTTCGGGCCGGGGACGTGAGGCGGACCGATCCGTCGGTTCAGAGATCCTCGGCATGGAACTGACTCCGGTGCCCGACAACGCCGCGTCCTCGAGGCCTTGATCCTGTCGAGGAGCACAGATGGATGCCGCCGACATGCCCGAGCCTGCCGGGGAGCCGGAAGTCGTGGAGCATGGCGGCCGTCGTGTGGCTGGCTGCCCAGCCTTCCTGCTGCAGAGCCGGGAGGATCCTCAGCAGACCGGATCTGGTGCGGGGGTCAGGGCGCGAATCGGCGCAGGACCACAGGCCCTTGCCCCAGGAGCAGTACTGCCTCCCCGACAGATGACGCTTCGCGACGCCTGCCGCTTCAGCCTCGGCGGTCGTGAAGACGCGGCCCTGCAGGCAGGCAGGTGGACTGTGACGTGGTCTCGGCATGGCAGACAGTGCAGCGGATCACGGCGCCGACCGATGCGAACGGATCCGCTCCCCGCCGTCGTCGCCCCGGTCCAGTGCCCGAAAGGGCGTCTGTGGAGGCATGAACTCCGTACTTCGGATCTCCATTGTCCGGGATTCCGTGTGGACCGGGGATCTCGTGCGCCCAGTACGCCGAGGGGACGCACAGGGCGCACGGGATCGCCGACGGGACGCATCGGACGTCTAATCCGGCGTGAATCGTGACGAATGGGTCCCCTCGGCGGCGAGGAGGGTCGATGCGTCGCTTCGGTAGGGCCCCCTCAGGAGAGGAAGGCGGCTCGGACCAGCTCGCCGATCTGCTCGTGCTCGATCAGGAAGCCGTCGTGCCCGGCGCCGGAGCGGATGGTGCGGTGGGGGACGTCGCCGGGCAGAAGCCGGGCGAGGTCCTCGGACTCCGAGGGCAGGTAGAGCCGATCCGAGTCGACCGAGGCCACGAGCCAGTCGCAGGTGGTGGCCGCGAGCGCCTGCCTGACGCCGCCGCGGCCGCGGCCGACGTCGTGGCCCATGAGGGCGTCGTTGAGCACCAGGTAGGAGTTGGCGTCGAAGCGGCCCACGAGCTTGGCGGCCTGATGATCCAGGTAGCTCTCGATCGCATACCGGCCCCGACGGCGCCCCGGCAGCGGCGCCCCCGGATCCTCGCCGGCCTGCGCCGCATTGCCGAAGCGCGCGTTGAGGTCCGGTGCCGCGCGGTAGGTGGTGTGCGCGATCCGCCGTGCGATTCCGAGGCCCACGGAGGGGATGACGCCGTCGTAGTAGTCGCCGCCGCGGAAGTCGGGGTCGTTGCGGATCGCCAGGCGCTGCGCCTGGCCCCATGCGATCTGCTCGGCGCTCGAGGCGGCGGTCGAGGCGATCACCGCACAGGCGCGCACCTGCTCGGGGAACGTGGCGGCCCACTCGAGGGCCCGCGCACCGCCCATGGAACCGCCGACGACCAGCCGCCAGGACGCGATGCCCAGCTGCTCGGCCAGGCGCTGCTCGGCGCGCACCGAGTCGCGGATCGTCACCGCGGGGAAGTCCGATCCCCACGGAAGACCGGCCCGCGGGCTGTCCTCCGGGATCAGAGTCGACGGACCCGTGGAGCCGTAGCAGCCCCCGAGCATGTTGATGGCGACCACGAAGAAGCGGTCGGTGTCGATCGCCCGCCCGGGCCCGACCAGTCCGTCCCACCAGCCCGGTGCCTCGGCGGAGACACGGTCGAAGGAGGTGGCGTCCTCGGCGACCCGTCCGCGCGTGACATGGGTGTCCCCGGTCAGCGCATGCGGGACGAGCACCGCATTGGAGGCGCGGTCGTCGAGCTCGCCCCAGGTCTCGTAGGCCAGCTCGACATCGGGCAGCACGGCCCCGGATTCCAGCCCGAGGTCGCCGATGCGGGCGCGGCGCAGCAGCCCCTCGGTGCGGAAGGGCTGCTGCGAGCGCGGGGTCGTGCTCTGGATGGCGGTCACCTCAGACCGCTCCCCCTGCGCCGCGCGCCTTGACCGCGGCGAAGCCGAGCTCCAGGTCCGCGAGGATGTCGTCGATGTGCTCCAGTCCCACGGACAGGCGCACGAACCCCGGGGCGACGCCGGCGGCCAGCTGCTCCTCCGGGGAGAGCTGAGCGTGCGTGGTGGAGGCCGGGTGGATGACCAGCGAGCGGACGTCACCGATGTTCGCGACGTTCGAGTGCAGGCTCAGCGCGTCCACGAAGGCCTGGCCTGCCTCCGAGCCGCCGTCGAGCACGAAGCCGAGGATCGAACCTGCGCCGCCGGGGACGTACTTCTGCGCACGCTCGTGCCACGGAGAGGACTCGAGCCCGGCGTAGGACACGGATTCGACGCCCTCGTGGGCCTCCAGCCAGGTGGCTACCGTCCGAGCGTTGGCGACGTGGCGCTCCATGCGCAGCGACAGCGTCTCGATGCCCTGCTCGATCAGGAAGGCGTTGAACGGGGAGATGGAGGCTCCCATGTCCCGCAGCAGCTGGGTGCGGACCTTGAAGGCGAAGGACACGTTGGCCCCGAACGGCCCGTTCTCGCCGAAGACCTCCCCGAACACGACGCCGTGGTAGGACTCGTCCGGCTCCACGAACCCGGGGAAGCGCTGCGGGTAGCGGGTGTAGTCGAAGCGCCCGGAATCCACGATGAACCCGCCCACCGAGGTGCCGTGCCCGCCCAGGAACTTGGTGGCGGAGTGGATCACCACGTCGGCGCCGTGCTCGAACGGCCGCAGCAGGTACGGGGTGGCGATGGTGTTGTCCACCATCAGCGGCACCTCGGACTCGTGGGCGATCCGCGAGACCGTCTCCAGGTCCAGGACGTCGTTGCGCGGGTTCGGGATGGTCTCCGCGTAGAAGGCCTTGGTACTGGGCCGAACGGCATCGCGCCAGGCCTGGGGATCGTCCGGATCGGAGACGAACGTGGTCTCGATCCCGAGCCGCGACAGGGTGTGCTTGAACAGGTTGAAGGAGCCGCCGTACAGCGACGGGCTGGCCACGATGTGATCGCCCGCCCCGGCCACGTTGAGGATCGCGTAGGTGGTGGCGGCCTGCCCGGAGGAGACCATGACGGCCGCGGTGCCGCCCTCCAGGGAGGCGATGCGGTTCTCGACGACCTCGGTGGTGGGGTTGGTCAGGCGGGTGTAGATGGGCCCGACCTGGCTGAGTCCGAAGCGACCGGCAGCGGTCTCGGCATCCGGGAAGACGTACGAGGTCGTCTGCTGGATGGGCAGCGCCCGGGCGCCGGTGACGGGATCGGGCTCCTGACCGGCATGGATCTGGCGGGTCTCGAAGCTCCATCCCTGAGGGGCGGAGGGGGTGGGCTGCTGTGCTGACATGTCGGCGACTCCTTGTCTTCCGGGGCCGCGGACCGAGGTCCGACGGACCCGTCGGACCGGGTGCCGTGACCCGCGCTTGCCGTGTACGCGTCTGCGCACCGGCCCGGTCCTCACCCAGGGCACCCCACCGCGGAAGGAGGGTTGCCGGCCAGCTAGCTGGGGCTTGTCGCTGGCTCTCGTGACCTGATTCCCATTCTCGGACGAGCGAGGCTCCGGCGCAAACCCGCGTGCGGCGTCCTGAGGCGGCCCCTGTCAGAACAGCAGGGGTCCGGCCAGGAAGCCGACGGCGTCCAGCAGGAAGTGGGCGATGATCAGCGGCATCACGCGTCCGGTGCGGCGGTAGAGCCACAGGAACACCAGTCCCATCACCACGTTGCCCAGCGCCGGACCGACGCCCTGGTACAGGTGGTAGCTGCCTCGCAGAAGGGCCGAGCCGATCAGCACGGCCGGCCACGTCCATCCCACCCGCAGCAGGCGATCGGCCAGGAACACGACGACGATGATCTCCTCCACGAGCGAGTGTCGCAGCGCCGAGGCCAGCAGGAGGATGACCTCCCACCAGGAGGTCCCGCCCGCATTCGTGACGATCTCGGCGGTGATCCCGAGCTGGCGGCCCGCCTGGTACAGCGCCAGGGTGCCCAGTCCCATGACGGCGAAGAGCAGCGTCCCCAGGCCCAGATCTGCCAGCGGGGCTCGGCGGTCCAGGCCGATCCGGTGCAGCAGCCCACGCAGCTGACCGGCCGAGCCCGCCAGCAGATAGAGCGCCAGCAGCGGCGGGACCAGAGCCAGGAGGATCCCGAGGCTGCGGCGCAGGACGTCGAACAGGGGGAAGCCGCTCTGCGCCGCGTTCATGGAGGCCTTCGACTCGGCGATCGAACTGGTGGACAGCGTCTCGGCGAGGTCGAGGAGCGACCAGAGGGCGCTGGCCCCCAGCGAGACGCCCAGCACGAGCAGGATCTGCAGCCACAGATCGGCTCGCTGGGAGCCGAACGACGGCTGGGCTGGGGCCTGGGAGCGCTGTTCGGTCATGGGCTCCATTGTGGGCCAGGGGCACGACGGCAGCGGCCTCTGCTGTCGGCGCCGGTTCCTACGATGAGCGCCATGACCTCCCAGCACTCGGATCTTCCGCTCGCTCCCCCGTCGGCCGTGCGTCGCGACCACGTCCGCGAGTTCCACGGCGATGCCTTCCTGGACCCGTACGAGTGGCTGCGGGACAAGGAGTCCCCGGAGGTCATCGCGCATCTGGAGGCCGAGACCGCCTACGCCGAGTCCGCCACCGCCCAGCTGGCCCCGCTGCGCGAGCAGCTCTTCCAGGAGGTCCGGACCCGCGTGCAGGAGACGGACCTGTCGGTGCCGTGGCGGCGCGGCGACTGGTGGTACTTCACGCGCACCGTGGAGGGCGGAGAGCACTCGGTGCAGTGCCGCGTCCCGGCTGCTGAGGAGGGGTGGGAGCCGCCGCAGATCGTGGCAGGTCAGTCCCTGCCCGGCGAGCAGACCCTCCTGGACGGCAACGAGCGGGCGCAGCCGCACGAGTTCTGGTCGCTGGGCGCCTTCGACATCACCCACGACGGCACCCGGATGGCCTGGGCCGAGGACACCACCGGGGATGAGCGCTTCACGGTGCGCGTCCACGACTTCGCAGCCGACCGGACGCTCGACGACGAGATCCCCGAGACCTCCTACGGCGCCTTCCTCTCGCCCGCCGGAGACGCCGTCTTCTACACCGAGGTCGACGACTCCTGGCGGCCGTGGCGCCTGCGCCGCCATGTGCTCGGGACCCCGCTCGAGCAGGACATCACCATCGCCCAGGAGGACGACCCCGGCCTGTGGCTGGGGGCCGAGCTCTCCTCGGACCGGCGCTGGCTCGTGCTCGAGGCCGGGTGCTCCGAGTACTCCGAGGTCTCGATCCTGCGCATCGAGGAGGCCGGCGAGCAGGCCCCACAGGTGGTCGTGCCGCGCGGGGCCGGCGTTCTCGCCTCGGCGGAGCCCGTGCGGATCGACGGCCGGGACGTCGTCCTGCTCCAGCACGATCGCCAGGCTCCGGATGGACGCCTGAGCCTGATCGAGCTGTCGGACCTGCCCGGCGAGTCGGCGGAACTGCCCGGCGACGGATTCCCGCCCGGCATCGACATCGTGGCGCCCAGGGAGGGACTGCGCGTGCTGGGCTTCGCCGCCACACAGCATCACCTGGTTCTCGAGGTCCGTGAGGACATCCTGCCGGGGCTGCGCATCCTGCCGCTGAAGGGACTCGGCACGGAGAGCCAGGCCGAGCCCCATGTCCTCGAGGTGCCCGGCGAGCTCACGGCTGTCTCCCTCACCGCCGCTGAGCCGGACTCCCCCGTCCTGCGCTTCACCGCCGAGTCCTTCGTGATCCCGCGGCGCGTCTTCGACCTCATCCTGGATGCGCCGGGGACCGAGCTGCCCGATCCGGTCCTGCGCCGCGAGCAGCCGGTGCTGGGCGACTACTCGGCTGCCGACTACAGCGTGGAGCGCGACTGGGCCCAGGCCGAGGACGGCACGCGGATCCCGATCACCCTCATCCGCCGCCGGGACGCCGCGCAGCCGGCACCCGCGGTGGTCTACGCCTACGGCTCGTACGAGATCAGCATGGATCCGTCGTTCTCGTACTCGCGGATCTCGATGCTGGACCGCGGACTCGTGTGGGCGATCGCCCATGTGCGCGGCGGCGGGGAGCTCGGACGCGCCTGGTACGAGACCGGCAAGAAGGAGCACAAGGAGCGCACCTTCACGGACGTCGTGGCGGCGACGCGGCATCTGGGTGCCCGTGCGGACATCGACGCCGACCGGATCCTGCTCATGGGCGGCTCCGCCGGCGGACTGCTGGTCGGTGCTGTGCTGAACCTGGCCCCCGAGCTGTACTGCGGTGCGGTAGCCGCCGTGCCGTTCGTGGATCCGCTGACCTCCATGCTCATGCCCGAGCTGCCGCTGACAGCGCTTGAATGGGAGGAATGGGGCAATCCCCTCGACTCCGCGGAGGTCTACTGGACCATGAAGGCCTATTCCCCGTACGAGAACGTCTCCGCCAGGGACTACCCGCCGATCCTGGCCGTGACCTCGCTGCACGACACCCGCGTCCTCTACGTGGAGCCCGCCAAGTGGGTGGCGGCCCTGCGTCACGAGAACCCGGACAAGCGCGAGCAGATCCTCATGCGCATCGAGATGGCCGGCGGCCACGGCGGAGCCTCGGGGCGCTATCAGCAGTGGCGCGACAACGCGTGGGAGGACGCCTGGGCCCTGGAGCGCCTGGGACTGGCCTGACCCGAAGGAATCCGCCCGTTCACGCCGCCCGGCGGTCTGAGCCGGAGGGCCGCACCCGCTCTAGCACCAGGACCGCGGGGATCAGCAGGAGACCGGCAGCGGCAGCGGCGCCGGCGGCGGCCCATGCCCCGAGGGCCTGAGCGGGCCAGCCCTGCAGCACGGCGGCGCCCGTTCCTGCGAGTCCCGCCGCCCAGCCCAGAGGCATCCACAGCGACCTGGTGCGCACGGCAGCCCAGGCCAGCGTCAGGCTCAGCACCGCCACCGCGCACGCCGAGGCCGCCAGCCAGGACCAGGTGCCTGCGCTGCGCGTGAGCATGACGGGCAGAAGCCCGAGCACCGTCAGCAGGACCGAGACCGTGATCGCAGTGCCTGACGACCACCGTGCGATCGCCAGCCGCAGCAGCGCACCGCGGAACACGATCTCCAGCGCCGCCGCAGCGACCGCAGCCAGCACAGCGGCCACCGCCGGTCCGCCGAGCCTCGAGACCGCAGCCTGGCCCAGCAGCTCGGGCTGGCCGCCCTGGAGCAGCGGCAGGACCGCCGCCCCGGCGCCACCGAGCGCAGCGCCGATCACGAGCGCGCTCGCCCCGCCCAGCGGCCCGGCTGCCGCGCTGCCCCGATCCCTGGGCGCGGGGAACCCCAGATCACGCACACCCGCCTCGGCCAGGAAGAACCAGATGAGCAGCACCGCGACCGGCAGGGCGAGCGGAACCCACTGCCAGGTGGCATCCCACCGCGCCAGGCGCATGGCCAGCACATAGGAGCCGACGATCGCGGCGATCACCGCCCACAGGGCCCGGTCGTCGCCGCGGTAGTTCCAGATGGTGGTCATGTGTGCTCCTTCAGGGTGTCGTCGGGCCGGGAATGCCGATCCGGGCCGGAGTGCAGATCGCGCCCGGAAGCATGGCTCCCGGGCGCGATCGACCTTCACGAGACGGCTCAGGAAACCCCGAGCTTCTCCAGGATCAGCTCGCGGACACGGCCGGCGTCCGCCTGGCCCTTGGTGGCCTTCATGACCGGACCGATCAGAGCGCCCACGGCCTGGACCTTGCCGCCCTTGACCTTCTCGACGACGTCCGGCATCTGCGCCATGGCGTCGTCGATCGCGGAGATCAGCACGCCCTCGTCGGAGACCACGGCCAGGCCACGGGCCTCCACGATCTGCGCCGGGGTGCCCTCGCCCTCGGCCACGTGGCCCAGGACCTGCTTGGCGATCTTGTCGTTGATGGTCTTCTCGCCGATCAGCGACTCGACCTCGGCCACGTGCTCCGGGGTGATCCCCAGGTCCGCGATCTCCACGCCCGCGTTGTTGGCCAGGCGGGCGATCTCGCCCATCCACCACTTGCGGGCAGCTGCCTTGGAGGCGCCGGCCTCGATGGTGGCGGCGATCTCCTCGGTCACGCCTGCGTTGACGACGTCGCGGAACTCCTCGTCCGAGTAGCCCCACTCCTCCTTCAGACGCGCGCGGCGCTGGGCCGGGGGCTCCGGCAGCGAGGCCCGCAGCTGCTCCACCCAGGCGGGGTCCGGGCACACGGGCACCAGATCCGGCTCGGGGAAGTAGCGGTAGTCATCGGCATCCGACTTGGGACGGCCCGAGGTGGTCGAGCGCGTGTCCTCGTGCCAGTGACGGGTCTCCTGGACGATCTTCTCGCCGGCCTTGAGCACCGCGGCATGGCGCTGGATCTCGTAGCGCACGGCGCGCTCGACGGCGCGCAGGGAGTTCACGTTCTTGGTCTCCGAGCGCGTGCCGAACTCGGTGGTGCCCTTGGGCATCAGGGAGACGTTGGCATCGCAGCGCACGTTGCCGCGCTCCATGCGGGCATCCGAGATGTCGAGGTTCTTCACGATCTCGCGGATCGCCTTGACGTAGGCCTTGCCGAGCTCCGGAGCGCGGTCCCCGGCTCCGACGATCGGGCGGGTCACGATCTCGACCAGCGGCACGCCAGCGCGGTTGTAGTCGACCAGCGAGAACTCCGCGCCCTGGATGCGACCGGCACCGCCCTTGTGGGTCAGCTTGCCGGCGTCCTCCTCCATGTGGGCCCGCTCGATCTCGATGGTGAACGGTGTGCCGTCCTCCAGCTCGACGGTGAGCTGGCCGTCGAAGGCGATGGGCTCGTCGTACTGGGAGGTCTGGAAGTTCTTGGGCGTGTCCGGGTAGAAGTAGTTCTTCCGGGCGAAGTGCGAGACCGGGGCGATCTGGCAGCCCAGGGCGAGCCCGAGCTTGATCGCGTACTCCACGGCCTTGCCGTTGACCACGGGCAGCACGCCGGGCAGTCCCAGCGAGACGGGCGTGGTGTTGGTGTTCGGCTCGTCGCCGAAGGTGTTCGGCGCCCAGTCGAACATCTTGGTCGCGGTGTTGAGCTCCACGTGGACCTCGAACCCGAGCACGGGGTCGAAGTCCTCCATGGCCTCCTCGAAGGACAGGATCTGATCGCTCACTTGGCGCCTCCCTCAGTGGTCTCCGACAGCTTGGCCACGGCTTCGACGACGTCCGGCAGGTCCTTCCAGATCGGGCCTCCGTTCGCCTCCTCGAGCAGCCGCTCCAGACCGGCGGCCGCGCGGTAGAGGCGCGCGTCCTCACGAGCGGGGGCCATGAACTGGAAGCCGACCGGCAGCCCGTCCTCGGGCGAGAGGCCCGCCGGGATGGAGATCGCCGGGACGCCCGCCAGGTTGGTGGGGATCGTGGCGATGTCGTTGAGGTACATCTGCATGGGATCGGCCTGCTCGTCGACCGAGCCCAGCGGGAAGGCCGTGGTGGGAGCGGTGGGCGAGACGAGGACGTCGACCTGCTCGAACGCCGCGTCCAGATCGCGCTGCACGAGCGTGCGGACCTTCTGCGCCGAGCCGTAGTAGGCGTCGTAGTAGCCGGCCGACAGGGCGTAGGTGCCCAGGATCGTGCGGCGCTTGACCTCCGCGCCGAAGTTCTCCGCGCGCGTGGCGGACATGACGCGCTCGATGGTCACGTGCCCGTCCTTGGGCAGGGCGCGCTGGCCGAACCGGACGCCGTCGTACTTGGCCAGGTTGGAGGAGACCTCCGAGGACATGATCAGGTAGTAGGCGCCCAGGGCGTACTTGAAGTTCGGCGTCTCGATCTCGACGACGCTCGCCCCTGCCTTCTCCAGTGCCTCGACGGCCTCGCGGAAGCGCTGCTCGACGCCGGGCTGGAAGCCCTCGCCGGTCAGCTCCTTGAGCACGCCGACGCGCAGGCCCTTCAGCCCGCCCTCGGCAGCACCTGCCCGTGCGGCCTCGACGAAGCCGTCGGCCGGATCGCTCAGCGAGGTCGAGTCCTTGGGGTCATGGCCGCCGACGACCTCGTGCAGCATGGCCGCATCCAGCACGGTGCGCGCGCACGGGCCGACCTGGTCCAGCGACGAGGCCATGGCGATCACGCCGTAGCGCGAGACCGAGCCGTAGGTGGGCTTCACGCCGACCGATCCGGTCACGGCAGCGGGCTGGCGGATGGAGCCGCCGGTGTCCGTCCCCAGAGCGAGCGGGGCCTGGAACGCAGTGACGGCCGCAGCCGAGCCGCCGCCCGAGCCGCCCGGGATGCGGGTGAGGTCCCAGGGGTTGCGGGTGGGGCCGAAGGCCGAGTGCTCCGTGGTGGAGCCCATGGCGAACTCGTCGAGGTTGGTCTTGCCGAGGATCGGCATGCGCGCCGCGCGCAGCTTCTCGGTGACGGTGCCGTCGTAGGGGCTCATCCAGCCCTCGAGCATGCGCGAGGCCGCCGTGGTGGGCTGGCCCTTGGTCACGATGAGGTCTTTGACCGCGATCGGCAGGCCGGCCAGCGGCGGCAGCTGCTTGCCCTCGGCGCGATCCCGATCCACGTCGGCGGCGACCTCGAGGGCCTCCTCCGCATTGAGGTGCAGGAAGGCGTTGAGACCGGCCTTGCCGTGGCTGCGCTCCTGCGCGGCAGCGCCGTCGGTGGCCGCGATGCGGTCCAGGTGCGCCTGCACGGCCTGCACCGAGGTGACCTCACCGGCCTGCAGCTTCTGCGCGAGCTCGGCCGCGGACAGTTCGATGATGTTCTCGCTCATATCGCCTCAGTCCTCATCCAGGATGGCCGGGACCTTGAACTGCCCGTCCTCCGCGTCCGGTGCGCCCGACAGGGCCTCTTCCGCGCTGAGCGTCTGCCCCACGACGTCCTCGCGCATCACATTGCGCAGGGGCAGGGGGTGGCTCGTGGCGGGGACGTCGTCCCCGGCGACCTCGCTGACGGAGGCGACCGACTGCACGATCTGGCCGAGCTCGCCGGCCAGCGACTGCAGCTCATCCTCCGACATCTCGATATGCGCGAGGTCTGCCAGATGGGCGACCTCATCGCGACTGATCGCGGACATGCACGCTCCTTGTTCTTCGGTGTTGCTGTCTTCGGTGTTCACCGTGCTCGTGATGCTCGATGAGGCCCGCGGAGCGATCCTGCCGGTGGCACGGACCGGCAGAGGCTCGACGACGGGGCCAGCGGGGCCCATCCTATCCGCCGACCCGGACAGCCCCGGCTCCGACCGGAGCGACCGCGCCCGGCCCCGCCCACCGAGTAGCACCGTCGGGATGCCGACGACGCCTACCCTGGAGGCAGACGACAGACGCCCCCATCGCCGGGGCATCGCACCACCTGCCCCTGAAGGGTGGAAGGAGGCCCGCATGGCCAAGAAGGACGGCAAGCCGAAGAAGGACCGCGGGGCAGCGCGCCGCGCCAAGGCAGCAGCCCGAGCGGGGACGCGCCCCTCCCCCGGAGCGCGCACGCCCTCGCAGGACGCGGCGAACGCCTGGCGCCAGGGCGTCTCCGAGGCGACCGCCGACACCGTCGATCAGATGGCCGCCCACGTGCAGACCGTGGCCCTGCAGCAGCTGGAGGACTTCGGCGCGTTCCCCGCCTTCCTCATCACCGCGCGCCGCGACGGGGAGTTCGAGCTGGACAGCATCGAGCCCGCCGAAGAGGCCACCACCGTCGACGAGCTCGAGCCCGAGGATGCCGCCGAGCTCACCGAGCTGCACCACTCCGACGATCCCGAGGCCGCCCTGCGCGCCATGGCTCTCGAGAAGGCCCCGGAGCTGCTGGGCGCAGCACTCGCCCTGCCGGCCACACTCCCGGATCGCTCCGGGGCTCCTGCGCTGGTGATCGAGATCGAGCACCGCGACGGCGTCAGCCTCACCCTGGTCCAGGGCTACAGGATCGGCGGCCGCGGCGGCGCCAAGGCCACCGAGCTCGAGGACCCGACCGTGGAGCAGCGCGAGGCTTCCCTCATGCGTCGGCCCCGCCCTTCCGAGGGGACGTCTCGCTCCGAGTCCTCCCGTGCCGCCGCGCAGCCCGAGACTTCCGAGGACATCACTCGGACCGAGTCCTCCGAGAACGCTTCGCAGACCGAGCCTGCTGAGGGCACCACCCTTTCGGCATCGGGCGACCCGAAAGACTGAGCCCCGCCAGCCTCCTCCGGCAGGTCGCCCGCATCGAGAGGCCCGCGCGCGTGATCTCCTCGATCGGTACGCCGACGGCTCCGTCCTCGAGCGGTCTCCGTGTGTGCTCCCGTCAGCCACCGTCGCGGTCACGACCATCGAGTTGCCTGAGCGTGTGCCGGCCCCCATCGACTGGCCCCGTGATGTGCGCTTGAGGCCCCAGAGCCGCACTGCGACACCACTCGATCTGCGCGGGGCCCCATGAGCACAGCCCGAGACCACTCGATGCGCCACAGGCGCCCACATCACAATCTTGGGCCGATCGATGCGCTGAGCGGGGTGCGTGCCGACTCCAGCCAGTGGAAGAGGCGCACCACTCGCTCGGCGCTCGGCGAGCTCCCGAAGCTTCCTGAGGACATGCGAGAAGCCCCGCAGCGTGAACGCTGCGGGGCTTCTCGGTCCCTGCTGACGATCAGATGATCGTCAGATCTCCGTCGGTGCGGAGGCTGATCGAGTGGATCAGGCGGGGATGTTCAGGGTCTGGCCCACGAAGATCAGGTTCGGGTCAGCCACGGTGTCCGGGTTGGCGGCGAACAGGGTCTCCCAGTCGGTGCCGTGGGCAGCCGCGATGGAGCCCAGGGTGTCGCCCGAGACGACGGTGTAGGCGCCGGCAACGGCGGGCTGCTCGGCGACCGGAGCGGCCGGAGCGGTGTACTCGACGACCGGGGCCTGCTCGGCGACCGGAGCCTCGGCGGCGGGAGCCTCAGCGGCCGGAGCCTCGGCGGCGGGAGCCTCAGCGGCCGGAGCCTGGGCCACGGGGGCCTCCTCAGCGGCCGGGGCCGGGGTCTCGACGGACTGGGTGGAGACCTGGGTCTCAGCAGCCGGGGCGGGGGTGGAGGCAGCAGCGCCGCCCGAGTAGCCCGAGCCGCCGGACAGGCCCAGCTTGGCGGAGCAGGCGGGCCATGCGCCCCAGCCCTGCTCGGCCAGCACGCGCTCAGCCACAGCCTTCTGCTGGTCCTTCGAGGCATTCGCGGCATTGCCGGAGCCGCCGAAGGCGGACCAGGTCTGCTGGGTGAACTGCAGGCCGCCGGAGAAGCCGTTGCCCGTGTTGGCGCTCCAGTCGCCGCTGGCCTCGCACTCGACGAGCTGGTCCCACTTGTCGGCGGCCTGTGCGGGGGCAGCCGCACCGAGGAGGGCCGCGCCGCCGAAGACAGCGGCGGTGCCGGCGACGATGGTGTTCTTGATGTTCTTCTTCACGACAGGCTCCATGACGGCGCCGTCTCCGCTCGTGCCGTCCCCGGCGTCATAGCGTCGCTGTCTTTCCGTTCCAATGGTCTGGGTCTGGGATGCAGCTGTCGACAGCGATGACGGCTGACTGCAACCTGGATTTCGTGTGGCGCTCGACGTACAGGTCAAGGCGCTGGATCGAGCCCGCAGGCTCTCTCCGGAAGTTCGAAGATCACATTACCGTAACGATTCGGCTTGGCAACCCTATTGAGCTGTGATCTGTGCCAACCTGAAGGATTTGCCCCTGATGCTTCAAGATCCTTCATCGGGACAGCCCTGAGAGCCGTTCCCTCCCTCGACGATCCGCCCGGAACTCCGGCGCGCCTCTCGAGGTCACAGCACCATAACAGGAAGGTCACGGTCAGGTCACGACCCGCTGTTGAGGGGACAGCTCGAACCGAGCCCGCAGCCCCGCCCGAAGGCCCGTTCGACCCACGACGGCGCAGGTCAGCGGGCCTTCAGGAGGCAGGCGAGATGCTGCTCACTTTCGTTGACCAATCAGTCCTCCGCATGGACCTGAGCATCCTCAGCCTCCTCTGAGGGGCCCTGGAAGGCCTCCGGCCCCTCCGCGAGCAGCCGCGTGAAGTCGGCCTCGTCCAGCACCGTGACCCCCAGCGACTCGGCCTTCTCCAGCTTGGATCCTGCCGAGGCGCCGGCCACCAGGAAGTCGGTCTTCTTGGACACGGACCCCGAGGCCTTGCCGCCGCGGGTGAGGATCGCCTCCTTGGCGGAGTCGCGGGAGTAGTCCTCGAGCGTGCCGGTCACCACGATGGTCAGGCCCTCGAGGACCTTGGGAACGGAGTCGTCGACCTCGTCCTCCATGCGCACGCCCGCAGCGGCCCAGGACTCGACGATCTCGCGGTGCCAGTCCACCTGGAACCAGTCGATGACCTCTCGTGCGATCACCGGGCCCACGCCGTCCGTGGCGGCCAGCTCCTCCTCCGAGGCCTCGCGGATCCGGTCCATGGAGCCGAAGGCCGTGGCCAGCGAGCGCGCCGCCGTGGGGCCCACGTGCCGGATGGACAGCGCCACGAGCACGCGCCACAGCGGCTGGGAGGTGGCCTTGGCGAGCTCGTCGAAGAGCTTGACCGTGTTGGCGCTGGGCTTGGACGGGTGCTTGGCGCTGCCCTTGGTCCAGAAGTACGGCACGAGCTCGGTGTCTCCCGGCTTGGCCCCCGCGCCGCGCTTCTGCCGCTCGATCTTCACGTCCTTCAGCATCCCGGCGGAGAGATCGAAGAGCTGGGCCTCCGAGGTCAGCGGAGGATCGGCGGGCTCGGAGGGACGCGTCAGCGCTACGGCGGCCTCCTCCCCCAGCGCCTCGATGTCGAAGGCGCCGCGACCGGCCGCGTGGAAGACCCGCTCCTTGAGCTGATCCGGGCACGAGCGCGCGTTGGGGCAGCGGATGTCGACGTCGCCCTCCTTCGCCGGGCGCAGCTCGGTGCCGCACGACGGGCAGTGGGTGGGCATCACGAACTCGCGCTCGGTGCCGTCGCGCAGGGCGACGACGGGCCCGACGATCTCCGGGATGACGTCTCCTGCCTTGCGCAGAACGACGGTGTCCCCGACCAGCACGCCCTTGGCCCGCACGACATCCTGGTTGTGCAGCGTGGCCATCTCCACCGTGGAGCCGGCGACGAGGGCCGGCTCCATCACGCCGTACGGGGTCACGCGCCCGGTGCGGCCCACGCCCACGCGGATGTCCAGCAGCTTGGTGTGGACCTCCTCGGGCGGATACTTGTAGGCCACCGACCACCGCGGCGTGCGGGAGGTGTGCCCGAGCTGGCGCTGCGTGGCGCGGTCGTCGACCTTGACCACGATGCCGTCGATGCCGTGGTCCAGGGAGTGGCGCTTGTCCCCGTACTCATCGATGTACTCCACGACCTGGTCGATGCTGCTCAGCACCCGGGAGTACGGGCTCACGGGCAGGCCCCATGTGGCCATCAGGTCGTAGGCCTCCGACTGGGCGCTGATCTCCAGCCCCTCGGCGGCCCCGATGCCGTGCACGTACATGGACAGCGGGCGCTTGGCGGTCTCCGCCGGGTCCTTCTGCCGGAGGGAGCCGGCGGCGGCATTGCGGGGGTTGGCGAACGGCGCCTTGCCCTCCTCCACCCGCTGGGCGTTGACCGTCTGGAAGTCCTGGGTGGAGATGAAGATCTCGCCGCGGATCTCGATCTGGCGCGGGATCTCGTCTCCGCGCAGCTGCTGCGGGATGGTGGCGATGGTGGCGACGTTGTGGGTCACGTCCTCGCCCGTGGTGCCGTCGCCGCGGGTGGCCGCCCGGACCAGGCGGCCGTCCTGGTAGAGCAGGTTGATGGCCAGGCCGTCGATCTTGACCTCGGTGAGCCAGCGCAGCTCGGCGGCCCCGTGCAGGGTCTGGACCTGGGTTTCGGCGCGCTCCAGCCAGGCGCGCAGCTCGTCGATGGAGAACACGTCCTCGAGCGAGTACATCCGCTCGAGATGGCGCACCGGGGCGAAGGCCGCCGAGGGCTCGCCGCCGACCTCCTGCGTGGGCGAGTCGTTGGACTGCAGCTCCGGGCGCAGCGACTCGAGCTCCTCGAGGCGGCGGTAGTCCTGGTCGTACTGGGCGTCGGAGACGGTGGGGGCGTCCTGCTGGTAGTACTCCACCCGCGCCTGGCGCACGCGCTCCACGAGCTCGGCGTACTCCTCCCGCAGGGCGTCCGCCGGGATCTCCTCCGCGGACATCTCGACGGGCTGGTCCTGCTCGGCTGCGTTCGCGGCCTGCGCCGCGGTCCTGTTCTGCTGGCTCACCCCGTCATTGTGGCGCACTGCTCCGACGACACGGCGTCGACGACGCCGGGGATCGCCTCGAGGCGGGCCTCGAGCTCGACGTTGCGTCGCTGTCGGAAGTCGGCGAGCCAGTCGGCGTCGATCCGCACGCCCGTGTGCTCCTCGATGACGTCGGCCTCGTCGCGGAGCATCTTGCCGACGAACCGGGCGACGGCCTCCTCCTGGGTCAGGTCCCATCCCATGTCCGCGAGCATCCCGCGCAGCACCTCGTTCGTGATGCTCTCGGAATCGACGAGGACGCCGTCACAGTCGAACAGCACGGCAGCGAACTTCGGGCTCAGATCCATAGTCCGATTCTGTCATCCCACCGTGGGCGCCGTACGCGGGGGTTCCGTGCACCGGTCCCTGCCGACCGTCCAGGCGGGGAGGTGGAGCATCCCCTCGCCGAGGCGGCTGTGCCCGCCCGCACGAATCGTGCACCGCCGTTGGGGTGGCCCGGTCCCCAGTGACTGCGGTCGCCCGGTCGCCCTGTAATCTTCGGCGGCCCTGGGACCTCCGGCCACCCGCGGAACCCCGGTCCTAGGGAACGAGGGCTCCTTGGGAACTCCGGCGCCTGAGGAAACTCGGATCACCGGGAAGATCCAGTCCGGTGGAACCCCGGTTGACCAGGGATCCCGACGACGGTCGGGATTCGGGGGCAAGCCCCGCCTCGGCGAGGGGATCAGACGACGAACGCCGAGTAGATGAGGAGTCCCGACCCGATCGCGCACCCGACGATGACGAGGGCGAACAGGGTGAGCCAGCCGCCCGCGGGGATCGCGGAGCCGCGGCTGAGGATGAACGCGTCGGACTGCTGGACGTTCCGACGGCGGGTGTGGACGCGGATGACCTTGACGAGGTCCTTGAGCGAGCCGAGGGCGAGCGCGACGCCGAGCCCGGCGACGAAGACCGCGATCCACTCGGGCGGCAGGAAGACGACGAGGAACTGCGCGGCCACTGCCGTGCACACGGCGATGACGACGCCGGCGACGTTGCGGATGAAGATGAGCGCGATGAGGAGGACGAGTGCCCCGAGTGAGAGCGCGAGCGGTGCCCAGCCGTAGATCGCCGAGATGATGAGGACCAATCCGAGCACCGCCGGTGCCGGATATCCCCAGAATCCCGCCCATGTCGCGGAGAAGCCGACCCGACCGAACGAGTTCATCTGCCCCGAGTGGTCGAAGTTGAGCGAGATCCCGCGCACGACCCGTCCGGTCGTCAGCGCCGCGAAGGCGTGACCGAGCTCGTGGACGAAGGTGACGAAGAGCCCGAAGAACCGCCAGATCGCCGGCGTCATCGTGATGATCAGAGGCACGCCGAGGATGATGAGCAGCTGCGTCGGCCCGAGCTCGAGTCCGTCCCCGCGCCCGAATCCGGACGTGATGGCCTCCCACCACGTCTCCACGCCCTGCCTGAGATCCATCGTCACCTCGTCGATCCTCGCTCGCCCCGTCCCGGCCCAGTCCTGAGCGCCGAGTCCGGGCCCAGTCCTGAGCGCCCAAGTCTAGGAACGGAGTCTGAGTGGCGCGCTCAGCTCGGTGGGAGGCTGTCCACAGGTCGGGCGGGCAGCTCTGTCGGCGAGGCCGAAACGAGCAGATCTGACCGACAAGTCCCCTTTCTGCGTCGGAGCCTCGGGGGTTGTGTGAGAACGCGGAGCTTGCCCCACTACGATGGGAACAGGTCAGCCATGACGATGAGGAGTCCCCCATGCCCCGCAGTCGCGCGTTCGCCCAGGTCGATGTCTTCTCCCGCGAGCCCTTCCGAGGCAATCCTGTCGCCGTGATCCTCGACGCCGAGGGACTCACCGACGACGAGATGGCACAGATCGCGAACTGGACGAACCTCTCGGAGACGACGTTCGTCCTCCCGCCCACCGATGAGCGGGCCGACTACCGCCTGCGGATCTTCACCCCCTCCCGCGAACTGCCCTTCGCCGGGCATCCCACCCTCGGCTCGGCCGCGGCATGGCTGGCCGCCGGCGGCACCCCGCACAGCGCGACGACGGTCGTCCAGGAGTGCGGCGTCGGCCTCGTCGACCTCCGCCGCAGCGGCCCCGACAGCAGCACGACCACCACCGCCGACCTCTCCTTCGCCGCTCCCGAGCTCCTCCGCTCCGGACCGCTCGCCGACGACGACGTCGCAGCCATCGCCTCGGCGCTCGGCATCGACCGGACCGAGATCCTCGACCACGCGTGGGTCGACAACGGTCCCGGCTGGGCGGCGGTGCGCCTCGACTCCGCGGAGAGGGTCCTTGCCCTCACCCCCGACTTCTCGGCGATCCCGGACACGAAGCTCGGCGTCGTCGGCGCCCACCCGGCAGGCTCCGAACACGCCTACGAGGTCCGCGCCTTCGTCCCCGGCGTCGGCGTCGCCGAGGATCCCGTCACCGGCAGCCTCAATGCCTCGGTCGCGCAGTGGCTCATCGGGCAGGGCCTCGTCCCCGATTCCTACACCGCGACCCAGGGCACCGCGATCGGCCGCGCCGGGGTCATCAGCATCAGGTCCGAGCGCCCGACCCCGGGCGACTCAGACCCGAACCCCGACGAGGCAGCCCTCACCGAAACAGCCCCAACCCCCGCCCCGTCGATCTGGGTCGGCGGCCCGACGACGGTGCGCATCACCGGCACGATCGAGGCGTGAGGAGCTGACGATGCCGCACACCCGCCCCTCCACGGACCTGCCGCTCACCCGTACCCATGCCCGGATCTGGTTCGCCCTCCAGGCCCTCGCCGGGGCCGCATGGTGGTTCGGCGTCTTCACCGTCCCCGGCATCCGCACCGCGACGCTCGGGTCCCTCGAGCCGGTCGTCGTCGCCGTCTTCGACATCCCACTCTTCGTTCTCGCCTCCGCGGCCGTGGCCCTCGGCGTCCGCCTGGCCGTGTGGGTCGTCGTCCCCTGGACGATCCTCGTCGCGCTCGGCATGACCGTCTACGCGACGGTGACCACCGAGGCGGGCCTCGGTGCCGTGGCCATGATCGCCGCCTCTGTCGCGAGCACGATCGCCGGTGCCCTCATGCTCGCCGGCCGCGTCCCGACCGAGCGGCTCCTCTTCGGTCCGTTCGCGTTCTCGAGCTCCCGGACCGAGGACGAGCGCTCCCTGCTCATGCGCACCGGCATCCAGCTCGTGTGCTTCTGGGGCGTCTTCCTCGTCATCATCCCGTGGATCATCTCCGCGCTCGAGGAGCGCTGGGGCCTCGAGGTGAAGTTCCCCGTCCTCGTCGTCCTCGCCGGCTTCGCCCTCCTCGTCCTCGCGAGCGCGCTCGGCATCTGGTCGGCGGTGACGATGGCGCGCTACGGCGGCGGCACGCCCCTGCCCGCGGAGATGCCCAACCGTCTCGTCGACGACGGCCCCTACCGCTTCCTCCGCAACCCGATGGCCGTCGCCGGGGTCGCCCAGGGCGTGGCGATCGGCATGTTCATCGACTCATGGCTCGTCATCGCCTACGCCCTGGCCGGGTCCCTGCTGTGGAACTGGATGGTCCGCCCCCTCGAGGAGGCCGACCTCCGCGACCGCTTCGGTGCCGACTTCGACGACTACTCCGCCGAGGTGGCCTGCTGGGTCCCGAAGCCCCGATCGACCGCGCGCAGCGAGTCCGACTGAGTCCTACCTCCCCTCACCGAGGTGACGCCTCGTGGACGGTGACCGCGTAGCCGTCAGGGTCGGCGAAGGTGAAGGTGAGCCCGAACGGGCTCGGGGCCGGTTCCCGGAGGATCGGCACCCCCGCCTCGGCGAGGGAGTCATGCAACCCTGCAGCGTCCTCGCAGGCCAGCCACAGCGCCACCCCGACTCCTGGCCGCTCGACCGCGTCGAGATCGACCCCCGGCAGGGGCTCGCGCACGGCGAAGGGGATCGGCGTCGTCTGGAAGACGACGGCCCCGGGCGGGCTGGCGTCGGCGCGCTCGAGGCCGAGCCGGCCGGTGTAGAACTCCGCCGACGCCTCGACGTCGCGGACCTGCAGGGCGACGAAATCCACTCCTGTGACATCCATGGTCTCTGTCCTCTCTCGTGTCTCGAACGGCGCTGCTCTCGCACCGGCTCGATTCCTATGTCAGGTTTCTGACACTGCGAATGTATGTCAGAATATTGACATGAGTCAAGAGTCTCCGCGCCTCGAATCGAAGATCGGGTATCAGCTCAAGCACCTGCAGTCCCTGCTGCGCGCGCACATGGACGACGTCCTGCGTCCGCTTGAGCTCTCCATTCCCCAGTACGCGTGTCTCGAACTGCTCCAGCGGACTCCGGGGGCGTCGAACTCGGATCTCGCCCGCGGCGCGTTCGTCACCCGGCAGGCGATGAATACGCTCCTGCGCGGGCTCCAGGACCGCGGGCTCGTCACCCGTCCGGAGACGGTCGACACGGGCCGGTCGCGTCCGACGACTCTGACACCCGCGGGCGAGGACCTCCTCGCTCAGGCGGTCGTGCGCGTCGAGGAAGTCGAGGCGCTCATGGTCAGCGGACTCGATCCGCAGGCCAGGCGACGCCTCGGCGAGGCTCTCGATCGGTGCATCGATTCGTTCGAGGGCGCCAAGGGCTGACCTCTGCGACATGAGTCAGCTCGGCTCACCGCACCGCGAATTCGGCGGGCTCCCTTTCGACGCGCTTGGGCAGGAGGAGCATGACGAGGAGCGCGAGCGCGGCTCCGAGCCCGGCGCCGAGCGTGTTCGTCACGAGGTCGCTGATCGTTCCGAAGCGCGTCGGGGAGAGCAGGGTGAGCTGCGTGGCCTCGATGAGGCAGGTGAACGCGGCACCGGCCACCCAGCCGATCCACCAGCGCCGCACGCCGAGCTGGAATGCGAGCAGAAACCCGAAGGGCACGAACAGTCCGACATTCGCAAGCATCTCCACCCGCTCGTAGCTCAGCCACTCCGTCGCCTCGTGAGAGGCGAAGAAGGCGAGCAGGCGGGCGATCGGCGACCCCGGCGACGTGTCGAGCTGCTGCGGGGTGAGGGTGATGAGGGCGATGAACGCGGTGTAGAGGATGAGCAGGCCCATAGGAACCGTGCGCACGCGCTGCCTGTAGCCTCTCATCCCCGCCAGAGTACCGGCCGATCCTGAGACCGACCGGTGACCTCACGCGAAGCGCGCGCTGAGGTCGGTGACCCGCCGAGCCCGGTCCGCGGTCTTCATCCGTCCGGCGCGCTCGAGCAGGCTCATCCCATGCAGGGCACCCCAGAAGACCTCGGTCGCGGTGTCCTCGCCGATGACGTCGGCGAGCACCGTGAAGGCGTCCCTGAGCTCGGGTTCGTTGTCCGCTTCGGCGAAGCGCGCGCCGATCGGCTCGGCGAACATCGCCTCGTAGACGGCAGGGTGCGCGTCGGCGAAATCGAGGTAGGCGTGGGCGAGCGCCTCGACGACCCCACGCGAATCGGGTCTAGCTTCAGCGCCCGCCGTCTCGATCGCCGCCTGACACCGCTGCCGCAGGTCGGTGAACCCGTCGAGGGCGACGGTGCGCATGATCTCGGCCTTGCCTCCCGGGAAGTGACCGTAGAGGACCGGCTGAGAGTAGCCGATCGCCTCGGCGAGGCGCCGAGTCGTCACCGCCGACCAGCCTGAGGAGTCCGCGCTTGTGCGGGCGGCCGCGAGGATCGCGGCACGCCGCTCGTCGAGTCGTGTCTGTCTGTCCGTCACCGCCAGCCTCCCTCGATTCCCTTGCGCAACTGTCCGTCGCGTCCTACTCTAGCAATGATAGATTTCCTAGCATTGCTAGATTGTGAGCATGGCTCGATCGAAGGTGCCGAAGAACACTCGAGGCAGCACACGAGCGCGAACCCGAACCAGCACACGCGATCACACCAGCACCAGCACACGTCACAGGAGGACCGCATCGTGGACGCCATTCTCGGAATCCTCGCGACGACGATCGTCGGCATCATGGTCGGCGTCGAGCTCGCCGTCGCCGTCGTCGTCAATCCGATAACCCTGCGCCTGCCCGCCGGCCCGTCGCTGACGGCCCGAGCCGACGGCGCACGCATGCTCGGGGCGGCGATGCCCGTGTGGTACCTCGTCTCCCTCGTGCTCACGGGCGCGTTCGCGGCGCTGACCTGGGGCTCGGCATCGGCGTGGACGGCCGCTCTCGCCGCCGTCCTCCTCGCCGGCAGCGTCATCATGTCTGTGGCCCTGCTCGTCCCGATCAACAACCGCACCCGGACGTGGAGCGCCGAGTCCCATCCCGCGGACTGGCGAGAGCAGATCGGGCGGTGGGACCGGCTCCACATCGTCCGCGTCGCCGTCATCGTCGCCGCCTTCGCCCTCCTCGCGTCGGCGGCGACGCTGCTCTAATCGGCGCTGAAGGCTCTGACCGGCACTCCGGCGCCGAAGCGCCCCAGCCTCAGAGTGCGGGTTCCACCTCGGCGTCGTTCAGCGTCGCAATGTCGATGACGGCGCGGAAGTAGACCTCACCGGCGACGACCCGGTCGTAGGTCGAATCCGCCTCGGTGATGCCGATCGTCTCGATCTGGGCGGCGATGCCGTGCTCGGCACAGAAGTCGAGCATCTCCTGGGTCTCGGCGATGCCGCCGATGTTCGACCCGGCGAGCACCTTGCCGCCGCCGATCAGCGAGCCGAAGCTCAGCGCCTGCTTCT
>ERZ501033.49-NODE-49-length-24243-cov-6.587564_pt1 | contig 24243 bp, 20 predicted proteins | sample MGYA00248844_ERZ501033 | MGnify/ENA primary metagenome ERZ501033 (study PRJEB25958, sample SAMN03398539) | human skin metagenome | study: EMG produced TPA metagenomics assembly of the Human Skin Microbiome Metagenome (human skin metagenome) data set.
CCGGGGACGACGCGCGCGGCGACAGTGCCCGGGCAGGCACTGCCCGGGGCCGCAGCGGCGGCGACGACGCCCGCACCGCGCGCATCGGCGTCCTGGCCCTGCAGGGCGGGGTCGCCGAGCACGTGCGCATGCTCGAGGGCCTGGGCGCCCAGGCGGTGCCGATCCGCTCCTCGGCGGCCCTGGAGCAGCCTCTCGACGGGATTGTGCTGCCCGGCGGGGAGTCCTCGACCATGGACCGTCTGCTGCGCCGCTTCGGCATGAGGGACCGACTGGCGCAGCTGCTCCAGGACGGCCTCCCCGTCCTGGGCACCTGCGCCGGGCTGATCCTGCTGGCCGACGAGATCGTGGATCCGGCGCCGGGGCAGACCAGCCTGGCCTCGCTGGGGATCCGGGTGCGCCGCAATGCGTTCGGGCGCCAGGTCGACTCGACCGCCGAGACCCTGCAGACCTGGCTCGGCCCGGTGGCGGGGGCCTTCATCCGGGCACCGGAGGTGCTCGAGGTCGGCGAGGGCATCCAGGTCCTCGCCCGCCGCGGCACCGCTCCCGACGGCGACGGCCCGATCGTCGCGGTCGGCACGGACACGGCGCTGGGGCTGTCCTTCCACCCCGAGCTCACCGGCGATGACACGTTCCACCGCGAGCTGCTGCGCCGTATCGGGGACCTCAGGCGGACGGCAGGTCCGGGAACTCGGCGATGACGTCCGCGTTGCGCAGCTTGCCGTGGGAGGTGGACAGGCTGCGCTCGAGCTCGCGGGAATCGGAGCAGGCCTTCTTCCACCCGCTGTCCGCCACCTGCAGGACGTAGGGCAGGGTCGCGTTGGTCAGCGCCGCGGTGGAGGTGGCCGGCACGGCGCCGGGCATGTTGGCGACGCAGTAGAAGATCGCGGGTCCGACCTGGAAGGTGGGGTCGTCGTGGGTGGTGGCGTGCGTGTCCTCGAAGCAGCCGCCCTGGTCCACGGCGATGTCCACGAGCACGGCGCCCTTCTTCATCTTCAGGACCATCTCGTGGGTGACGACGTTCGGGGCCTTGCGGCCCGGGATCAGCACCGCGCCGACCACCAGATCGGCCTCGAGCACGCAGTTCTCGACCTCGTAGGGGGTCGAGACGACCGTGCGCACCCGGTTGCCGTAGAGGTCGTCCATGGCGCGCAGAGCCTCGATCGAGGTGTCCAGCACGGTGACGTCGGCGCCCATGCCGACCAGCTGGTGCACCGCATTGCGACCGGCTTGGCCCGCCCCGATGACGGTGGCCTGCGCCGGGCGCACACCGGGGACCCCTGCCAGCAGCAGGCCGCGGCCGCCGTGGGAGGCCAGCAGCGCGTTCGCGCCGACGGTGGCGGCCATGCGGCCGGCGACCTCGGACATGGGCGCGAGCAGCGGCAGCGTACCGCGGTCGCTCTGCACGGACTCGTAGGCCAGCGACGTGGTGCCGGAGTCCAGCAGCGCCTGGGTCAGCTCGCGGCTGGCGGCCAGATGCAGGTACGTGAACAGCGTGAGGTCATCGCGCAGGAAGCCGTACTCGGAGGGGATCGGCTCCTTGACCTTCAGCACGAGCTCCGCCGCCCAGGTCTCCTCGACGGGCACGAGGACGGCGCCGGCGTCGGTGTACTCCTGGTCCGGGATGCTGGAGCCGATCCCGGCGCCCTCCTGGACGCGGACCTCGTGGCCGTGGCCCACCAGCTGATGGACGCCGGCCGGGGTGAGGGCCACACGGCCCTCCTGCGGCTTGGTCTCCGTGGGGACTCCGATGATCATGTGCGCTCCTTGAGATCGGGACGCCGTCGACCTCGTCGTCGACGGCGCGTTCGGGCACGCCGGTCCGCGCCCCCGGGGCGCGCCGGGCCGGCTGGACTCAGCTCAGCTCGTCTGCGAGCCGATGCAGCGTGGCCTCGATCTTCTCCTTCTCGACGACCGGGAACCCCTTGGCCTGGCGGGTCTGCTCCGAGGTCCGGGACCAGTCGCAGTAGTTGACCACCTCGGTCGTGTCCTCGGGGGTCGAGCGCAGGATCCAGCCCCATGCCCAGCCCTGCGGCTCCTGGCCCTCGTCGGCCACGAGCCACTCCAGGCGATGCTCGAGGTCGTAGCGGGTGACGTGGTTCTCCGTGCGGTACTGCGTGGTGCCGTCCGTCCAGAGCATCTCCATCACGAAGACCTGCCCCACGTGCTCGAGCGGCTCCTGGCCGACGGCGGCTCGCACCATCTGCGAGCCGTCGATGCGCGCGTGGTTCGCGGGGTCGCGCAGGAAGCTCCACACCGTCTCGATGGGGGCATCGATCGCGGCCCGGAGGGCGATGCCGTCCTCGGCGTGCAGATCCTGGATCGTCGATTCGCTCATGGTCCCATTGTGGCGCTCGCCACCGACAGTCTTCAATGGAGCGGGAGCCGGTTGCCGCCGGGGACCGCGAGCGGCACGACCGCCGCGGGCGGATCCGACGACGGTCCCGCGCAGCTCACCAGTCGTCTCCGACCAGCCGGTCCTCGGCGATCGAGGCGCCGAGCATGAGGGTGCGCATGAACCGCTCGGTGGCCTCGATCAGCAGCTCCTCGCCGTCGCGCACCGCCTCCGCCAGGGACATCGGCACGGGCAGGATGGAGGCGACGGCGTCGATGCCGATCCCGTGCACGGCGTCCGATCCCTGGCCCAAGGTCCCTGCCAGGCCGATGACCGGCACGCCCTGCTCGGAGGCTCGACGGGCGACCTCGGCGGGGACCTTGCCGCGCGGGGTCTGGAAGTCGATCGCCCCCTCGGCCGTGATGACCAGGTCGGCGCCGCGGATCGAGCTGTCCAGGTCGATCCCGGCCAGCCCCGAGTCCAGGAGCGCCTCGAAGCGCGGCACCAGCTCGGCGCCGATGGCCGCCATGCCGGCGCCGAGGCCTCCCGAGGCCCCGGTGCCGGGGCCCAGGGCGAAGTCGCGGTCCCGGGTCCGCTCGAGGCCGTCGCGGCCCAGGATCTCCGCCCAGTTCTCGAACCCGCGCGACATCTGCTCGACCTGCTGCGCCGTGGCGCCCTTCTGCGGGCCGAAGACCCGGGCGACGCCATGGTCGCCGGTCAGCACGTTGTGCGGGTTCAGGGCCAGGACCACGCGCACGCGGCCGGCGCTCAGCGACGGGTGCAGACCGGAGAGGTCCAGGCTCCGGGCCTCCGTGAGCGCCGCGCCCCCGGTGCCGACCGGCTCCCCGTCGGCGTCCAGCACCCGGGCGCCGAGGGCCGTGAGCGCCCCCAGGCCGCCGTCGGAGGTCCCGGAGTCGCCGCAGCCGACGACGATCGTCTGCGACCCGTCCTCCAGGGCCGCGCGGATCAGCTCGCCGACCCCGTGGGTGGTGGTGAGCGTGGGATCCCGGCGATCGTGCGGGACCAGGCGCAGTCCCGCGGCCGAGGCCATCTCCACGACGGCGGTCCCGCGCGCGTCGCCGCCCAGGCGGGCCCAGTGCGCCTCGACCGGCTGACCCATGGGCCCTGTCACCCGCGCGGGGATCAGCTCGCCGCCGGTGGCTGAGGCCAGTGTGCGGGCCGTGCCTTCGCCGCCGTCGGCCACGGGCACGGTGCGCACGCGCACGCCGGGCACGGCGCGGCGGACTCCTGCGCTGATCGCGCGGGCGACCTGCTCGGCGTCCAGCGACTCCTTGAAGCCGGAGGGCGCCACCAGGACTCGGCGGACGAAGGCGGTGGAGGGTGCGGCGGTCATATCGGACTCCTCGGTGTTGAAGGGGCGGGTCAGCGGAACAGCGGCAGGCCCATGAGGGGCCAGACCAGGAAGGCGAAGACGAGCACCAGCACGGCCGAGATCGGGGCCAGCCAGGCGGAGAGCCGCAGGAGGTGCTCGGGGCGGAAGGTCTCGACGTCCTCCACGTCGGAGAACAGGGTCACGGGCTTGGCGGAGCTGGTCAGCGTGTGGCAGAACCCGGCCGCCGCCGTCGAGGCGAACGCCGCGGCGGAGGCATCCACCCCCAGGCCCGGGGCCAGGGCGACCACGATGGGGATCAGCACGGCCGAGCGCGCCGAGCGGGACTGGATGACCAGGTGCGCGGCGGTCGAGAGGACCACGACCAGGACCACGAACGCGATGGGGGCTCCGGGGCCGATCCGCTGGACGGGGCCGAGAGCTCCGGCGGCCAGCCAGTCGGCGGCTCCCGAGTCGACCAGCCCGGTGCCCAGCGTCAGCGTGGCGGCCATGAACACGAGCAGCGACCACGGCACGGACTTCAGCGCCTTGCCCAGGTCCACCGACCCCCATCGGGGGCTCGCGGCCAGCAGCGCGCCCAGCAGGCCGACGATCGCCGGGTGCAGCCCGTGCAGCGGCTCCGAGCACCACAGCACCACCACGACGGCCACGAGCATGGCCGAGCGGGTCTGCGCGGTGGTCAGAGGTCCGGAGATGGGCGAGGCCGAATGCGCCTGCATGTCCTTCAGGCTGATCGAGACGGGCTCGCGCCGGTCCTCCCGCCGGGTGAACAGCCGCAGGATCAGCTCGGTGCACACGTGCGAGGACACCACGGCCAGCGGAAGGCCCAGGATCAGCCACGTGGCCACTCCGAAGCTGCGATGCCCGGCCGCGTCCAGGATCTGGGCGGTGATCAGATGCGCGCCGGCGCCCAGGTAGGAGGCCACCGCCGAGAGCAGGATGACCGACGGGAACAGCAGGGACAGCGCCAGCACCACCCGCCGGTGCGGCGCCAGCACCGCCGCCATGGCCGCGAAGACGGGCAGGGCCAGGGCCGCCCGTCCGGAGGTCGACGGGATCGCGAAGGCCGTGACGACCAGCACCGCCGTGGTGAGGTGGAACAGCGGGCGCATCCCGGAGGCGCCGGTCACCACGAATGCCGCCACGCGGGTGGCCAGTCCCGAGGCGGTCACCCCGGCGGCGATCACGAAAGCGGTCAGCAGCAGCCACACCGTGTCCTCGCCGAGCGAGGAGAAGAGGTCCTCGTCCCCGACCACGCCGGTGGAGACCAGGATCAGCGCAGCGCCCAGCGCCACGTAGGTGTCCTCGAGCGGGGAGAAGATCCACAGCCACACGGCCACGCAGAACACGCACAGGGTCAGGGCGCCGTGGGCCGGCAGCTCATCGCCCAGGACCGAGGCCCGGATCACCACCGTGCACGCGACGAGCATCACGACCGCCAGGATCAGCGCGGCCGGGCGCGGCCTGGGGCGCGAGCGCACCGGCGCGGGGCGGCCGCTCTGCGGAGGGGTCGAGGCCCAGCGCACGGAGCCCGTCTGCGCGCTCATCGCTCCACCCGCATGGCCTCGGCCACTCGGTCCTGCGCGGCGGAGTCCGTCTCGTCGAGCTCCTGCCGATCGGGCTGGACGAGGGGAAGATCGAGTCCGACCGAGGTGCGCCCGTCGGGCTCGGAGGCCACCCACAGGCTGCCGCCGTGGGCATCGGCCACCGCGCGTGCGACGGCCAGCCCCAGGCCCATGCCGCCCACGTCGGCGGATTCCTCGGTGCTGCTCGAGCCGCCGGAGGCCTCGGACAGCGCGGCCGAGCGGTACTGCTCGATCATGGCCCGGGCCTGCTCGGCGCTCAGCGGCCGACCCGCGTTGGTCACCGACAGGCGCAGGACCCGCCCCTGTGCCGCCGCCGATACCTCGGCGTTCTCGTCGTGCTGCGACTGCGGCTCGGCGACGGCAGCGCTGAGCTGGATGCGCTCGCCGTCCTCCGTGTGATCGACGGCGTTGCGCGCCAGCTGGCTCATGGCAGCCGACACGGCGGCGGCATCCATCGGTGCGGTGAGATCGGGCGCGTCGTCGAGCTCCCAGCTGCGTCGTGGGAAGCGCTGGGCCAGGTCATGGCGCAAGCGCACCACCAGCGGGGCCGCGGCCGTGGGCCGCATGCGCAGGGCTCCGGGCCGCTGCGCATCGGCGAGCAGGCTCAGATCCGCCAGGCTGCGCTGCATCTCCTGCATGCGGCGCCGGAGGCGGCTCAGCTCGGCGCTCGACAGCCCGTCGGAGCCCTGCGAGCCGGTCTCCAGGTCCCGACGACAGGCCTCCAGGGGGCGGGCGAGATGGCGCTCGACCTCGGCGGCCACGTGCGACTGGCGATCGAAGGAGTCCTCGAGCCGATCGAGCATGCCGTTGACCGCCTGGGCCGTGCTGGAGATGTCGTCGCGGCCCTCGACGGGCACGCGCGGGGAGAGGTCGTGGCCCGAGACCCGCTGGGCCACAGCTGCGATCCGGCGCACCGGCAGAAGGATCTGTCCGGCGGCGAACCACGCGATCAGGGCCGTGAGCGCCAGCCCGCCGGCGGCCACGCCCACGAGCAGCAGGACCTGCTGATCCACGTCGTCGTGGGCCGGGTCCGTGAACTGCAGGACCAGGAAGGCCGATCCGTCCTCGGTGTCCACCCGCCCCCACCGCACGCTGCCGTGCTCGGTGTCCCGAACTCCCGAGGCCGACGGGTCCGCGAGGAGACTGTCGAGCTCGGCGGCATCCGCGGCCAGCAGCTCGCCGGCGTCGTCGGCGGCATTGTCCAGGTAGGAGACGTCGCCGTCGGCCACCGCGATGAAGGCCTCGTGCGTGGCCGGGGTCTGCCGGGAGAGGTAGCGCTCCATGAGCTCGGCCTCCGAGGCGAAGGGCTGCGCGGTGCGAGGATCCACGCCCTCGTCGACGAACGTGCGGAACTCCTCGACCTCCTGCACGATCCCGGCATCGGCGGCCTGATCCACCTGCCCCTGCAGCAGCGAGCGCATGGTCACCACGACGGCCAGCAGGGCGATGGCGGTGGTCAGCACGATCCAGCCCACGATGCGCCAGCGCGCCGAGACCCGGGATCCGCGCTCCTGAGCGTCCGCGCTCATCGCGTCACCGTCCCGGCCTCGGGGACGTCGTCCTGCTCGCCGTCCGAATCGGTGTCCAGATCGACCTCGTCCGGCCCGTCGTCGTCCTCCGGCTCGAGGTCGGGATCGTCCTCGTCGTCGTGCTCTTCTTCATCGACGGGAGCGGCCGGCCCGGATGTCGGCGCCTGCTGCTGCTCCCGGTCGTCGGCGGGTGCCGCGTCCTCTGTCGCCTCCGGCTCGGTCGTCGGGGCGGGTGCGGAGGCTTCGGGATCGGGCGACGACGGGGCCGTGACCCGGGTGCTCACAGGATCGGAGGGCAGAGTGGGCGGCATCGTGGTCCGCGCCAGCTGCTGCGTCCCCAGCGCGGTCAGCACGGGAACGGCCATGATCAGGACCAGGAGCAGCACACGTCTCAACATGACAGTGAAGTGAACTCCGAACAGATGAAATGCAGATGAGCATCCGGGCCGCGGACGCTCAGCACTCGACCCCAGGAAGACGAGACCGATGACCGATCTGCAGTGCCCCGCTGTGCTCCTGCTCGGAGAGGATCCGCGCGCCGTGCTGGAGGGGAGGGTCCTGGGGCCCGTCGGGCCGGGGGCGGAGATCGTCTGCCTTCCGCAGGGCGAAGACCCGCTGCGCCGGGCTGCCGCCGAGGACGCCCTGGTGGACGAGCTGGTCGACGCCCGCCGCGGGGAGTCGGTGGTGCTCGAGGCCGAACCGGCGCGGCTGCGCGAGCTGCTGCGCCGCCACGGCTGCACGCCGGAGCTGCCCGCGCGCATCGAGGCCGACTTCGGCGGCTGGCGGCGCACCGAGCCCGCCGGGCAGCCCGCCCCGGAGCGGCAGGATCCGGAGCCGGCCGCCGTGGAGCAGCCGAGCGCCGACCAGCCGAGCGCCGAGCGGCACGTGGCGCTGCCGCTGGCGGAGATGACCGGACTGCAGATGCACGCGATCACGCTGCTGCGCGAGCGCGTCTTCGTGGTGGAGCAGAAGACCACCGAGGTCACGGAGATCGACGAGCTCGATGCCCTGCAGACCACCATCCACCACTGGCTGGAGATCGACGGCCGCCCCGCCGCGGTCCTGCGCGTCCTGGCCCACGAGGAGGCCATCGCGATCGGCCGGGTGGCCACCGCTCACGAGCACCGCGGGAAGGGCCTGGCCGGGCGGCTGATGCGCCTGGTGCTCCAGGACCTGGCGCCGCTGAATCGCCCCGTCGTGCTGCTGGGCCAGTCGCATCTGGAGCAGTGGTACGAGCGGCTGGGATTCGTCCGCAGCGGAAATGAGGTCCTGGAGGTGGGCATCCCGCACGTGCCCATGACCCTGAGCCGATGACCGAGCTGCTCGCGGCCCGTCCAGTGCCCCCGGCAGATGCCTGGATGCTCGTGCTGTGCGGGCTCCTCGCCGCAGGGCTGTGCCTTCCGCGACGGACCTGGCGGTGGTTCGGGCTGGTCGTCACGGTCGTGCATGAGCTCGGCCACGCGCTGGCGGGGCTGGTCGTGGGCCGGAGGGTCATGACGATCCGCATCGAGGCCGATCACTCGGGCGTCACGCACTCCTTCGGCACCGGGCCCAGCGCGGCATGGTCGACCTTCTGGGGCTATCCCTTCCCCGCCGTCGTCGGGGCTGTGTGGGCCGCCGCGGTGGGGCTGGGGCACTGGCCGGTGGCCGCCGTCGTGAGCGCGCTGGTGCTGCTGGGCTCCCTGGTGGTGATGCGCGGTGCGCTGTCCTGGGTGGTCACGACCGGATCGGCGGCGCTGCTGCTGGCGCTGGTGTGGGCGGACCTCGCGATCGGGCGCTGGCTGATGCTCGCGGTCGGCACCGCGCTGTGGGTCGGCGCGCTGCGGGTGTGGTGGCTGCTGGCCCGGCGCCACGTCCAGGGCGCCCTGAGCCGACGGGTGCAGCACGAGCACCCGCTGGGGCTGCCCTCGGATGCCGTGGCACTGGCCCGGGCCACCGGCGTCCCGGCCATGCTGTGGCTGCTGGCCTTCCTGGCGGTGATCCTGCTCAGCGCAGCGGGGATCGCGCTGGCCTGGGCCCCGCAGCTGCTGAGCTGAGCGGCTGCAGGCAACTCAGTCTCAGATGTGGCCTGGGTCTCGTCTCAGATGATATTTTCGCCGGGCGGGTCATCGCGGATCCGCACTGCCCACAGGAGGCCCGCATGCCCACCGACACCGTCTCACCCGCTCCCTCGTCCGAGCCCGCGCAGCGCCTTGCCGACGCTTCGCTGCCCGGCACGCAGGCGGAGCTGCCCGCCTACGACCGCTCCGGCCTGAGCACCGGGATCGTCCACATCGGCGTGGGCGGCTTCCACCGCGCTCACCAGGCCGTCGTCATGGACGACCTGCTGGCCCAGGGCGGCCACGACAGCTGGGCGATCACGGGCCTCGGCGCCCTGGCCGGCGACTCCCGCATGCGCGACGCCCTCAACGACCAGGACGGGCTCTACACCCTGGCGGTCAAGCACCCCGACGGCCACCGCGACAACCGCGTGATCGGCTCCATCCGCACCATGGCCGTGGCTCCGGAGGACCCGGCCGGAGCGGTCGAGCTCATGGCGGATCCCGCCACCCGCATCGTCTCGCTGACCATCACCGAGGGCGGCTACAACTTCAACCAGGCCACGGGCCTGTTCGACGAGACCACGCCGGCCGTCGCCCATGATCTCGAGGTCCTGCGCGGCTCCGGCGAGGGCGAGCTGCGTTCGGTCTTCGGCCTGGTCGTGGACGCTCTGCGGGTGCGCCGCGAGCGGGCAACCGCCCCCTTCACCGTCATGTCCTGCGACAACATCCAGGGCAACGGCGACACCGCCGCCCTGCAGTTCGTGGCCTTCGCCGAGCTGGTCGATCCCGAGCTGGCCGCCTGGATCCGCGAGAACGTCCCGTTCCCGAACTCCATGGTCGATCGCATCACCCCGGTCACCACCGACGCCGACCGCGAGAACGTCCTGGCGGACACCGGGCGGGTGGACGCCTGGCCGGTCGTGTGCGAGCCCTTCTTCCAGTGGGTGCTCGAGGACCGCTTCGTCCCGGGCCTCGACGGCGCCCCGGGCCGCCCCGCCTTCGAGAAGGCCGGCGTGCAGCTCGTCGAGGACGTCGAGCCCTACGAGCTCATGAAGCTGCGCCTGCTCAACGCCTCCCATCAGGCGCTGTGCTACCCGGGCCGCCTGGCCGGGCTCGAGTACGCGCACGAGGTCTGCTCCGACCCGCTGTACGTGGCCTACCTGCTGGCCTACATGGAGCTCGAGGCCACTCCCACGCTGCGCGAGGTCCCGGGCGTGGACCTGGACGACTACCGCAGGACGCTCATCGAGCGCTTCGCGAACCCGGAGATCCGCGACACCCTGGCCCGCCTGTGCGCCGAGGCCTCGGACCGCATCCCCAAGTGGCTCGTGCCGGTGATCCGCGAGAACCTCGAGGCCGGTCGCCCGGTCGAGCTCTCCGCCACGATCGTGGCCTCCTGGGCGCGCTACGCCGAGGGCGCCGACGAGAACGGCCGCCCGTTCGAGATCGTCGATCCCCGCCGCGACGCCGTGATCGAGGCCGCCTCTCACCACGACGAGGACGAGCTGTCCTTCCTGCGCAACGAGGAGCTCTTCGGGGACCTCGCCCAGCAGGAGGCCTTCACGGAGCCGTACCTGCGCGCCCTGCGCGGCTTCCGCTCGCGCGGCGCCCGCGCGACGCTCGAGGAGGTCCTGGAGGTCGTGGGGCGCCCGGCCGCCTGATCAGCTCCCGGCAGTCACGGCTCAGTCGGCCATCTCCTCCTCGAGCTGGCGGCGCATGGCGCTGTAGCGGGCGCGGAAGGCGTCGGCCCCGTCGTCCTGGGCGGCGGGCAGATGCTGGGAGCCCTCGGTGCCGGCGGTCCAGGCGGGCAGCTCGCCCTGTGCGGCCCAGTAGGCCTGGCGCGCGCCGCCCAGGGCGACGTACTCATCCGGGGCGGGGACGTCGATGTCGACGCCGAGCACATGGGTGAGGGCCGTGCGCAGAGTGGCGGAGCGCGAGCCGCCGCCGATCAGCAGGGCGCGCTCGATCGGGACGTCCAGGGTCCGCAGCACCTCGAGGCAGTCGGCCAGCGAGTTCGCCACGGACAGCACCGAGCTGCGGGCCATGTTCTCGCGCGTGAGCGAGGCGCCCGTGACGCCGTGCCAGCGCCCGGCGGCGTCGGGGAGGTTGGGGGTGCGCTCGCCGTCCAGGTACGGCAGCAGCGTCAGCCCCGAGCAGTCTGGGTCGCCGGCGGCCGCGAGGGCATCGAACTCGTCCAGGTCGGTGCCGAGCAGGTCCGAGGTCCTGGCCATGACCCGGGCGGCGTTGAGCGTGCACAGCAGGGGCAGGTAGGCGCCGGTGGCGTCGGCGAATCCCGAGGTGACGCCCGTGGGGTCCGCGATCGGGTGCGGGCTGTGGGCGAAGACCGTGCCCGAGGTGCCGACCGAGACCACGACATCGCCGTGGCCGATGCCCAGGCCGAGCCCGCCGCCGGCGTTGTCTCCGCACCCGGCCGAGACCACCGCGCCGGGGCTGTTCGGGAGCCAGTCCGAGGTGATGGTGCCGGCGGAGGCGTGGGGTGCGAGGACCTCGGGGACCTGCGGGGCCGCCCCGAACCAGCGCTCCAGGAGGTCCTCGCGGATCGAGCCGGAGGCGGGGTCGAACCAGCCCGAGCCCGAGGCCTCGGAGCGGTCCGTGATCCAGGCGCCGCCGGTCAGCTCTGAGACCAGCCAGTCGTGCGGCAGGCCCACGCGCTCAACGCGTGCCGCGGCCTCCGGGGCGTTCTCGCGCAGCCAGGCCAGCTTGGTCAGCGTGATGGAGGTGACGGGCGCGGAGCCGGTGGCCTCGACCCAGCCGGAGATCCCGAGTTCCGCGACCATGGCCCGGGCCTGAGGGGCGCTGCGGACGTCGTTCCACAGCAGGGCGTCGTGGACCGGCGCTCCGGCCGAGTCCAGGGCCACCATGCCGTGCTGCTGCGCGGAGACGCCCACGCCGAGCACGTCCGAGCGCTCGCGGGCTCCGGCGGCGTCCCAGGCCTGATTCAGCGCCTTGGTCCATTCCCGGGGGTCCACCGAGGTCCCGTCCGGGTGCGGGGCGGAGCCGCGAGAGAGGATCTGCCCCGTGGCGGCGTCGACGACCATGACCTTGCAGGACTGGGTGGAGGAGTCCACCCCGATGACGGTTCCGCTGATGCTCACTCCAGCTCCTCTGCCGCGACTCTCTGACGGTTCAGCCTAGCGGTCTGCGTCACATCACAGGGGCCTGCGGCGGCTCCCGGGAGCGCTCGGTCGGCCTCGGCCCTGCGGTGCCGGCGCAGGGCCGATGGCCGCCCGCTCACTGACCCTCGAGCTCGGCCAGGGCATCCCGCAGCGGGATGTCGCAGACCAGGATGTCGACCAGCCCGGCCCGCACCGCCGCCAGCACGGCCGGGGCGCGCCCGGCGCCGTGGGCGACCGCGATCCGGCGACGGGCCGCACGCAGGTCCGCTAGCGATGCCGCGATCACGGAGTCCTCCACGGGGCCCTCCACCGCGGTGCCGCGGGCGTCGATCAGGTGCCCGGAGATCTCGGCGACCGCGCCGGCCGCCAGGGCCTGCTGACGGTCCTGCTCCTGGATGCGGTCCCACACGGTGGACAGCCCCGGTCCCCAGCCGCCGATCGCGAAGACCGCCAGGTCCAGATCCCCGGCCTGGGCCAGGGTGCGGGCGATCTCCGGGGTCTCGCGCAGGGCTGCCGCGCCCTCGCCGGCCACCAGCGGCGCCCACAGGGGAAGCGTCTGCTTGGCGCGCAGCGTGCTCAGCAGCCGGGGGACCGCCTCGGTGGAGTCCGGGGAGGCGATCGCCCCGGCCAGCTGGACCACCACGCTGTCCGAGAGGTCGGGCAGGTGCGGGGCCATGGCCTGGATGATGCGCGACCACGAGATCCCGACGGCGGTCTGGCCTGCGGCGTGCTCGGCCACCGAGGCGGCGAGCTCGCGGGCCAGGGCCTCTGCGCCGCGGGGGGTGTGGGCGGGCTCGACCGAGATCAGCTCCGCGATGCCCAGGAACTGCGCCGTCTCCTGGTCGCGGCCGTCCGACGGCACGGCGATGGTGATGCGCACGATGCCCCGATCGCGGGCCTCCTGCACGAGCGCGGCGACCTGGAAGCGCGAGATGTCGTGATCCTGGGCGATCTGGACCTTGGACTTCTGATCCAGGAAGTGGGCACGACTGATCTCGGCGAGCAGCGTGAGGTGGGCGCGGTCGTCGGCGCTCGAGGAGGGGGCGGCGTCGGCGGATGGTGCGGTCGGATCCGAGGTCATGGGGGCCACATCTGTGAGATCGGGTGTTGCTCAGGTGAGTCTATATGACTAGCATCACACTCACCTGAGCGGGATAGAGCGCTCACGTGAGAAGCACCGGATGGGGCCGGGTGCCCGCCCCCACCAGGTCTTCTGCCTCTCGGCCCGGACACCGCTGCCTGGGCCCGTACGAATCCACAGAGGTATCCATGAGCCCTCGTCTCACCTCGCCGCACAGCCCACCGTGGTCCGTGGGCAGGCGCCAGCTGCTCGGCGGGACCCTCGGTCTCTCCGCACTGGCCCTGACCGGCTGCGGCTCGTCCCAGGGCGACGAGATCGTCGTCGCCATCGTGTCCAACCCGCAGATGCAGGACGCGATCTCCCTGCAGGCCGAGTTCGAGCGGGAGCACCCGGACATCAATGTCCGATTCGTCTCCCTTCCGGAGAACGAGGCCCGTGCCAAGATCACGGCCTCCGTGGCCACCGGCGGCGGCGAGTTCGACGTCGTCATGATCTCCAACTACGAGACCCCCATCTGGGCGGCCAACGGCTGGATCGAGAACCTGCAGCCGTACGCGGAGGCGACCGAGGGCTACGACCCCGAGGACTTCATCGACTCGGTGCGCGCCGCCCTGAGCTACCAGGACAGCCTCTACGCCGTGCCCTTCTACGGGGAGTCGTCGTTCCTGGTCTGGAACAAGGACCTCTTCGAGGCCAAGGGCCTGGAGATGCCGGAGAAGCCCACCTGGGAGCAGATCGGCGAGTTCGCCGCCGAGCTGGCCGATCCCGACCAGGACATCTCCGGGATCTGCCTGCGCGGCCTGGCCGGCTGGGGCGAGATCATGGCCCCGCTGACCACCGTGTACAACACGTTCGGCGGCGGCTGGTTCGACATGGACTGGAACCCCACGCTGACCTCGGACGCCACCAGGAAGGCCACCCAGTTCTACGTGGACCTGGTCCGCGAGCACGGGCAGCCCGGTGCGGCCACCTCCGGCTACGGCGACTGCATCACCCGCTACAGCCAGGGCCAGGCGGCCATGTGGTACGACGCCACGGCCATGGTCTCCTCGGTCGAGGACCCGGCCTCCTCCACGGTCGCCGGGCGCAGCGGGTACGCCCCCGCCCCGGTCATGGAGACCGAGGCCGCGGGCTGGCTCTACTCGTGGTCGCTGGCCATCCCCGCGACCTCGCAGCGCAAGGAGCAGGCCTGGGACTTCATCGCCTGGATGACCAGCAAGGACTACATGAAGCTGGTCGGCGAGGAGATCGGCTGGGAGCGCGTTCCCCCGGGGAGCCGTTACTCGACCTATGAGCTCGAGGGCTACGCCGAGGTCTCCGAGGCCTACGCCAAGCCCACCCTCGACGCCATGGCCGGTGCCTCCCAGGAGACCTCCATGACGCACCCCGTCCCGTACGAGGGCCTGCAGTTCGTGGCGATCCCGGAGTTCCAGGATCTCGGCACCCGCGTGGGCCAGCAGATATCGGCCGCCGTGGCCGGGCAGAAGAGCGTCGACGAGGCGCTCGAGCAGTCCCAGGAGTACGCCGAGGACGTCGCCGACGTGCACCGCAACAGCTCTGGAGGCAACTGAGATGTCCACCGTGGCCACCCCGTCGGGCACTCGGGCCGCAGAGCCCGCCAGCCGTCGCAGCGCCGAGGAGCGCGCCAAGCGCGACGCCTTCCGCCGCCGTCTTCCACTGCTGCCCGCGCTGATCTTCACGATCGCGCTGACCCAGCTGCCGTTCCTGATCACCATCTGGTACTCGCTGCGCTCCTGGAACCTCCTCAACGAGGACTCCGACCGTTTCGTCGGCCTGCGCAACTACCTGGCGATCTTCACCGACTCCACGTTCCGCGGCGCGGCGCTCAACTCGATCCTCTACACGCTGGCTTGCGTGCTGTTCGCCCTCATCCTGGGGATGATCTTCGCGCTGCTGCTGGATCGGGCGTTCCTGGGCCGCGGCCTGGCCCGCACTCTGCTGATCACGCCGTTCCTGATCATGCCCGTGGCCTCGGCCATGCTGTGGTCGGTGTCCATGTTCAACCCGTCCTACGGCCTGGTGAACTGGATGATCGGCCTCGTGGGCATCGACCCGGTGGACTGGACCTCCCAGATGCCGCGGATCTCCGTGATCGTGGCGCTGGTGTGGCAGTGGACGCCGTTCATGATGCTGCTGCTCCTGGCCGGTCTGCAGTCCCAGCCCCGCGACGTCCTCGAGGCGGCGCGCGTGGACGGGGCCTCCAAGATCCAGTCCTTCGTGCTCATCACGCTGCCGCACATGCGCCGCTACATCGAGCTGTGCGTCCTGCTCGGCGCGATCTACGTGGTCAACACGTTCGACCAGATCTACCTCATGACCGCCGGCGGACCGGGCACCCAGAGCGCCAACCTGCCGTTCTACATCTACCAGCGAGCCTTCCTGGGCTTCGACGTCGGCCAGGCCGCCGCCATGGGCGTGGTCGTGGTGATCGGCACGATCATCATCGCGACCTGGGCCCTGCGTCTGATGTTCAAGAGCTTCATGACCACGGAGCAGTGACCGACATGACCGCACAGCCCCATGACTCCGTCTCCGCGGAGACGACCTCTGCTCCCTGGGACGCCCAGGACCGTGCTCGCGACGACCGGCCCGAGCCGCCCGTGCGCAAGCGCCGCTCCGGCGGCATCGGCGGCGCGGCACTGACCCTCATCACCTGGCTGCTGGCCCTCGGGTTCTTCCTGCCGGTGGCGTGGATGGTGCTGACGTCGTTCAAGCAGGAGGCCGATGCCTCCACGAACCCGCCGACGTTCTTCTTCGCGCCCACGCTGGATCAGTACCGCGCGGTGATCGACGCCGGACTGGGCGACTACATGCTCAACTCCGCGATCGCCACGGTGGCCTCGACCCTCCTGGTCCTGCTGCTCGGCATCCCGGCCGCCTACGCGGTGAGCATCCGCCCGGTCGAGAAGACCTCGGACGTGCTGTTCTTCTTCATCTCCACCAAGATGCTGCCGGTCGTGGCCGTGATCGTCCCGATCTACGTCGTCGCCGGTCAGCTCAAGGTCCTGGACACCGTCTGGACCCTGGTCCTGCTCTACACGGCCATGAACCTGCCGATCGCGGTGTGGATGATGCGCTCGTTCTTCCAGGAGGTCCCCCGGGAGGTCCTTGAGGCCGCGGAGATCGACGGCGCCTCGCTGATGACCACGCTGCGCACGATCCTGATCCCCATGGTGGCCCCGGGCATCGCCTCGACCGCCCTGATCTGCGTGATCTTCGCCTGGAACGAGTTCTTCTTCGCCCTGAACCTCACGGCCGTCGAGGCGGCCACGGTGCCGGTCATGCTCGTCTCGACCATGACCAGCGAGGGCCTGTTCCTGGCTCGGCTCTCCGCCGCCAGCGTCCTGGCGTCGCTGCCGGTGGTCATCGCCGGCTGGGTCGCCCAGAAGCAGCTGGTGCGAGGCCTGTCCATGGGTGCCATCAAGTAGGCCGGCACCCGGTCCCGGCACGACGACGAGCCCCGTCGGCCGCTGCGCGCAGCGACCGCGGGGGCTCGTCTCCATCTCCGCCGCGCTCACCCCCGCAGGGCCGTGACCAGGGGGTATATCGGTGGCGACCGCGCGCAGCCACCGGCCAGGAGAGCGCAGCGCCTGCAGAGGGTGCGGACGGTGGGCTGGGGGATCGCACGGCTCTAGGTTGATGACACCGCCGAACGATCCCGGCGCATCCCCATCCGAGGAGCTCGTCATGCGGCACGACCGGATCAAGGAATGCCGGCTGCGGGCCGGTCTCTCGCAGGCCCAGCTCGGGACCCGTCTCGGCGTCTCGCGCCAGGCCGTGACGAAGTGGGAATCCGGCCGAGTCGCCGTGCCTCGCGATGGTTCGTCGTCCGTGTCTCGGCGCACCCGGCACCGATGCACGGAGGTCCCCGGCAGAGCGGCTCTGCGGGGGACCTCCGTGCGGTGCGGGTCAGGGGCGCACGACCGCCTTGAGCGCACCGGGGGTGCGGGCCGCGGTGAGGGCGGCCTCGACGTCGTCGAGGCCGTGGACGCTCGTGACGAGCGAGTCCAGGTCCACCGCACCCGAGGCGGCCATGGCCACCGCGGTGGGCCACGTCCCGGCATAGCGGAACGTCCCGGTGACCACGAGCTCGCGGTTCTGCACGAGCGGGACGGGCAGGGCCAGGGTGTCCGCGCCCATGCCGACCAGAACGGCGCGCCCGGCCGGAGCCAGGCGGTGCAGTCCGTCGAGCACGGCGGGCTCAGCGCCCGTCGCGTCGATGAAGGCGTCGAACCCGCCGCCGTCCGCGCTGTCCGGCTCCGGGGCGCAGCCGGCGGCCCAGGTGCGCGAGGCGCCCCAGGAGGCGGCGACCTCGAGCCGGTCCTCGCGCATGTCCGTCATGGCCACCTCGACGGCTCCGGCGGCCTCTGCGCACGCGGCCGCCAGCAGGCCGATGGGCCCGGCTCCGGCCACGAGCACGCGCGAGCCCAGGCGGACGTGAGCGGCCCGCGATGCGGCGATGCCCACGGACAGCGGCTCGAGCAGTGCGGCGGCGTCATCCGAGACCGAATCCGGCACGCGGTGGCAGAACGCCGCCGGGTGCACGGCGTACTCGCTGAACACCCCGTCCACGGGAGGCGTGGCGAAGAAGCGCACCGCCGGATCCAGGTTGTACCGCCCGGCCAGCGTCTGCGGGGAGAACGGCTCGGGGATGCCCGGCTCCAGCGATACCCGGGCGCCCAGAAGCGACGGATCGGTGCCCGGCCCCAGCCCGACCACGCGCCCGGACGGCTCGTGGCCGAGGACCAGGGAGCCCTCCACCGCGAAGGGGCCGATGCGGCCGTGCTCGTAGTAGTGCGTGTCCGACCCGCAGACCCCCACGCTCAGCACGCGGACAAGGACCTCACCGGGGCCGGGCTGCGGGACGGGGCGCTGCTCCACGGCGAGATCCCCGATCCCGTGCAGCACGCAGGCGCGCATGGAATCGGGGATCTCGCGGGTCTCGTCGACGGACATCAGCGAGCGTCAGGGAGGCGCTGGCCGGTGGCGGTGTCGAACAGGTGGAGGCGATCGACGGCGGGGACGGTCCAGATGGTGTCGCCGACCTTGACCGCGGAGCGCCCGCCGGTGCGGATCGTGATGCCCTCGGTGGCCTGGTCCTCCTCGGCGATCTCCTCCTCCGCGGCGGAGGAGTGCGTGGTCACCACGGTGTTGGCCGCGGTGACCGGGGCCAGCGAGCTGTAGATGTAGGCGTCGGCGCCGAGCTCCTCGACCGCCTGGACGCTCACGGGCAGGCCCTCGCCCTCGGGGGCCAGTGACAGGTCCTCGGGCCGGATGCCCACGGTGACCTCGGTGCCGCTGAGCGCCTCGCGCTGAGCGGGAGTCAGCTGGACGCGGGTGGTGCCCAGCGACAGGACGCCGTCGGCATCCGGGGCGCTGCGGACCAGGTTCATGGCCGGGGAGCCGATGAAGCCGGCCACGAACTCGTTGGCCGGGCGGTCGTAGAGGTTGGCCGGCGAGTCGACCTGCATGAGCTTGCCGCCCTTGAGCACGGCCACGCGATCGCCCATGGTCATGGCCTCGGTCTGATCGTGGGTGACATAGACGGTGGTGACGCCCAGGCGCCGCGTGAGGGAGGCGATCTGGGTGCGGGTCTGGACGCGCAGCTTGGCATCCAGGTTGGACAGCGGCTCGTCCATGAGGAAGACCTTGGGGGAGCGCACGATGGCGCGGCCCATGGCCACGCGCTGGCGCTGTCCGCCCGAGAGGTTCTTGGGCTTGCGGTCCAGGTACTCGGTGAGGTCCAGGATCTCCGCGGCCTCCTCGACCTTGGCCCGGCGCTCGTCGGCGGGGACCTTGGCGATCTTCAGCGCGAAGCCCATGTTCTCCGCGACCGTCATGTGCGGGTACAGGGCGTAGTTCTGGAAGACCATGGCGATGTCGCGGTCGCGGGGGTCGACGTCGGTGACGTCCTGATCGCCGATCAGGATCGAGCCGCGGGTGACGTCCTCGAGCCCCGCCAGCATGCGCAGGGTCGTGGACTTGCCGCAGCCCGACGGGCCCACGAGCACCAGGAACTCGCCGTCGGCGATGTCCAGGCTGAGCTCGGAGACCGAGGGGCTCTCGGCTCCGGGGTACTGACAGGTCACGCGGTCATACGAAACAGTCGCCATGGCGGTTCTCGCTCTCTTCCCGGCAGGTACGTGCCGGACGATCCGTGGAAGCATGTGAGATGGCACACATACAACTGTGAGAGTACACCGGCCCAGATGAGCCGTCACCCCTGTCCGGGGCGTGATCTCGGGCCGATCGCAGGCGTCGTCGGGACCGCGGAGAAGAATCTTGAGAATCTTCCGACGAAACCGCGTCACGATCCGGTCCGGTCGGGGTCTTCACCGTGAGAGCTCGCGAGAGCTCTTGCACCACCGGTGCGGAGAGATGCCGGTCCTCCCCTTGCGGGAGGGCCTCACGGTCCGCCTCGAAGCAGCCGCTGATGGGCAGTCACGGCGCAGGGGAGGACCGGGTGCGGCGACGGGCAGTCGCTGCACCGAGCAGGGGATCGGGCGGGCAGAGTCCGAGACCCTGGAATCCCGGGACGTCCGGGTGGAGGCAGGGCAGTGCCTCCCCGGACGTCCCGGCCCCAGCACGAAGGCCGCCCTTCCCCCCGAGGGCGGCCTTCGCCATGTCCGGCCCGCTCGGCAGCGCTGGAGTAACTTCTCGAGAACCGCGTCACGATCCGGGCCTGAGCCGGTCTTCACTGTGAGAGCTCGCAAGGGCCCTCCCGGTCACTCGGTGCGAACGTCCTGGCGGGCGGGGCCGCCGAGCGCATCGAGCTCCTCCTGATGGGCAGTCAGAGGGGCGGATGCGGATCGGGTGCTGCGGCTGGTGGGCCGCGGCGCATCGCACCTCCCGGTGGGCAGAGACCGGCTGGTGCACACTCCGGGACGCCTCGGGCAACGGGTGGGCAGACCCGCTCGAGGCGTCCCGGAGCCTCCGGATCCGGCCGGCGTCTCCCCTCGGGCGCCAGGCCCCGCTCCGGGAGGGGCCCCGGGCTCCTCCCCTCACGGCGGGGCCAGGCCGGCTCCGGGCGACGAACGGGCCGGGGCGCGATCCTCACGCGACCCGGCCCGTTCCTCATCTCGCGCCGCCGATCGGGTGGGCGGGGCTCAGGCCGCCGGCGCTCCCGGACCCAGCGGGATCCCGAGGCTCCACCACAGCAGGAAGAACAGGAACCACACCACCAGGATCGAGATCGCGAACGGCAGCAGCAGGGACATCAGCGTGCCGATCCCGGCTCGCGGGAGCCGCTGCTGGACCACCCCCAGGGTCAGGGCGAAGAACGCGTTGAGCGGCGTGATGATGTTGAACGCGGAGTCGCCGATCCGGTACAGCATCTGCGTGGTCTCCGGATTCACGCCCAGGTACATGAACATGGGCACGATCACGGGCGCAACGAGCGTGTACAGCGCCGATCCCGAGGTCAGGAAGAGGTTCAGCACGGCCACGATCGCCACGACGCTGAAGAACAGCACCGGCAGCGGCAGACCGGCGGCCTCGAGCAGGCTCGAGCCGCTGATCGCGATCACGGTGCCCATGTCGGTCCAGGTGAAGAAGGCGATGAACTGCGCCGCCGCGGCCAGCAGGACCAGCAGCGATGCGATGTCGCGGATGCCGCGGGCCATGAGCTCGGGGATGTCGGCCAGCCTGCGGATGCTCCCGGCGGGGATGCCGTAGGCCGTGCCCGCGACCAGGAACAGCAGGGCGATCGGCCCTGAGATGTCGGTGATCAGCACGGAGCTCAGGGCGCCGGTCTCCTCGACCCCGCGCAGCGGCGAGAACGGCAGCAGCAGCGCCAGGAAGTACAGCGCCACGTACGCGACGGTCGCGATGCCCGCCCACTTCAGCCCGCGGATCTCCTGTGGCTGATAGCTGCGCAGGTTCTCCTGGGAGATCTGCGGGCGGTCGTCGTCATCATCGGCGGTCTCGGCGGTGCCGTCGCGCTCGGCGGCCAGCTCCGCGGCGTGGATCCGGGCCGTCATCCGGGTCAGCACGCGCTCGGTCACGAAGGTGATGAGCAGGGCGAGCACCACGGCGGAGGCCGCCGAGAAGTAGTAGTTGGCGATGGGGGAGACCTGGTACTCGGGGTCCACGAGCTGGGCCGCCGAGGTCGAGATGCCGCCCAGCAGGGGGTCGGTCAGGTTCACCACGAGCGAGGCGTTGAACCCCGCCGAGGCCGAGGCGAACGCGACGACGGCGCCCAGCACCGCCGAGCGGCCCGCCGCCTTGAACGCGGCGGCGCCCAGCGGGATGAGCACCACCGTGATCGCATCGGAGGCGATCGAGCCGGTGACGCCGGCCAGCGCCAGGACGAAGGTCAGCCACCGCGCGGGCACCTTGGCCACGACCACCCGCAGGGCGGTGTTGATCAGTCCGGCGCCGTCGGCCACCGCCACGCCCAGCATCACGACGAGCACCACGCCCAGCGGCGGGAACTCGACGATGTTCGGCACGATGCCGCCGACGATCCGGCGCATCCCCTCGGCGTCGGCCAGGCTCGTCACGGCCACGGTCTCGCCGGTGGTCGGATCCACCGCGCTGGCGCCCAGGCGGGCGAGCAGCTCCGAGAGCGGGACGATCAGGAAGGCGAGGAGGATGAACAGCCAGAACGGATGCGGCAGGCGATTGCCGATCATCTCGATCGCGCCCAGGACCCGGCCGAGCGGCCCGCCCTGGATCAGGGGGCCGCGGCCGGCCGGGGGCTCAGCATGGCGGGGCGCGCTCGAGGCCTGGGACATCGACGGGGGCTCAGCCCTGCTCGGCGTCCGAGCTCAGCAGCTGCTCGATGTCGCCGCGCAGCTGCTCCGGGGTGGTCTGGGGCGCGTAGCGCTCGACCACGCGGCCGTCGCCGTCGATCAGGAACTTGGCGAAGTTCCACTCGATGTCCGCGCCGTCCTCGCCCTGCTTCTCGGACTTGAGCCAGGCCCACAGCGGGTGCGTGTCGATCCCGTTCACCTCCACCTTCTTGTACAGGGGGAAGTCCACGGAGAACTCGGTGCGGCAGAACTGCTGGATCTGCTCCTCATCGCCGGGCTCCTGCCCGCCGAACTGGTTGCACGGGAAGCCGAGCACGGTGAAGCCGCGGTCCTTGTACTCGTCCTGCAGCTTCTGCAGGCCGTCGTACTGCGGCGTCAGCCCGCACTCGCTGGCGGTGTTGACGACCAGCACGACCTGACCGGCGAAGCGGTCGAAGACGTCCTGCGAGCCGGCGATGGTGTCGGCGCTGAAGTCGTGGAACGTGGTCAAGGGTTCTCCTGAGGATCTGCCCCGAGACGAGGCCTTCGACGTTCAGCCGGCCCCCACAGCAGCGGGCGAGCCCGCCCCGTCCTTCGCCTGCGGAAGTGACGGAGCGGGCTGCGGGCTCAGCTGCGATCGAGCAGGATCACGTCCAGCTGACGCGGGCCGTGCACGCCCTCGACGCGCTCCAGCTCGATGTCCGAGGTCGCGGAGGGCCCCGAGATCATGGTGATCGGGCGGTCCGGGCCGATCCGCTCGAAGGCCTCAGGGATCAGCTCGACCACCGTGTCCAGCCCGACGATGCACACGTGGTGATCGGGCACCAGGCTCAGCGCGCGGCGGCCTTCATCGGGGGCGGAGGTGAGGAAGATCGTGCCGGTCTCGGCGCACGAGACGGTCGAGGAGCTGACCAGCGCATCGATCTGGGCGAGTCCCCGCGCCGTCAGGGGAGCGCCGTCCGGGCCTTCGTCGCGGACCCGGTTCAGGGACTGCGGCAGCCAGGACTCCTCCAGGCCCTCCGGCACGAGCACGGAGCTCTCGCCCAGCAGCTCGGCCAGGCGCCCCGGCAGGGAGGACAGGTCCTCCCGGTGGACCTCGGCCTTGTAGTCGATCAGCCGGTCCTCGAGCATGTCGACGATCTGCTCCCGGGTGAGCTCGGAGCGGCGGCGGTAGCCCCGCGGGATCGGCGGAGCCGCGGGGGAGTCGGCGATCGAGGCCCGGATGCGGGCCAGGATCTCCGTGCGTGCCTCGGACTGCGATGCGGCGCTCATGCCTGCTCCTGGTTCCGGTCGGTGCTGCGGCGGTCGATGCCGAAGGTCAGATCGGCGGGGTCGCCCACGGTGCGCTCGCTGAGCTGGCTGCCCACGACATCGCCCTCCTGGGGGCGCGGCGGGCGGGCGTCGCCGGAGCGGCGGGCGCGCACGGCCTGGGCGGTCGAGCCCCAGGCGGCGCCGTCCTCGGTGTCCATACGGATCTTGAGATCGCCGATGCCCTCATTCTGGAAGGCCACGATGCGCCCATCCTCGGGACCAGACGCGATGGCCATGCTTAGGGTCGCGGTCAGCTTCGAGCCGAGGTATTCCTCCGAGAGTTCCTGGGTATTAAAACCCAACCACGGAACGTCTTTAATCTGGGTTTGCGGGAGCACCCATCCCTCGTCGGGCAGGGAAGGGATATTGAGATCAGAAATACGCTGCTTGTTCTTCTCCGCTACCTCTACCGCGAATTCTTCGGACTGGTATTCCTTTTCTTTTTGGTCGTCTTTGACCACAAAGCTGATATCCCCGCCTTCATCCTTGAGCGCCATGTCTTGGTGGCCTTCGGTGATGCGGATAAAGTCCTCGGCGCTGCAGGTCTCTGCGGCATGCGCGGTGGCCATAACTGAAGAGGGTAGACCCACACCGGTGAGGGTTCCCACGCTGAGGAATCCGGCGGTGCCTAGGGCAAGGGCGGTACGGCACAAGGGTTTCATGATTCGATGGTTTCCTTTCGTGGGGTGTTCTCAGAGGCGTTAGCTGGCACACGAGGAGAAGAGTGGGCCGGTTTGCGGCGAGAGCGCAGGAAGGGATGCAGGGCCCAGACAATGAGGAAGAGGACCGTGAGCGTGAGCACGATGGTCGCGCCCGCGGGAAGATCGATGGCCCACGCCAAATAGATGCCGAAGAAGCTGCATACGGCACCGATGATGGCCGAGAGGAACATCATCGTGGTGAGGTTGGCCGTCAGCAGGCGCGCCGTGGCGGCCGGGGTAATCAGCAGGGCGAGGACCAAGATATTGCCAATGGTGCTTACGGAAATGACCACCGCGGCGGTCACGCACAGATAAAGAATGATATCCAGGGCAAAGACCGGCAGGCCCATGGCGCGGGCGGTCTCCCGGTCCAAGCAGGTGGCATTGAGCTGCGGGCCAAAGGCCACGACCACGGCTAGG
>ERZ501033.51-NODE-51-length-23853-cov-5.865409_pt1 | contig 23853 bp, 18 predicted proteins | sample MGYA00248844_ERZ501033 | MGnify/ENA primary metagenome ERZ501033 (study PRJEB25958, sample SAMN03398539) | human skin metagenome | study: EMG produced TPA metagenomics assembly of the Human Skin Microbiome Metagenome (human skin metagenome) data set.
GCCCCCTGCCAGCGGGGCAGCGCCTCGGTCGGGGCGGATCCGGCGGACGCGGAGTCCGATGATGTCTCGGTGAAGCGCGGCATGGCGTCCGTGGGCGCATCGGGACCCTCCGCGCCGGAGCCCGGTCCTGGCATGGCCTCGGTGGGGGCCTCGTCGACGGGATCCTCCGACTCCAGGCCCCGCCCGCCCTCGGCGCCCAGCGGAACGCGCAGCACCTGCGTGGTCGGCGGGATCTCGCCGTCGGCGGTCTCGGGGGCGTGAGCGGAGCCGTCGGGGGAGGCCTCCGCCGTGCCGTCCTGCTGATCGGAGACCGGGGCTGCGTTCGAGCCTCCTCGGCGCAGCTCGTCCACGGCCTCCAGATCGATCGGCCCGGTGGCCGGGGCGGTGCTGGGCAGGGTCGTGGCCCCCGGATCCTCGGGCCGCGGCGCGGCCGGACCCGGTCCCTGCTCCCAGCCCTCCGGGAGGTGGTCCAGGGCATCGAGGCTCAGCTCGCGACGCAGCTCGCCGATCGAGGCCAGCAGCTCGGCGCCGTCCGACGGGCGCTTCTGCGGGTCCTTGGCGGTCCAGCCGGCCACGGCCTGGGCGAGCTGGGGATCGATCCCGGGGACCGCTTCGAGCAGGGAGGGGACGGTCTTCTGGGCATGGGCGCGGGCGATCGTCCACGGGCTGCCGTCGAAGGGGCGGCGGCCGGTGAGCATCTCCCAGGCCATGATGCCCAGCGAGTACAGATCGGAGCGGGCGTCGAGACGCCGCTCGGTGACCAGCTCGGGGGAGGCATAGGCAACCGTGCCGAGCACGGCCCCGGAGGTGGTGTGCTGATCGGCGGCGCGGGAGAGGCCGAAGTCGGCGACCTTCACCGTGCCGTCCGGGCGCATGAGCACGTTCTCGGGCTTGATGTCGCGGTGGATCAGCCCAGCCTGATGCGCCGCCGAGAGCCCGGCGGCCACCGAGGAGAGGATGGTCAGCGCCTCGCCAGGGCGCAGGAACTCCTTGCGGCGCAGGACGTCGCGCAGGGTCCCGCCCTCCACGTACTCCATGACCAGGAAGACATGGCCGTCATCGGTGCGGCCCTGATCCAGCACCGCGACCACGTTCGGGTGCGACAGGCGAGCGGCCGCACGGGCCTCCCGGGCGAAGCGCTCGACGAACGAGGGGTCCTCCGTCAGGTGCGCGTGCAGGATCTTGACGGCGACGGTGCGCTCCAGTCGCTGATCGACAGCGCGATACACACCGCCGGTGCCGCCGCGCGCCAGGCGCGGTCCGACGGTGTACCGGCCTTCCAGGACCGAGCCGGTCAGATGATCATCCACGGGCTTGTGCACGAGCCCCACAGTAGGGGAGCGGACTGGACTGCGGCTGGATGACGACGGGCGTGGTTGCGATCGTGACGCCCTCGGAACCTGTGTCCGGGCGGGCTCAGCGCAGGTGCGTCCAGGCCGGGATCCGGGCCTTCACCTGGTGGACGTAGGTCTTCGTGTCGTCGTACATCCCGTACTCCTCGACGCCGTAGGCGCCCTGGTAGTACGACGCGATCCCGCGGTCGAGATCCTCCGCCGAGCGCTGGTTCGCGCGGATGATGGCCACGCCCGCCGTGACATTGTCCTGGGGGTCCAGCAGGTCGAGATCGCGCCCCACCAGGGCGGAGGCCCACTCGCCCGACGACGGCAGCACCTGCATGGTGCCCACGGCATCGGCCGGTGACACGCTGCGGTGCACGAAGCCCGACTCCTGCTCGGCATGGGCCAGGGCCAGAGCCGGATCCACGCCCATCTCCTGAGCGGTGGTGCGCACCAGACGCTGCATCTCCTCGGCCGAGGGCGACCGGCGCTCGTAGAGCTGATCGAGATGGCTCTGCGCGGAGGCCAGGGTCTCGTCGTCGTAGTCGTAGCCGGGGAAGTCGTCGCGGATCCGCGGGGCCTCGGCGGCTTCGGCGGGGGCTGCGACCTGGGCCGGGTCGTCCTGCGCGGCAGGTGCCGCCTCGGCTGCGGGGATCTGCAGCGTCTCGCCCTCGCGCAGCGGGGCGGCGACGTCCAGGTCGTTGGCCTCGATCAGGGCCTGGACCGTGATGTCGTGGCGCTGCGAGATCGCCCACAGGCTCTCACCCGCGGCTACGCGGTGCTCGGTGCTGCTCGGCGCGGTCTCTGCGGCGGCTGCCGGGGCGGCGGGGTCCTGGACGCGGGTGGCTTCGTCACCGGACTTGGGGGAGTCATCGGCCTTGGCGGAGGAGGCCTCCTTCGCCGGAGCCGACAGGCGCAGGGTGTCGCCCGGGGCCAGCGAGGCATCGCCGGACAGCCCGTTCCACTCCATGAGGTCCTCGACCGACAGGCCGTTGGCCGTGGCCACCGACCAGATGCTGTCGCCGGGCTGGACGGTGCGCGCGGGGCCGTCGACGGCCTCGGGGCGCTCATCCGGGGCCGAGCCCTCCGGCTGGCCCACCGCGTGGGCCGCGGGCGTCCCGGAGGCGCCGAACACGGCCAGCGCGGCCAGTGCCGCGGCGGAGCGGCGGGCGCGCGAGCCGCTGGGGGCCGGATCCGAGTCCTGGGGGCGGGGATCCTGAGGGGTGTGCTGCATGCTGGCGAAGACCTCGGGCTGGGAGATGCGCTGATCAGGGGGAAGTGCTGAAGCGCTGCTGCCTGCAGGGTACCCGGTGCCTGCGCCGGGGCATCGGTGGCGGCGCATCACGGCGGTTCGTGGCACCCTGGATCCGTGAAGAAGTCTGAGATGAATCCCGCGCAGCCCACCCTCGAGCAGTTCGAGGCCCTCGACGCCCTGGTCGGCGAGTGGACCACGTTCCCGGACGTGGCCGAATCCACTGGGATGATCGTGACCCGCGTGCACTCCATGGCCGAGGACGGCACGCTCGTGGCCTTCCGCGACCCCCGCGACGGCGTCCGCCGCATCCCGGCGGAGTTCCTCATGGACGGCCGGCCGATCGATGCGCTGCGCGGGACCATGACCGTGCTGCGGGACAACCTCTACACCGACCTGGAGGCCGTGACCTGGCTGTTCACCGAGGACGAGTCCCTGCCGGGTCGGCCCATCGACTTCCTGCGCGCCGGGCGCAAGGCCGAGATCCGTCGTCGGGCGCAGACCCTGGACTGGTGACGGCGGCGCCGTGACGCGCACGAGCGCCCGTCCCCGATCGGGGGGGGCGGGCGCTCGTCTGCCAGGCTCGGCTGCGTCCGGAAGCGGCGGCTTCGGCCCCGGGCGGCCTCCCGGTCAGCGGGAGCGGCGGACCAGGGCGTCGGCCATCTGCTGCAGACCGGCCCGCGGCAGGTCCTCGATCCGCATCTGCGCCAGAGCCTGCTCGGTGCGCTGCGACAGCTCGTCCACGATCTGCTCGGTGCGCTGGAGGGCGCCGCTGCGGCGCAGGGCTTCCCGCAGGTCCTCGATCTGAGCGCCGTCGAGCGACTGATCGCCCAGGGCCCGGGCCACGAGCTGCGCGTCCTGCGGCTCGGCGTCGCGCAGATGCTGCCCGATCAGCACGGTGCGCTTGCCCTCGCGCAGATCGTCGCCGGCCGGTTTGCCCGTGGTGACCGGATCGCCGAACACGCCCAGGACGTCGTCCCGGATCTGGAAGGCCTCGCCCAGCGGCAGGGCGAATCTGCGGCACGCCTCCACGAACGACGACGGCGCCGCCGCCAGCAGGGCCCCCAGGGCCGCCGGGTGCTCCGCCGAGTACTTGGCCGACTTGTAGCGCAGCACCTCGAAGGCGCGCTCGATGGCCTTGTCCGGCGGAAGGGTCTGCGCGGCGACCTCCGCGTGGATGTCCAGGTACTGCCCGAGCATCACCTCGGTGCGCATGCGCGTGAAGTCCGCGGCAGCGCCGGCGGGGTGCCCGGCCAGTGCGACGGCCTCGCCGAAGATCTGCTCCGACCAGGTCAGGGCCAGATCGCCTGCCAGGACGGCGGCAGAGGTGCCGAAGTGCGCGCTGTCCTGGCTCCAGCCGCTGTCGCGGTGGCGATCGGCGAACAGGACGTGGATCGAGCGCATGCCGCGACGGGTCGCCGAGCGGTCGATGATGTCGTCGTGGATCAGAGCGGCCGTCTGGAAGAGCTCGATCCCGGCTCCTGCCAGGCGCGGGATGCGGGAGTCCGCGTCTCCGCCGGCTGCTCGCCAGCTCCAGTAGAGCAGCTGGGCGCGGGTGCGCTTGCCGCCCGTGGACAGCCCGGCGATGGCTTCGACCATGGGGCCGGCTGCCTCGGAGATGCCGTCGGCCACGGTGCGCTGGTCCTGGAACCAGGACTTCAGGACGGCGTCGACGTCGTAGCGGAAGGCCTCGGACTCGGCGGCCGCCACGCGTGAGAGCTCGGGGCTCGAGCTGTCGGAGTCGGGTGCGAAGCTGGGGTCGGTCAAGGGGCTCCTGACGGTGGCGGTTCTCGCGGCGCGGCCGGTGGGACAGCGTCTCCGGTCAGGGTAGCCCGCGGCCTTCCGGACGGCGGACCAGCACCCGGTCCGCGATCATTCGCAGCGGCTTCTTCAGGAGAGGGGATGAGCATGAGCGGCGAGCAGCTCGAGCAGTGGCGAAGCGCGGCCATCATGCACGTCGATCTCGACATGTTCTTCGTGGCCGTCGGGCTGCTGGAGCGCCCGGATCTGGTGGGCAAGCCGGTGATCGTGGCCCGGGACTCCGGGCGCTCGGTGGTCCTGTCCGCCTCCTACGAGGCGCGCGCCTTCGGGGTGCGCTCCGGCATGCCGGTCTCCCGCGCCCGAGCCATGTGCCCGCAGGGGATCCTGCTGGATCCGTCGTATGCGGACTACCCGGGCTACTCCGAGCAGGTGATGGCCATGTTCCACGACCTCACGCACCTGGTGGAGCAGATCAGCGTGGACGAGGCCTTCCTGGACGTCTCCGGAGCCATCCGCAGGCTGGGCTCGCCGGTGCACATCGCTCGGCAGCTGCGCGCCCGCATCCATCGGGAGACGGGGCTGACCGCCTCGGTGGGCATCGGCGCCACCAAGACCGTCGCCAAGATCGCCTCCACCCGCTCCAAGCCGGACGGACTGCTGCTCGTGCGCGCCGAGGACACCGTGGCGTTCATGGCGGAGCTGCCCGTCGGGGCGCTGTGGGGCGTCGGCAGGCGCACGGAGGAGACGCTGCAGCGCTCGGGGATCCGCACCGTGGGGGAGATCGCACAGCGCACGCCGCAGCAGCTGGCCCGCGTCGTCGGCCCGGCTGCGGGTGCGCACCTGCATGCGCTGGCCCACGGCGTGGATCCCCGCCCGGTGACTCCGGAGCGCGAGGAGAAGAGCCTGGGGGCGGAGCAGACCTTCCAGACCGACGTCAGCGACATCGACGCCCTGCGCCGCGAGCTGCTCGGGCTGTCCCATCGCACCGCCGCGCGACTGCGCCGCCACAGGCTGCGGGCCCGGCGGGTGGGACTGAAGCTGCGGTGGGAGGACTTCACCACCATCTCTCGCTCGCGGACGGTGAGCCATCCCTTCACCTCCGGGCACGACCTCTACACGCATGCCGAGGAGCTGCTGACGGCGGAGCTGCCGCTGCCCAGCGCCGTGCGCCTGATCGGAGTGCGCGCCGAGTCCCTCGAGGACGCCGATTCCGCCATGCAGCTGAGCATCGACGGCCGCGAGGAGGAGTGGGCCGCCGCCGAGTCGGCCATGGACCGGGCGCGCGAGCGATTCGGCGGCGCCATCCTGGGGCCGGCCTCCATGCTGAGGCCTCCGCGCGGCACGGTGGGGCGCAGCGAGCTGCGCGCCGGCCACCGCGATGATCCTGCGCCGGGAGGCGCCGGGCGGGCCCGGTCGCAGCCGCGCAGATGAGCGGCGGATCGTCATGTGACGACCGGGTGCTCCGCAAGGGGCCTTGCGGGTAGACTGGAGCAACCGCAGGGACGCGGCACGTGTCCCTGAACTTTGAAGCAGACCCCCCAGGAGGGACGTCGTGGCCCTTTCGGAGCGCGAGCAGCAGCTGCTGGCTCAGCTGGAGCAGCAGCTCAATGCGGAGGATCCGAGGTTCGTGAGCCAGATGGACTCACGACCCGTGAAGCCCACGTTCTCCACGCGCGCGGTCGTGCTCGGAGCCGTGATCGGCGTGGTCGGCCTGGGCATCGTGGTCGGAGGTGTGGCCCTGGACTCGATCCTGGTGGGCGTCCTCGGCTTCCTGATCATGTCGTTCGGCGTCTACTGGGCCTCCACCCGCTCCTCGGGCGCCAAGGAGGCGGGGGAGTCGAGCTCTTCCCGTGGCGGTGCCAAGGCCAAGGCGGCCGCTGCCAAGAAGCCGCAGTCCAGCTTCATGCGCAATCTCGAGAACCGCTGGGACGAGCGCCGCAACGGCAGCTGATCCCACCGCACCGACGTCAACGAGGCCCCCGCTCCGTCAGGACGGGGGCCTTCGTCATGCCCGGGTGCCGCCTTGCTCCGCTCCCGCCCGCGAGGAGTCTCGTGCGCCGGTCTTCGCGCGTCGATGGTTCGCACCGGCGACTCCTCGCGAGCAAGAGCGAGGACTGCGGGCGGCCTCCACTTCGCTCCCCACTCCTCTGCCTGAGGACGCACCACTTCCCTCCACGGTCAACGCCGGCTGCCTCGAGGCGGCGCTGAGAAGCGGGCTGATCCCCGTGATCATGGGGATCTCCGTGCCCGATCAGCGCGGCGGCGGTCCGTGGGCCTGTCGCGTGACCACTCGAAGGGCGAAGGCTGCGGCAGCGGTCAGAGAAATCCCCTCCCCATCGCCCCACTTCGCCTCCCAGGTCGCCTCCACCCCGCAATGACAAGGGCGAACGCGGCTGATCCTGTGGGCAGGATCTCTTCGGAATCGCCTCGGAACGCGCCTGGAACCACCGACCGTGATTGACGGTGGAGGAAGGTGGAGTAAAGTGGGGGTCACGAGAGCGAATCAGAAGTCTCCGGATCCGAACGGCGGTGGGCATGTTCCTCGGAACGCACTCCCCCCGCTTGGACGAGAAGGGGCGGCTGATCCTTCCGGCCAAGTTCCGTGAGGAGCTGGCGGACGGACTGGTCCTCACCAGAGGCCAGGAGCGGTGCCTCTACGTCTTCAGCGCGGCTGAGTTCGAGAGGGTGCACGAGCAGATGAGGGCGGCCCCGCTGTCCTCCAAGCAGGCTCGCGACTACATCCGCGTGTTCCTCTCGGGTGCCTCGGATGAGGTGCCGGACAAGCAGGGTCGCGTGACCGTCCCTGTGCCGCTGCGTCAGTACGCGGGTCTGGATCGAGAGCTCGCCGTCGTCGGCGCGGGCTCCCGGGCCGAGATCTGGGACGCCGCGGCATGGCAGCAGTACCTGGAGGAGCAGGAGGCGACCTTCTCGAACACCGAGGAGGAGGTCATCCCCGGGCTCTTCTGAGAAGACCTGGACCGCCGAGAGGCGGACCGCAGACGCGGCGCCACGAGCACTGCATCGGGATCTCCCGGATGGGATCTCCACCCGCACTGCCATCACCGTCCTGACTCACCTTCCCCTGAGCCAGGCCGGATTCGAGGGATGGTCAGCGGTTGGGGTTCTCGCCCTGGAGCGCCAGATGCGGTGCTCGTCGTCGTTGCGGGCCCGATCGCACGGTGCGCCGATCGGGCGCACCGTGGTGGCGCGGGTCATGGCCGTCCCCGGCCCCGCCGCGACGGGGCCTTCCGCTGCGCCCGATAGGGTGGGCGGTCGTCGGGATGCCAGCACGAGCACCCGGACGAGGCGCGCCCCGCGCGCATCGCCGAGCACCAGGAGGACGAGCCATGGACGATCTCGAGCGCCCCGCCGGCGACCGGCACGTCCCCGTCCTGCTCGAAGCCTGCCTGGACCTGCTGGCCCCCGCCCTGGAGGGTCCCGCCCCCGTCGTCATCGACGCCACGCTCGGCATGGGCGGGCACAGCGAAGCCATCCTGCGCCGCTTCCCGGACGTCCGCCTGGTGGGCATCGACCGCGACCCCCAGGCCCTGCGCCTGGCCGGGCGGCGCCTGGAGCCGTGGGCCGATCGCTTCTTCCCGGTCCACACCACCTACGACCAGATCGAGCCCGCCCTCGCCCAGGCCGGCTTCGAGGCCGCCGACGGCATCCTCTTCGACCTCGGCGTCTCCTCCATGCAGCTCGATGAGCGCGAGCGCGGCTTCGCCTACTCCTATGACGCTCCGCTGGACATGCGCATGGACTCCACGGCCGAGCTCACGGCCCGGGACATCGTCATGGAGTACTCGGAGCAGGACCTGCGGCGGATCCTGCGCGACTGGGGCGAGGAGCGCTTCGCCCAGCGCATCGCCCGCGGGATCGTGCAGGCGCGCGAGCAGCGGGAGCTGACGACCACCGGGGAGCTCGTGGAGATCGTCCGGGCCGCCAAGCCAGCGGCGGCCCTGCACAAGAAGGGCCACCCGGCCAAGCAGACCTTCCAGGCGCTGCGCATCGAGGTCAACCAGGAGCTCGAGGTCCTGAGCCGCGCTGTGCCGAACGCCCTGGATGCTCTCAGGCTCGGAGGGCGAGTCGCTGCCATGAGCTACCACTCGCTCGAGGACAAGATGGTCAAGCAGGAGCTCGCCGGACGCTCGCGCTCCTCGGCGCCCAAGGGCCTCCCGGTCGAGCTGGAGGAGCACAAGCCGACCTTCCGCATGATCACGCGCGGCACGCACACGCCCACGGCCGAAGAGATCGAGGCGAACCCGCGAGCGGCCTCCGCGCGGCTGCGCGCCGCGGAGCGGATCAGATCGGACAGCAGGCACGGAAAGCACTCATGAGCACATCAGCGGGCAGGACGGCACGGGGCGGGCGGCTGCGCCTGCCGCGTCGTCGTCCCAGGGTCTCCGACCGCCAGCGCGCGTCCCGTCGGGCCATGTGGTCGCGGCTGCTCCCGGTCGCTGCGGCGGTGCTGGCGGTGCTCGGGACCTTCGCGGTGATCCTGCTGATGACCGTGCGGATCACCGACGGGCAGTACCGGCTGGTCGAGCTGCGCAACCAGGAGCAGGCCCTCGAGCTCGAGAACGAGTCGCTGACCCAGGACCTCGAGTTCCATCAGGCTCCGCAGAACCTGGCCCGCAGCGCCCAGGAGGAGGGCCTGGTGCCCGCACCGACCGAGCAGGGCGTGGTCGACCTGAGCACCGGCGAGGTGACGGGGGAGGCCGTGCCTGCTCCGAAGGCTGATGACGACGAGGTCGACACGGCCATCCCGGTGCCCATCCAGGTGGGATCCTCGGCCGCCGAGCAGGCCCAGAAGGAGGAGCGCGCCCGTCGCGATGCGCTGCCCTCCTCGGAGTCCGAGGCGGAGGACCAGCTCGACAGTGCTCGCAAGGCGGAGGCGGACGTCGAGCTGCACGGCGGCACGATCCCCGCACCGCAGCAGCGCGGCGACAGCTCGGCCGACGACGCAGCGCAGGACGGGACCGCACAGGGCGGCACGGCACAGGAAGGAGCAGATCAGTGAGCGGCAGCACGCGCGATGACAGCGGCAGCGCAGGCGGCATGGGCCGTCGCGAGTTCGTGGGCCTGCTGATCGGCCTGCTGGCCCTGGTGCTGCTGGCGCTGCGCCTCGTGTGGGTCCAGGGACTGGATCTGCGCGGGCAGGCGGCCAGCGCCGAGGCCAGTCGTCTGCGCGTCCAGGTCATCCCGGCCCGGCGCGGCGAGATCCTCGATCGCACGGGCGCCGTGCTGGCGCGCAGCATCCAGCGCTACGACATCGCGGTGGATCAGACGATCGTGCAGGACCTGGTCGTGCATAACCCGGACGGCTCGACCGAGGAGCTCACCGTCCTGGAGGCGATCCGCAGCCTGGCCGACATCCTGGGGATGCCGGATCAGGAGGTCAAGGACAAGCTGCAGGGGGACGCGGACGTCCCGGTGGGGGAGCGCAAGAACTTCGAGTACCTGTTCCGGGACGCGACCCCCGAGCAGTGGAGCCGCATCGAGGACCTGCGCGTGGGCTACGTGACGGGCGAGCCCGTGTCCCAGCGCAGCTACCCCAACGGCTCCCTGGCCGGTTCCGTCGTCGGGTTCGTCGGGGGAGAGGGCGAGGCCCTCGGCGGCATCGAGCTGACCCAGGACGAGCACCTGCGGGGCATCGACGGCGAGCGCAGCTTCGAGATCGGCGCCGACGGCGTCCGCATCCCGGTGGCGCCCCAGGACGAGACGGCCGCGCAGGACGGCTCGTCGATCGAGCTGTCCCTGGACCGCGACGTCCAGTTCTACGCCCAGCAGGCCATCGCCCGCCGCGTGGAGGAGCTCAGCGCCGAGTGGGGCACGGCGATCGTGATGCGGATCTCCGACGGCGCGGTGCTGGCGCTCGCGGATTCGTCGATGGTCGATCCCAACGACACCGGGCGCACCGAGGACGAGGGCGACTTCCAGCCGCGCAGCGTGGCCTCGGCTGTGGAGCCCGGCTCGACCCAGAAGATCCTGACGGCGGCCGCTGCGATCGACACGGGCAACGCCGACAAGCTCTCCGAGGTCGCCGTGCCCTCGGAGCTGGAGATCGACGGGCAGACGATCACCGACGCCTTCGAGCACGAGGACGAGGACCGCACCTTCGCGGGCGTCATCGCCGACTCCATGAACACCGGAACCGTGCTGGTGGGCTCGCGCCTGGATCGACAGGGCCGCTACGACTGGATGAAGAAGTTCGGCGTGGGCGAGCTCACGGGCATCGAGCTGCCCGGTGAGTCCCCGGGGCTGCTCCCCGCGTGGGAGGACTGGGACATCCGGCAGCAGTACACGGTGCTGTTCGGGCAGGGAGTCTCCCAGTCGCCGCTGCGCACCGCCACGATCTTCCAGGCGGTCGGCAACGACGGCCTGCAGATCGAGCCGCGCCTCCTCCAGGCGATCATCGACCCCGACGGCACCCGCACCGAGATCGAGCGCCCGGAGGGCCGTCAGATCTTCTCCGCGCAGACCGCCGAGCAGCTGCGCGAGATGATGGAGTCCGTGATCACCGTCGGCGGAGCTCCGGATGCGGCCACCGACGGCTACCGCGTGGGCGGCAAGTCCGGCACGGCCGAGGCCGCCAGCGCCGAAGGCGGCTACGACGGCTACACGACCTCGTTCGCGGGCATCGGTCCCATGGAGGACCCGCAGTTCGTCGTGGCCGCCACCGTCCACAAGCCGCAGGGTGCAGTCGCCACGATCGGCGCCTCGGCGGCCTTCTCGCAGATCATGGGCCAGGTGCTGCGCCACTACGGCGTGCAGCCCTCGACCGGCGGCGCGGTCGGTCTGCCCAAGTTCTACGGGAAGGACGAGGACCGCAACGAGAAGCTGCCGGACACGCCGACCGGCATCGCCTGAGTGGACGCCGCGCGGTCGATCTCGTCCTGCTGCTTCGGTTGCCGGACTAGACTCGCCACGTCCGGAATATGGCTCTTCCCCGCCGTCCTCGAGGTCGGGCGTCCTCGGCGGGCAGGGGAAGCGCTGCCTCCGCGACCGATGGGTCCCGAACGTGGCCCGCATCGAGGGAACGGCCGGCTCCCACCGGCCGATCCGAGGAAGGATGACATGCAGAACCTGCCCGAGCCCGGTCTCGACGCGGCCCGTCTGCGGCCCCGCAGCGCCGCCTCGCTGCCGGCCGCCGAGCTGGCGCAGCTGATCGGCGCGCGACTGGAGCTCCCGGAGGCGCACCGCGGTGCGCAGGAGCCGGCTTCCGTGCGCGGCATCAGCATCGACTCCCGATCCGTGCAGCCGGGCGACCTCTACGCGGCCCTTCCCGGTGCTCGGTTCCACGGCGCGGGCTTCGCCGCTGCCGCGATCGGCTCCGGTGCGGCCGCTGTGCTCACCGACCAGGCTGGACTGCAGCTCATGCTCGACGAGGGCCCTCTCAGCGTCCCGGTGATCGTGGCGGCCGTGCCGCGCGAGCACATGGGGCAGATCTCCGCCGCTCTCTACGGCGGCAGCGAGGACGAGCGCGCCCGCATGCCGCTGTTCGGCGTGACCGGCACCAACGGCAAGACCACCACCACGTACTTCCTCAACTCGATCCAGAAGGCCCTGGGCCGCACCACTGGGCTGATCGGCACGATCGAGATCCTGGCCGGCGATCAGCGCATCCCGTCGCTGCTGACCACGCCCGAGGCGCCGTCCGTGCACGCCCTGCTGGCCGTGATGCGCGAAGCCGGCATGACCGGAGCCTCCATGGAGGTCTCCTCCCACGCGCTCGAGTTCCACCGTGTGGACGGCGTGCACTACGACGTCACCGGCTTCACCAACCTGACTCAGGACCACCTGGACCTGCACGGGTCCATGGAGGCCTACTTCGAGGTCAAGGCCCAGCTGTTCACCGCCCGGCGCACCGACCGCGCCGTGATCGTCGTGGCCGATGACCAGGACGAGTGGGGCCTGCGCATGGCCCGCCGAGCCCGCGAGGAGCTCGGCGCCGAGAAGGTCGAGGTCATCGCCCTGCGCGGCGGGATCGTCGAGGATCGCGACTCCGGCCCGCAGCGCCACGGAGCCGACTGGACGCTGCGCTCGCTGGCCCGGCGCGGGGTGGGGCACCGCTTCGAGCTGGTGCACCGCGACGGCCGTCGGCTGCGCGTCTCGACCGGGCTGCCCGGAGAGTTCAACGTGGCCAACGCCGCACTGGCCGTCGTCATGGTGCTGGCCTCCGGCGTGCCGCTGCAGGTGCTGCAGGACGTGCTGGACGATCAGGACCCGCTGACCACCGATGTCCCCGGGCGCATGCAGCTGATCGCCAGCGAGCCGACCGCCGTCGTGGACTTCGCGCACAACCCGGACGCCCTGACCCGCGCCCTGGAGGCGGTCGATCCGCCCGAGGGCGACGGCCGCGTGATCGTGGTCTTCGGCGCCACCGGGCAGCGCGACACCACCAAGCGCCCGCTCATGGGCCGGATCGCTGCACAGGGTGCGGACGTGGTGATCGTCACCGACGACGACCCGCACGACGAGGACCCCGCCGGAATCCGGGCCGAGGTCATCGCCGGAGCCCGCCAGGCCCGCGACGAGGGCGCGGCGCGGGCCACCGAGATCGAGGAGATCCACCCGAGGGCCACGGCCATCCGCACGGCGGCCGCCATGGCCGGTCCGCGCGATTCGATCCTGGTCGCCGGACGAGGCCACGAGACCACGCAGGAGATCGCAGGAGTCGACCATCCCCTGGATGATCGGCAGGAGCTGCGCGACGCGCTCCACGACACGCAGGAAGGACGGTGGGGGCGCTCGTGATCCCTCTCAATGCCAGGCGCATCGCCGAGATCGTCGGAGGCGAGCTGCTGGGGCTGGATCCGCAGCAGGACGGCCCCGTCATCGAGCACGTGACGACCGATTCTCGGGAGGCGGGGGAGGCGACCCTCTTCGTCGCCAAGCCCGGTGAGGTCACGGACGGCCACCGCTTCGTGGCCGCGGCCTTCGCCGCCGGCTCCCCGCTGGCGCTCGTGGAGCGCGAGGTCGCAGCCGACGACGGCTCCGTGCACCCCTCGGTGCGCGTGCCGGACGTCGTGGAGGCCATGGGCACGCTGGCCAGCTGGGTCGTGCGGCAGATGCGCCAGGACAACGGCCTCAAGGTCGTGGCGGTCACCGGCTCGGTCGGCAAGACGACCACCAAGGACCTGCTGCGCGCGATCTTCTCCGAGATGGGCCCCACCGTGGCCCCGCAGGGCTCCTACAACGGCGAGGTCGGCGTGCCGCTGACCGTGTTCCGCACGGATGCGACCACCGAGTACCTGGTCGTCGAGATGGGCGCCACCCACATCGGCAACATCTCGTACCTGTGCCGCATGGTCTCCCCGGACGTCGGCACCGTGCTGTGCGTGGGCTCCGCGCACGCCGGCGAGTTCGGCGGCGTGGAGAACATCGCGATCGCCAAGGGGGAGATGGTCGAGTCGCTTTCCGCCGACGGCGTGGCGATCCTCAACGACGACGACGACCGCGTGCGCCGGATGCACACGCGCACGCAGGCGCCCGTCGTGTTCTTCGGCACGGGGGAGACCAGCACCCTCCCGGAGGTCCCGGCCGCCCGCGTGTGGGCAGACCGGATCTCCACCGACGACGACGGCCACCCGTCCCTGGACCTGCACTTCCCGGACGGGACCGTGCACCGGGTGGTCTCCGGGCTGATCGGCGAGCACCACGTCTCCAACATCCTGGCCGCGGCCTCGGCCGCCTTCATGGCAGGCGTCCCGTCCGAGACGATCGCCGATGTCCTGCAGGGCCTCGGCCCGGGCAGCCGCTGGCGCATGGAGCGCACCGAGCGCCCCGACGGCGTGACGATCCTCAACGACGCCTACAACGCCAATCCGCAGTCCATGGCCGGGGCGCTGCAGACGCTGGCGCGCATGGGCGGGCCGCAGGACTCCCCGCGGCATCGCCGCACCTGGGCCGTGCTCGGCGAGATGTACGAGCTCGGGGACTCCTCGGTCGAGGAGCACAACCGCCTGGGCTCGCTCGTGGTGCGCTACAACATCTCCCGGCTGCTGGCCGTGGGTCCGCTGGCCCGCCCCACCTACGTCACGGCGCTGCTCGAGGGCTCCTGGGGCGAGGAGGCCGCCTGGGTCGAGGACCTGGAGGCCGCTGAGGCCTTCCTGGCCGAGAACCTGCGCGCCGGAGACATCGTCCTGTTCAAGTCCTCGAACTCCGCGGGGCTCAAGACGCTCGGCGATCGGGTCGCCGCTGCGGGCCAGGGAGGTCGAGCATGATCCAGATCATCGTCGCCGCTGCACTGGGCCTGATCCTCTCGATCCTGGGCACCCCGCTGTTCATCCGCTTCCTGGCCAGCCGCGGCTACGGCCAGTTCATCCGCGAGGACGGGCCCTCGAGCCACCAGACCAAGCGCGGCACGCCCACCATGGGCGGCGTGGCCATCCTGGGCTCGGCCGTGATCGCCTACCTGGTCTCGCACGCTGTCGTGGGCCTGGTCACGGGGGAGTGGACCGGTCCCACCGCCTCCGGGCTGCTGGCCGCGTTCCTCATGCTCGGCATGGGCTTCGTCGGCGGGATCGACGACGCCAAGAAGATCACCAAGAAGCAGAACCTGGGCCTGAGCCCGGGCGGGAAGATCGCCCTGCAGGGCACGATCGGCACGGTCTTCGCGCTGCTCACGCTGATGCTGCCCGATGCCAGGGGCCGCACACCCGGCTCCACCGAGGTCTCGCTCACCCGCGACACCGGGCTCGACCTGGGCCTCGGGCAGCTGGGAGGCGGGCTCGTCGAGGCCCTGACCTCCGAGCGGACCATCATCCTCGTGATCCTGGGCCTGATCCTCTACGTCGTGTGGGTCAACCTCATCGCGACCGCCACCACCAACGCCGTCAACCTCACCGACGGGCTGGACGGGCTGGCCACGGGGGCGTCGATCCTCGTGTTCTCCGGCTATCTCCTGATCACCCTGTGGCAGTCCGACCACCTGTGCGGCGAGGGAGGGCCCGGGCTGTGCTACACCGTGCGCGACCCCTCGGACCTCACCGTCCTGGCGGCGGCGCTGGTGGGCGCGCTGATCGGCTTCCTGTGGTGGAACACCTCCCCCGCCAAGATCTTCATGGGCGACACCGGCTCGCTGGGCCTGGGCGGCGCCCTGGCGGCGTTCGCCATCCTCACCCGCACCGAGCTGCTGCTCGTGCTGATCGCCGGGCTGTTCGTGCTCATCACCGTCTCGGTGATCCTCCAGGTCGGCTGGTTCAAGCTCTCCGGCGGCAAGCGCATCTTCAAGATGGCGCCCCTGCAGCACCACTTCGAGCTCAAGGGATGGCAGGAGGTCACGATCGTCGTGCGCTTCTGGATCATCGCCGGGCTCTTCACGGCCATCGCGCTCGCGGTGTTCTACGGCGAGTGGCTCATCTCCAACGGAGGCGCGTTCCTGTGATCCATGCCAGCAATGACAACCCCATCCTGGACGATCCCCGGCTGGCGTCGCTGACCAGCTGGGACGCCGACTGGGCGGACCTGCGCGTGGTCGTGCTGGGCATCGGCATCTCGGGCTTCGCCGCCGCGGACACGCTGATCGAGCTCGGCGCCCGCGTGGTCGTGATCGACGGCCGGGACTCGGAGGCCAACCGGCAGAAGGCCGAGACGCTGGGCATCGTGGGCTCCGCCGACGTCCTGCTGGGCGCCCAGGCCGTGGCCGGGCTGCCGCAGGTCGACGGCCAGGACCCGCAGCTCGTGGTGACCTCTCCGGGCTTCCGTCCCGATGATCCCGTCCTGTCCGAGGCCGTCGCGCGCGGCATCCAGATCTGGGGCGACGTCGAGCTGGCCTGGCGCATCCGCGAGCGCGCGGGGCGCCCCACCGCTGCGTGGGTGTGCATCACCGGCACCAACGGCAAGACCACCACCGTGCAGATGGCCGAGGCCATGCTCCAGGCCGGCGGGCTCAAGGCCCTGGCCGTGGGCAACGTGGGCACCCCGATCCTCGACGCCCTGCGCGATCCGGTGGACTACGACGTCCTGGCCGTCGAACTGTCGAGCTTCCAGCTGCACTGGGCGCACTCGCTGTCCCCGCTGGCCGCGGTGTGCCTCAACGTGGCCGAGGACCACGTGGACTGGCACGGCGGCTTCGAGAACTACGTGGCGGACAAGTCGCGGATCTACGAGAACTGCCAGGTCGCCGCCGTGTACAACGTCAGCGATCCCCGCACCCGGCAGATGGTCGAGGAGGCGGACGTCGTCGAGGGCTGCCGGGCCATCGGCTTCACCGCGGGCAACCCGGACGTCTCCATGCTGGGCGTGGTCGAGGACCTGCTCGTGGACCGGGCCTTCCTGGACGACCGTCGCAACCAGGCGCTCGAGGTCGGGCTGGTGGAGTCCATCAAGCCCGTGCCGACCCCGCACGGCGTGACCAATGCGCTGGCGGCCGCCGCCCTGGCCCGAGCCGCAGGCGTCTCCGGCGAGGACATCGCCCAGGGTCTCGCCGCATGGGAGCCGGGCGGGCACCGCATCCAGCCCGTGGCCAAGACCTTCGGGGTGGTGTGGGTCGATGACTCCAAGGCCACCAACCCGCACGCCGCCGCCGCCTCGCTGTCGGCCTTCGACCCGGTCGTGTGGATCGCCGGCGGCCTGGCCAAGGGCACGGACAGCTCCGCCCTGGTCGCCGCCCACGCGCGCCGCCTGCGGGCGGTGGTGCTGATCGGCACCGACAACGACCGGCTCGAGGCCGCTCTGGCCGCTTCTGCTCCGGACGTGCCGATCCTGCGCGCCGCCGACGGCCTCGAGGACGCCTCCGACGGCGAGGCCGTCATGCGCGCCGCCGTCGAAGCCGCCCACCGCGTGGCCGTGGACGGGGACACCGTGCTGATGGCCCCGGCCGCGGCCTCCATGGACCAGTTCCGGGACTACGCCCACCGCGGGGACGCGTTCGCGCGCAGCGTGGCCGATCTCGTGGAGCGCCTGTCGTGAGCCCGCGGACCGCAGCCGTGGCCACCCGGCTGCGGGACCGGATCGACGAGCGGTCGGGCCCGCTGCGCGGGGTCGAGCACCGGGTCCGCAGCGGCCCGCTGCTGCAGTCGTACTACGCGCTGGCCGTGTGCGCGGTGCTGCTCTTCGCGATCGGCGCCATGATGGTGCTCTCCTCCTCTGCGGTCGAGTCGATCTCCGCCGAGCAGTCGGCCTACGGCCTGTTCGTGCGCCAGCTGATCTTCGGCGCGCTGGGGCTGATCGCCATGTTCGCGCTCTCGCGCGTCCCGGCCCGGGTCATGCGGCGGCTGGCGATCCTGGCGTTCTGGGTCTCGGCGGTCATCCTGGCGCTCGTGGTGCCGTTCGGCGTCGAGGTCGGCGGCAACCGGAACTGGCTGTCGGTCGGCGGCTTCACGCTGCAGCCCTCGGAGATCGCCAAGCTGACCTGCATCCTGGCCCTGGGCGTGTGGCTCGGCCGCGTGGCGGGGCGCATCCGCACGCTCAAGGACGCGCTGTGGCCCTCGGCCGTGGCCGTCGTCGTGCCGGTGCTGTTCGTGATGTACGGCCGCGACATGGGCACGGCCGGCATCTTCCTGCTGATCTACCTGGCCGCCGTGTTCTTCGCAGGCATGCCCATCCGCTGGATCCTCACGGCCTTCGCCGCCGGTGCCGCGGTGTCGGTGCTCTTCGTGATCTCCGCGCCCCACCGCATGGAGCGCGTGACCTCCTGGCTGACCGGCGACTGCGACCCGTCCGCGGGCTGCTACCAGGCCATGCACGGGCTCTCCGCGCTGGCCACCGGAGGCTGGTGGGGAGTCGGGCTGGGGCAGTCGCGCTCCAAGTACAACTACGTCCCCGAGGCCCACAACGACTTCATCTTCGCGATCATCGGCGAGGAGCTCGGACTGCTCGGCACCGTCACCATCCTGGTGCTGTTCGCCGTGATGGCCGTGGCCATGGCCCGGATCCTGATGCGCTCCACCTCGGGCTTCGAGCGCATCGTGACCGGCGGCGTCCTGGCCTGGCTGATCGGGCAGGCCTTCGTGAACATCGGCATGGTCACCGGCGTGCTGCCGGTGATCGGGGTGCCGCTGCCGTTCATCAGCTACGGCGGCTCGTCGCTGCTGATGTGCCTGTCCGCCGTGGGCGTCGTGATGTCCTTCGCCAGGCAGCCCTCGGTCGGGATGGTCGAGGCGATCCCGCAGCCGCGCTCGCGCCCCGTCGCCGCCCGACGGCCGCTGCCGGGCGACGATGCGTACGATGCCTACGACCACGAGGGCCACTACGACGACCTCATGGACGATGAGCGCGAGCCCATCGCCGAGGTCCACGACATCCGCCGCGGAAGGGTCCTCCGCAGCCGCGGCGACTCGTGAGCCCCCAGACACCCGAACGCACGTCCCGTACACCGCAGGAGCAGCCGCATGAGCGACCACGACGCCCACCCGACCGAGTCCCAGCGCCCCGTGAACGTGGTGCTGGCCGGCGGAGGCACCGCGGGGCATGTCTCGCCGCTGCTGGCGATCGCAGCGGCGGTGCGCCGCGCCGAGCCCGCAGCGCAGGTCACCGCGGTCGGCACTGCCTCGGGCATGGAGACCCGCCTGGTCCCGGCCGCCGGTCTGCCGCTGGAGACCATTGACCGCGTTCCGCTGCCCCGACGACCCTCCGTCGATCTGCTCAAGCTGCCCGTGCGCCTGCGCGGGGCGATCGGCCAGGCCGGGCGGATCATCGACGAGAGCCGCGCCGACGTGGTGGTGGGCGTGGGCGGCTACGTCTGCACCCCCATGTACCTGGCGGCCCGCCGTCGCGGCGTCCCTGTCGTGATCCATGAGGCCAACGCCCGCCCCGGGCTGGCCAATCGCGTCGGAGCCCGCTTCGCCGCCGTCGTGGCCACCGCCTTCCCGAACACGCCGCTGAAGGGCGCCCGCACGGTGGGGATGCCCATGCGCCGGGAGATCTCGCAGCTCGACCGCGCGGCCGCCCAGCGAGGGGCCCGGCAGCGCCTCGGCCTGGACCCGGAGCGCACCACCGTGATCGTGACCGGCGGCTCCTCCGGGGCGGTGGCCATCAACCGCACGATCCAGGGGATCGTGCCGGGGATCGCCGAGCAGGGCTACCAGCTGCTGCATATCACCGGCCGCGACAAGCCCGTGCTCACCCCGGACCTGCGCCCGCTGGAGGCCGAGGGCTATCGGCAGGTGGAGTACGTCGACGGCATGGAGGACGTCTACGCCGCCGCCGATCTGCTGATCGCCCGCGCCGGGGCCGCGACCGTCTCCGAGGTGGCCGCCGTCGGACTGCCCGCGATCTTCGTGCCGCTGCCGATCGGCAACGGCGAGCAGGCGCTCAACGCCCGCTCCCTCGTGGAGGCCGGCGCCGCCCGGCTCGTCGAGGACTCCGACTTCACCTCCGAGTGGTACCGCGCGAACGTGCTGCCTCTGCTCACGGCCCCCGAGGGCCTGGCCGAGATGACCCGTGCGGCACGAGGGGCAGGCGTGCGCGATGCGGACGCGACCATGGCTGAACTGATCCTGCAGGAGGCACGACGTGAGCACTGATCCCGGAACCGGGTCCCCGAACGAGTCCATGGGCGTGGACACCGATCCCGCCGGGCTGGGGCCCACCCACCTGATCGGCATCGGGGGCGCCGGCATGTCCGCCGTCGCCCGCCTGCTGCTGGCCCACGGGGTGAGCGTCTCCGGATCGGATGCCCAGGAGTCCCGCGGGCTCGCCGCGCTGCGCGAGCGCGGGGCCCGCATCAGCATCGGTCAGGCGGCCGAGAACATCGCCGACGCCCGGACCGTCGTCGTCTCGACCGCGATCCGCGAGACCAACCCCGAGCTGGCCGCGGCTCGGGAGGCCGGGCTGCGCGTGCTGCACCGCTCCCAGGCCCTCGGGGTGGCCATGCACGGCTCCCAGGTGGTCGCGGTCGCCGGCACGCACGGCAAGACCACCACGTCGTCCATGGCGGCAGTGGCGCTGCAGGAGTCAGGGCAGGAGCCGTCGTGGGCCATCGGCGCGCACGTGGCCGATCTGGGCACCAACGCCCACCTGGGCCGCGGCCGCTGGTTCGTGGCCGAGGCCGACGAGTCCGACGGCTCGTTCCTCTCCTACGCGCCCACGATCGCCGTGGTCACGAACATCGAGCCCGACCACTTGGATCACTACGGCTCCGAGGAGGCCTTCTTCCAGGCCTTCGAGGACTTCGCGGACACCCTCCGCCCCGGCGGCACCCTGGTGGCATGCCAGGACGATTCCGGTTCGCGCCGGCTGGCCGAGGCCGTGCGCCGCCGCGGCGGCAGCGTGGTCACCTACGGCACCGATGCCGCAGCGCAGATCCGCGTGAGCGATATCCGCACCGAGGGCATCGGCGCCACCGCCGAGCTGAGCCTGGGGGAGGGCGCCGACCTCCGCAGCCACCGCATGCGCCTGGAGGTCCCCGGCGAGCACAACGTGCTCAACGCGGCAGCGGCCTTCGCCGTCACCCAGATCGCCGGGGTCCCCGCCGAGGACGCCCTGCGGGGCCTGGCCGGTTTCCACGGCTCCGACCGCCGATTCGAGCTCAAGGGAGAGGCCCGCGGCGTGCGGGTCATCGACGATTACGCCCATCACCCCACCGAGGTCCGAGCCGCCCTGACGGCCGCACGGCGCGTGGCGGGGGAGGACCGCGTCCTGGTGCTCTTCCAGCCCCACCTCTTCTCCCGCACGCAGGCCTTCGCGGGCGAGTTCGCCCAGGCCCTCGAGATCGCCGACGACGCCTGGGTCCTGCCGATCTACGCAGCGCGCGAGGACCCGGTCGAGGGCGTCTCCTCGGATCTGATCGCCGATGCCGCCGGGGACTCGGTGCGCAGCGCCTTCGATCCCCAGGAGGCGATCGCTCAGATCGCGGCCCAGGCACGGGAGGGAGATCTGGTGCTCACGGTCGGCGCCGGGGACGTCACCGCGTTCGGCCCCCGCCTGCTCAGCGCACTGGAGGACTCCGGGCAGGCCGGGGCCTCGGCCTGATGGCGGGCGGACCCCGACCCCGCCAGCCGCGCTTCGGCGGCACATCCGGCTCCTCCTCCACGCAGCGCGGACGCGAGCAGGAGCCGGTCGAGACCGCCGGCGGCGCTGAGTCCCCGTCGTCCGCCGGTGCCGAGACCCCGCGCGTGCGCGTCAACAGCCGGGACAAGGTCGCAGCGCTCGACGAGCAGCGCGAGTCCGAGTTCGAGCCCGTGCCCACAGGAGGCGGGCGATTCAGCGACTGGCGGCGCACGCTGCAGCTGGGCTCGTCCGGCTCGGGATCCAGGGGCTCGGCGCGCGACGGGCACGACGGCGATGACAGTCGTCGGCTGTCCCCGGCGCTGCGCCGCCTGGTGCGTCTGGCGGTGGCCGTGCTGATCGTGGTCCTGATCGTGTGGGGCGTGTTCTTCTCCCCGCTGTTCTCGGTGCGCTCCCTGCAGGTCGAGGGCCTCTCCCTGACCGACCAGGGGGCCGCCGAGGAGGCGCTGCAGCCGCTGGAGGGCAAGTCCATGACCCGGATCTCCTCCGAGGAGGTCGAGTCCCTGCTCACGCAGTTCCCGGCAGTCGCCTCGGTGGACACCAGCGCCAGCGGCAGCGGGACCCTGCGCGTCGAGGTCCAGGAGCGGATCCCGGTCGCTGCGGTCGAGGACGGCGACGGCTGGCAGCTCGTGGACCGCGAGGGCACGCAGCTCGAGCAGGTCATCGACAGCGAGCAGATCCAGGTCCCGGTGATCGCCGGCGGCACCGACGTGCTGGACAGCGAGGACTGGGACACGGTCAGCTCGGTGCTGGCCTCGCTGCCCTCGTCGCTGCTCGAGCAGGTCCAGACGGCCCGCGCCGAATCGGGCGGGGTCGTGATGCTGGAGCTGCAGGACGGGGTCACGGTGCGCTGGGGCGATGACACCGACAGCGCCCTGAAGGCCGAGGTCCTGGCCGCGCTCGTGGACGCCTCGGAGGCCACCGGCCAGGTCGAGGTCTACGACGTCTCCGCTCCCCGTCATCCGGTGCTGGAGTAGTCGTCCGGAGCGATTTCCTTCGACCCTCAGGTGAGTGTTGAAGGGGTGTCCCCGAATCAGGGGACTCAATGCGCACAACACGCGCCGCGAACTCGTGGCGACGCCTCCTCGGTTGTTAGGCTGACTCGGAAATCAGAGCATGAGCCCTCAGGCATATATCTCGACCTTGGATCGAAGGTTGAGACTGAGGGGTCAGCGCGGACCCCACCGTCGATACAGGTCGGCGGCCCCGAATCAAGACAGGGTGATCATGGACACCACGCCCCAGAACTATCTGGCCGTCATCAAGGTCGTCGGCATCGGCGGCGGCGGCGTCAACGCCGTCAACCGCATGATCGAGGAGGGACTCCGCGGTGTGGAGTTCATCGCGATCAACACGGATGCCCAGGCGCTGCTGATGTCGGATGCCGACGTCAAGCTCGATGTCGGCCGTGAGCTGACCCGCGGCCTCGGCGCCGGCGCCAACCCGGATGTCGGCCGTCAGGCCGCCGAGGACCACCACGAGGAGATCGAGGAGGTCCTGAAGGGGGCCGACATGGTCTTCGTGACCGCAGGCGAGGGCGGCGGCACGGGCACCGGCGGCGCTCCGGTCGTCGCGCGCATCGCCCGCTCGCTGGGCGCGCTGACCATCGGCGTCGTGACCCGTCCGTTCACCTTCGAGGGCCGTCGCCGCTCGAACCAGGCCGAGAACGGCATCGAGACCATGCGCGACGAGGTCGACACGCTCATCGTCATCCCGAACGACCGCCTGCTGTCCATCTCGGACCGCAACGTGTCCATGCTGGATGCGTTCAAGTCCGCGGACCAGGTGCTGCTGTCGGGCGTGCAGGGCATCACCGACCTGATCACCACCCCGGGTCTGATCAACCTCGACTTCGCGGACGTCAAGTCCGTCATGCAGGGCGCGGGCTCCGCGCTCATGGGCATCGGCTCGGCGCAGGGCGAGGACCGTGCGGTCAAGGCCGCGGAGCTGGCGATCGCCTCGCCGCTGCTCGAGGCCTCGATCGACGGCGCCCACGGCGTGCTGCTGTCCATCCAGGGCGGCTCGGACCTCGGCCTGTTCGAGATCAACGAGGCCGCTCGCCTGGTCCAGGAGGTCGCCCACCCGGAGGCCAACATCATCTTCGGCGCGGTCATCGACGACGCCCTGGGCGACAGCGCCCGCGTCACCGTGATCGCGGCGGGCTTCGACTCCCTGTCGCAGGAGACCAACGCCAACGCGAACTCGCCGGCCGCGCAGCAGGCCGCCTCGACCCGCGCCGCCTTCGGCGCAGGTGCCGGCGCTCCGTCCACCGCCTCCAGCTCCTCCGCTCAGCGCGGCGGTCAGAGCTCGGGCTTCGGCGGCTCGCAGTCGGGCTCGTGGGGCTCCAGCCCGGCGTCCTCTGCCCCGTCGAACGACGACGTCCCGGACGACGCCGGCTTCGACGTCGACCTCCCGCCGGAGAGCGGCGCTCCCAAGTCCTCGGGCCGCAAGGACTCGCTGGACTTCCCGGACTTCCTCAAGTGAGGTCCTGACATCGCGGATCCCGCGATGTCGTGAGCAGGAGGGCGGCGCCCCGACCGGTCGGTCGGG
>ERZ501033.53-NODE-53-length-23081-cov-6.766872_pt1 | contig 23081 bp, 19 predicted proteins | sample MGYA00248844_ERZ501033 | MGnify/ENA primary metagenome ERZ501033 (study PRJEB25958, sample SAMN03398539) | human skin metagenome | study: EMG produced TPA metagenomics assembly of the Human Skin Microbiome Metagenome (human skin metagenome) data set.
CGCCGGAGTCCAGGCGGATGCCGGGGCCGGTGGGGGCGTCGATCGCCTCGATACGCCCGCCGCCGGGCAGGAAACCGCGACCCGGGTCCTCCGCGTTGATGCGGAACTCGAAGGCGTGGCCCTGCGGCTGCGCGCCCAGGCCCTCGGGCAGGTGCCCGCCGTCGGCCACGAGCAGCTGCAGCTGGACCAGGTCGGCGCCGTAGACCTCCTCGGTGATCGGATGCTCGACCTGCAGGCGCGTGTTGACCTCCAGGAAGGAGATCAGCCCGTCGCGGCCCACCAGGAACTCGGCGGTGCCCACCCCCACGTAGCCGGCCTCGCGGCATATCTCGGCGGCGGCGGTGTGGATCCGCTCGCGCTGCTCGTCGCTCAGGAACGGCGCCGGGGCCTCCTCCACGAGCTTCTGGTGGCGGCGCTGCAGCGAGCAGTCGCGCGTGCCGAGCACGGCCACGCCGCCGTGGGAGTCGCAGACCACCTGGGCCTCGACGTGGCGCGGCTCGTCCAGGAAGCGCTCCACGAAGCACTCGGGGCGACCGAACGCGCTCTGGGCCTCGCGCGCCGCCGAGGCGAAGGCATCCTCGACCTCGGAGAGCTCGCGGACCACGCGCATGCCTCGCCCGCCACCGCCGTGAGCGGCTTTGATGATCACGGGCAGCCCGTGCTCCTCGGCGAAGGCCGTTGCCTCCGCGCCGGAGGCAACGGGACCGTCGGTGCCCGGGACCAGCGGAGCGCCCACGGTGCGGGCGATGTCGCGGGCCTGGACCTTGTCGCCGAGCTTCTCGATGGTCTCGGGCTTCGGTCCGATCCAGGTCAGGCCGGCGTCGATGACTCCGCGGGCGAACGAGGCGTTCTCGGACAGGAACCCGTAGCCGGGGTGGACGGCGTCTGCACCGGCGCGCTGGGCGATCGCCAGGATCGCCTCCTGATCCAGGTAGGTCTCGGTCGGGCTGGTGCCCTCGAGCGCGTAGGCCTCGTCGGCCAGGTGGACGTGCGGGGCGTCGGCGTCGGGGTCGGCGTAGACGGCCACCGAGCTCAGGCCGGCCTCGGCGCAGGCGTGGATGATGCGCACGGCGATCTCGCCGCGGTTGGCGATCAGGACCTTCTGCACGATGGTCTCCTCAGTGGTTCTCGGCAGCAGGCGCTGCGACGGTGTCGGTGGAAGCGGTGGTGGCGGGCTCGACGGCGATGAAGCGCACCGTCCTGCCGGGAGCGGCCTGGGCCATGAGGTCCAGATCGGCCTCGAGCACGCAGGCGATGACCGGGTAGCCGCCGGTCACGGGGTGGTCTCTCAGGAACACGACGGGCAGCCCGGAGGCCGGCACCTGGATGCTGCCGGGCACGGTGCCCTCGCTGGGCAGCTCGCGCTCGATGCTGCGAGCCAGCTCGCGACCCTCGAGTCGGGCGCCCACGCGATCGGAGGCCGCCGCGACGGTCCACTCCTGCTCCTGGAAGGACTCCAGGGCCTCGGGCGTGAACCAGTCGTCGCGCGGGCCCAGGACCACGCGGACCTCCAGCGGCCCGCTCGGCGGAGTCGGCGGGGCAACCGGAGCGCCGGCGACCTCGAGCGGCCAGTCCACGGCGGTGCCGGGATCCCGGCCCACGGCCAGGCGGTCGCCGTCGGACAGCGCCGCGGGGCCGAGCCCTGCGAGAGTGTCGGTCGCACGGCTGCCGATGACCGCGGGGACGTCGATGCCGCCGCGCACAGCCACATACACGCGCAGCCCGTCCGAGGGAGCTCCCACACGCAGCGTCTGGCCGTCTTTCAGCGCGAAGGGCAGACCGGCGCGAGGACGCCAGCCCGAGTCGACCCTCGGAGCCTTCGTCGACTGCTCGGCACGCTCGTCCGGCTCAGTCTGCTCGGTCTCAGGCACATCGGCCGAGTCCGTCGCGACGGGCGCCTGCTCCTCCGATGGCGCCGCGTCCGTCGGCTCCGTGTCCGGCGTCGGCGCAGGGACGACCTCCAGCTCCACAGCAGCGCCGGTCACGGCGAGGACCTGATCGCCCGCAGCGCGCAGGCTCAGACCGCCGAGCACGCTTTCCAGACATGCCGTATCCGGCATATTGCCGACCACACGGGCTGCTCGATCAGCGGCGGCACGGTCCAGAGCCCCGGAGGAGGAGATCCCCACGTCGGAGCGCCCCGGGCGACCGCGGTCCTGGATCAGCGCCTGCAGCCCGGCGGTCTCGACCACCAGGTGATGCGCGGGATCGACCTCGCTCGGCTCCGGGTCTGCGGCCGGCTGGATCTCCACGGCCTCGCGCACCGCCCGGTACGTCAGGCGGTCGCCCGGGGCCAGCAGCGCCGGCGGATCCTGGGTCAGATCGACCATGGGCGTCGTCGTGCGCCCCAGCAGCTGCCAGCCGCCCGGGGAGCTGCGCGGGTAGACCGCCGAGAACTGCCCGGCCAGCGCCACCGAGCCGGCGGGCACGGCGGTGCGAGGCGAGCTGCGGCGCGGGATCTCGGGCGTGTCGCGCAAGGCATCGGGCAGCTGGAGGCCATCCACGGACTCCAGCGATCGAGCGCAGTAGAGGAAGCCCGGAGCGAAGCCGGCGAACGCCGCGATCCAGGGCTCGGCAGTGTGCCACTCGATCAGCCCGTCGGCAGAGACGCCCAGGGATTCGGCCAGCTCGTGGAGGTCCTCGCCGTCGTAGACGACGTCCAGCGCGATCTCCCGGCCCGGCTGATCCGCCAGTGAGCCCCGGGGGATGCGTGCGAGCGCGGCCTCCAGAGCAGGACGGTCGCTCGTGCGGATCAGCACGGTCGAGGCGCCGCCCACCCCGCGGAAGCCCTGCTCGGACAGCGCGGCATGCACGGCCACGGCGTCGGCCAGGTCGGCGCACTCGATGAGCAGCGAGTGATCGGCGACCGGGCGCAGGGCGCGGGACGGAGCGTCGGCGGGACTCACGAGAGGAACGACCGCTGCTCGACGCCGGCCTCGGACAGCGCCGCCGAGACCTGCCGGGCGATCTCGAGAGCTCCGGGGGTGTCGCCGTGGACGCAGATCGATTCGGCATCCACGGAGATGGTGGAGCCGTCGATCGCGGTGACCGTGCGCTGGGTGGCCATCTGGACCACGCGGGCGGAGATCTCGGCCGGATCGTGCAGCACCGAGCCCTCCTCGCGGCGTGAGACCAGACGGCCCTCCGGCGTGTAGGCGCGGTCGGCGAAGGCCTCGCGCACCGTGGGGATGCCGGCGGCTGCGGCCTGGCGCTCGATCTCGGAGTCGGGCAGGACCAGGATCGGCAGCTCGTCGCCGAGCTCCGCGAGCGCCCGCACGACGGCTCCGGCATGGGCCTCGTGGTGGACGATCGTGTTGTAGAGCGCACCGTGGGGCTTCACGTAGCGGACCTGCGCGCCCACCGAGCGGGCGCAGGCCTGCAGGGCGCCGATCTGGTAGATCACCTGATCCGTGAGCTCCGAGGGCACCACATCGATGAAGCGGCGCCCGAAGCCTTTGAGGTCGTCGTAGCTGACGTGGGCGCCGATGGCCGCCCCGCGCTGCGAGGCGATGCGGCAGGTCTCGCGGGCGACCGACGGATCGCCTGCGTGGAAGCCGCAGGCCACGTTGGCGCTGGAGACGACCTCGAGGATCTCGGCTCCGTCCGGCATGGACCAGGAGGTCAGCGACTCCCCGCAGTCGGCGTTGAGATCGATCCGGGGCTGCCCGGAAGTGATGGCGCTCATGGAAGTCGGCCTCCTTGCTGTGGTTGGAACAGGATGGACCATTGAGGGCGATTGTTCAACAATCGAATGTGATGTTCGCTACTGCTGACGCTTCGTCACTATGATGGCGCAGATCACATACCCCACTGCATCGACCTGCTGAGAGTCGTCGCACCCAGGAGCAGCATGACCGCGCACCCCCGCCTCTCCGCCCCCCTGAGCATCGGGGGGCTGGAGCTTCCCCACCGCATCCTCATGGGCTCCATGCACACAGGTATGGAGGACGATCCCGAGCAGTTCCCCGAGCTCGCCGCGTACTTCGCCGAGCGCGCCCGCGGCGGAGCCGGCCTGATGATCACCGGCGGCTTCAGCCCCAACGGCGAAGGCCGCCTCACCCCCGGGGGCGGCCAGCTCTCGGATCCCGCCCAGGCGGCCCATCACCGGATCCTCACCGACGCCGTCCACGAGGCCGGCGGCCTGCTGGCCCTGCAGATCCTGCACGCGGGGCGCTACGCCTATCACCCCAAGGCCGTCTCCGCCTCGGCCACGCAGTCCCCCATCAGCCCGTTCCCCGCCCGAGAGCTGACCGACGAGCAGGTCCGGGCCGCGATCCAGGACTTCGCCCGCTGCGCCGTGCTCGCCCAGGAGGCCGGCTACGACGCCGTCGAGATCATGGGCTCGGAGGGCTACCTGCTCAACCAGTTCCTGGCCCAGCGCACGAATCAGCGCGAGGACGACTGGGGCGGCGACGCCCAGCGCCGTCGTCGCTTCCCGGTGGAGGTCGTGCGCGCGGTGCGCGCCGCGGCCCCGGGGCTGCCGATCATCTACCGGATCTCCCTGATGGACCTGGTCGACGGCGGCCAGGCCTGGGAGGACGTCGTCGCCCTGGCCCATGAGCTCGAGGACGCAGGCGTCGACGTCTTCAACACCGGCATCGGCTGGCACGAGGCCCGCGTGCCCACGATCGTCACGAGCGTCCCGCGCGCTGCCTTCACGGAGGCGACCGCCGCACTGAAGGCCGAGGTCTCGGTGCCGGTCGCGGCGTCGAACCGCATCTCCATGCCGCAGGACGCGGAAGCGATCCTGGCCGAGGGCCAGGCCGATCTGGTGTCCATGGCGCGGCCCTTCCTGGCCGATCCCGCCTGGGTCCGCAAGGCCGTCGAGGGCCGCGACGAGCAGATCAACACGTGCATCGCCTGCAACCAGGCCTGCCTGGACCACACGTTCTCCCAGAAGCGGGCCTCCTGCCTGGTGAACCCGCGGGCGGGCCGCGAGACCAGCCTGGTGCTGCAGCCCACGCGCACCGCGCAGCGAGTGGCCGTGGTCGGCGCCGGACCTGCAGGATTGGCCACCGCCGTGGCGGCCGCTGAGCGCGGTCACCACGTGGAGCTCTTCGAGGCCCAGGACCACCTGGGCGGGCAGTTCGCCCTGGCCCAGCGCATCCCCGGCAAGGAGGAGTTCGCCCAGACGCTGCGCTACTTCACCCAGCGGCTCGACGACCTGGGGGTGGAGGTCCGCACGGGGCACCGGGTGAGCGCCCAGGAGCTGATCGACGCCGGTTGGGACCACGTCATCCTGGCCACCGGGGTGGAGCCGCGCGTCCCCGAGATCGAGGGGCTCGAGCATCCGTCGGTCATCACCTATCCGGACCTGGTCAGCGGACGCCGCCAGGCCGGCGAGCGCGTGGCCGTGATCGGCGCCGGCGGCATCGGCGTGGACGTGTGCGAGTTCCTGACCCACGGCGGCCCGCAGACCACGCCCGTGGAGGACTGGCAGAAGGAATGGGGCGTGGCTCCGCTCAGCGGCCCCGACGCCCAGATCGGCGGGCTGCGCAAGCCCGAGCCGGAGCCGTCGCCGCGCCAGGTGCACCTCGTCCAGCGCCGCGCGTCCTCGATCGGCAAGGACCTGGGCGTCACGACCGGCTGGGTCCACCGCGCGGCCCTGCGGGCACGCGGCGTCCACCAGATCACCGGCGCGCAGTACGTGCGCATCGACGATGACGGCCTGCATCTCACCGTGCCCGCCGGGGAGTCCTCCGACACCGAGGCCACCGACGCCCCGCGCGAGCCCCTGGTGCTGCCGGTCGACTCGGTGATCCTGTGCGCCGGTCAGGTCTCCCAGCGCGAGCTCGTGGAGCCCCTGGAGCACTCCGGCATCAGCCTGCACATCATCGGCGGAGCGGATGTGGCCGCCGAGCTCGACGCCAAGCGCGCGATCAAGCAGGGCGTGGAGGTCGCTGCGGCGCTGTGAGCGCCCGGCGTTCGGCAGGCACGAGCCGCGGCCCTCTCGCCCGGCCGTGCTGCCAGCACACCATCGGAAAACCCCTGGAACTGCCAGGATGCTGGCAGCTCCATGGGCCCGAGGCGGTGCTGAATGAGGTTCAGCCGCGCCCGGTCGGCTCCGGAGTCTCGGTGCGGTCCTCGCGCCGCTCGTCCTGCGCATCGACCTCGGACAGCGAGAACGGGAAGTACTGCTCCAGGATGCGGGCGATGCCCTCGTCGTCGTTCGTGGCGGTGACGACATCGGCGGCCTCCTTGGCCTCCGGGATGCCGTTGCCCATGGCCACGCCCAGACCCGCCGCGGAGAGCATGGTGATGTCGTTGCCGTTGTCGCCGAAGGCCATGACGGCCTCCAGCGGGATGCCCTTGGCCGCGCAGTAGTCGGTGATCGCCGAGGACTTGTCCACGCCGCGGGCGGTGGCCTCGAAGTAGATCGGCGAGGAGAACGTGCACTCGGCGCGATCGGCGAAATCCCGGTCCAGCTCCTTCTGCAGCTCGAGCAGCTCGGGGCGCTCCCCGGTGAACAGCAGCTTGGTGGCCGGCTCCGGCAGATCGGCGACCTGCGGCAGCGGACGGATGCTCAGCGCGTTGCCCTCGGCCTCATGGCGGACCTGCGGGTGCTCGGGCTCCGAGGCGAAGAGCTCCTCCCCCAGCGGGATCATCACGATCAGGCCGCGCGAGAGCACGTGGTCGATGATCTCCTGCGCGGTCTGGGCGTCGATCTCCCGGCGGGCGATGACCTCCCCGGAGGCCTGGTCCACGATGATCGACCCGTTCATGCCGGCCAGGATCAGATCCTCGCCGATCTCCAGCTTCTCGGCCAGCTGCTTCAGACCGGGGATCGGGCGGCCGGAGGCCAGCATGATCTGAGCGCCCGCCTCCCGGATGGCCTCCAGCCCCAGGCGGGTGCCGGGCTGGAGCTGGCGGTCGCTGCCCAGCAGGGTGCCGTCGATGTCGAAGGCGACGAGGCGGAAGGTCATTGGGGTCTCCTGTGCTGGGGCGGGCAAGCATTCCTGCCCCCCAGCATGCCAGCTCAGCGCCCGGGACGACGGGCCTTACAGCGGCGGCCAGGGGATCCGATATCCACCGGTCTCATCGTGCGGCAGCACCGGGTCTGCCAGCAGCATCTGCACCCGCAGCTGCAGGGCCATCTGCTCGACCGGGAAGAGCAGCTCCTCGAGCTCGTCGGGCAGCTGCTCGGCCAGTGGAGCCAGGTCCTCGAGCAGCCCCTCCGGCACGGGCTCGCCGGCGAACTCCCAGATCACGGTGCGCAGCTTGTCCGGGGCCGAGAAGCACAGCCCCTGATCGATCCCCCAGATGCGGCCGTCGGCGCCGTGCAGGACGTGGCCGCCCTTGCGATCGGTGTTGTTGGCGATGACGTCGAAGACCGCCATCCGCCGCAGATCGTCGTGCGTCTCGGGATGGGAGTCGTAGAGCGTGAAGTAGTGCTCCTGCGGGTCGTGGTCCACGAAGCGCTGGATCGACCCGGGGCCGAACGGCCCCTCCTCGCGCAGCACCGTGGTGGGGATCAGCCCCCAACCCAGGGCCTCGGACAGCACGTAGGCTGCCCGCTCCCGGCGGTAGATGCGCGGCGGGAAGTCGCGCAGGGGCTTCTCCCCCTCCTCCGCCTTGTAGACGCCGCGGACGGTGCGGCCGTCGTCGTCGGTCACGTCCACGAGCAGCGCGGAGTTGGAGGACTCGCGGAACAGGCCCACGAGCTCGATCTCCCCGTGCTGCAGGACGTGCTCGTCAGCGCTCATGGGAGGGGGATCAGTCCGAGAGCAGGTCGGACAGGAAGCCGTCGGTCGTGTTCATGCGCAGAACCGAAGGTGCCCGTCCCGGCATATACGAGATCGCCGAGACGGAGCAGGGATCCACGGAGATGCGCTGGAAGTGATCCAGGTGCGAGCCGAGCGCGTGGTTGAGCAGCACCTTGATGGGGTCCGCGTGAGAGAAGCACACGACGGTCTGGCCGGGATGCCGATCGCGGAGGCGCTGGATGCCCTCGACCATGCGGTACTGCATCTCCGTGAAGCTCTCCCCGTCCGGGAAGCGGAAGCTCGAGGGGCTCTGCTGCACGGCGGTCCACTCCGGCAGCTTGGCCAGGTGCTTGAGCTTCTCGCCGGTCCACTCGCCGAAATCGCACTCGAGCAGGTCCGACTGCGCCTCGGCGGTGAGCCCGGTGGCCTTCTCGACCGGCTCGGCGGTCTCCCGCGTGCGCTCCAGCGGCGAGGTGTACAGGGCGTCCACGGCCAGGCCCTGGAAGCGCTCGGCCAGCCGCTCGGCCTGCGCCAGGCCCTTCTCGGACAGGTGCAGCCCCGGTGCACGACCCGGCAGGACCTTTCCCGTGGTGGGGGTGAGTCCGTGGCGGACCAGCAGGATCAGCGTGGGGCGCTCGGCGGAGGTCTGGGAACTGTCGGTCTCGGTCTGTCTGTCGCTCACGCGCTCACCGTACCGCCCACGGCCGACTGCGGAAGAGGGGCGGAGGCACCGAGTGCGCTCAGCGCGAAAGCACCCAGCCGGGTACTGCCAGGCCACTTGTGCTGTCGCGGTGCAGGGCTAGCGTGAAGGTGTGACCGATCACCCTGACATCAGCACCCTGGGCGAGCTGCGCGCCGCCGATCTCCCTGTCCGCACCCTGCGTGAGGAGCTGCGGGCCAACCTGCTCGACGCCCTGGCGGAGGACCGCGACCCCTGGCCCGGTCTGCACGGCCTGAGCCGCACGGTCCTGCCGCAGGTCGAGCGCGCCCTGATCGCCGGGCACGACATCGTCCTGCTCGGCGAGCGCGGACAGGGCAAGACCCGTCTGCTGCGCACCATGGTGGGCCTGCTGGACGAATGGTCCCCGGAGATCGAGGGCTCGGAGCTGCACGAGCACCCGCTGGATCCGATCACCGACGCCTCCCGGACCCGCATCGCCGCCGAGGGCGACTCCCTGCCCATCGTCTGGCGGCACCGCGACGAGCGCTACGTGGAGAAGCTGGCCACCCCGGACACGTCGGTCGCGGACCTCATCGGCGACGTCGACCCCGTGCGCGTGGCCGAGGGCCGCCGCCTGGGCGATCCGGAGACCATCCACTACGGCCTGATCCCCCGCGCCCACCGCGGCATCGTGGCCATCAACGAGCTTCCCGATCTGGCCGAGCGCATCCAGGTGGCCATGCTCAATGTCATGGAGGAGCGCGACGTCCAGATCCGCGGCTACGTCCTGCGCCTGCCCCTGGACGTGCTGGTCGTGGCCTCGGCCAACCCGGAGGACTACACCAACCGCGGGCGGATCATCACGCCGCTGCAGGACCGCTTCGGCGCGGAGATCCGCACCCACTACCCGATCGAGCTCGCGGACGAGATGGCCGTGATCTCGCAGGAGGCCGACCTGGTCGCCGAGGTCCCCGAGGCCCTGCTCGAGATCCTGGCGCGCTACACCCGGCTGCTGCGCGAGTCGCCGGCCGTGGATCAGCGCTCCGGAGTCTCGGCCCGCTTCTCGATCGCCGGTGCGGAGACCACGGCCGCGGCCGCCCTGCGCCGAGCCACGGTGTACCGGGAGGACGCCGCCGTCGCACGGCTCGTGGACATCGACGCCGCCGTGGACGTGCTGGCCGGCAAGATCGAGTTCGAGGCCGGGGAGGAGGGCCGCGAGCAGGCCGTCCTGGACCACCTGCTGCGCCGGGCCACCGCCGAGACCCTGGCGGCACGGCTGCGCGGAGTGGACCTGGACCCCCTGATCGAGGCCCTGGACGGGACCGTCACCGTGACCACCGGTGCGGACATCCCCGCCCACGAGCTGCTGGAAGAGCTGCCCGAGCTGCCGGAGGAGAGCCAGGACCTCTACGACCGGATCGCCCGGGCCTTCGGCGCCGAGTCCGCCGGTGAGCGCGCCGCGGCCGTCGAGCTGGCCCTCGAGTGGCTGTTCCTGGCGCAGAAGATCTCCAAGGACGCCGACGACGACGGCACCATCTACGGCTGAGCAAGGGCTCCCGGCGCCGCTGACCGGGTCCGCGCTCATCGTCCCTGCACCACGGAAAGAAGGTGCGCAGTGCCTGCGTATCGCAACAGCCGCTACGGCCGCTATCGCGGGGGACCCGATCCCCTGGCGCCGCCGCCGGACCTCACGGAGGCCCTGGACGCGATCGGCCGCGATGTCATGGAGGGGTACTCGCCGCAGGATGCCCTGCGCGAGTTCCTGCGCCGAGGCGGTCGCGGCCAGCGCGGCCTGGACGACCTCTCCCGGCGGGTGAACCAGCGCCGCCGCGAGCTGCTCGGCAAGCACAGCCTGGGCGGCACGCTCGATGAGGTGAAGAGCCTGCTCGAGCAGGCCGTGCGGCTGGAGCGCGAGCAGCTGCTGCGTGACGCCCGCATGGATCCCACGGACCGGCAGCTGCGGGAGATGCAGCTCGGTGCACTGCCGTCGTCCACGGCCGCGGCCGTGTCCGAGCTGGCGGACTACGACTGGGCCTCTCAGCAGGCCCGGCAGACCTATGAGCAGATCAAGGACAAGCTCGGCCGCGAGGTGCTGGATCAGCGCTTCGCCGGCATGAAGCAGGCCCTGGAGGGCGCCACGGAGGAGGACCGCCAGGCGATCTCGCAGATGCTCGCCGATCTCAACGAGCTGCTGGCCAAGCACGCCCGCGGGGAGGACACCCCTGAGGACTTCGAGCAGTTCATGGAGGAGCACGGGGAGCACTTCCCGGAGGATCCGCAGGACATCGACGAGCTGATCGACGCCCTGGCCCAGCGCTCGGCGGCAGCCGCGCGCATGATGAACTCCATGACGCCGGAGCAGCGCCAGGAGCTCATGGAGCTGTCGGCCCAGGCCTTCGGCTCCCCGCAGCTCATGGAGCAGCTCAGTCAGCTCGACGCCAACCTCCAGGCCCTGCGCCCCGGCGAGGACTGGAGCGGCTCCGAGCGCTTCGAGGGCCAGGAGGGCCTGGGACTCGGCGACGGCACCGGGGTGCTGCAGGACATCGCGGACCTGGATGCCCTGGCCGATCAGCTCTCCCAGAGCCATCAGGGCGCGGCCCTTGATGACATCGACCTCGACGCCCTGGGCCGGCAGCTCGGGCAGGACGCGGCAGTGGACGCCCGTACGCTCAGCGAGCTGGAGAAGGCCCTGCGCGACTCCGGGCTGCTGCACCGCGGATCGGATGGCGCGCTGCGGCTCTCCCCGCGCGCGGTGCGCCAGCTCGGGCGGGCGCTGCTGCGCGACACCGCCGAGCAGCTCTCCGGCCGCCCCGGCTCACGGGACACCCGCCGCACCGGCGCCTCGGGAGAGCTCACCGGCTCCACCCGGGCCTGGCAGTTCGGGGACCTGGAGTCCTGGGACGTGACCCGCACGATCACCAACGCGATCCAGCGCACCGTCGGGGAGGGCGGCGATCCGTCCCGCGGCATGCGGCTGCGCGTGGAGGATGTCGAGGTCCAGGAGACCGAGGACCGCACTCAGGCGGCGGTGGCGCTGCTCGTGGACACGTCGTTCTCCATGGCAGCCGAGGGCCGGTGGCTGCCCATGAAGCAGACCGCCCTGGCCCTGCATCACCTGATCAGCACCCGGTTCCGGGGCGATTCCCTCGAACTGATCTCGTTCGGACGATGGGCCCGCACCCTGGACGAGAACGAGCTGACCGCCATGCCGCCGGTGCACGAGCAGGGCACCAATCTGCATCACGGCCTGCTGCTGGCTGGGAGGTTCTTCCGCCGGCACCCGTCGATGCAGCCGATCCTGCTGATCGTCACCGACGGTGAGCCCACCGCGCACCTGCTGCCCAGCGGCGACGCTCACTTCGACTGGCCCACCTCCACCCCCACGCTGCAGGCGACCGTCTCCGAGCTGGACCGCGTCACCCGCACCGGGGCGCACACCACGTTCTTCCAGCTCGGCGACGACCCCGGCCTGAGCCGCTTCCTCAACGCCATGGCCCGCCGGGCCGACGGCCGCGTGGTGGCCGTGGATCCCGAGGAGCTCGGCTCGGCGGTGCTGGACGAGTACCTCTCGTCCAAGGGCGGGGAATGAAGCGACGGAATATGTCGGACTCGTCCTGTCTTGAACCGAGCAGTTCCGTCCCACCGCCGAGGAGGCCGCTCATGCCCGATCTGTTCGACCAGCTGACCCTGGGAGCTCTCGAGATCCCCAACCGCGTGGTCATGGCACCGCTGACCCGCCTGCGCGCTCAGGCCGACGGCACGCCGTCGGACCTGAACGTCGAGTACTACGCCCAGCGCGCCTCGGCGGGCCTGATCACCACGGAGGGCACCTTCCCCGCAGCCATCGGGCGGTCCTACCCGGGCCAGGCCGGCATCGCCGACGACGCCCACGCCGCCGGGTGGAAGCGCGTGGCCGAGGCGGTGCATGCTCAGGGCGGGCGGCTGTCCATGCAGGTCATGCACGGTGGCCGCGTCTCGCATCCGGAGATCAACGGCGGCGAGCAGCCCGTGGCCCCCAGCGCGATCGCCCCCGGCACCTCCCTGCACCTGCAGGACGGGCGCAAGGACGAGATCCCCGTGCCCCGCGAGCTGAGCACCGAGGAGCTGGCCGGTGTCCGCGACGAGTTCGCGGCCGCCGCACGCCGGGCCGTCGACGCCGGGGTGGATCTGATCGAGCTGCACAGCGCCAACGGCTATCTCCTGCACCAGTTCCTGGCTCCGGCGTCGAATCAGCGCACGGACCGGTACGGCGGGACGCCTGCAGCGCGGGCGTCGTTCGTGGCGGAGGTCGTGCGCGCCGTGGCCCAGGAGGTCGGAGCCGATCGCACTGCGATCCGCCTGTCCCCGGGCAACGGAGCGCAGGGCACGGCGGAGACCGACCCGCAGGAGACCGAGGCCACCTACCGCACGCTGCTGCAGGAGATCGGCGGGCTGGGCCTGTCCTATGTCTCGCTGCTCGTGGCGGATCCGCAGGACCCCTCGGTCGCCCTGGTCCGCGAGCTGTTCGACGGCCCGCTCCTGCTGAACACCGGGTGGGCGGAGATCACCGATCTGGAGGCTTCGCGCGCGATCGTGGACAGCGGCGCCGGCGATGCAGCCGTGGTGGGCCGCAGCATGATCGCCAACCCCGATCTGGTGCAGCGCTGGCGCGAGGGCCTGCCGGTCAACGAACCGGACCCTTCCACCTTCTACACGCACGAGGCCGCCGGCTACACCGACTACCCGCTGGCCGTGAGCGGATCCGCCGCACCTGAAGGTCCCGCCATGACGCGGCCCTGAGCCAACCTCAAAGGGGGTTCGCGCCGTCAGCGAACAGCCAGGTCAGGATCAGGGCCAGCACAGACAGTCAGGGTGCTGATGTTCTAGGCTCGAAGCATGACGCACAACGAGAAGCACGACCAGCTCACCTTCCAGAACCCCACGACCCGCTACGTGCAGATCGACCCGCCGGTGCAGTCCCAGGAGGCCCCCGGCCTGGACCGCGACCTGGATCCCCGCGCCGATCTGGGCGAGGAGACCTACCGCGGCACCGGGCGCCTGGAGGGCCGCACGGCCCTGATCACCGGCGGCGACTCCGGCATCGGCGCCGCCGTGGCGATCGCCTTCGCCCGCGAGGGAGCGAACGTGGCCATCAGCTACCTCCCGGAGGAGGAGCAGGACGCCCAGCACGTCAAGGAGGTCATCGAGGGCGCCGGCCGCAAGGCCCTGCTGCTGCCCGGCGACCTGCGCGACAAGAACTTCGCCCGCAAGCTCCCCGGCAAGGTCGCCGATGAGCTCGGCGCCCTGGACATCCTGGTCAACAACGCCGGGCGCCAGTACCACTGGGAGAGCCTCGAGGCGATCACGGACGAGCAGTTCGAGAACACCTTCGACATCAAGCTGTTCTCGATGTTCCGCGTCACGCAGGCGGCGCTGAACGTGATGCCGGCGGGCTCGTCGATCATCAACACCACCTCCGTGCAGGCCTACAAGCCCTCGGAGACCCTGGTGGACTACGCGTCCTCGAACGGCGCCATCAACGCCTTCACCCAGGCCCTGGCCCAGCAGCTCGTCGAGCGCGGCATCCGCGTCAACGCCGTGGCTCCGGGCCCCATCTGGACGCCGCTGCAGGTCACGGACAACAAGGACGAGGAGCAGCTGACCTCGTTCGGCCGCCAGGCCACGATCGGGCGCGCCGGTCAGCCCACCGAGCTCGCCCCGGCCTACGTCTACCTGGCCTCCCCCGAGTCCAGCTACGTCACCGGCGACGTCCTCAACGTCAACGGAGGCTCGCCCGTCGCCTGATCGGCACACGCCACCGCACGACCACGCCGGGTCGGAGCCTCCCCAGGCTCCGGCCCGGCGTCCTACGCTGAGGAGCATGACCATCAAGGCACAGCGCATCACCGATTCGATCGCCCATCACGCCGAGGGCCCTGTCTGGTGGGCGGCCACCGGGCGCCTGAGGTTCGTGGACATGCTCCACGGGGCGATCATCGAGATCGACGACGACGGCGGCCACCAGCGCCTGGAGGTCCCCTCCCGCATCGCCTCGATGCTGCGCCCGCGGGTGGGCGGCGGCGCCGTCGTCGGACTGGAGAACGGCATCGGCCTGGCCCGCCAGGAGGATCTCTCGGATCTCGAGCAGATCGTGACCCTGTTCGAGGATTCCGGGCTGCGCACGAACGAGGGCGGCTGCGATCCCCAGGGCCGGCTCTGGCTGGGCGACATGGCCTATGAGAAGACCGAGGGCGCCTCGAGCGTCTACCGCTGGGACGGCCCCGGCACCGAGCCGCAGACGGCCTGGGATGGCGCGACCATCGCCAACGGCATCGGCTGGAGCCCGGACGGGGACCTCGCCTACTGGAACGACACCCCCACGGGACAGATCACGGTCTTCGACCACGACCCGGAGCGCGGACCCGTCGACCCCCGCGCCTTCGTGCGGATCCCGGAGGATGCGGGCCACCCCGACGGCCTCACCGTGGATTCCGAGGGCGGCATATGGACAGCGCTCAACGGCGGCAGCGCCGTGCACCGCTACTCCCCCGAGGGCGAGCTCACCGAGGTGATCGAGCTGCCCGTCCGCCAGATCACCGCCTGCACCTTCGGCGGCCCGGACCTGGACCGGCTGTTCATCACGACGTCGCGGGAGAACCTCCCCGATGACGAGGAGCCGGCGGCCGGATCGATCTACGCCGTCGAGCCGGGCGTGCGCGGCATGCAGCCGCTGGCCTTCGGAGGCTGAACCGTGCAGATCCTGCGCAGAAGCCGCTCCAGGCGCGCACCGCGCCTGGCACCCCGGCTGCTGGCCACCGGCGCCGCCGTGACGGCCACGGCAGCGATCGGCTCGCTCGCCACGGGTCCGGCGGTGCGCTCCCCCGAGTACACCCACCTGGACAAGCCCTCATGGCAGCCGCCGGGAGTCGCGTTCCCGATCGTATGGACGGGCCTCTACACGGTCATCGCGTGCACGTCAGCGCTGGCGCTGACGAACCTCGCCCGGCACCGCGAGCGAGCGCAGGCCGATGAGCACGAGCTCGTGCCGCCGCAGCGGCCGCGGGTCCCCGCGCGGCGCTCCCGCCCGCTGTCCCGGCAGCTGAGTCGTCGCAGCGCCGGGCTGCGTCGATCCCTGGCCGTGAATCTCGCGCTGAACGCCGGCTGGTGCTGGACCTTCTTCCGGGCCCGCGAGTTCGAACTGGCCTCGGTGCACGCCGCCGTGCTGACCCTCAGCTGCGCAGACCTGAGCCGACGTGCGGGCTCCGCCCATCGAGGAGCAAGGGCAGCCCTGGTCCCCTACGTCCTGTGGTGCGGCTTCGCAACGGCGCTGAGCACTTCGATCGCCCGGCGCAATCCCCACCGGTGAGCCGCTCGATCGAAGAATTCTCTGCCGTAGCACCTCACAGCCCCAGCACAGGTCCAGGCGAACCTCGGCACAAGGGCCGCCCGTAGCTTCGTGATCAGACAGCCCGGCAGCAGCGCCGGGCGGACCCCGATCACGAAGGAGCAGCCGTGCTCTTCCTGCGCCGCAGCCGCGACACCGCTTCCCAGGACACCGCCACCCAGGGCTCGATGACCGAGCCGCCCGTCGACAACGAGAACGACCCTCGGGTCGAGATGATCGACGGGATGCCGCACTACCAGGGGCGCCCGCTCGAGCGGCCCGAGGACGAGGTCCAGGACCAGGGGCTGTCCTTCGACCTGCAGACGCTCGTCTCCCGTCGCAGCGCGCTCTCGGCGCTGGGCCTGGGTGCCACCGCCTTCGGGCTGGCGGCCTGCGCGCCCACCTCGAGCTCCTCCTCGGCGTCCTCGTCGGCCTCCGCCACGAGCTCGGCGACCCCCACCGATGACGCCTCGATCGACGTGGCCTCCGAGATCCCCGATGAGACCAACGGCCCCTACCCCGGCGACGGCTCGAACGGGCCCGACGTCCTGGAGGAGTCCGGCGTGGTGCGCAGCGACATCCGCTCGAGCTTCGGCACCGGCTCCGCCACGGCCGAGGGCATCCCCATGACCCTGGAGATGACCATCGTGAACATGGCCGACAGCTACAAGCCCTGGGCCGGAGCTGCTGTCTACGTCTGGCACTGCGACCGCGATGGCGAGTACTCCATGTACTCCGAGGGCATCGAGGATGAGAACTACCTGCGCGGCGTGCAGATCGCCGACTCGAGCGGCAAGGTCACCTTCACCAGCATCTTCCCCGCCTGCTACACGGGTCGGTGGCCGCACATCCACTTCGAGGTCTTCCCGGATGAGGCATCGATCACCGATCAGTCCAACGCGGCGTCGATCTCGCAGATCGCGATCCCGCAGGCCACCTGCGATGAGGCCTACGCGACCGCGGGCTACGAGTCCTCGGTGACCAACATGGCCTCGCTGTCCCTGGACACGGACAACGTGTTCAGCGACGACGGCGGCCAGACCCAGCTGGCGACCGTGACCGGTGATGCCAAGAGCGGGTACACCCTGTCGATCACCGTGGGCGTGGACACCAACACGGAGCCGTCGATGGGCGGGATGGGCGGCGGGGCCGGCGCCCCCGGCGCTGCACCTGCGGCCTGAGCCTCCGGCGAGGTCCCGCCCCATCGGCTCCCGCAGCCTCAGCTCATGGATTCCGAGATCGGCATACTGCCTGCTCCCGGCTGGTTCTCGGCCAGCCAGGATGCCAGGGTCCGCAGCCGGGCCTCGGAGTCCGAGCCCTTCTCGGTGGAGTAGAGGAACAGCGTCTGATCCTCCGCGCCGGTGACCTCCAGGGCCTCGTAGTGCACATCGATGCGGCCCACGAGCTGGTGGTTCAGGCGCTTGAGGCCGTCGCGGCGCTCGGTCACCCGGTGATCCGCCCACCAGGTGCGGAACTCCTCGCTGCGCAGAGACAGCTCCCCCACGAGCTGAGCCAGCTGGGGATCGTCGGGGTGGCGCCCGGCATCCAAGCGCAGGGTGCCGACCATGGAGGAGGCGACCTTCTCCCAGTCCACGTACTTCTCGCGAGCCTCGGGGTCCAGGAAGGCCCAGTGGATGAGGCTGCGCTGCCCGGGGGCGCGGGCGGGGATGTCCGCCAGCAGGGAGGCTGCCAGCGGATTCATGGCCAGGACCTCCGTGCGACGACCGCGCACGAAGGCCGGATGATCGGTGAAGGTCTCGAGCAGCGCGGCCAGCGAGGGCTTGAGGCGCTGCTGCTCAGCCGTGCGGGCCCTGGCCCGCTGGGGCAGTGCCAGCGCCCGGGCCAGATCCTGCAGGTGGCGGGCGGCGGTGGGGTCCAGCTCGAGCGCCTCGGCCAGGGCGAGCTGCACCGATTCCGACGGCCGCTTGTGCCGGCCCTGCTCCAGGCGCGTGTAGTAGTCCGTGCTCACCCCTGCCCGCGCTGCGACCTCCTCGCGACGCAGACCGGGGACTCGCCGACGGGGCCCGTCGTCGTCGGGGGCCAGCGCAGCGCGCCGGGCCTTGAGGAAGTCCCCGAACTCGTTGCCTGCGCTCATGGACGCCGTCCTCCCTCGCTGTGCTCATCGTCGGTCCTGCGGCTTTGTCTCCATGATGCCGTCGCAGCGGCGCGGACGGAGCACCTGATCCTGGGTATGCCATACCCAGGATCAGGTGGGCGCAGGCGCCGGGGTGCGCCGGGGGGCCGGCTCTGGTGGACTGAGCGGAATCCGTCCGCCGTCCAGCCACCGAGGAGTCCCATGTCGACGCGGCAGCGTGCTCCGGTCCTCGAGCGGACCGATCTCTCCCCCGCCGGGCCTCGGCAGCTGCTGCGCGACCTCAGTCCCGAGTACGCGGTCAACGGCCTGATCGGCCTGATCTTCTCAGCCTCCGGGCCGATCGCCGTGACGCTGGCCGTGGGCGCCTCCGGCGGGCTGTCGGATGAGCAGATCGCTTCCTGGGTCTTCGGCATCTTCCTCTCGGCGGGGCTGGCGACCATCTTCATGTCCCTGCTGTTCCGCCGCCCCTTCGGCTTCGCCTGGTCGATCCCGGGAACCGTGCTGCTGGGGCCGTCGCTGCAGCACCTGTCCTTCCCGGAGGTCGTGGGTGCGTTCTTCACCACGGGTGTCCTGGTCATGGGACTGGGCATGACCGGTGTGGTGCGCAGGGCCATGGCCGCGATCCCCATGCCGATCGTGATGGCCATGGTCGCGGCGATCTTCCTGCGCTTCGGCACGGATGTCGTGGACGCCTCCACATCTGCCCCGGCGATCGCCCTGCCGATGGTCACCGTGTTCGTCCTGCTCACCGCCGTCCCCTCCTGGGGCAAGCGCATGCCCCCGGTGCTGGGGACCCTGCTGATCGGGCTGGTCATGGTGGTCGCCACGGGCCAGTTCCGCTTCGAGGCCGACGGCCGCGTACTGGCCCAGCCCGTCTTCACCGCCCCCGAGTTCACCCTGGGCGCCCAGCTCGAGCTGCTGGTGCCGCTGGCGATCACGGTGCTCGTGGTGCAGAACGGCCAGGGCATCGCCGTGCTGCGCCAGGCCGAGCACGACCCGCCCATCAACTCGTTCGCCGTGGCCTCCGGCGCCTTCTCGATCGTCAATGCGTCGGTCGGCGCGGTCTCCGCCTGCGTCACCGGCCCCACGAACGTGCTCCTGACGGCATCGGGGCAGAAGCAGCGGCAGTACACGGCGGCTGTCACCTACGGCGTGCTCTCGCTGGTCTTCGCCCTGTTCGCCCCGGTGTTCACGCGGTTCATGCTCGCCACCCCGGAGGCCTTCGTGCTGGCCCTGGGCGGCATCGCCATGATCAAGGCGCTGCAGGGGGCGTTCGTCACCGCGTTCTCCACGCGCTTCACGTTCGGCGCCCTGGTGACCTTCGTGGTGACGGTCTCCGGGCTGGACCTGTTCAACATCCACGCCGCGTTCTGGGGCATCCTCTTCGGCTACGTCGTCTCCCGCGTCCTGGAGCCCCAGGACCACCTGGGCCTCGACTGACCCGCCGCACCTGGGTTCCAGGCGCGGCGGGCCTCGTGTGAGATCACTGCGCGCCGGCTCGACTCACTCGCCGACTGGGGTCACTCGGCGTCGGCGTGGTACTCCACGGCGTCGTCGTGGAGCATCCACAGGTCCGGGCCGAAGATCTCGTAGCGGATCTGCTTGCCCGGGATGCCGGCGCCGATCAGGGCAGAGCGGGTCTCCTTCATGAAGTCCAGGCTGCCGCAGAGGTAGACCTCCGCACCCGCGTCAACGCCCTGGGCACCGAAGTCGGCACGGCCGATGTGGTCGGCCTCGCCCTCCTCGACCGTCCAGCGCTCGAAGCGCGCCTCCGGCAGCTTCTCGATGAGGGCCTTCTGCTCCTCGAGCAGCGGCGCCGCCGCGTCCGAGGAGTCCACGCGGAACGCAGTGACCTGGCGCTGCGATCCCTCGGCGACCAGACGGTCCAGGAACGCGACCATGGGCGTGACGCCGATGCCCGAGGAGATCAGAACGAGCGGGGCGGTGGAGCCGGTGAGGACCACGTCGCCGTACGGGTTCGACAGCTTGACCGTGGAGCCGACCTCCATGGCGGTCACGACCGGCGAGACCTCCCCGTCCATGTCCTGCTTGACGGCCAGGCGGCGCTGACGGGGGCTGTCGACCGGGATCAGCGTGAACTGCCGGGACTGCTCGATGCCCTCGGGCAGCCGCACCTTGATCGAGACGTACTGCCCGGCCACCGCATCGGTCATGGGGGTGTCGTCGGCGGGCTCGTAGGTGAGGACATAGGTGCCCTCCGAGGTCTCGCGCTTGTCCACGAGGGTGAACTCGTTGAACACGTTGTCGTTGGCCTGCTCGGAGTACAGGCCCTTCTCGAGCTTGATGAGGGCATCGGCCATGAGCCAGTAGACCTCGGTCCAGGCCGCGGCGATCTCGGGGGTCAGGGCATCGCCCAAGTCATCGGCGATCGCGCCCAGAAGGTGCTTCTCCACGATCGGGTACTGCCCCTCCACGATGCCCAGCGACGTGTGCTTATGGGCCACGCGCGAGAGCAGCTCGTCGGGGTAGGACTCCGGGTGGTTGAGGATGTGGGTGGCGAAGGCGACCACGGAGCCGGCCAGGGCGAGGGGCTGCTCACCGGTGCGCTGGTTCGCGCGGCTGAAGATGCCCTCCTCGATCAGCTGCGGCTCCGCCTCGAACATCGACTGGTAGAACTTCGGCGCGATGTCCGGAAGGCGCTCCGCGATCACGGGCGCGGTGGCTTCGATGAGCGGGCGGGCTGACTCGGAGAGCATGGGCTCCTCTTCCTGTGCACGGCTTCGCCCCATCGCCGCCGACGGAGTCCCCCGCGGCAGGCGCTGAGCCGACGGCCGGTTCCGGCCGCACCTTGGATCGTTGCACCGCCGCCGCGGCCGGGGCTTGATCTTGGTCAAGCCCCGGCAACCGGTTGCCGCCGTCCCGGGGACGGCTCACATCCCCGCAGGCCCTCCTTCGGCACGACGGCGCGGTGCCGGCCGCGTGGCCCGCAGGGCGATCGGGATCATGGCCGCACCGGCTCCGAGCACGACGACGACGGCCGCCAGAGTCATCGGCGAGATCAGCGCCCCTGCCCCGATCACGGGCGACAGGACGATCACGGTCGCTCCCACGGCGATGACCAGCAGGACCCGCAGCGGCCGCATCACCGCCAGGCGACGGGCCCGATCGATCTGCGCCACGGGCTTGCCCAGCCGGTGCAGGCCGAACCACACCTGCCAGCGATCATCGGCCGCAGCGGCCTGATCGATCAGTACGGCTCGCCCGCCGAGGAGGACGGCGAGCACCCTCAGGGCCGGGAGGATCACCCGCCACGTCCCCATGGCGGGGACATCGCGACGGGTCCGCACGGCCAGCGGCGTGATGCTCACCCGGCGCAATCCGGCCGCCGCGGCGAGACCGGCCGTGCCCAGCAGCGCGGCGACGCACAGAGCGATCGCCCACCAGGGCAGCACCAGGGCGGCGGCCCCGATCCGCACACCGTCCACATGCAGCCCGCCCAGGGCCGGGATCAGCGCCGCGTAGATGCCCAGGCCGGCCAGCAGCCCGGACAGCCGCGCATCGCGCCGCCGCGCGGACAGCTTGGCCGCAGCGCCAGCGAGCTGCACGAGCGGCAGACCGAGAATGCACAGCGCCACGCAGCTGAGGGTCCTGTACAGCATCCGCATCCCGGGCTCGGCGTAGTCGTGGCTCCAACCGGAGCACGGCCGGCGGGGGCACGGCAGAGCCGGAGCGGGACAGGGTCTCAGCGCTCATCGTGCCGCCCCCTGCTCGATCGCGCTGTCGCTGACGATCCGGCCAGACCCAGCCGGCCCAGCCACCACGCGGCCTGCCGCTGCGCCTCGGCCCGGGAGACCCCGCACAGCATGAGCGGCATCGCGGCGTTCTCGAGGGCGCGGAGCAGCGTGGTCTTTCCCGAGCCCGAGGGGCCGGTGATCGCCACGGATTCCCCGGGGGAGACCGTGAGGCTCACCCCGTCCAGGGCGGCCGTCGATCCGAAGTGCTGTGCGAAGTCATGAGCGTGGAGAACAGCTGTCGTCATGGCTCCACGATGCGCTGCGGGGCTTCGTCGGCACGTCGGGCCCGGGTCTGGTCTTCGTGCCCGTCGCCGCGCCCCGTCGTGGTACCGCGGTCTGATCGGCATCCCGCCCCGCGGATGACTCCGAGACCGTCCCCACCCGGTTCACAAAGTTATCCACAGGTGTGGAGAAACGTGTGCAGAAGTCGAACATGTCTGCGAACAGTGCGGGCTCGATCCACCATGATCCGTATCCACAGGCTTGTTCACACTTGTGGAATTACACGAATGGCGTTCGTCCACCGCTGTGGACACAGTCTGTGGACAGCCGATGTGCACAGCGTCTCAGCCGCGGGGGCGACGGCCGCGCCCGCGCAGTCCCAGCAGCGCGCCCATGACCACCATGCCCGTCACGATCCCGCCCAGGTGGCCCTGCCAGGAGATGCCGGGGAAGAACAGGCTGAAGGCCGTGTTGAACCCGATCAGCACGAGGATCCCGGACAGGTTCTCGCGATAGCGCCGCCCGCCCCACAGCGCCAGGGCGAGCACGGCGCCGAACAGCCCGAAGACCGCGCCGGAGGCCCCCACGGTGAACGTGTAGGCGGGCGAGAGCAGCAGCACCGCCGCCGCTCCGCCCAGCAGCGAGAGCAGATAGACCGTGAGGAAGCGCCCGCGCCCGATCTCCGGCTCGAGCATCCGGCCGAAGATCCACAGCGTGTACATGTTCAGCAGCAGGTGCGCGGGGTTGGACATCGAGTGCGAGAACCCGCTGGTGATCACCGTCCACGGCGCCTGCGAGACGTAGCCGGGGGCCAGGCCCAGCAGCACCAGGGGGTTGATCCCCATCAGGCTCAGCAGCCACTGCACCGCGTAGACCGCCACGTTGATCCCGATCAGCACCCAGGTCACGGTCATGGCGCCCCCGCGCCGGCGAGCCTGCCGAACAGAGGGAACCGAGGGGGCGGGCCGAGCCTGACGCGCCTCAGGATGCCCCGCCTGCCACGACGCCCCCTGCAGCGGATCGCTCGGCTGCCCAGCAGGCTGCGACGGGTCCGCCATCCGCCCGTACTGCGGCAGCTGCGGGCCGCTGTCGCTGCGGGGATCGCGGGGAGATCCGGGCTCGCCGATCGGCTCGTGGGGTCCCTGGGTCATCGGTGTGCTCCTGTGCGACGGATGGTCCTGGCTGGGCGGCGGGGCGCCGTCGTCGCGGGCCCTGCGCCGTCGGATATGGCGCAGGGGCCCGGCCGATCGGCCGGGCCCCTGCGGGTCGACGATCGCCGCGA